>Ga0156396_1009_pt1 | contig 18749 bp, 14 predicted proteins | sample RifOxyA3_FD_108040 | JGI IMG/M metagenome (GOLD analysis project Ga0156396, IMG submission 108040) | Elusimicrobia bacterium RIFOXYA12_FULL_57_11 | reverse complement strand
CCCGCGAATATGCGGGTGAAAAAGTAGCCATAAAAGTGGAACTGATCAAGGACGGCTTCCTGTTCTTCAACAGCAACAAGGGAGAGAAGGAATTTACCTTCGACTCGGCGGGCAGCTATGACCTTGTGTTCGCCGAAGGCGACCTGACCAAGAGCAAGGACTTCGTTGATGACAGCATGGACAAGGGCAGGGACGCCAAGTATTACGTAAAATGGGGCTTCCGGCGCCTGGGCCAGGTTTCCACCAATGCCTATATCAATAAAGGTAAAACGGATAAAATAAAGGTAGATTGACCCGGTTAGCAGCAAAAAAAACACCCGCCGTACACACGGCGGGTGTTTTTTTTATCTCCGGCAGTATTACCGGGGCAGGATCATGGTAAACGCCGAACCTTTCTGCAACTGGGATTTAACGATCACGCGCCCGCCATGCAGCGAGGCGATCTTCCGCACAAGCGAAAGCCCCAACCCCCAGCCTTCCACCTGCCCGGTGAACGACTCCTCCACCTGGTAAAACTTCTGGAAGATGTTCTCTATTTCTTCCCCCGGGATACCGGGACCGTTGTCCCCCACGGAGATCAGCACCCCGCCGTCACGCGCCTGCGCGGAAAGGATCACGAGTTTCTCCCGGCCGGCGTTAAATTTAATGGCATTGTCTATTAGGCTCGTCAGGGCGGAAGAAAGGAGCTTGCGGTCGGCTTTAAGCATGACGGGGCCGGCGGCCGGAGCGGTCTTTATGGTAAAAGCGCCGGCATCCTTGCGCATCCCGCGGATCCCCTCAGCCACTTCCGACAGAAATTGCGCGGCGTCAAATTCCATCTTTTCCAGCGAAGAGGGCTCAAGGCTGTCGACAGTTACGAAGTCCAGAAGGCTTTCCACCAGCGCATTAAGTTTCCGCCCCTGGAGCCCTATGGTTTCAGACGATTTCTTGATTATTTCCGGCAGGCCCTTTGACTGCGCCTCTTCGCTTAATATCTGCGAATACCCGTTTATGGAGGCCAGCGGGGTTTTAAATTTGTGCGAAATAAGCGAGAGGAAATTCCTGGCCATGCGCTCTTCAAGGCGCTGCGCCGTGACATCCGACAGTATCCAGAGGCGGCCCTCCACCTTGGAATTGCCGTCCTTATCCTCCGCGAAAAGCTTGATTACCGTGCCGCTCAGATAGAACCTTTTCGGCTTCTCCCGGTAAAGCTCAAAATTAAAAGCGACTTCCTCGCAGGACATGGCGGCGTCAAGCCCCGGGGTCATGGTGAAATCCGGGAAAGCCGCCTTAACGTTAGTGAAATTATATTTATCGTGCTCCAGGTAGGTTTTAGCGGAATCGTTGAGTATTATTATCTCGCCGTCAACGTCGGTAAGTATAGCCCCTTCCCGGACGCGCTTGAACACGATCTCCATTTTGCGTTTCTCTTCCTTCACGGAAGTGAACAGCCGGGAATTCTCTATGGCGATAGCCGCCTGTGAGGCGAACGCCTCGAAATTATTCTTATCAGTCTCGGAAAAATCCCCGTCCGCCTTGTTTATGGCCTGCACCACGCCTATGGCCCGGCCCTTTATTATCATGGGGCAGGTTAAGAGCGAGCGCGTGATAAAACCGCTCTTCGCGTCGGCTTTTTTGGAATGGCGGGGATCGGAAGCCACGTCGTTAATAATAGTGGAACGTCCCTCTTTGGCACAGGTGCCCGCCACGCCCTCCCCCAGCTTGAAGCGCATTTTCTGCACATCTTCGGGAAGGCCCAATGCCACGTCAAAATACAGCTCCTGCGCTTTTTCATCCAGCAGGTAGAGCGAGGCACGCTCCGCCCCTACCACGCGCGAGGCAAGCCGCATAATAGTGGTCAACAGCTCGGAAATATCCAGTTTTGAGGAAAGCAGCCGTGAGACCATCACCAGCATTTCAAGGCTTTCCTGCGACTGCATTATCATCTTTTCACCTTTTTAAAAAACGGTCCGCAAAAGTATTTTGTAATAGTTCTTATTGGCGGAATCCTCCGCCTTGAAAGCGTTATAGGCCACGTCCAGGGTGGTTTTCACGCTCACATCCAGCTTGATGCCCAGGATCAGAGACTTCGCCCCGGGCGCCTGCCTGAAGGATATTTTACTATATCCAAGGTACAGGTGGCTCGCATATTCCGGTTTCATGCTGCGCGACACCTGGGCCGTCAGAACCCAGTCGGGCAGGGCCGTAACCTGGCGAAAAGTGCCAAGATAGGCCATTTCCGAATGGTCAAGCACCGGAGTGACCAGATTCGAGTTGGAAGCGTCCCCGGTCTTGGAAAAAGCGGCGGCGGACGCCAGCAGGAAGAATTGGCCGTAATATGATTTTTCGGCCTGCAGTTCCACGGCGGTTTCGGAGAAGTTTTTTCGATCCTGGAAGCCGGATAAGGCCGCCTTCTGCCCTGCCCAGGCGGCGGCCGCGGTCACATGGAGATAATCCTCATCGTCGGGCTCGGTAACCGAGGTCTGCGCATAGAATCGGGCACCCCGAGCCCCGGAACGCGCCTGCGGGGAAAAAGGATACACGAAAGGGGTCAGGGATAAAAAATGCCGGCGGCCGGAATACATTACCGGGAAACGAAAAGCATACACTTTGTCGCGATATAACGCCGTATCCCGGTAGAAAGATGCCGCGCCGCCCGCCATTACATTGCGGGACACATGGGTAAAAACAGTAAGGGAATCTTTCTTGAAACCGTTGGACCCGGTGCTGTAATCATTCTCCGCCCACCAGGCCGCGCCAGACGCCAGCGGGCAGCAGGCCGCGAGAACAACGAAAATGAGCAGGTTCTTCATTGAACAATATTATATATTATTCACGGTTTTTTTCAGCGCGGCAACCCCGCCCCTGGTCTTTTTGTATGCAATTGGCTTTACTTGGCGGGGTCACGGCCATGCTCCATAAACCTTTCCTGCACGAGGAACTCGAAGCGGTGATCACACTTGCCGCGCAGCCTTAATCACCATATGGCCACAAATGCCGACTCCGGACTTTTGAGCCTTACGGCGTTGAACCTGGAGAAATGCATGCTCAGGCTCTCAAGGGTTTCGGCCGGCACCCGGCAGGCGCTGGACAGAGCAAGCGGGTCCCGCAGGTGACCAGAGCCCCCCGATCATGGCCCGTACATTAACTCCGCCAGCGCGGCCTGCGCCGGCTTATAACCAGGGTTTATCCTGAGCGTTTCCCTGAAATGCCCCCCCGCCTCCACTTTCTTACCCTTAAACTGCAGAATCAGCCCCAGATTAAAATGCGCGTCCGCGTAATCCGGTTTTAAACGGAGCGCCTCACGGTAATGCCCGGCCGCCTCGTTTATTTTACCCTGTACACACAACATTGAGCCCAGATTGCTGTGCGCCTCGGCATAAGCCGGGCTTAAAAGGAGCGCCCCGCGGTACTGCCCCGCAGCCTTCTCCGCCAGGCCCAGCAGGGAAAGGGCGTTGCCGTAGTTATAATACGCAAGGGCCGAAGGGTTCAACCGCAGAGCCTGCCGGAAATTTTCAGCCGCCTCCGCTATTTTAGCCTTGTCCCCGCGGCTTTCAGACAGCAGGACGGTGCCCAGGTTATTATAGGCATCGGTAAAATACGGCACCATCCGCAGCGCCTCCCGGTAATGTCCGGCCGCCTGTTCCGCTTTTCCCTGGCCATATAAAACCAGGCCAAGGTTATTATGAGCATCCGGGTAATCCGGCAGCAACCGTATTGCCTCCAGACACTGCTTTGCGGCCTCCTCCAGCCTGCCCTGATAAAAAAGGGCAAGGCAATAATTATTGCGGATGTAACCGGCTGCCGGCCTGACTTGCAAAGCCTGCCGGTAATGTTCAGCCGCGGCCCCTATCTTTACCTGGTCCTTCCGGCTGCCGGCCATCAGAACGGCTCCCATATTTGCGTGGCCCAGACTTGACACAGGATCAACAGCCAAAACCCTTGCCCATAAGGACTCGGAATTGCGCCACACCTGCAGCTGGTTCCTGGTGAAGCAGCTTAGCGCGGCCAAAACTGCTATTTGCGCCGCCAGCTGCAGATATTTGTTGATTCCGAGCCGCAGTATGCCGCCGGTAAGAAGGAAAACGAACGGCAGGCAGGCAAGATAGGAATACCGGTCCGCAGTAAGTTGATAACCAAAGCGAAACAGTCCAGACACAGGGGCCAGCAGAAGCAGGTATGCCGTCCAGCCGTACAAGGCGCAGGGGTACCCGCGCCTGGCCAGAAAGATCAGCAACGCGCTCAAGCCGGAAAAAGACATGATAGAAAACCAGTACGGCCAGGCCCAGGGCAGGGGCTTTGAAATCATTTCATACAGCGGCGAAAGCCCGGAGGGCAGCAGGGTTTTCCAGACATAAAAAACACCGCTCCACGAGGCGTGTGCAAGCCTGTTAAGAAGACCATAATCCCCCAGCAAGTAAACCGGGAAACTGGGTTTATGCCCATAGATGGTGACAGCCGCCAGGGGCAGCGCCATCACAAAAAAATGAACCTTGCCCCGAAAAATATTCGTCCATTTTTCCCGGACCGGCGCCATACCGAATAAATGAAGGTCCAGAATAATCAGCGCGGCGGGCAGCATTATCCCGTCCGGTTTTGAAAGCAGCGCCATAGCAAACAGGCCGCCGCTCAGGATATGCCACTTCCGGATGCTGACAAGGTCGGCGGCCATGCGCAGGCGCATATATCCCAGCAGGGTCAGCAGGCAGAACGCCATGCTCAGCAGATTATGGCGGCTAGAGGCCCAGGCCACGGCCTCAACACGCAAAGGATGCAGCGCAAAGACCAGGGCTGAAAAGGCGGCCGCCGCCGGCAAAAACGGGGAATTGGCGTATTTCCCGCGGCCGAAAACGGCTATGAGAGAAAAAAAGACCAGCGCGGCATTACATGCATGAAGAAGAATGCTTGAAAAATGATGGCCGGCCGGGGACACCCCCCACAGGTAATAATCAAATGCGTGCGAAAGACGGAACACCGGTATATAAAACCCCCCTTCAAGGGAGGTGAGCGCCCATTTGATCTGCTTAAGCGGAGGTCCCCTGTAGTCGGCGCCGGCCTGGAAGTTAAGGTTGTCGTCCCAGCGGACGAACCCGTTCTCGGCAGCCGGCATAAACACTACCAGGGTTATGAGCCAGACCAGGACGGCGGCGTAGCCCGCGCGGACAGCGCGCACACGGGCGTCCGTAAAAAAGCCCTGCACCGGGAAGACGGGGTCCTTAATCATTAACAAGCTGGTTCTTCATAATTTTCCAGACCTTTCTGCGTTAAGCCTCGCAGAATTTAGCGGTTACGGTCGCGGAAGAGCAGGCAAAAACATTAAGAGTAAAAAAAATAAAAATAATCGCAAAGATTGCGGCGGCCATAGCAGCCAAAGTATAGCAAAAGTCTTTTGACGGCATTTCCACCCGCCCCCGGCAAAATATATACTGTCTACACGGTGGCGGAACCGGCCCCGCCGCGGCCAACGGCAGGAAAAACCACATCATAGTCTCCGCCATTGAGCATCCCGGCGTCATGAACCCGGGCCTTGAACAGTACGGGCAGGGCGGAAAATGGAGAATAACGGAGAAGAAAAGCGAATGACCGGACAAAAGATATGCCTCAAGTGCGTAATGCCGGAGTCAAAACCCGAAATCTTCCTGGACCAGGCTGGGGTCTGCAATCTCTGCCTTGAGCACGCCGCCCGGGCCGCCGCCCCGGCGGAAAAGGCGCTTGAGACCGATTTCACAAAGGTACTGGCCCAGCACCGTGGCAAGCACGAGTACGACTGCCTGGTAATGTGCAGCGGCGGCAAGGACAGTACCGCGTCGCTTTATTACATGAAGACCCGCTATAAGACCAGGCCGCTGGCTTTCACGTTCAACCATGGTTTTGAAACCGAAGACGCCCTCGCCAACGTAAAAAAATCCGTGGAGAAGCTGGGCGTGGACTTCATGCTCTTCCGCTCGGATTTCATGCATGAAATGTTCGCCAAAATACTTAAGACCGGTTCCAAAGCGGTGATCTGCCATCTCTGCTCTATCTGGTACATGGACCTGACCTTCAAAATGGCGGAGCGCTTTGACATCCCCATAATAATAGCCGGATGGACCAAGGGGCAGTCCCTGCGGCAGCCGGCCATGACAAAATGCGCCTGCGACAGCTCTGCCTCCGAATTCCTGCGCATGGGCCAGGCTACCAGGGAATTTATAACCGGACACGTGCATACGGACCCCAAATACAAGGACTTCCCCTCCAGCATGGAAGAGGTCCTGGCGCGCGCCCAGAAGCGCCACAAATGCCTGGTTCTGTCCCCGCACTGGTTCCTGCCGTATGACGCGCAGGAATACACGGGGACAATAGAGCGGGAACTAGGCTGGAAATATCCGGCCCGCAGCTACCCGGCCAAGTCCACCAACTGCGACCTTAATTTTATTTCGGCCCATAATTCCATGAAATTCTACGGCTACACGCATTACCACGTGGAAATGAGCAAGCTGGTAAGGGAAGGCGCCCTGTCGCGGGCCGAAGCACTGGAACTCCTGAAACAGGATTTCAGCAAGGAACTGCTCGACGGGATAGCCGCCCCGCTGGGTTGCAAAGCCGACGGCAGCCCGCTAACAGGCAAGTGATGGCTATCCCTGGCCGGGCTGGGCTCTCCCCCCGCGCACCCGGGCAGAGGAAACCCTTGCGTCGGTTTTCCCCCACCCGGGAGAATCAGGGCGGGGATCCCCTCTAACCCCGGACTCGTAATAACGGGAAGTCCGGCACAGCCGCCGCCTTGACAATACAACGGTGAAATACATTTAATTAGACAGCGCTGCGTTTATAATTCAAGCCACTCTGGAGATACAAAAATGTCTATCGATATAAAAAAATCCTTAACCGAACTGGAAAGCCTCGGCGCCAGCCTTTATGGCAAGGATTTTCTGCTGACCTGGGAAAAATCCGCCGCCGAACTTAAATCAGTGTTCATCATAGCCGAACTGCTTAAAGAACTGCACGCCAAAAACATTCCGGTCGACATGTTCAAAACGGGACTGGCCGTCTCAAACTTCCGGGACAATTCCACCCGCACCCGCTTTTCCTTCGCCTCGGCCTGCAACCTGCTGGGCCTGGCCGTGCAGGACCTCGACGAGGGCAAAAGCCAGATAGCCCACGGCGAAACCGTGCGCGAGACCGCCAATATGATCTCCTTCCTTACCGAGGCCATCGGCATCCGCGACGACATGTTCATCGGCAAAGGCCACACCTATATGCAGGAAGTGGCCGAAGCTTTGGACGACGGCTTCAAGAACGGCGTACTGAACCAGCGCCCGGCCGTAGTGAACCTGCAGTGCGACCTGGACCACCCCACCCAATCCATGTCCGACATGCTCTTCATCAAGAACCATTTCGGCGGTTTCGAAAAGCTGAAAGGCAAGAAGATAGCCATGACCTGGGCCTACTCACCCAGCTACGGCAAGCCCCTCTCTGTGCCACAGGGAGTGATCTGCCTTATGACCCGCTACGGCATGAATGTAGAGCTGGCCCACCCCGAAGGCTACGACCTGCTGCCCGAGACCATCCAGGTGGCCGGCGACAACGCGAAGAAATCCGGCGGCTCCTTTAAGGTCTCCAACAGTATGGAGAGCGCGTTCAAGGATGCAGATATCGTTTACCCGAAGAGCTGGGCCCCCTACAAGGTAATGGAGCGCCGCACGCAGCTGCTCGAAGGCAACGACCACCCCGGCCTCAAGGACCTCGAGAAAGAATGCCTCGCGCAGAACGCGAAGCACACGAACTGGGAATGCGACGCGGAAAAAATGAAGCTGACGAAAGGCGGAGAAGGCCTGTACCTGCACTGCCTGCCCGCCGACATCACCGATGTGTCCTGCAAGCAGGGCGAGGTGAGCGCCAAGGTGTTCGAGAAGTACCGCATCGGCACCTACAAGGAAGCCGGCTACAAGCCTTTCATCATAGCGGCCATGATAACCGCGTGTACCAAGGAGAACCCCTCCAAAATGCTGGCGGAACTGATGAAAGCCGGACAGAAGCGCGTATTATAAGAGACCCCGTGTAAAACCGGAAAACCGGGCTCCGCAAGGAGCCCGGTTTTTTTATACCTAAAACGAAAGCCGGCCATTTTCCTGGCCGGCTTTCTCTCTTAACGGAACTCTTGTTACAGGTACTGGGGCAGCGCGGCGTAGAACACCGCGGCCTTCAGCAGGTCAGACACCGGCATGAACTCGTTTACGGTGTGCGCGTACACTTCGTTAGACGGGCCGAAGCCGATGGTGGGGATGCCCAGGCGGCCGGCCGAGGCCACACCGTTGGTGGAGAATACCCAGCGGTCCACTACGGGTTTCTTCCCCAGGGCGTCGACACCCGCCTTCACGCCGGCCTGCACCAGCTTATGGTTCTCGGGCAGCACCCAGGTGGGAAAGTACTTTTCCTGACCCACTTTCAGCCCGGTCCACGCCGTTTCGTTGTAATACAGCACTTCCACCTTTGCGCCGGCTTTCTTTACGGAAGGCAGGCGCTTTATCTCCGTCACGGAAGATTTGAGCGTCTCGCCTATTGTCAGGCGACGGTCGAGATATATCGTACACTCGTCGGGCACGGCGTTGTAGGAGGGCGTCTTGCACTCTATGCAGGTTACGGCCACAGTACCCTTGCCTATGAATTTATCCACCTTAAGCCTCTTGTTAAGAGCGGTTATCTCCTTGGTGATATCAGCCATCTTCACTACGGCGTTGTCGCCGCGCTCGGGGGCGGAGGCGTGGCAGGAGCGGCCCTTGGTGACCACCTTCATCTCCATGCGGCCGCGGTGGCCGCGGTAGACCTTCAGGTCGGTGGGCTCGGTGATCACCACAAAGTCGGGCCGGAGTTTTTCCTTATTGATGATGTGCAGCAGCGGCAGGCCGTCGCAATCCTCTTCCATCACGGAGCCGACCACCATCAGCGTGTAGTCGCCTTCGAGGCCGAGCTCTTTGATGGCTTTACCGGCATAGACCATCGAGGCCATCGACAGTTTCTGGTCCGTGGCGCCGCGGCCGTAGATGTTGCCGTTCTTCAGTATGCCGGCGAACGGGTCTATCTTCCAGGCCTTCGGGTCGCCTATGCCCACGGTATCTATGTGGGCATCCATCATGATCTTCTTTTTGCCATGACCTATAAAACCGATGATATTGCCCATCTTGTCTACTTTAACCTTGTCGAAGCCGACTTTGAGCATTTCTTTTTTGATACGCGCCACCAGTTTCCCCTCCTGCATGGAAAAGCTGGGCGTGCGGATAATATCCCTGGCGAACGCCACGATATCCTTTTCATATTTTAAAATGGTTTTGTTAAGTTTTTTCGAGTCCATGTTTTCATCCCTCCGGAAGTAGTGAAGAGTTAAGTTCTTGTTACATTCTATTTTAATGACGGCGGCCTTGTAAAACATTTTTTAGAAAAACGGTTGTCCGTACAATTTCAAGTCCCGGGACGGAGCCGGCTTCCCTGCTAGCGGGGCGCTCCCGGCAACAGGAGCCGGCCGGCAAGCCTGCCCAGTATTTTCCCGGCGTCAAGTTTATTGTCGAACATAGAGCGGCCCGCCCGTTCCGATGGAATGGCGCAGAAACCTTTCATCCTGCACGCGTTGCATTCCGCGAAAAAAGGCTCCCGGGCGGGCAGGTCCATCCCGAAGACCAGCGTCCTGTGATTAATGCAGATCTCCCGGTGCCCGGCAAACCGCACAAAAGCTTCAAGCGAAAATTGCTCAAAACCGCGCATCAGGCACAACGGGGCCCCGGTCACCATCAGCAGCATGCGCGGGGACCACTCGATAAGCAGCGGTTTCAGCCGCCGCAGGGCCAAAACGGGGCCGCACATCTTATCGGCGTGCTCCTGGGCATTCCCGCGCAGCGTGGGGATCTTGAAATTCACCATGCGCAGCCCGGCCGGCATAACACCGTCAAGGAAAGCGAGGATTCCCGGCACCAGCGGCAAGGTATAGCGCGTGAGCACGATATTGACCGTTACGGGGACCTTTGCCGCCGCGACATTCCTCAACCCACGCATAAATTTATTGAAATTTTCGGAACGTGTGATAACGCGATATTCTTTTTCGGTAATCGCCGGAACTGAAACCTCAAGGAAAGAGATGTGCTTCAGGCAGGACGCCAGAAATTTTTTATCGGAGAATCTGACAAGGTTAGACCCCACCCCGACTTCCAGCCCCAGCGAACGGATGAACCTCAGGATCTCCATGAAATCCGGCCGCAGGGAAACCTCGCCGCCCATGAGGATAACCGCCTCGACTTTCTTCTCCAGGACCAGCCGTGCTATATTCCGTTTTATTTCCGGCAGGGAAAGCGAGGCATACTCCGCTCCTTCCCGGCGGCCCTCTTTGCAGTAAATGCAGCGGTTGTTGCAATAATTGCAGATATTTATAGCGGCCAGCACTCTGGGCGGTTTTAACGCTGACATGGCATTTTGGTGAAGAGGCTTCATTGTATTGTATTATAGCGGTAGCTGTTTGTTTTTGCAATTTTTTATGCGGACCGAAGACCCCCGATTCCTTGCCCCGTACACGAAACTCTTACGTTCCTCCGGCGCAAGGGCATTTGATCTGCGCCCCGCGGTTGAACGCGAGTTCCCCAGGTTCCCGCTCTCTCCGGAGCAGGCCAGGAAGATCTGGGCCGGGTTCCTGGCCCGCCGGGGAACAATTTCCCCTAAAATGTATATCCATATCCCCTACTGCCGCAGCCACTGCGCCTACTGCAAATACAAAAGCGGGCTTCTCCCCGCCGAAGGAATGGGCGGATATTTGAAAACGCTGTCGGACCACGCAAAATTCTACGCGCCTGTTTTTTCCGGCACGGAGTTCAGCAGCCTGTATATTGGCGGCGGCACCCCCAGCCTGATGTCTCCCCGGCAGATCCGCAGTTTTTTTCCCGCGCTGAAGCGCATGTACCGGTTCTCGCGGGGAAGCGCTTCAAGTTTTGAGCTAAACCTGAACGACGCCGGTCCTGCCATATTCGACGCCCTTAAAGAGACCGGGTTCAACCGCGTGAGCATAGGCGTACAAACCCTGAATGCGAGGGTTCTGGCCGGCTCCAACCGCGGGCACTACCCGGTAGCGCCAGAGACCGCGGTCAGGGAAGCCCGCCGGCGCGGATTCAGGTTCATAAACCTCGACCTTATACTGGGGCTTAAAAACGATACCCCTTCATCGGCGGCACGCTCACTGGAGCAATGTCTTGCCTCCGGGGCTTCGGGAGTTACCTTGTACAAACTGCACGCCCAACCGGGCAGCCATCCGGGGAAAGGCGCACTGGGCGCAACGCGCTTCGGGGCAATAAAACTTGAAACCCGCGTTCTGCCGAAACTGCGCTCCTTGTCAGAGTCTTACGGCTACCGCATGCGGGAATCAATGTCCTGTTTTGAGTTTATTCAAGCCGGCGGCCCATCTCCCGCTTTTGCGGAGTCACTGCGCAGAATGTTCGAAGAAGGCCGGCCGGTCTTCGGCCTCGGGCGTTACAGCATCTCCTCTATTTTCGGGGTTATTGAATATGAGGACCTGCACGGCCCGGGCCCGCACAGCCACTTAAGTCTTTCAGGACTCCTGCGCCCTTTGACCGGCGAGATTTCTAAATTCATGTGCAAGGATTTTATCAGGAACGGGTACTCGGCCGGGCTCGACGCTTTCAAATCACGATTCAAAATTTCCTTCGCCTCTTATTTCGGAAAGCGCCTCCTGAACCTGCGCGCGTGCGGCATAGGTTTTACCGCAGGCGGCGCGGCGCGAATCGCTTCACATGATCCTGCGCTCGCCGCTGCGGCGGTGCTCTATCTCCTTGACAAGAACGGGGATATCCTTCGCGCGGCCGCCGCCGGCGGCCGTTCCCCCTCCTGGACGCTGGGTGCCGGAACTGCGCGGCCGGCAAAAACCCGCAAAGCCGCGCAAGGAGAATAGCGTGCAAGACCTGCATAACCACCTGGCTGCATTTTTCAACTGCAACAACAACTGCGTGCACTGCATGGAAAGGGACCCCTCCGGAAAGGGCCTGGAATTAGCCGCCGCACGGCTTAAAAAGGATTTCTCACTTTCACAGCTCAAAGCGCTGCTTGAAAAAAAAGCGCTTATTGCCGGCGCGCCAGTAGTATTCACCGGCGGCGAGCCCACGCTCAACCCCGGCCTGCCTGCAATGGCCGGGCTGCTGCGCCGCAGCGGATTTCGGGATATTGCCCTTCAAACCAACGGGCGAATGCTGTGTTATAAGGACTTTTGCCTCCAACTGATAAAAGCGGGGATAGGGAGATTCGGGATATCGATACATGGCAGCTCCGCTAAAACGCACGAAGCAATAACGCGCACCCGCGGCAGTTTCCGGCAAACTATTGCGGGTATAGAAAACCTGCTTGAATTAAAAAAAACCCTGCCACGCCTGACTATAACCACTCACACCACTCCAACGCGCCTCAACATCTCTGACCTGGAACCCATGCTCGCGCTTTTCAGCGGGTGGAAGGTTAATACCATAGTCATAAACCCGCTGTGCTTCAAGGGCAATGCAGTGAAATACTCCAGGCAATTATTCCTCCCCTATTGCGCCATAGCCAGGGAACTAAAAAAAGCGATAGCCGGCATACGCCGCCGCAGAACAATCCACCTGCCCAGGATATCAATAACGGACTTTCCCCTGTGCGTTACCGCCGGGTTAACCGAACACGCCGGTGTTTTTGAACGGGTAGCGCTTTTAAGCCCGGACGCCAAAGCCAGCCTCCTGGACCAGAAACTCGGATTTGCAGGCGCAAAACGGAAGCAATGCCGCGCCTGCCGCCATTTCAACGCCTGCACGGGAATCTCCCCTTTTTATATCAAGGAATTCGGCTGGGAAGAATTCGTGCCATGCACAGAATCCGTCTAGTCCGGGACAAAAAAGTCAGCAGCCGCTCAGGCGCCACAGTTGAACTCTTTTTTGGCAATAGGCTTCAAGGCGTCAAACCCGCGGGCCTGGGCGTATTCTTGCCATACGCCCGCGCAATAAGCGCCGGCGGCGCACTTAACGCAGGCCGGGGCCTTAACCTTGATCGCAGAAAACGGCAGGCCCAGTTTCCCGAGGGAATATTCCATGCACTGTCCTGGATATTTATACCAGCTTCCTACACAAAGCGGCAACCCGCATATGGGATTGCGGATTATCACACCCTCTTTGAGCCCGGCCCTGAGCCCGGCCCTGACCGGAACATTCAGCGCGCGGTAATCGGGAACGAGCGCAAGATTCTTAAAAGCCCACCCCCTCGGCTGGACCACCGAAAGTGAAATTGCGCGCACTCCCAGGGAGCGCCTGACAAACCTTACATAATCCGCCAATCCCCCAAAATTCGCCGTTGTCAATACCGGGTTTAAAGCTGTCTGCACTCCACAGCCGACAAAATTCCCGATGGCGCTCGCGCAGGCCGCGAACGAACCCGGCACACCGGTAAGGAAATCATGGATGCGTGGGATATGGCTGTGCAGCGAGACAAAGGCATGGGTAAGGCCGGCGCTGACAAGCGCTTCAACATCCTTGCGCCGCGCCAGCCGCAGCCCGTTCGTCTGAAGTTCGACCTCTACCCCTTGTTTACGGGCATAAGCTATCAGCCTGGCCAGTTCCGGGTAAAGCGTCGGTTCCCCGCCGCTGATAGAAACCCGCCCCCCCCCCGCAACGGCCCCGGCGCGATAAATCGCCCGGGCCGCCAGCTCAAAGCCCGCAGGTTCCCCGCTGTCAGGCGGGACATTGCAAAAAAGGCATTTTGCGTTGCACTTAAGCCCCAGCCGGATAACCTGCTGCGGAATATTGCCCCGTAGTCCTCTTATAATTTTCATCAGAAGCCGGAATTGTCCGCGCGCCGCTGCCGTTTTACCCGGCACACCCTGCCGGGCTTAGATTATATAATGTTCCCCGGGCAATAGTGGAAAGCTCCCGCCGCCCTCCGGCCGCGCTATACCGGCAAACACAAAAACCCCGGCGGGCATTTGAACAATTTGACCGGCCAGCGCTGGGCATTTGATTGTATAATAAACTGGTAATGGTTAACCCATCAACTCCGCATCTCCGCCAGTTCTGAACGCCGGCCCTACCCACATGGCTGAATTGCATTATATCCAGGTCACCAGAGACTGCAATCAGGCCTGCCGCTTCTGCTCTAATCCCGTAAACGGCAGGACGATTTCCCTCGGTTCGGCAAAAAAACTTATCAACGACTACTCCCGCCTTAAAGCCGATGGGGTGATACTTACCGGCGGCGAGCCCACGCTGCACCCGGCCCTGGATAAGATAATAGCTTACGCCCAGGGCAAAAAGCTGCCGGCGCGCATAACCACCAACGGCCAGAAAGCCGCGAACAGCGCCTACCTCTCCCTTTTAAAAAAAGCCGGCCTCGCGCACATACATTTCTCGCTGCACTCACATAAACCGGCGGTCCACGATTACCTGACGCGCACAAAGAACTCCCTCCAAAAGCTGTTCCGCGCCCTTGAAAACGCGGGCAGGCTGGGCCTCAGGGCCGACGTCAACGTAGTGATCAACAGGGCGAATTCGGGTCACCTGCACAACCTGGCGGAGCACATAACAAAACGCTTTCCGTTCGTAAAGCACTTTGTCTTCAACAACATGGACCCTGGTATGGACAGGGTGGTGGAAGACCCGGCCACCGTTCCCGTGCTGTCGGAATTCGAGGCTTCCCTCGCCAAGGCGATGCGCCATCTTACCGCGGCTGGGCGCACCTTCCGTGTGGAACGGGTGCCGCTTTGTTTTATGGCGGAATTCCCCCACTGTTCCACGGAAACAAGGAAACTTGTAAAAGCCGAAGGCAGGAGCACCTACTTTCTTGATGAAAAGCGCCTCGTAAAACAAACCGCCTGGGGGCACGGGAAAGCCGCCATCTGCGGCTTCTGTCCCCTGTCCCGCATCTGCGCCGGGTTGTACAAACTGGACACTTATTACGACACCGGGCAGCTTTGCCCGGTTTTCCTGGACCCTGAAATGATAAAACTGCAGATCAGTAAGACCTGATATGCTCCAACTTATCCTTTCAATTCTGCTGGCCGCCTGCCTGTCCGTTTTATTCCTACGCATAGTGCGGGAGGACAACGCATCCGGAAAAATAAGGAACGCCAGGATCGGCGCCGGACTGGCACTGGTCGGCGTCGCCGTACTGCTGCTCGCCCTGCAGACGGCCGCGCATCAACTGCTATCCGTAAATTTCCCGTTCCTGGTTCCCCACCTGCCGGCCGCCTATTTCCTGAAGTATCTGCAGCATGGCCTGACGGCACTTATAGCGGCGGTGGTATTATGGAAAGCCGGTACCTGGCCGGCCGGTGACGCGAAACTCTTCATCCTCTCGGCCCTTGCCATACCTGTCATCATACCGGACGCGGCGCATTTCCCCGGCATTCTTTTTCTTGCGTTGCTGGTAAATATCTTCATACCCGCCGGCTTTGTCTTTCTACTCGAGTCCGCAAACACCGTAAAGACGCGTTTAATCGGGGAAAGCCGGGGGGAGACGGCCCGCGCCGTCGCCCTGGGAGCAGGTGAGTTAGTGCGAAGTCTGGCGGCAGCGTCCGGAAAACCCGGCAAGCTCGCGTCATTTTTGCTGCTGACCGCGATTTTCGGCGCCGTAAGGTTCCTGAAAGAAAGCTACGCCGGCAGCCTGCACATAAATGAGACGCTGTTTTTCGCTTTTATGATGCTGGCCTGGCCGGCGCTGTCCTCTTTACTGAAAACAGGCGGGAACCTGGCGCTGGGAACGGCCGGAGTTTGCGCCGTCCTGTGCTCCCTGCATCCGCTGGGCCGGGAAATCCTTGTCAGCGCGGCCTTCGGCCTTACAAGGAGCCTGCCCTTCATTGCGCTCAACAAGGCGATACGGGGCCTCATGGGGCAGGATGCGTCCCGGACAATACCCCTTGACGCCTTGTCCCAGGGCGTCATCCTGACGGAAAACTATTTCAAAAAAATAAAAACCGCGGCCCCGGACTTTTTTTCCGACAATTTCAGCAGCATCTACCCGGACGGGTTGACCGCCCGGCAGGCCGAACAGCTGAAAATAATCATCAGCCGCTCCGACGCGCCCGGCCTGGACCTTTCAATAATCACCACCCGGACCGGACAGCCATTCGCAGGCTGGATAGCCGCCGGGACGCTCCTGACCCTGGCCCTGCACGGAAAAACCTTAACGATCTTATGGAAAAGCATATTACGCCTGCTAAACGCATAGATTTAAAGATCTCCTTCGGCTGCAATAACATGTGCAGATTCTGCGTCCAGGGGGAGAAGCGCCGGATATTCAGCGCCAAAAACGTTAAAACCATACGCAGGGAACTTGAGGCCGGTTATGCCTCGGGAGGGCGCGGCCTCGTATTGACCGGCGGGGAACCGGCACTGCACGCGGACCTTTTCACTATAATAAAAACGGCAAGAAAGACCGGCTACAGGAGCATCCAGCTGCAAAGCAACGGCAGGATGTTCCGCTACGCGGATTTTTGCCGCGCCCTTGCAGCGGCAGGGATTACGGAAGCCTCCCCGGCATTGCACGGCTCCTCTGCAAAGATCCACGATTTCCTGACAGGCGCTCCCGGCTCCTTCCGGGAAACGGCCGCGGGCCTGGCCAATCTTAAAAAAGCCGGCATAAAAATATTAACCAACACCGTTATCACCAAGCCCAACACGCAGGACCTGCCCGCTATAGCGCGTTTATTAGCCGCACTGGGCGCCGACCAGGCGCAGTTCGCTTTTGTGCACATACTCGGCAGCGCCGCGCGGAACGCGAACTGGCTTGTTCCGAAAATGGCCGTAATAGAGCCTTTTGTAAAACAGGCCCTGTCGGCGGGATTATCAAAAGGGCTGCGCGTTATGACGGAAGCGATACCTTATTGCTTCATGAGCGGATACGAGAACTGTATAGCGGAAGAGATCATCCCTCACACGCGGATCTTCGACGCCGAAGGAGTTATTGCCGACTTCGGGGCATACCGCAAAACGCGCGGCAAAGCCAAGGCGGCCAAATGCCGCAAATGTTTTTTTTACGGGAAATGCGAAGGCCCCTGGAAAAAATACCCGGAACTTTTCGGCTGGGATGAATTTGTGCCGCGCAAGCGGCCCTAAGCTGCCGCGCCATTCTGCCGCGCCGTCACCCGCCACCCGGGCCGCGCGGAGCCTGAGAGTTTGAACACCCCACCGCACAGACCCATAAACCGGCAGCCGGCGCAGGCCGCGGGATAAAACCTTTTTCTTACGGGGGCCCCGGACAGGACTTCCCTGAAACCCAAAACCCCGCCGCGCAGGCCGCGCTCAACGGTAAGCCTCGGGCTCCAGTGGAAATCATTGGAATACCCGGCGGCGGCGCCCAGCGCGCAGGCGGGCACCCCGAAGAACCTTATTATCTTTTTTCTCCGGGCGGCTACCCCGCACAGCCTCGGCGCCATTTCAGAGAACTCCCGCAGGTCAGGCGCAAGCCTGCCGTAATCAGCCGCGGCCCGGCCTTCCGGGGCCGGGTAAGAAACCAAAAACTGCTTCACCGCACCGAAATTGCCCAGCCAGTCGAGTACGCCCGGAAGCAGGGTGAAATTACTTTTAACAGCCAGGGTATTTGTTATCAGGAAAAACCGGCCGCCGGCAAGGGCGCTTATGTTAGCCAGCGCCGCCGCAGTCCGGGCGAAACTGCCGGGAGTGCGCGTCAAGGCGTCGTGCGTTGAACTGTCTGCGCCATGCACGGATAATATCAGCTCATCCAGCGCCGCAAGATTTTGCGCGGCGTAACGCGGGTTCGCGAAGGCCTCCCCGTTGGTGGTCAGACAGGTCAGATAGCCCATCGCCCGGGCGGCGGCAAGCACCCGCGGGAGATACGGCAACAGCGACGGCTCACCGCCGGTAAAAGTCACATGCCTGAATCCGGCCGAGCGTTTTGCGCGGAGTATTGCCACTATTTCCCTTTGCGTGGGATTTTTGCCGCGGAACCTGGCCAACCGGCAAGCCTCGCTGCAGAACACGCACCTGTTCCTGCAGTCGTAGGAAACATGCAGTTCCAGGCGGTCAGGGGCGGCGCGCATTATCATCGGGCAAACCTGAAATACGCGTCCACTTTCAGTTTTCCGCAGGCGGACAGCCCGACCCCGCACAACGAAGGGACCAGCCTGAATCCGCCGCGCCGCGCCATTGCGCCGTAAACCGCGGCAAACCCGGCGCCTTGAGCTATCCCAAGCCGGTTGAAAAGCCCGCATATCTCCAGAATGCCTGCAGCGGGGTTGACCGCGCACCCGGGCTCGTAAACCTTATAAATTTTCCGCCCGCCGCTGGAGAACCGCAGCATTTCGTAATAGAAACACCGGTGTTCCATATTCAACAGGCGCATTGCCGCCCGTCCCGCGCCGCACGTCCCGGCCGCGGGCAGGCAATCGAGCCTGACATAGGCTTTTAACTCCGTGGCGCCGTCCGGAGAGAAGTCCATTGCCAGGATCTCCGGCGCCTGGCCCGTCATTTCCAGCGCCGCCAATCCGGCAAGCGACCGTACGTGTTGCCTGAACCCGGCATCCCTGAAGGCGCCCGCCATACCGGGAGAATCCTCCAGATACAGTTTCAGTATGGGGAATTCCCTGCCTGCCGCCCATGCCAGTGCCGCGCTAGTCTGAAAATCAGCGCCCAGGTATCCGCCAAGTTTCAAAAACCCGGCGAGCGCCTTAAGATCGTACCCGGCGCCAAGTTTTGCGGCCCACGCGCCGATCCTTGTTCCAGAAACTCCGCGGCGCCCGCAATCGTTAACGCTGAACCGCACGGCCCCGGGCT
>Ga0156396_1011_pt1 | contig 18761 bp, 19 predicted proteins | sample RifOxyA3_FD_108040 | JGI IMG/M metagenome (GOLD analysis project Ga0156396, IMG submission 108040) | Elusimicrobia bacterium RIFOXYA12_FULL_57_11 | reverse complement strand
CGCGGCGCGCGAAGATGAGACGGAGTCCCGGCAGACCGGCCAGGGTTCAAGTTTCCGCCAGTCCCGCGCCGGGAATATCAGCCCTTCGCGCTTCAGGCTGCCGGACACGGTATACGCCAGCAAACAGTAGCCGCCGACATTCGGATGCACCAGCGGGGGCGGTATAAGCACGTCCAGAGGTTGCGGAAAGCCGGCGAACACCTTATCAATATCCAGCAGCTTTATTTTCTTCTCAGCCGCCAGTTCCCTAAGGTGCCCATTAGAGCGCACCGCCTCCTGCTCGAAGCCGGGAACCCCGGGATAGATCACCTGCGTAAGGAAGAGGACAGGACACTTCCCCGCCGCCACGCCTATCTTCTCGATATTTTCCTTAAAGGCTCCGCCGTACTCATTTCGGACACCGCTGGCCGCGAAAGCCAGCTTCCGTATCTGCCCGGCGTGCTCAAAAGCGCCCCCGCGGGGCACGAGCTTGAGCAGCAAGCCATAGAGCCGCAGGTTCCGCGCCAGCCACACATGCGCCTTTAACGCCACGCACAGCAGCCCCGAGTGCAGCGTAAAGTTCCACGCGTCATTGCGGCCCTCGTAAACCAGCAGCAGGTCAGGGCTATAAGCGGCCAGCTCCCGGACCAGAGGCAGGTCGCTATAACTGTCGGAGGCCAGGAAGCCAGCGTTGATAACCTCAACCTTCCTGCCTGGCAGCGCGGACGCGAGGTACCGGGACATCAGGAGCGGATAGGAAAGGCTGTGCTGAAACGGCCAGCCCCTGGTAGTGGACCCCCCCACACAGAAGATCCTGAAAACCCCCGGCGCCTTCACCTTGGAAAAAGAGTCCTCACCATTATCCAACCCGACCAGGTCCGGGTTGGTCCGCAGCAGTCCGCCCGGAGTTTCCACGAAGAACCTGCCTGGGCTGACGATCCACGCGAGGTATTTGTCGTTTATGTTGAGCGGGAAAGGCTGGAGAAACAGGTTAGGCAGCAACAGCAGGCCCAGCGCAAAAAGCGCGCTGATCAGGAGCCCGGCCGCCTTACTCCAGGTCTTTTTCATCCTTCACCTTGATATCTCCACCGTAGATTCGTCACCACGAACCGCGCACCGGCCTTTAACGGCTTCCTGCCAACCGCAGTTCCCTAACGGAACCAGCACAGCCCTGCTTGTACCGGGAGCACAGTTTTGAGTATATAACTAAATACGACCGCTTGATAGTATTTTTCTGGCCTGATACTGACTGTGAGCCATTTTCAGGGAGCATTTTAAGAATAATGGTAGTTGCGCAAATCTTGCCCTGTTATTAATCGGCTTGGGGGGCTGTACGAACGCTACCGGCCGGCAAAAAGAAAAGCAAAAGCCCTTGAAAAATTTCAAGGGCTTTTGGTTGCGGGGGTTGGATTTGAACCAACGACCTCAAGGTTATGGGGACTGCGATGCTACAGGCGCATTTTACGCCTAAAATAGGGCCTTTTTCGCCCTTTTCCCGTTGAACCTTGCGCACTAACTACTGCTCTCATGAGTCTGCAAAGTGACTGATTTACCGCTAGGAATAGTATAACATATCCCGGCAACGGTAAACCGAAGATTGCGCACCCGTCAAATCCGGGCTATTAGGCGGTGGGAGGAGGAACGAAGTCAACTGGAGAGAACTTGCGGTGCTGAATTGTTATGTCCTGTTGGGCAAGATTAACGTAGTTGCGGACCATATCTAGGGTCGAGTGTCCAAGGATAGACTGGAGGCTGAACACATCTCCCCCATTCTTAATGTACTGAATGGCGAAGGTATGCCGGAGAGTGTGCGGCGAGATTCGGACACCGGTGATGTCGGTCATCTTCCCGTACTGACGTAATGCCACCTGTACATACCGATTCTTCATCGCGTAGCCACGCCGGCTCAGGAAGATATACGGGGCATCACTTTCCCCCCTGACTTTCGCATACTCGGCCAGTGCCGCCTTTGTAGTCTCACTTATGGGGACGGCTCGCTCCTTTCTGCCCTTGCCCATTACGGTAACTAGGCCATCAGCCCAGTATATCTTCTCGGTCTTCAGCGATATAGCCTCCGAGAGGCGCAGACCAGAATCCACCATCAGCAGCATCAGGGCCCTATCCCTAAGGCCACGGGATGTCTTGGTATCCGGCCTCTTTAAAAGGTCATGCACCTGGGCCATATTGAGCGGCTGTATAATGTGCCTCTCACGCCGGGGCTTCTCTACCCGGTCCATTATGTTCTTCTTAATGACTTTCTCCAGATGCAGGAAGCGGAAATAGCACTTTAGGGCACCCCATGTGCGGAATATAGTTTCCGTGCTCTGGTGATTCTGCCGAAGGATGGCGATATACTCCCTTATGTGAATTGCCGACACCGACTCAATCTCAGTGACGTTCTTCTGCGCAAGGACTACCCCCAAAAGCTTAAGCTTCCGGGCATACCAATCAATGGTGAGCTCGCTCAGGTTCTGCGAGTAGCACCTTGAAAGGAATACCTGCTGTGCATCCGATATTTTCATAACTCAGTCGGGAAGAATTTACTTCCCATAGGCAATGACTTGCCCTTCGGCATTATTTACCTGATTCATCTTCCACGTAAATAAGCTGTATCCTCGACGCTAGGCGCTGAACACCGGACTCGGAAAGGCCCTCACCTTCCATCGCCAGCATCTCTAGGGCACTCAGTATAACCCTAGGAATGCCATCGCAAATGTCGACGAGCATCTCAGGACTAGCCGAGTCCTTTATTTGCAAACCCTCGCCAGCAGCCACCCTATGCACCAGCGCGAGCAACGCCGCTGGCTCAGCCCTTCGGATTTCAAACGGATGGAGTCGTTGGCGAATCGCTTCGTTTACGCGGCCGATATTCTCTAGCGCGTAGCAGAAGACCATTGAGCAGGGCAGGGAGTCTTCCAAAAACTGTAGGAACAGTTCCTGGGTCGGGAGAGTCGCGCGATGGAACTCGTCAAAGACAAAGATCCGCGGCACGCGCCCGTAAACTGATATTTCCTCGCGCAGCCTCATGATTTGCGTCGGGACCATCTTGGTACAGTCAAAGGCTTGGAACCAGTCGGTCCGGCTCAACTCCGCCCCTGGGACCCAGTGCAGCCCTTCCCGGCGCCAATGCTTACGCACGAAGATGCAGGCCGGGCATTCTCCGCACGGCTTCTTCTCCTGAACTGCGTCGCAGAATAGTCCCTGGATTATTAGTTGCGCGAGCGTCGACTTCCCCGTACCGAATCTTCCTATCAGCGCGACGTTCATAGGCGCATTACGTAGCATATTCTTGGCCCAAGCGACCGTCCTACTCCCTCCAAACTCTTCCAGCTTGGCGGGACGGTATTTATCTTTAAAGTTCATGACAGATCTCCTCCATCTTGGATTTATCAACCTCCGAGAATTTCACACAGCTTCGCCAAATCCTTAACACCCTCCCCTTTCCACCTGGGAATACATGACGGTTTGGGGTTCCAGTGCCCATTCGCATAAGAGCTTTCCCCAATTCAGTGGCGTTGTAGTTCGGGAAATACAGTGGGTCTGCGCCTTTCAGGTATTCCGCCAAGACATCTAACCTATAACCAAGGGCACAGTGCTCCCTGTTTTCAGGGTTCTTTAGGTATTCCAGAAGATAGAAAGCGATAAGCGAGTAGACGAAGCCTTTGGGCTGGCGTCCGGCTATCCGAGCCTCCCCAGATTTCCAGCACTCCTGAACTGCGGTCAAACATCCATCCAGAGCGCAGATTGATTCCATCCATCGCGCGATAGAGGATAAAGTGAGGTACCCTCGTTTAACGGCCATTGGGAAAAGCCGTGTTGTATTGAGGTCATTAGGGTTCAGGTTCCATGGCGAGATGGATGCTGCGGTATAAAGGCGTTGATTTCTTCCCCATGCCGCCACCTTTGCCACAACATCAGGAAGAACGGGCAGGGATGCCCCAGCTCTTTCAAGGTCAAGAACAATACCTGAGGGGCCAACCAGCTCTGCAAAGTCTTCAGGGATGAGTATCACCGTATCCCCGTATATAGCACCGACCTGGAGCATGTTATCCGGCAAGCTGCGATGATATGCTAGATGCCGAACTTGCCAGAACAGACTTTCCTTCGCCGAGCTCAGGTCAAGAATTAGTGTGGGTTGCCTAGCAAAGTCTTGTGCCAACGTGTTCTGCGATAAGGTTTGAACGCGAACTCCCTCCACGCTGAATAGGCCCAGCAGTAAGGAACGCAACGCCACTATATCGACAGAGTCCTCAGCAACTAGATACAACGGGACCCTGACTAGACTGGTGTCCTGGATGATTGACCGCAATGCGACCAACAGCAGAACCCGGTGCCGCCAAGGGCCATCGAACACAGCGGCACAGGCCTCGAGAACCTGGCGCAACTGCCCTGAGCTGCCTCCGTTACCCTCGTGCGTTGGCAGCATAAACGCGCTCTCCTCTCATATCAAGCCAGCCGGCAGTAAAGTCCGCTTCCTCGAATTCAGCAGCCCAGCACTGGCGATAGAAGTCCAGAAAGAACTCCAAAGAACCTTCATCCGGCGACGTTTCCCTCCGAGCCAAATGTCTCCCTACTGAAAACCACTGCGCGACATCCTCATCAGGAGCGTTCTGGTGTATGTTAAGAACTGAGCTGTTCATCTTTCCTCCATTTCGTGTTGGCCATATCCTGGCCACAACAAAATTATAGCCCACACTCCGACGTTAAAATAGGGCGGATTCCAGTCGTGCTACAGACGGAAATTCGCCCCATGGATAGGCAGCCAGAATTATTGTTGGTGCTATTTAGGAACGGTCTACTACGCGATGGCGTATGTGAGGCCAGGAATATGCAGAGGGTTAGAAGACGCGGGTCGAGGGGTACTTATTACTGTGTCTTTAATACTTGCGCAAACAGCTTCGTTAAATCCGTATCATTGCCTTCCCGAATAGTCTTGCGAATCTGGAGTTCAAGTTGACTCTTGGGGCCAGCATCACTATGAAGTCGCTTTGAGAAGCTTGTATAGGCGCTCTTCGAGATATAGGCACGCTTAATGGTATCTGAAGTAGGGATATCCTGATATAGCCCTTCTATCTTAAGCACGTTATGGATAAAAACCTCCACATAGCTACCAAAGGGAAGTACAAGGTCGACATTATGCATATCTGGCTTGGCTACTCCCAACACCATCTGGATAGGATTTTCCCAACTCTGCCTTAGCTCGTTAAGCTTTGTTGCCGGCAGTTTCTTCAACACCTCGAAAAAGTCAAATCCCTGTTTAGATTTCACTCTGGCCTTCTTACTTCTCAACCAGGCCCTATAAATTATTTTCAATAAAGCACAGTCGGAAGCCAAGGAGGACCGTATCATTCTTCTGGCGTTAATCTGGTCTGCCGTTCCAATAGGCGAAGCGCCGTTAATATCCGCAGCCCGCAACACATCGAGGTAATCAGAAGACATGTCTTTCAGACGATGCCACGATTGCTTCTTGCTTCCAGTCCTTATCACGACGAATACTGCGAGTTCCTTATCAACGGGAGTGTGGATTACGTCATGCGCATGTTTAATCGCCCATGTTCGCGACCCAATCCTTACAGAAGGCGACACGCTCTTCCCGCGAATAGACGTGAGCAGGTCGGATATTCTGGACGTGTTATCTCTATGTGCAGTCATTATAACCTAGTGGAATAAATAGGACTCCAGCACCGCCGTACACCCTTTACTCGTAATACTTGCCAATGCGGGTATGGCCGGATACGCGGTACTTGCCACTCAGGGTATCGCTATCGGACTTGTACGGAATCTTCTCGGTAACTCCCAGCTTTCGCAGCTCTGCCCGCACTCGGTGGACATCGCCCCCATCTGCCCAATCGTAGGTGTAGACGCAGATGACCTTCTTATCCATGTCGACGCCATTGGGGTTCTGTTTCCCGGTTGAGACCTTTGCGGACCCGCCGAGCTTCCCATCCTCGGTCGCTTCCTTAATCTTAGCCCAGACCTTATCTACGGCACTCGTTTGCACGAAAACAAGCCACTTACCGCTGCGCTCAGTCGGCTCAGGATATGATCCTGTCATTCTCTCGGCGCTGAGCCAGTAAGCTTCTTTGACCTTGGAAGGCTTCCCTTTGGCAGCGACAATCTTCCGCGCCCGTTTAAGCAGGTCGTTCAAGTCAATCTTTGGCTTAGGCTGCTTCATAGCTTTATTCCCCCTGCATCATGTGAGACACTATGGAGTTTCGCACGACCACGTATCACTCCCTCGCTACAACGGTATCGTACAGTCCGTAATGGGTCAGACCCGGGTGGCTGTCTATGCCGACGTAACGGAGCGAGGCATCTTCATAACGCCGGAAGGCGAACACGGCCTGGTTCATATGCTCGGTGTTGAAAACCTTGAGCCGTACAAGCAGGTTAAAATCCTTTACCGTCAGACCGGTCACGGTCAGAAACAAATCTGGTTCAATCTTGGTAATAACATCCTGGAGCGTATTCTCCCGGAAGTCGGTCAGATACATGAACGCCGGAATGCGCGTGGCGAACTTGATGAGTTTTTCCTGCACCATCTTCCGCTTGGACTTGTATTCCTTCTCCTCGTCACTGAGCTGCTTTTTCTCTTTTGCCGACAAGTCCTTTTCCATCGCCTTGTTCTTGAGCGCCTTAACTTTCTCGCTCTTGTTGATGATGGTTTCAATGATGTTGTCACCAAGCGCGCGCCAGCCCTCGATGCGCCCCACGGCGGCCATCGCCTCAGGGTTGTCGAGGACACGGCGCAGAGTGTCGTTATCCACGTTCACCAGCATGGCAGAGTCCCACTTGCGCGCGAGAAGCGTGGCCGAGGTTCCGGCCATCGCGATGTCGAGGATTCCGCCGGCGTCGATCTGCGTCATGTTCGCACCGTCATAGGCCAGCACAGGCAGGAACGACACCAGGTCTTTGACGGCTGTTTCGGGATTCGACTCACCGGGCGAAAGGCCGATCCCGTATTCGGAAAGCTGCCGTAGCGCGCGGGTTGGCGCAAAGTCGAACACGAAGCAGACCGGCTTGAGGATTTCCTCCGCGTTCGGGTCGTCGCCGTTGGGGTTCTTGATAGACCACGGTGATTGCACACGAAACGCTGCCTGAAAGTAGGTCTCTGGCGACTTAAGGTTGCGCAGCATAAGGATGGATGACCACTGGGGCACAGTGATGCCGGTTGTGAGCTTGCCGCACGAAAGCGTGATGGTCTTGGTATCGAAGCCACTGCTGATGGCCTGGCGCACGGGCGGCAGCGCCTCCAACCCGATGCCTGCCGAAGAGCCAGCGGCGACGAGCACATGGTAGTCATGCCAGAAAACGTTTTGCTTCTCAGCCAATAAGTTCGCCATCGCCTGGCAGGCTGCGACTTTGGGCAGGAACCAGAACGAGTGCTGGAGATATGGCAACAGGCGCACGTCTGAATATGGAAATGGCGGTCGCGTGCCAGTTTTGAGCTGCTCGACTGCCCTGGGGGCATAGCCGCCACGGATGATGTCCAGCCACTTCTGCACATCGCTCTTGTGCTTGAACTGTGCTTTTTCTCCCGTGCCTGAAGCCTCGAAAAAGGTGTTGAGGTCGAACTCATCGAACTCCCCGGCGCTGGCGATTGCCACCAGCTCCTCCGGCATCTGGTAAGTAAGTAGCCTCATCTGCGGAAGTGCGCCGTAGGGGTTCCATTTCCCGGGACTTTTAGTCGCGAACTCTTCCTTCTCGCGCTGCTCGTCGGTGTAGGTCCAGTTGAAGATCTGCTCCTCGATGAACTCGCCAGTGGCCAGCGCCTTAAACGGCGTGCCGGAGAGGTAAAGGTAGGCTTTCGTCGTGATGGGAAGGAACTCGGTCTCTTTCTCCGAGAGTTCGCTGAGGCCCTCATTCACGTTTTCAAGGCTGGCGGCGTATTCGAGCTTTGCCTCCTTTTTGGCGACCGCCTCCTCTTCTCCCTCGAACAATTCCTTGGCCGTGTCGCGCCATGCGCCGAAGTGGTATTCGTCAAATATGACCAAGTCCCACTTCACTTGATGGAGCCATTCGTTCTTTGCTTTGATGTTCCCCACGTCGTCGTGGCCCAACAGGTCCTGGAAGGAGCCGAAATAGACAAGCGGTTTCTTGGCCGAGATGCGCGTCGGATCGCTGTCGGAATTGCGGGAGAGGTATTGCCAGCCGTCGAAGTCCACGTGAGATTCGATGTCTGTCTGCCATGCATCCTCGACGGCGGGTTTGAAAGTTACCACGAGCACGCGCTTGGCCCCGAGCTTCCGCGCGAGCTGATAGCTGGTGAAGGTCTTGCCGAAGCGCATCTTCGCGTTCCAGAGGAAACGCGGGACGGCGTGCATATCCTCCTTCCAGATAGAGTGAAAGTAGGCATGAGTCTTGTCCACGGCAGCGCACTGCTCAGCGCGCATGGCGAAGGTTTCAGAATGCGTGCCAGTGAACTTCTTCCCGGTGCGCAGCTCGGTGAGGACGGTCTTCACGTCCTTAAGGGTGCACCGCATCCACTCCAATTCGGAGTTCTCGCAGCCTTTTTTTGCGAGGGCGGCGCGCACGGCGTGGTCGGTGAAAATCGTGCCTTCTTCGTTCTCGGCGGACTCATTCAGCTCAATAGTGTAGTTCTTGATGTTGGCAGTCTTGAGTTGCTCAGCGACTCGCTGTTTCACATCCCGTGTGGTCTGGCCCACCTTGAGCAGACCCGCGTGTGCCTTGTCCGCAATGGAGTAGGCGTAGATGCGCGGTCGGGCCTCTGGCCTCGGCGCAAGGATTTCTTCGATAGTCTTACTCATTGTCAGATGTTTCGCTGAGATCCATCGGGCGGATCACTGATTCTACGTAATCAATCTCTTCTTTTGTTAGCCCGTATTTCTTGTAAAGTGCTTTATCCGTCCACTGTCGATCCCACGCCTGAACGGGAACCCATGAATACGTTGATCGAAGAGCATGCTGCGTAAGTTTGCGGAGCGAGACGAGATGTCGGAAGAATTTGGTGCAGTAATAGGACTCAAGACTTCGCGCTTCGTCCTCACTCTCAACCCAAAAAGCAAGGAATGACTGTGTAGCGACAGATGGCGACGGACTCAGCCATGGCTTGCCAAGCACAGCGTCAGGAATTTTCTGCCCGCCGTCTGAACCAGCTTCCGGGACAAGTACTTTCCACTTATCAACAAGCCCCGCATTCTTGGTGATCGCGCTTCGCGGGATAAACCCCATAGCGCGCTTACCACTTCGGACATAGTGGAGTGCTACATCCCCCGCCTTCTTCTTGTCGTGGAAGTCCTCGAAGTTGGTTGCGATACCGAATGGAGTATCGGCGCTCAATATGTCGGTAATAGGTCGCTCGGCAGCCTTTATTACTTTGCGCAGGATGCCTACAGCTATCGAGTCTCGTACAAATACGTCAAACTCGTCGAGTTGCCGTGTCGCAGTCGAACTCGTGTTGCCGCGGACTAGCGTGACGTCGCATAAGCCGTTATGCGCACCTGACCAGAGGAAATAGCAAATGCCGCCCTTAACCTCAACGTTTGGAAAGACTTCACTTGAGACTGGGAAATCTACCAACCTGAGGAGTTTGCGTGAGCTGAGCATCTCCTTGCGAAATTCGTCCAGTCCGCGTCCGCCTGCGAGCCAGCGGGATGGAACAACCATTGACAAGAATTTCGGCTCAAGCTTTTTCGCTTGCTCAACAAAGAGGTGATAAATGGATGAGTCGCTTGAGCCACCTGCACCACCTTTCATCTGATCCGGCGGGTTCCCGATGATTACGTCAAATTGCATATTTTCTCCAAATATCTCTGCAAGCCGTGCCTTAATGTTGTCGGTGTGAATGAACGCATAGGCGTAGTTCTCTAGTTCTGCCTCACGGTTCAAGATTGCTTTTGGCGCTCCACAGAACTCACACTTGGTGTCTCCCCACTTGTGTTCCGTGCGCTGGAACCAGATATTCCCGTCGTCGCTAGCGAAGGATTTGACGATGGAGTGCTCGCCTTTGGCGTTCTTTGAGCAATACACGCTCCGCCGCGCCAGCAGGCTCGTGAGTTGAGTGATGCCGATGCCGAACACCTGCTTCGTCAGGATGTGGTTCACGCGCTTCTCTAGTTCCGGAATCTCCTGCTCTAACCCCTTGGTGAGGCGGCTGGTTATCTCGCGCAGGAACACACCGGATTTTGTGAACGGGTCAAGGAACCTCACTGTCTTGTCGGCCCAAATGTTTGCACCGCTGTTATTGGCGGCCCACTCCTCGGCCAGCATGTCAAGCATTCGGTTGGCGAACACTGGTGGGGTGAAAACCTCGTCGCTTGAGAGATTTGCGATGCACGTCAGCACGTCTGGGTTGCGGCTGCGAAAGGCGAAGCTTGCTTGGTTGCTCATACGATGGTATCCGGTGCAATAGCGGCCAACTCACCCGCCATCATCGGCGGGTAGGTTTTGGACGGCGTGAAAATCTCGTGCTTGCCACGGCTGGCGAAGAGCGACCCCTCTGCGCTGAAAACTGAAGACATAGTGAGATCGTGGAGGCAAAAGTCTCGCCGCTGGAATTTGCCTTTTCCGATATAACCCCATTCGGCGAAGGTAATCGGCAGGTTGCCCTGGTCGCGCATCGTCACGGCATTGCCGTGGACCAGATTTTGTGATAGCACGTAGAACGCAGCGCGATACAGGTCAGAGCCAGGAGCAAGGTTTAGATACTTGGAGAAGATTTCGAGAAGGTTGGCACGGCACTCGAAAATGTTGTCCGGCAGCAGCTCAATTCCATAAATGCACATGAGCGCGAGTAGCGCGTATTGCCGCCGCTCGAAATCGGAGTTGCCATATTTCAATTCCACGGCAGCGAGTTTCCGTTGCAGTATGCGGACAAGGAAGTTCCCACTCCCGCAAGCCGGTTCCAAGAAGCGGGAATCAATACGTTCCGTCTCGCCTTTAACGAGGTCGAGCATGGCCTCAACCATCCATGGCGGGGTAAAGACTTCCCCGTGGTCGGCGACACGCTGTTTGGACTTAATGTAATTCATTGGGCGATGCTTATGGGCAGCACGCGGCATGTTTCCGACGACCCCCACTTAATCCATTCTTTCTAGCGCTAAACCTTTGCGAGACTCCCTTTCCCGCTATTATTATAATACAAAAATTATACACTCCCCATGATAAAAGAGCCACCCTCCGGCGCCTTGTTTGGTTAGTAATGGACTTTACTAGAACTGGGAGAATTTGTAGAAGGACGACTACTTGTCCAGAGTGAGCACGAGCTTTAACCCTTTAATATAAGAGGGCTGGTGCGACACAGTAAATCATGGTTTGACGTCAGGGAACCGCTTTCCGCTCGAGGTTGCTGGACATTCCCGAACCCGCAGGCACCTGTTGACCTGGCAGCAGTTAAACTCCGCTGAGAGCTAAGGGACTGCACCTGTCCGTCGGTCGCATGTCGCCTTACCGCAAGTGATTGGCACACCACTTCAACCCCTTTATCCTTGCGTCCGCGCCTTGCTAGGCCGGCATTGTTTTAGGTGTGCTATCCATATACGTAAGGTCTTTGATGCTTCTCCGTGCGGCGACTATGCCCCGACTGCGAATGAGAATTCACTTATAGGGAATCCGGCGAACAAAATCTCAAGGATGTATAGAAGTCTCCTCTAATGAGCTCCTGGTTGCACCTGGACTCTTTTACTGACCTCTCCACGGTTCCGCAGGAGTCCGAATAGCTTAATACTCGTCAGGTAAAAGGAAGGTCACTGTGCTGCCGCCACCGATGTCCTCAGCATAGTTGCCGGGATGATGGTCTCGGACAGCAAAGAACTTAAACCCGGATGCAATCCGCAGCACTCGTCCGTCATCCTCCGTGCGACAGTAATTGTTCCGGATCTTTGGGTCTCCGACTATCAAGGATAACTCCGCCCGACGTAGGAGCAAAAGGACCGCCCTCTTGCCTGGAGCGAATAGGTTTACATCCTCAATCCCTATTCTCTTGAGAGCTCTTGCGTAACCACTGCTTGTATAGACTATTGCACTGGCTTCGTTCATGTGACTGCCCCTGTAGAGCTGATAGAATTATGGGCACCGGGAAACAACACCCAACCCGCGGGATACCCAGACCATCCCACTACCGACAAACACTTACGGGCTTGCAGCACTGGCACATCTATCTATTAACCCTCCCATATTTACTTGACTGTCCCTTAACATAATGTACTCTGGGGTACTTATCACTCTCAGGAAAAAACATCAATCCTGAAATCGAGAAGGCAATTCTGCCTTCCCCGTAACAACCGCACATACATGTGCGTGGGTGCTGATAAAATATCGCATGGAATTTAAAATCAGAAGCAATCCTGACTATACAATCCTCATCCTTATGGGCATAATTGTCCCGGACTTCCGGGTCACCCATGACGTGGGTTAACTTTCTATGCACTGACGTAATAAGCCCTACTGCTATCTTTGCGGGAGCATAGTCGCTCGGCTTAATCTTCAACTCTTTAAGCTTTGCCAAGTAGTCTGCACATTCAGCCACTCTCACCTGAGTCTTTTTCATTCTTCCTCCGGTACTAACATGACTTTCTTTACCCCATAGATAGCCCACTTTGCATAGAACAAACGCTGTAGCCTCCCTAAGAAAGAAGGCGTAATAGCGCCCGCTTTGTGTGTACTTGCTGGCATGCTTGGGTGAGCTTCATTGAACATACGAGAAGCATTTCATCCACGTTCGTGCCTCTAAGTGCAGTGGGGTTCTACGGACTAAGAACTCTTAAGCCTGAATACGGCAACGGCATTCTTAAGCCAACCCAAGCAAACTATATTAACCCCTTCTGTTTAAAACTGGTAAAGGCATCCTTCGTCACGATTACATGGTCGATGACCTCTATCCCAAGTAGCTTGCCGGCGCTTACGAGCCGTTTAGTAAGCGAGATATCTTCGTCGCTTGGCTCGAGACAACCGCTTGGATGGTTGTGAGCCACAATAATCCCAGCCGCAAGATATTTGACAGCCGGCTCAAAGACTTCCCTCGGGTGAACCAGGTTATAATTGAGCGTCCCTACTGATACGGTTTCCCGATGCGTCTCTTGGTTCCTCGTGTCAAGGAAGAAGACCATGAAGTGCTCTTTCTTTGCTCCCCGGATGTCCCGCAACTCTTCCCAGATATCGCGTGGCTTGAGATATATGTTGCTCTTCTTGCCGGCGAATCTCTTTGCGATTTCCCATATCGCCTGTATAGCCACAGGGTCTTCAGCGGTCGGGGTATAGCCATTAAAACTATGCAGCTTATCCACGAACCGTTTAGCGAGTTTCGCCCAGCTACTTTCCTCGCCTGCCGGGATATGGAGTACGAGATTTACGAGTTCCCTGTCCGATAGCTGACTCACTGGCTTTGCTGTTCCTGTGATTATCATATGTTTAGCTCCTTGCCGGGATTAAGTTGTCGTCCATGAACCTATAGGTGCCTCGCGCGAGTTGCTCCAGCGCGAACCCCGCCCCCTCTAGGACCATCAGGTCGCGCTCTATTGATCTCTCCGAAACACCGAACTCGTTACTCAGCTCCCTTACACGCATTGCCCTCCTCCCTTTCTGCAGAATGAAGAGTAGCCTGTAAAGTTTCCGTTCCTTTTCGACTTCAGGATACCTGTGCTTTTTCTCGTGTCTGTTTAGGTCTTTAAGCCTCATAATCATTCCCCCCCATGCTTATACCCCAAGGGCATTGGACTAAATATTCCGACGACACACGACTGATGAAGAATGACCTATACCAAGTCCCGGCGACCAAAATCTCAAGGATGTATGGAAGTCTCGTCTATTGAGCTCCTAGTTGCACCTAAGCTCTTTTATTGACCTCTTCTTGCCGCAGTTTGATTACGCTAAACTCTTCGTCTTGGTCTGTCCCAGGCTTGCCCAGGTGGGATGACAGGTAACTCCCAAGTCCCGCGCCAAGACAACAGCCGGCCTGGAATATCCAGAACGCAATATCCCCCTTAGCAGCCCAACGCACCAGCAGGTACTGGATTCCACCCAAACCCATAGAGGTAATTATCGAACGTCGCCATAGGCCTCTGACGCTATGGGTGTGTTGGAGGCAGGCTAGAGCAGCAAAAACTCCGCCGAGAACGAATGGCATTATGGTTTGCATGGACTCCCCACAGCGCTGGCGTAATGGGCCAGCAGTTTCCAGCAGTCTGGCCACATTATCCAGCCAAGCTTCTTTGATATGTCCTGAAAGTAGGCGTCCGGCTCGGCAGACCTGTGTGGCAGGTCCTCTTTAAGTGCCTGCCAGTTACCGACTTCATCCCATTGCCTGAGCACCCGGCCATCCGTATTGCGATACCGACGCATTAATTTGGTGTAAAGCTTCTCCGCCGTTCGGTCTACCGTCAGCAGGATGAAACGCCTGTCCTTAAAGCCCTCTCGGCCGGCAGCGTGCTCCAGAAGTTCCATATTCCGCACCAGTTGGTTTCTAGTCGAATTGAATGTGCCGCTGGCGCTGGCGTCGGAGAACAGCTTAACCTCGACGAATACCAACAGCTCTTTGCCGAGCCTAATCTCAACGTCAACCTCGGTGGCCCTTTCCGGCACTTCATCCGGGTCGCCACGCATTAACTTTGCCAGCCGCTTCCGTGCCCGCACCTTGCTGTCGTAGCGCTCAAGGTGGGATATGCTCCCCTCCCCTTCTTGGAGCACCTTGGCCCCTATCCATTGCAGGTATACCGATGGCGACGGATGCGCTACCCAAAACCTTATGACGGCCTGGTCCACAAACGGGGCATAGGCCTGGGCAAATCTGTCATTCACCGCGGCGCGGAAGAAGTCTACCAGCCAGTCTTTCGTAGGCAGCTTTGATACGGCATGGAAGAAGGACCAAGTGAGGGCGTCCTCGGAGTTTTCCGACATAATCTCCCGGCCACGGTCCTGATACTTCCGCAGAGCATCTTTGGTCTGAGGGTCATCAGCATTGGTTGGGTCGAACCCGGCCACGTTATGGGACACTGAGGAGTAAATCTTAATCCCAGAGGGCGTAAAATATCCGTCTTCAAACATGTTCCCTCCTGGGATTCTGAAATGGCTTCCATCTTAAAACGGCGTGCCCGTAACAATGCAGTTACAAAGCGCTTCGTATTTAGTCCTGCTGGCTATCCTGGCGGGGTCCTCGACGCCGCAGATGGTCTTTATGAGCTCCCGTATCTTGTCTCGGCTGACGTTGTGCCCGTGAGCCAGACCGAAGATCCGTTTCACCTGCCCATCGCTTGGCGCCCACTGATAGCCGCCATTGCTTGTAGGCTTGCTGGGCTGCTGGGGAGTTGCCGCAAACTTCTGTACCGGAGTCGGGATTGCCTTGGGTTCCTGGTTGGCGGCCTTTAACGGGGCGATATGCTCCGTTGGCAACACCGGGACGCTGCCATGGTTACGATGAGACTCTATCCAGGCCTTTATAAGGGTAACAGGCAGAAGTGGGCGTATCGCATTGCGCTGGGCCTTAGCCATTGCTTTAGCTGCGCAGAACGGGTCGTCCATCACCTGGCCGCTGTGTAGTTTCATCTTCTTTGACTGTGAGGCGATGCCGATACGTGAGGAATCCGTCTTTGTATCGATGGCCTCCAGCGTCACTTCGACGCTGTCCTCGGTATCCACCTTGCGCATCTTCTCCAGAGGGACATGTATCCCTTTGTATTCACGCGCAGCTTCCTGAACACCGAGCCAGCTTAGCCCGACGATTACATCCGTGCAAGTGCACTCGGGCGGACGCTTGCCATCCACCCACTTATGCCGTCGGCAGTAGCTGTAAACGAACTCGTCGAGATAACGCCCTTTGAGCGCATCCACGACCTGGGCCTCGTCCCGTTGATCCCATTGCCGATATACTTCCTGTGAGCTTGCTGGCTCTGACGCAGGGCCGCCTGTCTTTGTTTCCGCCACAGTTGCTTCTTGCGGGAGCAAAACCCTTGGAATTACAGTATCCATACCGCCTCCTATACGATTCTTTCCTTACGTTGCTGAGAGCCCCTCGTATTACAGCTTCGACGTACGACAGCCTATTATTATCTTGTTGGTGCATAATTAAACCTGCGCCCTCCCAAGCATTCATCCCAAAAACTGCACATTTTGGCCGAGCAGAACGAACCTGTGGAGTTGGGATAGAATATCCCCGCCTGCACAGAGGTCATTACCTGGCCGAGCAGCTTTAGGAAATTGTCTATGTCAGTCTGCGTCCGTGATGTGGTGAAGCGCACAATCTTTGGTTGTTTACACCTGATGATATAATCGAAAGCGATACCCGTCTCTATGGTCTTGCGCATGTAGCGCAGGCCAAGCGAATAGGCGGTGGCCTGCAAATCCTTGTCTATGGATTCCGCCGTGGGTGTCCTACCTGAGGTCTTGTGGTCTATGATGAGCGCGCCATCCGTAACGAGGTCAATAACGCCCTTAAACACAATCCGACAGTTCTCGAACCTGACCTGGAACACCTGCTCCACCAGGGTCGGCATTATCTTAGGGGCTGACTCTGTGTGGTATAGCTCCAGCATCCGTACCCCCTCATCCATTACCTTGCCGGGAACCTCACCAGGCTCCCATAACACCTGGCCTTTGGAGTAGTTGAAGTTCGCCGTGAAGAACTCTTTAACATCGGTTAGGGGAAGGTCCTTGCCGCTTTCGAGCTTCTTTCGGTAGTTGTGTTCGATAGCTGCATGCACGGCAGACCCGAGCATCATGTTACTGGTAGGCGGCGCATGGAGCCCCAGGACATACCGATAGTAATATACCGCCGGGCATCTGAGGTAGCATTTCAGCTTCGATACGCTGAAAGACTCCGTAGCCTGGAAATCAGGGGGCGGGGCTGTCTTGGTGGTCTGTTCAGTCATGGTATTCTAGTTCCTGCTGAGAAGATATGAGTGGGCTACGGCCTCCGTCCTTAACCTGTCCGGCAGGCGTAGAGACTGGCTAGCCTTGGTCAGCGCATTGAATACGTCGTATTTCGTACTCGGGACTCCGACGTTAAGGAGTCCCTGCGCATCCTTGGCAAAGGCACTGCTTATCCAGCGGGCATGATTAAGCCGTGTAATTTCCTCTCTGCCACTCGGAAGGATCTTCTGCACCGCCCGCTTTATTGCTTCGGCTGTTTCCGTAGCCACCTGTGCCTGTCTGCGCATGAAAGCGGAAAGGTCCTCCACTTTCTTATGGAACTCCCCGAAATGGTTCCAGGAGAATTTCTTGCCGGCCGCCACGGAGCGCATCGAACCGTTGAGGCAGACCAGGCGGAAGGTCCCCCCGTCTATGGACAGCGGCCCGAAGCCTATCTCTGAGTTCGTAAAATTAAGGACCGGGTAGATTTCGTCTTTCTTCAGCGCCGAATCTCCGAAGAGTATCCGGTAACAGCTCCAGTCGCGGCGGTCGGAGGTTACGGCTACCCCCTTAATGCTGGGCAAGAGCCGGCTAGCCATACTGCCTATGTATTCAAGGGCCTGCTCATCATCAAATATCTTGTAATTCCCCGGCACGACCCCGTGCAGTTCACCGTTGAGGCGCATCAGTAGCCCGTTATGGCAGACCCTGGGCATTAGCGTATGCGTATGCTCCACGAACTCCTTGGGATTAGGGTACCGGTCGAAGTAGTCCTTGGGCATCCTCAGCAGGCGGCATATCGAGGACATGGCCGTGGGACCGACCTTGTAGGATTTACCGTCAAACAGGAGGCGATAGCCGTCTTTCTCGCCGCATTCCAGGCGGAAGTCCGAGGGGTTCCGGAGCAGCACATCGTGCGTGTCCACCCGGTCTTTGCGAACCTGCTCTATTACCTCATTAATGCTTTTTAGTATCATGGGGCCTCCTAACCAACTATTATCGGTGAGCGATAGTTAACCACTGGGACCGGCGGGGCATCTTGTATCTCCCCGTGCTTGCCCATTATAAAGCGGTAGTTGCTTGTAATCGAAGCGAAGCGGTTCTTCTTTACCGTAAGCACCCGGTCGCCGGTAGTTTCCTCATAGTCAAGCTTTAACACCAGGTCGACCATGTGTTGTAACTGGGCCGACCCCGAAATCTCATGGCCTTTAGTTTCGTGTCCGACGAGGACTATTGCCGTATCCAGCTCTTTCTTTAGCTCAAGGAGCTCTGCCAGGAGGTGCCGCGCAGAGCGCATATTCTCCAAGCATGGGGAACCTTCATCCGAATACCGGAGACTCTGTATGCTGTCGATTATTAAAAGCTCGGGCTTAAGGGCTAAGGCGTTCTTGCGGAGAGAATCTATACGCGCATCATCCGTGATGAAGAGGAAGTCATCTGCCTTCAGCCGAAGGCGGCGGGCACGCAGGCCAAACTGTGAAAGGTCCTCTTCCGCGCTGATGTATAGGACCTTGCGGCCGGCGGCAGAGATACGCCCTGAAATCAAGGTTAAAAGCGAGCTCTTCCCCGCTCCAGCGTGGCCGGCGAACAACGTCAGGGAGCGCCGCACGAATCCCCTGCCTAGAACTTTATCCAGGCGCCGAAGCCCAGTAGGAATTCGTTCAACAGTTGTAGTCTGGAGGTCGCTAAGGGTAAAGAGTCCTTCGGTCATATCACAAATATACGAACGCGCCATCACAAACCGCTTGAGGCGGGTTTCTTACCAGTGCCTTTGCAGATACACCTTGATGATAGCCATGCCGATAGTCAGAGAGCCTGAGAGCGCTATTTCAAGCTGGTCGAGCATCTTCATTAGCATTCTCTTGGTGTCGGGAAGCGAGTCAGGTTTATCCGCATGATCCGTCTTGGGCGCCTCTTTAGACTCCGGCACGGGCTTTGGGGCGTTCAGACGCTTGATTAAATCCGTCGGACTGGAGCTCTTA
>Ga0156396_1008_pt2 | contig 19120 bp, 13 predicted proteins | sample RifOxyA3_FD_108040 | JGI IMG/M metagenome (GOLD analysis project Ga0156396, IMG submission 108040) | Elusimicrobia bacterium RIFOXYA12_FULL_57_11 | reverse complement strand
GCCGTAAGGTCCGTGCCGTCGCGGCGAGTTCCGGGGTGTCCGCTTCCACGGCTTCGACACGGCGGGTTTTACAGAATTCCGCGGCCCAGGTGCGGTCCATCCTTACGAATTCACGGGCAAGAAGTCTGCCTATGGATAAAGTGAACAGCCCTTTTTTTCCGGCGGCCGGCAGCAAACCCCAGTCGTTCACGATTATCTGGCTGACCAGGCCCCGGGGCAGTGCGCCCAAGAGCCTTTCCCAGCGCCGAAGGCCTTTATCCGTCATCAGGGAGGTCGCCAGGACCAGGCTGGTTTTGGGAAATCCGTGCGCCAGCCGTTTAAGCGCCGGGAGCGACGGCACCTGGTTCTGGCAGAATTCGCTGCCTATTATGAACGTCGGGCAGTGCAGAGCCTTGTCCGGCGCTATGCGTTCAGCTTCTGAAGGGCTTAAAAGTAAAGCTTTTTCCATATTCAAGCGGTTTGCTGTCTAGGCGCAGTCCTTTCTGGATAAACACTTTCCTGTCCGTTCCCTGTTCAAGCAGGCCCAGCAGGCGGCGCACTTTCAAGAATAGGTCTATTTCACGCGGCGTGTTCGGCCAGCGCGCGATCTTAAGATGTTTGACTCCGGCTTTATAATAGTCGTAGAAGGCGCCCAGCATGTAGTCCTGGTGCGGCATGGGCATGTGAAAAATCCCCTGGCGGCTCTTGAACGGCAGCAGGCAGGTGAAATCCCTGTACCTGCCGGGCTCTTTTTTCCCGTCCTGGGGGCAGGGAAGCTCGCATCTTGAATCCACATTTATGCCGTAGTAAAAAGCCTGGCAGAAAACTTCCGTGTCTATTCCGAAACGGTTCTTTATCAGGCCGGCGGCGTCCATGGGCATCATCTGCATCGGCAGCACTATCCTGGAAATTCCCAGTCCGGAGAAAAATTCCAGGGCCCGGACGTTAAAACAGTTCGCCAGGGTGCTGAGCGTAAAATGAAACCTGAATTTTTTGCGCTTGAAATAAGCCAGCAGGGCGGGATCGCGCAGGATTACACCCGATAGCCCGGCCTCCGCCATGCCGCTTATAAGTTTCAGCGCGCCTGGATAATCGCGCTGCTTCAGAATCACGTTCGCGGCCAGGAACGCTTTTTTTCCTGTCCTTGCCGCCAGTTTTATAACTGGCAAAATGTCCGCGGGTTTGAGGAAATTTTCGTAGGGAAGGCGGTTGTTGGGGAGGTCAAGAAGCCCGCAATAGACTTCTTCCGCGCCGTTGGCGAAGAAATACTCGGCTTCTTTTAGCGATTTTACGCCTACAGTAATCTTCATGGCCACCAGGACTAGTATAGCAAAAAGCTCCGTAAAAATCAGAATTCGGGACATGGCGCTGTTTTTGGTGAAAAATTGTCTTTTAGCTGATTTTTTTGTTTTAAAAAATACTTAAAAAATAAGGATATTTTACTGTTTTTTGACTGGAAAACCCTTAAAATCGCTGAATTACGCTGAAAATCAGGTTTTGTCACAGAAACAGGCTGAAAAACCCGCCAGACAGGGTTGTTGCCGGGCATTAAACGGTCAGGCTCGGGTTTTGGCCGGATTTCGGCCAAAAAACGCGTTTTTCCAGTTAATAATATTTTTTTATTTATTTCGGGGTTTCTTCGGGATTCAAGTCCTTTTTCCTCCTACACTATATATGTAAATACTATGAAACCCCGGGACTTCAAAAAAACTTTCTTAACCGCCGCGGCGCTCCTGCTCTGCGGTTTTGGTTTTTTTGCCGTTCCCTCCGTCGCGGGCGAGGCCGGCACCACGTCGGGCACTTTTCTTAAATTCGACCCCAGTCCCCGCGCCACCGGGATGGGCGAGTCTTACACTTCCGTCACGCAGGATGCTTACTCCGCCTGGTGGAACCCGGGCGGTCTTGCCGGCCTGGAAGTCTCCGAGTTCGCCGCTACGCACAACGCTTCGTTCGGCGACGTTACCAACCAGTACGCGGCCTTTGCTTACCCCATCCGCTACGGCTCTACTCTTGGCGTCAGCATAACCCGCCAGAGCGTAGCCCCTTTCGAAGGCTGGGACGCAGAAGGCGGCAAGACCCGCAAAGTGGATGCTGCGGATACCGCCATAACCGGCTCTTACGCGCGCACGCTTATTAAAGACGAGATTTCCCGGCCGGTGTTCAATGTCGGCATGAACCTGAAAAGCGTTTCCTCCCGCCTCGATACGGTTACCGCCAACACGATGGCCATGGATTTCGGCGCCATCTACCACATCCGCCCCGCTAAATACTGGATGAGCAAGAGCCCCGCCCAGGAATTCCGCATCGGCCTTGCGGTAAGGAACCTCGGCGGCAGCCTGAAGTACGATACCCTCGCTTTTCCCCTGCCCCAGTCCTCCACCCTGGGGCTGTCCTGGATTTCGCATCCTGCCGGCGCGCACACCCTGACCGTTTCCCTCGACCAGACGATTTCCAATGATGAGGCGTACCGTGTGAACCTTGGCGCGGAATACTTCATGTTCCAGCTGCTCTCGCTCAGGGCGGGCTACGTTACCGGGCAGTCCATCGGGCCTGGGCTGCGGCTGGGCGTAGGTTTCCGCCTTTCGTTCATGGACCTGGATTATTCAATGTCGCCTTTCGGCGAGCTTGGCATAATGCATAAGATCGGCGTGACCATGCGCTTCGGCGCTTCCCGCGCCAAGCAGCCGCTGGTTGGCTCCACCGCCAGGGTTACCAAGGCGAAAGTAATAGCCCCGAAAGAGAAGATAGAGGCCCTTCACACCTACGCCAACGATTATATAGAGCTGGCCCGCAAGAGCATAGACGCCCGCGAATATACCTCGGCCGTCGATAACCTGAACAAGGCCTTCAACCTTGAACCCCAGCTTAAGGGCGGGGCGTGGGGCGACAAGGCCCGCAGGCTGTCCACCATTAATAACAAGCTGCTGCTCACCGAGACCCCGGTCCGCGAGAAAACGTTCCAGAAAGACATGGAACAGTCCAATGTGGCGCATGAAGCCGTAGTGGCCTACATCGAAGGCAGCGAGCTGAAAGCCTTCCTGCTGGCCCATGCCGCTCTTGGCGCCAATCCCCGCGGCGACGTAATGTTCGAGGAACTGCTCTATAGCCTTGGTACCCTTACCCGCAACGCGGTGCGCCGCGACGAGATAATGCCCAAGGTCGCGCTGGTAAAAGAGAAGCTGAAGAAAGCCGCCAAGGGTTTCTACATACAGCAGTTCGATATGGCCGCCAAAGAATGTGAAGAGGTGGTGCTGCTGGACGAGACCAACCCCATGGGCTGGACCCGCCTTGGTTCCGCCTATTATATGATGGGCGACAAGGCCAAAGCCAGGAAGGCGTACGAGAAAGTGCTGGAACTTAACCCCGGAGACGCCGTAACCCGGCAGTTCATGGAAGCGCAGGGTTGGAAATAAAATCTCCAGCCGAGAGCGGTTTCCGGGATGAAGAGGCTGTTTATGAAAATTCTGATTGCCGACGACGATGAACTGTTCAGGCTCATGCTGTCCGAGGTCCTGTCGGAGGCGGGATATGAGGTTTCCGCCCATGAGAACGGCCTGCGCGCCTGGGAGGCGCTCCGTGCCGAAGGCGCGGACTTCGCCATCCTTGATGTTAATATGCCGGAGTTGGATGGCTTTGAACTATTGACCCGGATACGCGCCGACGAACACCTGAAGGATATGCCGGTATTGCTGCTTACCATCCGGTCTGAAGTCCCGGACCAGGTATGCGGCTATGATTCAGGGGCCGACGATTATCTGCCTAAGTCGTTCGCCAATGAGGTGCTGCTGGCGCGGGTAAAAGTGCTGGAGCGCAGGATCTTGGGGCGCCGCGGCGTTAACGGCAGTTAGTTGAAGAGGCTAAAGCTATCAGTCCATGTCTTTAATTGTAATAGGATAATAAAATGGATTTTATAATTATCATAGGCTTACCCGTGGCGCTGCTTTTGCTGGGTACTGGTATTATGCTGGTCAGCCAGGTTTCGGGCTTTATGGAGCAGAATTCTTTCAGCAAGCGGGAGAAATTCTCCAACACGCTTATAAAACAGTACGTTATGGAAATCGCCATGGCCCAGACCACGGCTTACCAGCGCTCGCATGAGCTGGAAGTGCTTACCACCCAGTTGGCGCTTTCCAATCAGGAGCTCGGCCGCCTTAACGACATGAAATCCAAGTTCATGTCCATGGTGGTGCACGACGTGCGCACCCCGCTTGCGTCCATCAGGGGTTTCAGCGAACTTCTGCTGAAACGGAGCACCGGGGAAAAAGAAGCGCAGTACCTGAAAAACATCGTGGGATCTACCGACCAGCTGGGGCACCTCATTGCCGACCTTACCGACCTGGCCATGATAGAGGCCGGGAAACTTAAAATGGAAAAAGCCCTTTTCGATTTCTCCTATGTGGCGCGCGATATTCTGCCGGCCATGACGATAAACGCCCAGAAACGCGGCGTGGAATTTGTCGCCAACCCCCTGCCGGAGGGAATCATGATAACGGGGGACCGTTTCCGACTGTCGCAGGTGCTTATGAATCTCCTGAATAACGCGATAAAATTCACCCCGCCCGGCAAGCGCGTTGAACTTACACTGCGCCCCGAGCCACGCGGCGCCGGCGCCTACGTTAAAGACTCGGGCATAGGGATACACCGCAGTGAAACCGCGCTGATCTTCGAGAAATTCTACCAGGCGAAACACCAAAAGGACGAAAAAATGCGTAAACAGGGCTGGGGTCTGGGCCTTTCCATAGCCGGGGAGATCATACGCGCCCACAACGGCATTATCAAAGCCACCAGCCCGGGGTTGGGGAAAGGCTCCACGTTCTTTTTCCGCGTTCCTTTAACTTCATGAACAACTTATGTCCACACAGGCTGCCTTGCGCCCCCGCGTCTGCCGCGGCCGCGGTTAACGCCGTGCGCGGTTTTAAGGATAGGGGGGGGATTCCATTTTTTGTAATACCGTTATAACTTTTCTGAAACATGCACTTTCTATACTTTACGTGAAACAGTATGATTACAGGATGCGGACAGACAAAATATAAGGATACCTGATATATATGGACTTCGCCACAATTTTGGGCATTATCTCCTTCGTCGCGCTGGTAGTGGTCGGTATTCAGACGGGACAGCTTGAATCATCCCTGCTGAACCTGCACGCCGTGTTCGTGGTTATGGGGGGCGGCAGCGTGGCCATGCTCATCAATACGCCTTTCAGGTACCTGGTGAAAGCTTTCACCGAGTTGTATAAGCTGATGTTCCTCGACGAGACCATGGAGATACAGCGCACCATCCCGGTAATGGTGGCGCTGGCGGAGCAATGCCGCTCCCTGGGCCTGTCTGCGCTCAAGGACGCGGATCCCCGGCATGCTTCCGGGTTCCTGTCGCGGGTGGCTTCAGCGGCGCTCGAATACAACGATTCTAATTTCGTGAAGCACGTGATAGAACTTGAAATAAACCAGGGCGCCGATGAAATGAACGAAGTGGCCAACGTGTACCGTACCTTCGGCCTGCTGGCCCCGATGTTCGGCCTGCTGGGCACCCTTATAGGTATTATAGGCGTGCTTAAGCAGGTTTCCGACCCTGACGCCGTGGGCCCGGCGATGAGCGTAGCCATAACTTCGGCTTTTTACGGTATTCTTTTCGCTAACATGGTCTGTGTCCCCATATCCGGGAAGATCCGTTCCCGGATCTGGCTGCAGGTCAAACTTAAATCCATGATCCTCGAAGGCGTGCTGGAAATTATGAAAGGCAGCATCCCCATGGTGGTGGAGCGCAGGCTGCAGTCGTACGTAAGCTGAGGCGCAAGGCGCGCAATCGTAAAATAATGGTTTGGAATATTATGAAGAACGTCCTTCCGGGTAAAGCGGCGGTAAGATGGGCAATGTTGCTGCTGGCTTTATTCTTTGCCCAGGTCCAGTTCCTGCGGGCGCAGAGCCTGCCCCTGGACGATAAGGCGCAGTATGAGAAATCCCTTGAGAAAAAAGTGGAGGATGTCCTGACGCGGCTGCTGGGCCCGAACCAGGCAAAGGTGGTGGTGCAGGCCTCCATGGATTTTTCCCGTATAGAGAAGGTGGACGTGGTGAAGGGCGGGGCCGAAAAAACCGGGGATAAAGACGAAATGTTTAAATGGCAGAGTCCCGCTACCGAGGGGCAGCCCTTCAACGAATACCTGCTGCCCGGGTTCCCTACCATGAACGCGGACAGTGAAAACCAGTCATATCAGAAGCAGCTGCTTTTTCCCGCGTCCTTTATAAGGAAGCTTACGGTTACCGTTGTCGTAGATAAAAATTTAGGCGAGGCCGATGTTCAAAACGTGCGGTCGGTGGTTTCCGAGGTTATGGGCCTTGACGTAAAGCGCGGCGACGATATTGCCGTTATAAGGACGTCTTTCGCGCCGCTCTGGCGCACCATCTGGAATACTCCGGAATCCGTGGCGCTGATTTTTAAATACAGCCTGCTTACCCTGATGGGCATAATTTCAATGATAGTTGTGGCCATAGGCTTCCTTAAACTTGCCGGCGCCATGAACACCATGGCCAAGGCGCAGCAGAGCCACCAGATTACCATGGACCTGGGCAAAAACGCAACCGGCGGCGCTGCCCCGGGCGGCCCCGGCGGAGCTCCAGGCGGCGGGTTTGGCGGGTCGGGCAAGCTGGAACTGGATATTACGGAGCGCAAGGAAAAGAATTCCCAGGTTGAACTTGACCCTGAACTTGTTTTTAACGTCAAGGTGGACCAGGTGGATTTTCTTGTGAACCTTATGGGCGGAGAGGATCCCGCCAATATAGCGCTTGTCGCCGGGCACCTGGCGGAAGAGGTAAAGACTGAGTTTTTGCGCATGCTCCCGCCCGACGTTTCTTCCGAGGTCATGGCCAATATGGCGCAAACCCGCTTTGTGGACCCGGAGGTCATAGCAACCATCCGCGAAGAGCTTGAAAAGCAGCTTGCGGGCGCGTTTGGCGGCATAAACGTGGTTATAGACGCCATTAACAAGGTAAGCCTTAAAGCCAAGCGCGAAATGATCACAAAACTGGAGGGCCGTCACCCGGATATCGCCTTGAAAGTGAGGCGCCGCATCTTCCTGCCGGAAGACCTCATGAAGCTTACGGAAAAAGAACTTGGCGTGCTCGCCACCGCGGTAAAGATAGAGGATTGGGCCATGGCGCTGTGGGATTTCGACCAGACCTTCCGCGACAAGCTTAAGCGCCAGCTTACGGAAAAAACCTGGGCCATGCTTGAACAGACTATGAAGTATGGCGCGCCCTCGCCCGATAAAATTGAAAAGGCCGTAGAGGCCGTAGTCGGTTCCGCTCTTAAGCTTATCCGGGACGGCCGTGTGGCCAATCCGCTTAAGGAGCCTGCTCCCGGCGCTCAGGGGGCAGGTATTGCCGTCGCTATGGCTGTGCCGCCACCACCAACGCCCGCACAGGCGCAGGCCTCCGCAAAAGGGGATAAAGTATGAGTTTAAGGCAGCCGGGGCCTGGAGAAAAGCCTAAAAGCTCCATTTTTTCGGCGTTGTCCCCGGCCCCCGCGGCGGCTCCCAAGCCCAGGCCGGCGGCGGCGCCAGCCCCCGCTGCGGCGCCTGTGCCTGCCCCGGCGTCTGCGCCAAAACCCGCGCTTGAATCCGAAGCTTTAACCGCACTTAAGTTGAAAATGGAAGCGCTTGAAAAAAAACTTATAGAGCAGGCCAGGGCCGCCGCCGCTTCACCGGTGTATGCCGCGCCCCCGCCGCCGCCAGCCCGCAGCCAGGACAACGAGCTGCTTAAAAAGATAGCCGAACTGGAGCACCGTCTGGCCGATTTCGGCCATTCCGCCGCTCTTTCCGCTTCACAGCTTAAAAATATTGAAGAATCCAAGATCAGCGCCCGCAGGGAAATAGAAGACCTGCTTAAAGCTGTGCGTGAGCAGCAGAAATATTCCGGGCTGGACCGGCAGATGCACGAGCAGCTGGAACGCGCCTGGGCCCGCGCCGAAGAAGTGGAAAAAAAGCTCATGGAGTTCTATGCTTCTGTGCTGGCTTTGGAAACCCGGCGTACGGAAAGCGCCGACCGCGCTTCCGACAAGACCGCCTCCGCCATGGAGCTTTTTTCACAGCGCCTTGAAGGGCTTGAGCGTAAGATCTGGGAAGGCTCTCCGGCCGGGGACCTGCACGCCACGCAGGAGGAGTTTTTTCGCCGCGTGAAAGACGAGGTGTCGCGGCAGGAAGCCGCGCATGAAATTTTTTTAAAGGAGATCTCGGCCAGGGTCGATAAACTTGCCGCTAATGACCCGGCCGGGGAGCTGCGCGCCGCACAGGATGAGTTTTTCCGCAGCGCCAGGGAAGAGGCGGCCCGCCAGGCCGCCGCGCAGGAAACTTTTCGCGCCCAGATAGCGGACAGCATCAACCGCATGACGGTAAACGACCCGGCGGGGGAACTGCGCGCCGCCCAGGATAAGTTTTTTGCGCGCGCGCGGGAAGAGGCGCAGCGGCAGGCCGCCGCGCAGCAGGCTTTCCAGGCGGAAATAGCCGGCACCGTGGGCAAACTGGTAGTAAGCACGCCGGCGGGAGAACTGCGCGCAGCCCAGGACGAGTTTTTTACCCGAGCCCGGGAAGAGGATGCCAAACGGGCCGCCGCCCAGGAAGCGCTGCGCCTTGAGATGATAGGCGGTATAAAAGAGAGCTCTAAGGTCTTTAAAGAAATATTTGAGAATTATGTGCGCGTGGAGATGGAACTGCTGGGCAATAAAATTTACGGGGAAACCGAGGCTCTGCGCCGCGAAATGGCCGCCGCTACGGACGAGTCCAGGAAATTCCTGCGTGAGCAATCCGCTTTTGCCTCTGAGAAGGCAGTGGAGTTTGAGGAAATAGCCAGGGCCAATTCCCTTAAAGCCGACGCGGTTACCGGCGCTCTGGATGCCGCCGCCCGCAGCCAGGCCGCGGCGCTGGACGATTTTTCCCGCCGCCTCCAGACCAGGCTCGTGGCCATGAACGCCGATTTCTCCGCCGCCGTGAAAGCCGAGAACGACGCCAGATTCGAGAAATTCGGCGCCAAGTATGCCGACGCCCTGCTGTCGGTAACGTTCATAGAGAATTTCAGGGCGGCGGTATCCGAGTCGCTGGATAAATTCGGGAACTACGGTGTCCAGCTGGTTTCTTTCCTGAAAGAAGTGGACCCTGAGCAGATGGAAAAGGTCTCCGGGGTTTCCGGCATGATGGTCCGCAGGCAGTTCGCCGCCATGAAGGATATGCTGGGGACGCTGGACGCGCAGATCTCCCGTTTGCGCGGCATAAAGCGCGGCGTGGAAGAAAAATTCGGCGATATCTTTAAGGACCGCTAAAATGGGTGTTTACCGCAACCGCCGTGACGAGCTTGAGAACCAGCTGAATAAGGGCGCCCTGTGGGCTGTTACCTACGGCGACCTTATGAGCTACCTGATGATTTTTTTTCTGATGATGTTCTCGTTCTCCATGGCCAAGACCGATAAATCCAAAAGCCGCAAGTACGAAGAATCCCTTAACAACCTGCAGAAAGCTTTCGGCGGGAAGATGGACCAGAAACAGCTCGACCGTGCCAAGGCAAAAGAAAACGAGGATAATTTCGAGGAGAAAATGAAGGAGTCCATGCAGACCAACGACCTGGCCAACCTTGTGCAGATGCAATCCAACGAGCGCAAGGTAAAGCTGGTCCTTACTGAAGGAATCCTGTTCTCGTCCGGGCATGCGGACCTTAAGGAGCCCGCCAAGAAAGTGCTTAGCCCCATTGCTGCGGAGCTTAAAAAAGTGCAGAACGATATTGTAATAGAGGGCCACACCGATAATGTGCCCATGAAAAGCGGCAAGTATACCTCTAATTGGGAACTCTCCATGGCCCGGGCCTACAGCGTGCTGCTTTTTATGGTAGAGCAGGGCATTCCCGCCAAGAACCTGGCCGGCATAGGTTATGGTGAAAATCGCCCTATAGGCGACAACGCTACCATTGAAGGCCGCGCCAAAAATCGCCGTATAGAAATTTCATTGATGAAGTCCGACTAGCCCCGCCTTGCCCGCAGGGTGCCAGGCGCCCTGATTTTCCGGATAACAGCTTAAAACAGCACCCTTAAGACGGCCCCGTTCGCGCCTTTTTTTGTATACTTTATATAATACCTGTCAATTATATAGGGAACAGCGCGAAAATGAATATAACCAATCCTGATTTGTCTCCTGCACGCAAAGATTATTCCAAAACTGTTTTTTTGCCGAATACGGCCTTCTCCATGAGGGGGGACCTGACAAAAAAAGAGCCCGTTATGCTTGAGGCCTGGGCTAAGACGGACCTTTACGGCAAAATACTCGCAAAACGCCGCGGCGCCAAATCTTTCATCCTGCACGATGGCCCGCCCTATGCCAATGGTCCCATACACATAGGCACCGCGCTCAACAAGATACTGAAAGACATGGTGGTAAAGTCCCATGCGCTGATGGGCTACTATTCACCGTATGTCCCGGGCTGGGACTGTCACGGCCTACCCATAGAGCAGGCGCTGCTCAAAGAAATGAAGATGGGCAAGCGCCATATCGAGGACATCCCCGCTTTCCGCCGCAGCGCGCGCGAATTCGCCAACCGCTTCCTGGACATCCAGCGCGAGGGCTTCAAGCGTCTGGGAGTGCTGGCGGCCTGGGACAAGCCGTATATCACCATGTCCAACTCTTACGAGGGGACGGTAATAAAGGCTTTCCGCGAATTGCTGGAGAAAGGCCACATCCACCGCGACAAGAAGACCATCTACTGGTGTGTCTCGTGCGAAACAGCGCTGGCCGACGCCGAGGTGGAGTACGCGGACAAAACTTCCCCGTCCATCTATGTGAGTTTTCCCCTTGAGACCCTGCCCGCCGGCCTGTACGCCGGCGCCCCTGGCTGCGCCTCAATAGTTATCTGGACCACCACCCCCTGGACGCTGCCCTCCAACATGGCGGCCGCCGTGGCCAGAACCGAAGAGTACCGCGTGCTGGAAACTGGCGGCCGGCACCTTATAGTAGCCGACAAGCTGGCCGACGCTTTCCTTGCCGCCACCGGTCTTGAGGCCGTTAAAGGTGCGCTCGTAGCAGGCGAAAAGCTTGTGGGGTTGAAATACGGCCACTGTCTTGCGCCGCACCTGCCGGAGGCCCGCCGCTTTGCGCGTCAGGTGATAGCCGCCGATTTCGTGGACATGACCACCGGCACAGGTATAGTGCACATAGCCCCGGGTCACGGCGAGGACGACTTCCACGCCGGCAAGAAATGGGGGCTTGAAATTTTTTGCCCCGTAAAGGAAGACGGCCGCTTCAACGCCGACGCGGGCATCTTCGAGGGCCTGAAGGTTTTTGAGGCCAACGATAAAGTGGTGGAAACCCTTAAGGCCGACGGACTGCTGCTGGGTCATAAGAAGATCCAGCACAGCTACCCGCACTGCTGGCGCTGCAAGCAGCCGGTTATCTTCCGCGCCACCGAACAGTGGTTCCTGAAGGTGGACTTGGACGGCCTGCGCGAAAAACTTTTAAAGGCCGCCGACGGCGTGCGCTGGCTGCCCGAAGCCGGGCATGAACGGATGGCCGGCATGCTCAAGACCCGTCCCGACTGGTGCCTGTCGCGCCAGCGCTACTGGGGTACGCCCATCATAGCCGTCTACTGCAAAGAATGCGGCAAGGTGCAGACCGACTCCGCCTTTCTTAAAAAGATAGAGGAGCGCGTGCTCGCCGAGGGCAGCGATTTCTGGTTCTCCGAACCGGTGGAGAAACTTATGGGTCCCGGCCATAAGTGCTCCTGCGGCGCGGCTGAATTCCGCAAAGAAAAAGACATCATGGACGTCTGGCTGGATTCCGGCGTCAGCTGGTATGCAGTCCTGGAAGGCGGCATGCTGGGGCCGGGCAAGTTCTATCCCGCGGACATATATCTGGAAGGCTCCGACCAGCACCGCGGCTGGTTCCAGACTTCGCTGATACCTTCGGTGGCGCTGCGGGGGGGGCCGCCCTTCAAAGCGGTGCTGACGCACGGCATGGTGCTCGACGAGCACGGCCGCGCCATGCATAAATCGCTGGGTAACAGTATAGCCCCGCAGGAAGTTATAGCCAAATACGGCGCCGAGATACTGCGCCTCTGGGTGGCCCTCTGCGACTATTCCGAGGATATCCGCATCTCCGAGAAGATTTTGGCCGGCACCATAGATACCTACCGCAAGATCCGCAACACTGTGCGCTACCTGCTGGGCAACCTCAGCGACTTCAATCCGGCCAGGCACCGCTTGCCCGATGACAAGCTGGTGGAGACCGACCGTTACATGCGCGCCCGGCTGGCCGTTACCGCGGCCGCGGTAAAAAAACATTATGCCGGCTTCCAGTTCCGCCAGGCCATACGCGCGGTTACGGATTTCTGCATACTGGACCTTTCCGCTTTCTACCTGGACTCGCTCAAGGACCGGCTGTATACCTTCAGCCCCGACGCGCCGGAGCGCCGTTCGGCGCAGACCGTCCTGTATGATATCCTGGTGGCGGTTATCAAGATGACGTCCCCGGTGCTTTCCTTCACTTCGGAAGAGGCTTGGACCACCGCCAGGGCGGAGATAGCCCCGTCGCTGGAAGAGAGCGTTTTCCTTTCCGATTACCCGGAGCTTCCCGCGGCTTGGGCCGACCAGGCCCTGCTGGCGCGCTGGGAGCGTATCATGAGCGTGCGCGAAACCGTGACCAAAGCCATAGAGGAAGTGCGCAAGACCGGCGCCGTGGGGTCGTCTTTGGAAGCCAGTATAGTGCTGCGTACGTCCAAGTCTGAAATGAAGGCGTTTTTGGAATCCGCCCTGCCGCTCTGGCCCCAGGTGGCTATTGTGTCCGAGGCGGCGGTGGAGTTTGACGCCGCCGCGCCGGAACTGGAAGTGAAGGTGAGCAGGGCCGGAGGCGCCAAGTGCCCGCGCTGCTGGACTTGGCGCCGGGACATAGGCGCCAGCGCCGCCGCGCCGGAACTCTGCGGCCGTTGCGCCGCCGTGCTAAAGGAACAGCATAAGGCATGATGAAACTCGTTTCCCCGGCCGCCGTGCTGGCTGTTTTTGTGCTGGACAGGCTTACGAAAGCCTGGACGCTGGAGCATCTCTTTTCCCGTTCCATAACGGTGCTGCCATTTTTTCGGCTTACCTACGCCGAGAATACCGGTGTGGCGTTCGGCATGTTCCACGGTAATAATCTTTTCTTCGTGGCCGTCAGCGTGGTGCTGGTGGCGGCGCTTCTTTATTTCCGCCGCCGCATACGGGATCTAGGCCTTGCGGCTGAAGCCGGCCTTGCCCTGGTGCTGGGCGGGGCCCTCGGGAATCTTTATGACCGCCTGGCTTACGGGTTTGTGGTGGATTTTTTCGACTTTTCCTTTTTCCCGGCGGTGTTCAACGTGGCGGACAGCGCCATTACCGCCGGCGCGGTGCTGCTGGCCTGGGGCACGCGGGAAAGAAACAGCGGGACCGGTAAAGCTTGACGGCGGCATTTCAGGGGAGACAGAATATGCTGAAACTTTTTTGCCTGGCGGTTTTTGCGGCGAGTCTTGCCGGTTGCAACCGGTCCCCGGACTTTTATTTCAAACGGGCTAATTACCAGGTTTCCATAGGCAAAGACACCCAGGCACTGGAGGATTATAACAAGGCGCTGCTTCTGCGCCGAAATTTTTACGAGGCCTTTACGGCCCGTGGTATGCTGTATGAGCGGCAGGGCGACAGGCAAAAGGCCGGCCTCGACTACAACCGGGCTATAGAAGCGGACCCCTCCTACCTGCCCGCCTACAATAATATAGCCGCCCTCCAGATGGACGCCGGCAATTACGCCGTGGCGGTGGAGTATCTTTCCCGGGCCCTGGCCGCCAATCCTGGCTACGCTTATGCCCTGCTTAACCGCGGATTGTCTTTCTACAAGCTGGGCAAGTGTCGGGAGGCTACCGAAGACCTTACCAAGGCCATAGAGCTCAACCCCGGGTTCGAACTGGCTTTCTATCACCGGGCTTTATGCGCGCGCGACGATAAAAACGTTTCCGCCGCGCTGGACGACCTGGACGCGGTGCTGCAACTGAACCCGGCCGCCGCCCTGGCCTGGCTTGAGCGCGGTAAAATAAAATTTTATCTTGGCAATTATCCGGGAGCCTCCCTTGACTTCTCCAAAAGTGCGGAACTTAAAAAAGACGACCCGCTGGCGGCCTATTGGCTGGCTTTCTCTCTTTACAAGGCGGGGTACGCGGAAGGCGCGCTTGAAAACGGGCTGCGGGCCGCCGAGCTTAAACCCGATTCGTACCAGGCGGCCGGTTTGCTGGGCGATATCTACGCGGCCGCGGGCAACGCGGCCCGGGCCGGGGAGTATTATGCCAAAGCCGGCGGGCTTTCCGCCAAGTACGCCGCCTACTATAAAGCGCGCCTTGCGGCCTTGGGCAAACGGGCGGGCAAACGTTAAGCTCAAGCCATAGCGGGGATAATTTATGACCGACGAGAACGAAATGCCGGCCTGGCGGAAAAAATTCCTGGCGACCCGGCTGGCCTTCGAGAGTATCCTGTTCGAGCGGGAAATGGTGATGCCCCAGAAAGAGCGTATGAGCACCGGGCTGACGGTGCTTGCCGGGATCTGGCTTTTCCACGCGCTCCTGTTCGCGCAGTGGGTGCTGCGGCGCGGCTACTTTTTTCTGAGGGAAGACGCCGAAAGTTTTACCGCGGTGTTGCGCTACGCCGACTATTTTCAGTCGCAGGGCGTCTGGGCGCTGCTGAAGCCGGAATTGTCGAGCCTTACTTTTAACCCGCCGTTTTACCACCTTGCGTATGTGCCCGTGCTCCGCTACCTTACCACCGACCTCAGCCTCGCGCTTATAGTGGTAAATTCATTCTTCATGCTGGTGCTGGCGCTGTCCGTTTTTCTGGCCATCCGTAAAAGCCGGCCTAACCGCGCCGGCTGGTTGGGCGCGGCTTTCGCTCTGGCTTTGCCTTTTGTGCTGGAAACCGTGCGCCGCCCGGCTCCTGAAATAGCCCTGATGGCCCTGGTGGCCGCCGTTTACGCGTGTTACATACTTTCCGAGGAGTTCGAACATGCCAGCTGGACCTTCTGGTTCGGGCTCTCGCTCGGGCTGGGTTTTTACTGCCACCGTTTTTTCTGGCTGTACGTTATTCCGCTGGCGCCTTTTATCCTTTCCGGCTTCTTAAACCCCTTAAGCCGCGATGAACTTTTCAAGGGAGTGTTCCCCGGCGTGGTGCTGAATCTGCCCTGGTATCTGTTCTCCGTGGTGGTCCTGGTGTCCGGTTTGGCGCCCTTCGTGGGCGAACCACAAGGCTTCTGGGCCTGTATGAAAACAGGCGTCGCCTCGGCTGGATTGCCGCTTTTTACCCTGGGCGCGCTGGCCCTGGTCTGGATGTATTTTTCAGTTTTCATGCCCTATGAAAAAAAGAAGGTGGTTGCCGCCCTGTTCGTGGTGCCCTACCTGGTACTGACCTGGGGTTTGCGCGGCCACCGTCCCGAGCTGCTCTATCCGGCAATGTTGTTCCCTTTCGCCGTAGCCCTGCCTATAATGACGCCGCACGCGGCGCGCAAATACCTGCTGTTTTTCGTGCTTGCGCTGGGCGCGGTAAACCAGTCCGGGCTTGTGCCGCCGCTCTCCATAGGCAGCTACCGGTTCGGCGGTCTGCCGCTGCCGCCAGGGAAAGTTTACCGGGTAGAAGAGCTTATAGCGCTGGTCAAGGCCCAGGTGCCGGCGGAGGGAGGGCTTGTGGGGCTGTATGGGAGCGACGAGGGCCTCAACGTGGACAGCCTGCGGTTCGCCGCTTCTAAGAACGCCTGCCGCGTCAAGTTCGAGAATCTGCCAGTCTGCCCCGCCTGTTCTTCGGTGCTTATCTATAAAAACAACCCTTCGGCTTTGACCGTTCCGGACCCGGCGGTCGCCGCTTTCTCCGGGGTTAAAGCGCAGGCCTGGTTCACCCAGTTGTTCGCCAAAAAAGCGGAACTGGAACTGGCCGACGCCTCCAAAATAGAAGTTTATGTGAAAGTGCCGGGGCTTGGAAAAATTTTTCCCGACGGTGTGTATAACCTCAGCGGCCTGGCTTTAGGCAGGCTGAAGATTGAAGACGCCACCTTGAAGATCGCCGGCTTTAACGCCGCCACCGGCGCCTACGCCAAGGGAGAATTCTTCGCGCCTTCCGTTTTGCTGTCCGGCGGCGACATTTACGGGCTCGGCCTGGAAATTGGCGGCCTTGAACTTGCCGGAACGGAACAGAAGCCCGTGCCGGCCGGGACTAAAAGCATAAAAGTCACCTCGGCCAAGATCAGTTCTTACGCCGTGGAGCGCTACCTCTCCGAAAAGTTCCCTTCCCTGACAGAACTGCATGTGTCGCTTGAACATACCCTGGGGGTGTCCGCATTCGCCCGCGGCTACAAACTTGACGCCGAGTTCGCCATGGTGCTGCCCAGGCCCGGCCTGCTGGAAGTAAAGCCTTCGGAGTTTTCTTTCGGTTCTTTCACTGTTCCGGTTTTCCTGCTGGACCTCTTCTCTTTCCGCCTGGATTATTCGGATAATCCATACGGCTTGCAGATCTTCGGCCTGAAAATGCGCGGCCAGATGCTTGAACTTAATTGACCGTGGAGTCCCAATGAACCTGCTGCACTGTAATAACTTCAGAGTCTTTGGCGTGCTTGCGTTGTGCCTGTGCTGCGGCGCGTGCGTGGCGGTGCCGGAAGGTTTTGACGGCGGGGCGGCGCAGGGCAGGGCTTTCGAGGCTCCCGCCCTGGGGCTTGACCCCGGGCATAAGACCGAAGAGACGGCGCACTTCCGGCTTAGCGCCTATTCCTCTTCCTCCTCAGCCCTGTACGCGGCCCTGTGCGAGGAAAATTACACCAGGATAATGCAGGATCTTGGCATCTATTCCTTTGTGCCCGCCCGGCCTTATAATGTGTCCGTTTACAGGGACGCGGCGGAATACCGCCTTAAAACAGGGCAGCCGGAATGGTCGGGCGGGGCGGCTTACGGCAACGCGCTTCTGCTTTATGAGGGCCCGGGCTTGCGCGCCGCCATGGCGCATGAAATGACGCACCTGGTTTTTAACGAATTTATGGGCCTGGCGCAGGCCGCGCAGCTGCGCTGGTTGAACGAAGGCGTAGCGGTTTACGAGGAAAGCCGCTCCAGCCAGGACTCCACCGCTTTTTACGCGCAGAAGGTTAGCGAAGCCGTGGTTCCCAACCCCATCCCGTTCTCCCAGCTGGTGAACCTGGCGCCGCAGGGGGAAAGCCTGAAAACAGTAGACCGCTGGTATGCCCAGGCGGGCTCGGTGGCGGGGTTCATGATACGGGCCGGCGGTTCTTTCAACTTTTCCCTGTTCCTGGCAAAACTGCGCGACGGGGCCTCCGTGGATCAGGCCATTGAGTCCGCCTACTTCGGTCTGTGGAAAAAGCTGGCCGACGTGGAAAGGGCCTGGCTGCTGGAAGTGAAGAGGTAGTCTTAAACCTTATGGAAAAACCCCTTGCCGCGCCGGAATTTAAAAAAGCCGTTATCCCGTTGGGGGGGGTACACTGCGCGGCCTGCGTTGCCAGGCTGGAAAAAGGCTTGCGCGCCCTGGCAGGGGTAGTGGACGTTTCCGTAAACCTCCCGTCCAGGACCGCGTTCTTAAGCTACAACGCCCGCCAGCTTAACGCCAAGACCGTCGCCGCCGCCATAGAAACCCTCGGCTACAAGGCGCTGGCTTTTTCCGAAACGGCCGGCGCCGCGCAGACTACCGCGCTTAAGGAGATAGAGAAAGATAACGAAGTGTCTTCCTACAGGCTGGGGCTGTCACTCCTGTTCGTCTTCTTCATGGTGCTGGACTATTTCCTGGCGTTCTCTTCCTCTACCATGCTGGTGGCGGCCGGGCTTGCGTGGGGCCTGGCCGGGTGGCATTTTCACGCCGGTTTCATACGCGCCCTGAAGTCGCGCTCTGCGGATATGAATTCCCTGGTTTCGCTCAGCACCAGCGCCACTTTTTTTTACGGCATGTTCGCTACGGCTTTCCCGCAGTATGCCGGCCCTCTGCACCGCGCCCAGTGGCATGAGCTGGTTATGCTTATTACTTTCATAAATTTCGGCCGCTGGCTTGAAACCCGTTCGAAAGGCAAAGCCGGAGAGGCTTTGGCCAAACTTTTCCGCATCGCTCCTAAATTCGCCCGCCGTCTATGCCCGGGGGGAGAGGAAACCGTGCCGGTTACGGATATCCAGCCTGGCGATAAAATACTGCTGCGGCCGGGCGAGCAGGTGCCGGCCGACGGGAGGGTTACCCACGGCGCCTCCTCCCTGGACGAGGGGCTGCTTACCGGGGAGTCCGTGCCCAGCAAGAAAGCCCCGGGTTCCCGGGTTTACGCCGGCACCATTAATAAAACGGGCTGGCTTGAATTCATGGCCGACGACGTTGGCGAAGATACCGCGCTCATGCGGATAGTAAAGGCGGTGCAGGAGAGCCAGGCCGAAAAAAGCGCGGTGCAGCGCCTGGTGGACAGGATCTCGGCCTGGTTCGTGCCCGTGATCTTCGGGCTTGCCGCCGGGGCGGCCGCGCTCTGGCTTTATTACGGTGAACCGTACCGGGCGGTAAGCGTTTTTGCCGCGGTATTGGCGGTGGCCTGCCCATGCGCCATGGGGCTGGCCATCCCCATGGCAGTGGCCGTAGGTTTCGGCAGGGCGGCTTCCATGGGCATACTTATGCGCAACGCGGATATCCTTGAGCGGACTTCGCACATAGACGTGGTGATCTTCGACAAGACCGGCACCATAACGGGAGGCTGTCTTGAGCTGGCCGAACTGCGGCCTTTTAATTTCGACGAAAGAAGCCTGCTGGAAATACTTACGGCGGTGGAGGACAAGTCCGAACATCCGTTCGCGGAGGCCGTGCGCGCCCGGGCCGCCTCGGCTGGAGTAATCCCCAGGGTCGTGACCGCTTTTGAGGCTGTTCCCGGGAAAGGCGTCAAGGCCACTATAGACTGGGGGGAGATCACCGCGGGCAGCCTTAACTGGTTCACCGAACTAGGCGTAGAAGTGCCCAGAACCGTCCGCTCCGAGATAGAAAAAGCCAGTGACGCTATGCTGCTGTTGGCGCTGGACGGCTCTTATAAGGGTTTTGCCAGGCTTGGCGACACCATACGCCCGGAAGCCGCCGCCATCGTTACGGAGCTCAGGATAATGGGTATAGAGCCGGTCAT
>Ga0156396_1065_pt1 | contig 20428 bp, 16 predicted proteins | sample RifOxyA3_FD_108040 | JGI IMG/M metagenome (GOLD analysis project Ga0156396, IMG submission 108040) | Elusimicrobia bacterium RIFOXYA12_FULL_57_11 | reverse complement strand
AGGCCGGGCCGTAACGGCCGAGATTTCCGGCATAGCCACCGGCAGGGGCGAGGATGGCACGGTTAATATGTGGCTGCCCACTTTCCGCTTTAAGGGGCGCGACGGCGCTGTTAGAATGGTGCCCGGGCTGAACGCCGTGGCTACCCTTTCTCCGCGCCAGGGCGCCCTGGATACGGCAAAAACCATAGCCGCCCATGTGAATTCTTCTAAAACCTCCTATAAAGCCACCATAAGCGGCTGCCGCAGGAACGCCACCATAAGCATATCGTTTACCGGAAAAAATTGTCTGCCTGGCTAAGGGTAACGGTGGACTGTCAGCCTGGACTGGCGGAACTTTCCATTTTTTCGGTTGCCCTCTGAGCCGCCAGGGCCGCGCCGGCAATGCATATCGTTCCGGCGGCCAGTAAGGCCCAGTCGCCTGGAGACATTTTCCCCGACGTCCCCCAGAATAATGCTGAAACCAGTACGGCCAGCGGGCTTTTAAGGTTGTTCAACGCCGCCAGCGTCCCGGGTTTTACGCGTGTAGCCCCCGTGTTCCATAAATAAAAGCCGGCTCCGGACGCCACTACGCCCAGGTACAGCAGGGCGGTCCACCTCTTCAAATTGTAACCCGGCAGTTCGCCCCAGTTGCCCCCGCCGAGCGCCCACGCCAGGGAAGCCAGCAGGCCGCCCAGATACAGCCAGCCGAATACGCGGCTGTCCTGTTCCAGCGGGTGGCGCTGGCGCCAGTCTTTGTACGCCACCTGCCCCCAGGCGAATGCCGCGTTGGAGATCTGCATAACCGCGAACGCCCACCAGAAAGTGCGCCGGTCCAGCTGCCAGCTTTCCACCAGCGCGGCGCCCAACAGGGAAGCGGCCGCCGCGGCGAACAAACCGGGGGACCAGCTGCCGCTGCGCCGGGCATGGATCATGGCCACATACAGCGGGGTTACTATGGTGAAGAGCGCCACCTGGTAGGCCTGCAGCACTATGAAACAATAATTAAGGGCGATGTACATCACGCCGTACTGGACGGCGCCTATCGTCATCAGGCGGCCTATGCCCGCGCGCCCGCACAGCGGCCGGTGCAGCCAGGGCAGCAACACCAGCAGGGCAAGGCCCAGGCGGATAACAGTTACCAGTACCGGGTCCGCGCCGGCCACCCATTGCTTATTTATGCCGAAAGAAAAAGCCCAAAGCCAGGATACCGCTATAAGGCGCAACATGCCCCTATTGTATTAATTAGCGGCCGGCAGCGCACCTGCGCGCGCAACCGCCTTTACGCGCGGCTTTACTTATACTTTAATTATACCCAGATGAAAGTGAAGATTATCGGTCCTGAAGAGAGCCTGGTGGCGGCGGCGGGGGAGATCCTGCTTGCCTCCAAGTCCCTGTCAGCCAATATTGTTGTCTTTCCCGGCAAGCGGCCGGCGCATTTTTTGCGCAAGTACCTGGCCGAAAAACGCGGCACGGCGCTTCGCGCGCCGATGATAGTTTCCATGGACGCTTTTGTGGACCTGGCCGCGCAGGAACTGGGGATAAAAGGCAGGGAGGCCTCCGCTCTGGACCTGGTGGCGGTGCTGTATGGCCGGCTTAAAAAAGAGCTCTGTGGCGTAATAGCGCGCGAGCCCGGGGAACTGGCGCTGGATGCTCTGCTCCCCTGGGCGCTCAAACTGACCGGCGACTTTGAAGAACTTAAAATAGAGCTGAAAAACAGCGTGGACCTTTCCGGTTACGATTCCATCCTGCCCGAAGACCTGCGCAGCGCCGCGTTTATTAAAAAACTCGAAAGTTTCAGCCGCCTTTACGGGGAGTTCTACCAGGAGCTGGCTAAAGAAAACCTGCTCACCCGCGGGGTAAAATACGCCCGCGTAGCGGAGAGCATAGGCGGGTTCGACGCCGGGAAATATGAAAATATAATCTTTGCCGGTTTTTTCGCCCTGACCAGCGCCGAGAAAGCCATATTAAAACACCTTTGTGCCGCCGGCGCCCGCGTGCTCCTTGAGCCGGGCCCGGGCCTTGAAGAGCAATTCTCTTTTTTAGGGCTGAAAGCACCGCCTCCTGGCATAGTGCCGCTGCGTCAAACTTCCACCGCCGGATTCCCGGCCCCCGACCTGCATTTTTATAAAGCCCCCGACACGCACGGGGAAATCTTCATGCTGGCGCAAGTGCTGGCTGGTGCCGGCGGCGAAGCGGCGGCCGGCGGGTCCGTGATTGTCCTGCCTGACCCTGCGGCTCTTTTCCCGCTGATAGAAAATGTCCTACCCCGGGCGGGGGAGTATAATGTCTCCATGGGCTACCCGCTGGCCGCCACGCCGGTTTACGCGCTGCTGGACGCCCTGGGCGACCTGCTGGAGAAAAAAAGCGAAGCCGGTTACTTTGCCCCGAATTACTTAAAGTTCGTCTTTCACCCGTATGTCAAGAATATCTACCTGCAAGGTTCGGCTGAGCCCAGCCGCGTTATTTTCCAAACCGTGGAGGAATACCTGTCGGGCAGGATGAACAAGTATGTTACGCTGGCGGAAATAGAGACCAATGAACGGCTGCTGGCGGACGCAGCGGCCAGGCTGGAGCACTACGGCACGAAACTGGGAGCCGCGGACGTTAAAGCGCATATAGCGGCAATACATAAGGCGCTTATACTGCCTTTCGGGGAGATCGTGGATATCTCCGGCTTCGCCGGCAAACTGCTGGACGTTATCTCCCATATCTCCGAAAACAGCACGGCGCCGCTGCACCCTTACTGGGCGCCCTTCGTGGAAAAAACCATGGAGCGTGTGCTGGAACTTAAAAACTCGCGTCTGGCGGGGGAAAGCTTCGCGGGGCCGGCCGGGTATTTCAGGTTTTTTAAAACTTTCATCCAAGGCGCTAATTACCCGTTCCCGGGGACGCCGCTCAAAGGCCTGCAGGTGCTTGGGGCCCTTGAAACCCGCGGTCTTAAATTCGACAGGGTGTATTTTCTGGACGCCAACTCCGATATTCTGCCCGCCGCCCGCAAAGAGGATACCGTGCTTTCGCATTTTGTGCGCGAAGGGCTTGGCCTGTCCACCTACAAAACGCGTGAGCGCCTGTCCCGGTATTATTTCAACGCTCTGGTAGCCGGCGCCAGGGAAGTCCATATCTTTTACAAGGACAGCGCCAACAAGGAACGCAGCCCTTTCGTCGAAAAACTTATCTGGGACCTGGAGCGCCAGGATAAGAAAGCGAATGAGACCGAAGTGCACCTGCGTATTGATTTTTCGCAGGCCGAACCCGCGGCTATCGCCAAGACCCCGGAACTTATAGCGGCGCTCAAGGCCGGAGAATTCTCCCCTTCCGGTATTGACACTTACCTTGCCTGCGGCCTGCGCTTCTATTACCGTTACGCGCTGCGCCTGGGCGAACATGACGACGTATCTGACGAGGTAGAACAGCGCGACATCGGCGTCATAGTGCACGAGGTGCTGGAGAATTTCTTTAAAGCCCGGACCGGGCGGCCGCTGAAGATAACTGCCGGTGACTATGGCCTGGTAGCGGAAGAGGCCGGTAAAGTGTTTGACGCCAAACTGGCAGGCCATAATGCCGGGTTCGAGTACCTTATAAAACGCCAGGTGGAACGCCGTCTCGGCGATATACTGGATTATCACCGCGACCACCTGGCCGGCATAACCATCCTGGGCTGCGAAACAAAGCTGACGGCGCAGCTTCCCACCAGGTTCGGCGCAGTAAAACTTAAAGGCCGGGCTGACCGCGTGGATGACCGCGGCGGGATAATACACATATTGGATTATAAAACGGGTGCGCGCGCCGGAGCCCCCAACTGGAAAAAATTCGACCTGGGGATAAGGCCGGACTGGCCTTCCACTTTTAAATCCTCCCAGCTGCCTTTTTATATACTGGCCTACCTGGCGGAAAATAAAGACGCGGATGTGCGTAATATGGACGCCTCCCTTATGCTGCTGGGCGCGGAAAACATTACAGAGGAGAGCCTTTATAAGGAACGTAACGGCAAGACCCCCGACAAGGCCGCCATCTTCGGCGGTTACCGGTCCGCCATCACGGCCTTGGTAGAGGAGATCCTGGATAAAGACCTTCCTTTCAGCCCGCCCGCGGACGAAAAGCCCTGTGCCCTGTGCCCATTCAAGAACTTCTGCGGACGCCAGTGGGTGGAGTAACGCAACCAAAACCGCTTTGTGCGCGTATTAATGTTAATGGGTGAAACGGACACGGAACTTGTGCGGCGGTGCCTTGGCGGGGACGCCTCCGCGTTCCCCCGTATCATTGACGCTTACCAGGACAGGATATACAGTTTCGCCCTGCGCCTGTTAAAAGATCCGTCCGCCGCGGAAGACGCCGCGCAGGAAACTTTTATCAAAGCCTGGCGCGGCCTGGCCTCGTACAAAGCCGCATATCCTTTTTCCTCCTGGCTGTTCCGTATAGCGCATAACGCCTGCATGGACGCCCTGCGGACACGGGGCAGGACCGTTTCAATTGACGACGAAGATTTCCCGGACCTGCCCGACCATAGCATAAACATAGAAGAAAGCGTAGCCGCCGCCCTGGATGCGCAGCGCATGGAAACCCTGCTGGCCTCCCTGCCCGTAATTTACAGCGAGGCCCTGCTGCTGGCCTACCGCGAAGACATGGGCCCCGCCGAAATAGCCCGGGTAACGGGCGTGCCGGAAGGCACGGTGAAAGCCCGGCTCTTCAGAGGGCGCGAGCTGATCAAAGCCAAACTTGGAGTGGCAGCATCGGGTACCCCTTCCCGGGGGTTTCCGGAGGCCGACTTGGTCTTGCAGTCAAAGGAGGCCGAGGATAAGGGCCGACGTACTGGAGGACCCGGCCCCCGGGAAGGGGTACCCGGTGATGTCACGAACCAACCCGAACGCAACCGTTTAGGGCCGGGGAGCGTATTATGAATATGGACGCCGCAAAGACCGACGAACTGATAAACCTGGCCATAGCCGCGCTGCCTTACCGGCGGCCCCCGGCCGGTTTTGCCGCCAGGGTAATGGCCCTGGCCGCCGCGCCGCAGGCTGACGCCTGGCGGGACTATGCGTTTCAGACCGCCGGCCTGGCGGTAGCCGCCTGGACCGCGGCGCTTACCCTTGCTGGCGCAAAGTTGGTTTACGCCAACCTGCCGGAAATAACCGCTTTTCTTATGCGGCCCGCAAGCTTTTTGCAGGCGATAAAACTTCTGGCCGCGCACACGGCGCTGCTTGGCGTGAAATTGGCGGCGGCCGCCTCTTTTGCGGCCGACCTGGCCGCAGCAGCGGCCGGCTGGCCCCGCTATTATGAAATAGGCGCGGCCTTGTTTCTCTGCACAGCGGCTATGGCGGTGATTTTTAAAAGGCCCGCCTATGGAAGGTTTTGAATAGATGGAAGGAGAATAAAAATGAAAAATATAAAAGGACAATTAGTGTTCATACTGGCCATGGCCTGTTTTACGGGCGCGGCCCAGGCGCGTAAAGGCGAGGTGCTCCACGAGGACGTGTTCGTAGCCAAGGGGCAGACCAGCGGCGGCGTTTACACCGACAAGTCCATAACCGTAGAGGGGCTGATGACGGGTGACGCGGTTTCAATAGGCGGCGCCTCCGTAACCGTAAAAGGCGAGGTTACCGGGGATGTTGTCTCCATGGGCGGCGCGGTGGCTATAAGCGGCCTGGTAAAAGGCGATGTCGTCAGCCTGGGCGGGCCTGTAATCGTGAGCGGCAGGGTGGCCAGGGATGTTTCAAGCATCGGCGGGAAAGTGGAACTTTCCGGATCCGGCCAGGTGGACGGGGATATTTCGGCCCTGGGCGGCACGGTCATTAAAAGTGAAAAAGCCTTGCATAAGGGTGAAACGCATAATTTTGATGTGCGGGCGCTGCGCAGCACTCTGCCGCGCGTGCTGAGTCTCCTGCATTACGCGGACGGCGCCGCGCATGACGCCAAGCCCTGGCTGCTGGGCGGCCTTATCGGGGCCGGCCTGGCGGTGCTTTTTTCAATTCTTTCCACCGGGATAATACTCCTGCTGATGGCCCCGGTGTTCTTTCCTAAAAACGTGGAAATTGCCGCCGTAGCCATCTTCGGGGATATTTGGCGCGCCGCCGGTACAGGTATTTTGATGCTCATAGGCTTTATCCCGGGGCTGCTTATGATGGTGGTGTCGCTCCTGGGAATACCGTTGGTGCCCTTCGCGCTGCTGCTGTACGCGGCGGCTGGGGTATTGGGGCTCAGCGCTTTCAGCGTAGTCCTGCAGCAAAGGTTCTTCGAAAAAATAAAGAAGCAGGGCCCGGCCGGGCTTGTGGGCAAGGTGGCGGCCGGTTACGCTATTATGGCGGGCCTGCTGTTCTTCGGACAGCTGCTGCCGTTTATAGGCGGGATATTGTTCCTTATCGGGTTAATGCTTATGGTTTCAGGTTCTATAATAGGGCTGGGCGCGGGGTGGCTGACCAGGATGGGTAGTTGTGTCTATGCCCCGCTTTCACCCGGCCAGCCGCAACCCGTGCCGCTACCGCCCCCGGCGCCTGTTCAATAACCTGGTATTGAGGCGTAATCCTTCCCTGCAGTAAAAAACAGGCCGCTTTTGGAGGCGGCCTGTTCCTTATGTGTGCTCAGCATGAAACCAAGCTCGGAGGTGAAAGTCCTCTGAGGAAACAGGTCGCAGTAACCTCAAGCGAAGCGCAAGGCGGTATGCCGCGAGGCATACGCTCAAAGAAGTGTGGAGCGAAAGTCCGAGCCGAAGTACAGAAACCGAATAAGAGGCATTTCCGACCGGGGCGAGCGGGCATATGACCACGAAGCCTCTGTGACCAAAAGGCGCGGTGTAGATTCGGTTTGGGTATATAGGCTTTACAGACCCTGTGGCCCGGGCGTCTGGGCAGCGGCAGGGTCTTTCGGGTATAAATACAGGGGGACCTTTCTCCCTTGCCGCCAGGCGGTTTTTACTATAATCTGTATTTAGTGAATAATTATCACCTCGCGGTTTTAAGCGCTCTCCTGCTCTGTCCCCCGGTCACTGCAGGGGTTTTTTTAACTTTAAGGCAGCTTGCCCCTGATGCCGGGGCGGAATTTTCCGCAGTGCCGCCGCCGGTGTCTCCGGTGGCGCTTTTCCCGGAAGATGGCAGCCGGACCATGAAGGCCTGGTATACAAGTTTCAGCGGCGGCCATCCCTCGGCTGCGTTACGGCGCGCGCTGGCCGCGGACCAGTCTTTCAAAACTTACGCCGCTATGGCGTTTTTTTTCTGGCATTAGCCTGGCCGCCGCTGCTTATAATGGCGGCAGGGCGTGCCCGTTACGGCAGGAGAGAGGGTGAAATATGTGGCTTAACGCGTACTTCAGCGAGATGTCTTCCGTACAAAAAAAAATTTTTGCGCTGCCGGCCCTGCGCAATGCCAGACCTTCTCCGGGCGCGGGCCTGGCGGGTTTCTGGGCGCGCACCAAATTCAGTTTAAAACTTATCTTCCTTGAAAAAGAGATCATTGCTTTTGCCGTGCTGCAATGGGTGTGCGTGGTTCTTGGCTACTATCTCTGGATCCAGATGATAGGCTGGATACCTGAAGAAGCCTGGAAGCGGGCGTCTAACTCCGACGGCGCCACTCTTGGGGATATTATTTTATTCTTATGGTCCTTTGTCTGCGTGGGGCTGGTGGCTTTCCCGCTGGGGATACTCTCCGGCTGCATGGGGGCCGCCCATTTCCTGAACAGGCAGGGCAGGGAATCCACCATAGCGGATTGCCTGAAAATAGTCATGCCCAAGGCCTGGGCGTTGTGGATCTTTCACTGGATAGACGGGTGGTGGACGGTCATGCGCATTCTGGACCGGCTGCCCAAGAAAAACGACCGCCGCACCGCGGCCGACAAGGCTTTAAGCGAGGCCATGTATTACGCCTGGAAAATAGCGACGATAGGTATTTTGCCCGCGCTGGTTACCGGCAGGGGCCTGATAGACGCGACCCGGCGTTCCTTCGACCTGGTCAGCGACAGGTTCAAGGACGTCGTTATCCTGCGGGCCGGCTATTCACTCTTATGCTGGGTTATAGGCGTGGGCGCGTATATCGGCGCCATATTGTTGTTTATGCATTTTCCCGGGCTGGTGAACTGGAAGCTGGGCGTGGAGGGACAGATGTACTCTATCTACTTCTGGGTGGCGGTTCCCATAATTATTTCCACAGGTGTAGTGATGCTGTTCCTGCGTCCTGTATATGTGATTTCCGCGTGCGATATTTACGCGGACTATGTCCAGGGCAGGCAGGAAAATCTGATGCTGCCCCCGCCGCCGCAGCGGTCCGGCGGTACGAGTTCCTTAATTGTCTTTATCATACTGGGCCTGATCATGGCGGCGGTATTCCTTTACCGGTACGAGCTGGGGCTGATGAAAGCCCTGGCCATTCCCTGAACATGCAGCAGGTAACGGCGGAAGAATTAAGCTCGTTTTATAAGCTGGCGCGGCACCAGGAGGGGGGCTTCTTCCGTGAGAGCTACCGGGCCCGGTGGCTGCAGTACCTTGCTGTATGCGGAGTTTTTGTCATGACGGCCGCGGCCTGCGGCCCGGCGCGAGAACATGAAGCCGCCCTTGCCGTATACGGTCCCGCCGCCGGCTGGCTGAAGCAAACCACGCAAACCGGGCTGCTGGTGTACAAACCGGAGAAATGCTGCAACGGCTACACTTTGTTCACGCACGACCCTATGGGGGAGGTGCTTTTTTCCCCGGTTTACCTGGTAGACATGCGCGGGGAAGTCCGGCACCAGTGGGTGCCGGAGATCCCCGCTATTCACGCCAGGCTTCTGCCAGACGGAAAATTGTTTTATAATACCACCGGCGCGACGCGCCTTGGTTCCATGGAACTCTACGGGCTTTATGAACTGGACGCGCGCAGTAACGTGGCCTGGCATTTAGCCGGCAACATCAATCATGACTTCCAGGTCATAGATAACGACACTTTCCTTATAGCTGAAGCCGACGAGATGGATCCGGTCATTAAAATAGTGACGCGTGATAATAAAGTCTTATGGCAGTGGGCGGCCGTCGACCATATAGCCGAGCTTGAAAAACAGGCCGGCATAAAAATATCCACAGCTTCCCTGGACTGGGCTCACAATAATACCGCTGTGTTCCTGGGCAGGAACCTCCTGGAGGGCAAGGGCCGGCGTTTCAAGGCCGGCAACATAATGTTCAGTTTCTGTAATCTGAACACCATCGGTATAATCGACTATCCTTCCGGCAAGTTAGTATGGGCCTGGGGGCCTGGCGTGGTGGAAAAACAGCACGCACCGGAGATGCTGGCCAACGGGAATATCCTGCTGTTCGATAATGGCCATTCCCCTTCACGGGTGGTGGAAATTAACCCGCTGTCGAAGCGGATCGTCTGGGAATATCCGCGCGGCCATGCCGGGGAACTTCGCAGCGGGAGCCTTTCCAACGCCGTGCGCCTGCCTAACGGGAACACGCTTATCTGCTACGGGAATCCGGGCAGGCTTGTGGAAGTTACTATGGACGGCGAAGTGGTATGGGATTATGTGAGCCCGTTCGGCAAACTTTCCATGGGCTCGGGGATATACCGCGCATATCGGTACTCCGAAGATTATGCCAGGCCGCTGTTCAGCGCGCCCGGTTCTCAAATTTAACATAGTTATTTCCCAAGCTCGGCGCGGCCCCGCAGCAGGCGGTGGTAGGTCACGCCGAAGCGGTGGGCTTCGTCGCGCAGGGCTTCCAGCAGGCGCAGGCCAGGGTGCGCGCGGTCAAGCGCCAATGGCAGGGCACGGCCGGGCATAAACACTTCTTCCAGGCGCTTGGCCAGGCCTATTACCTGGATATTCATTGCGGCGGCGCGCAGGGCCTTCATTGCCGCGGCCAGCTGGCCCGGTCCTCCGTCCACAAGCAGCAGGTCCGGAGGGGGCTCCCCGCTTTTCTTCAGCTGGGCCAGGCGCCGCCCCACTATCTCCTCCATCATGGCGAAATCGTTGCCGCCTTCGGGGGTGTTCGCGAACTTAATGCGGTACCTGCGGTAATGAGCCGTATTCTTTTCCCCGTTTATGAAACAGACGGAGGAGCCGACGGCCTGTTTTCCGAAAAGGCTGGAGGTGTCGAACGCCTCTATATGTACCGGGGGACGGGCAAGGCCCAGCGCCGTTTTCAGCGCCGTAACGGCGCCGGTGCGGCCGGTGGCCTGCTGTATGAAATCAGGCCCCAGTTCGTGCACCATTACGCGTTCTTCCATGTGCGAGAAAGCGCTGAGGAAGTCCCGGTACCTGGCGGCTTCCTCGTAATTCATTTTCAGGGCAGCGCGGTCCATTTTTGCGCTGAAATTCCTGCGGAGTTTTTCGAAATCGCCTTTCAGAAAATCAGCCACGCGCGCCGTTATGGAATTATAGGCTGCCTTGGATATCTTCCCGGCGCAGGGCGCGGTGCACTGGCCGGTGTGAAAGTACAGGCATGCCTTTATTTTGCGTTCGGCCAGCGGCTTTTTTAAGGAGAAATCCCAGCGGCAGCGGCGCAGGTTTATGAATTTTATGCGCCAGAGGTGGCCTGTGAGCTTTTTAAGCGGCTCCACTTTAGGATAAGGCCCGAAGTACCGGCCGCCGTCCTTTGTTCTGCGGCGGGTGAACAGCAGGCGGGGAAAATCTTCGCGGGTGAGCTCCAGGTACGGGTAGGTTTTGGAGTCTTTCCACATTTCATTGAAAAAGGGCTGGAGGCTGTGTATGAGCTGCCGTTCGGTGAGCAGGGATTCGCGCTCGCTGGCAGAGGCAATGTAGTCGATGCTGCGTATCAGGGCTACCAGGCTGGGGATCTTGCCGCGGGTGTCGGAAGGGTTCTTGCGGAAATACTGGGTCACGCGGTGGCGCAGGCTCTTGGCTTTCCCTACATAGAGCACGGTCCCGGTGGCGTTGCGCATCAGGTAAACTCCGGGTCCGTCAGGCAGGTGTGAAAGGTCCATATTTTTTATGCTTCTCAATTATGGTCAACCGCGGCCGTGCCCGTCCGGGTGTGGGTTCGGCGGGGCTTCACGGAAGGCGAGGCTTGCGTAGCGCCGAGCCTGAGTGAGGAGGGGCGGGCACGGTGTGCCCGACCCCGTCCCCGACGGGCCCACACCCGGACGGGCACGGCCATAGTATGCTAAAACTTCCCTCCTGTTATCAGCGCCCGTTCTTCCACCTTCAGTGCTATTAATATAAGGAAGTATATTATAACCGCGGCGGGCACGGCCGCTGCGGTTACCGCCAGGGGGTCGGCCGGGGCCAGCATTTCGCGCAGGCCCAGCGCGGCCAGGCCTGAAACGGCTGCCGCCACAGCGGGGCGGAACAGGGGGAGGGAAAGGGGGCTGAACCCGGCCTGGCGCTTAAGAGTGTGGAGGAATGCCAGGGCCGCGGCCCAGGAACTAAGAGAGGTGGCCAGCATCAGGCCGCCAACTCCCATGGGGCTCATCAGCGGAAGGGCCAGCAGCGCGTTAAGCAACAGCTGCGCGGAGGTTATTGTGATCGGGGCTTTCTGCCGGCCCATGGCATACAGCGCCGCGGCGGCCACTTTATTTATCCCGTAAGCCGGCAGGCCCAGCGCCAGCCAGGCCAGGGCGCGCGCTGTAACCGCGCTCTGCTGCGCGGAAAAATTCCCGTGCTCGAACAGGGCCCTGCATACAGGCAGGGCCGTTATTGCCAGCCCCAGCGCCGCGGGCAGCATTATCAGCCAGGCGGCGGCAAGGGCCGGTTTAAGCCGGTCCCGGAAGCCTTGCGCGTCGCCGACGGCGGCCCGGGCCGCCAGTTCGGGCAGGGCCAGCGTGGCCGCGGCGGCCGCGAACAGCGATACCGGGAACTGTACCAGCCTGGCGCTGTTGTAGATGGCCGTGATCGAGCCCGGGGCGAGGAAGCTGGCGTAAGCGGTGTTTATCAGGAGCGACAGCTGGTCCTGTGCCAGTGTTATTGCCGCCGGCGCTGCGGCAAGCAGGGCCGGCGCCGCCCCCAGATTCTTTAAAGGGTTCGCGAACTCAAGGCTGTAGCCTTCCCTCCTTAAAGAGGGCAGCAATGCCAGGGCTTGCAGCAGGCCGGAGGCCGCGGCGGCCGCGGCTACCAGCATTATTTTTCCGCGCGCGTCCAGGCCGCTGAAAAAACCCGCGTGGAAAAATAACAGTACCCCTATCACGCATATGGAGAAGAGCGCGGGAGCCAGCGCCGGCAGCAGGAATTTGCGCGCGGAGTTGAGCGCGGCGGTAAACAGCGCCGCCGTGTTCACAAAAAGCAGGTGCGGCATGAGGATGGCGGCCAGCAGGGCGGTCAGCGCCAGCTGGCCGGGGACGTCTTTGAACCCCCAGGCGGCCAGGGTTACCAGCTGGCGGCTGAAAATTATCCCGGCCGCGCACAGCATCGCCGAGCCGCAGAAGATAACCGTCCAGGCTGACGCAAAGAAGGCGCGTGCCGCGGCGGGGCCGCGTAATTTTTCTTTTTCCAGCAGGGGGATGAAGACCGCGTTGAGGGCGCCTTCGCCTACCGTGCGCCTGAAAATATTTACCAGCCGGAAAGCGGCGTAGTAGGCGTCAGCGAGGACGCCGCCCCCGAAGAAAGCCACCAGCAGTGCGTCGCGCGCGTAGCCGAGCAGTTTGGCCGCCAGACCCGCGCCGGCAATGCCGGAAAGGCCGCGGCACAGCGAACTGTTTGCATTTTCGACCATAAAATAATAAACTATATCCACTATGGCAAAACTTAAAACCGGGCGGCATACCAGCGCTATCAAAGCATGGCGCAAATCAGAAAAACTGGCCTCCAAAAACCGGGGCGTAAAGATCAAGATCCGGGACATCACCAAGGATTTCCTGGCGCTGACGGCCAAGAAGGACCTTGAGAACACGCAGAAACTGCTGCCTAAAGCCTATTCCCTGCTGGATAAAGCGGCCAAGAAGGGTACGCTCCACTGGAAGACCGCGGCCAGAAAAAAAGCCCGGCTGGCGGCGCGCGTCGCGGCTATCGTTAAAAATCCTTCCGTAAAGTAAAATTCTTTTATTCGGAAAAGAATCACCCCGGCGCTGTCAGCCGGGGTTTTTACTTGCCTGCGTTTATTTCCCGCTTACTATCTCAAAGAGCAATTGGCGGAGCATCAGCCCCGGGTCCCGCTTTGAAGAGGATTTCAGCAGTTCCTCCGCTTCAAGGCAGCGCCGCAGGCTCTTCAGCAGTTTATCTTCGGTAAAAGCCGCGGAGTCCCGCAGGGCGTAGTTATACTGGCCCGGGGACATGCCTGCCTGGTAGCAGGCGGCGGCGCCTTCCCCCGAGGCCGAAATGCGCCTTGCTTTAAGCATCATTTCCAGCGCCTTGGAAGTCTGGGCCAGCAGGGCCAGCGGTTCTTCCCCGGCGGCCAGCAACTGCAGCGCGGCGGCCGCCGCGGCGGAGGGGTTGCGAGCGCGCAGGGCGTTGGAAAGTTCGTACGGGTTCTGGCTGCGCGCGAAGCCCGCCAGCGCCAGCGCGTCCTGCGTTCCGAATACGCGGTCCTGGCCGTGCATGTAGAGGAGTACTTTTTCCGCTTCCCCGTCCAGGGTTATCGAGGCGGTGCCTATGGTGTCTACCAGGAGCCCCAGCGCCTTCTTGTCGGTCTTAACCCCGCCCGCCAGAAGTTTGTCGTTGAGGTAGGCTTCGGCCTGGTCCTCGTTCATGGGTGAAAAATCCACCATGGCGCATTGCGCACCAAGCGCCGGGGCTATAGGGTCGGTTTTTTCGCGCGTCCAGTTGGCCAGCAGCAGCAGGCAGGTGCTGGGACAGGGATCGGCAAGGTAGTCCAGCAGGCGGCGCATGGGATCTTTCTTTAATTTCTCCGCCCGCTTCAGCACCACGAAACGCGTGTCGGCCAGCATGGGCGCGGTTTGCGCTTCGTCCAGCGCCGAGGCTATGTCGGCAGTCTCCGCGTCGCGCTGCGAAAAATTAAAGGCTTCCGGCTTGAAAAGCGATTCAAGCTTCTTTACGGCCGTTTCTTTAAGGGCGGTTTCCTCCCCGCAAAGGTAATAGACGGGGCGCAGCTGTTTTTTTGTCCACTCATCCGTCATGTTCCTGGGCGAGAGGTTTTGCATAGTATGGCTTGACCGCTGCCGCCCTAGCGGGGGCCGGCGGACGGCGTCTGTTTTTCCGGGGTTGAGGGAATTCTCTTCTGGGAAGCGCTGGAAACCGTGCCGAAACCGGAAACGGTGCGCAGCACTATGTCCTTCGCCAGTATTTCCCAGAGCGTTTCCCTGGCCTGCTCTTCGGTGATGCCGCCGGGCAGATTAGCCGCGGAGTACATCTTGGTTACCTGCAGCGCGGGCTCTTCCCAGAGGTAGCGATTCTCTTCGCGGTCCAGGAAGCGCAGGCCGGCTATGACGTTTAACTTGTATACCGTGGGGACAAGGTTGACGTCGTACTGTATAGGTGTCAGGATGTAGTGGTTTATCTCGCCCACTATAACTCCCTGGGCCGCGTTCTCCGGGGAAACGGCGTACTCGCCGTTCTTGAGGAATTCATCAATGACCTTAAGGGTGATCTTTTCCTCAAGGCCGAACTGCTGGGTTTTGTTGGTGAACGGGCGTATGGCTATACGTTTGATATGCTGCGGCAGCTTCTGCTCGGCGGGCGTATAGCGTATTTCCGAGGTGGAACAGGCGGCCAGAGCCAGCGCCGCCGTAACAGTAAAAAATGTTCGTTTCATAAAGTCCCCCTGCGTCTATTTTACCACAATGCTCACCAGGCGCCCCGGCACCACGATGACCTTAAGGATGGTTTTATCGGCAGTATGCGCCGCGGCCTTTTCGAGGGCCAGGCTTTTTATCTCTTCCTGCGGGGTGTTTTCTTTCACGCTTATCCTTTCCCGTATCTTGCCGTTTATCTGCACCGGGATCTCCAGGTCGCGCGAGGCGATGACCGCCATATCGGCTTCCGGCCAGGCCTGCCGCATCAGTGTGGTTTTTCCTCCGGCCGCCTCCCACAGTTCGTCCGTGATATGGGGTGCGAAAGGGTGCAGCAGCGACAGGAAGGTGTTGAAATCCTCCCTGGAGGTGGAACCCTGTTCTGTAAGGCGGTTCAAATAGATCATCAGCGCCGAGATGGCGGTGTTGAACTTCAGAGCTTCGATGTCCGCGCCCACCTTGTCTATTGTCTGGTGGCGCAGGAGCAGGTCCGGGCCGTCGGCCTTCGCGTCCGTCAGGGAGGCGTGGCGCTCCAGGCCCCAGGCATAGGCGCGTTTCAGGAAGCGGTACACACCTTCTATGCCGCGAATGTTCCAGGGTTTTGAATCCTCCAGCGGGCCCATGAACATTTCGTAGAGGCGAAACGCGTCGGCCCCGTAGCGCCCCACCACTTCATCGGGGTTGATCACGTTCTTCTTGGACTTGGACATCTTCTCTACCATAGGTTTGAGCTTCTCGCCTTCGGAGGTGACCGCCGCGCCGTCTTCGGCGATGTCGAGTTCATTGTAGGAGCGGTAGGCGCCTTTGCCGTCGCGGTAGGAGTAGGACAATATCATCCCCTGGTGTACCAGTTTCTTGAAAGGCTCCTTGGTGGAGACGTGCCCCAGGTCGTAGAGCACCTTGTGCCAGAAGCGGGCGTAGAGGAGGTGCAGCACCGCGTGCTCGGTGCCGCCGATGTAGAGGTCCACCGGCATCCAGGCTTTTTCCAGCTCCTTGTCAACGAAAGCGGAAGGGTTCCTGGGATCTATATAACGCAGGTAGTACCAGCAGGAGCCGCCCCACTGGGGCATGGTGTTGGTCTCGCGTTTGGCCGCGCCGCCGCATGAGGGGCACTTGGTGTTAACCCAGGCGTCTATGGCGGCCAGGGGGGATTCCCCTGTGCCGGTGGGTTCGTACTTTTCCACTTCGGGCAGCAGCACGGGGAGATCTTTTTCCGGCACCGGCACTATGCCGCACTTCGGGCAGTGCACCAGCGGTATGGGTTCTCCCCAGTAGCGCTGGCGGGCGAAAATCCAGTCGCGCAACTTGAAATTAACCTTGGCGCGGCCTATGCCTTGCTCCTCCAGCCACTTAGTAATCTTCGTCTTGGCTTCGGGGGTGGGGAGGCCGTCTATGATGCCGGAATTTATGGAAACACCGTCGCCGCAGAAAGCGCCCTCGGCCTTCCAGTCCGCGGGCGCTTTCAGGACTTCTACTATCTTCAGGCCGAACTTTACCGCAAACTCGTGGTCGCGATCGTCGTGGGCGGGCACGGCCATGATGGCGCCGGTGCCGTAGGTGGTCAGCACGTAGTCGGCCGTCCAGACGGGCAGCTTTTTCCCGTTGACCGGGTTAACCGCGCAGGCGCCGGTGAACACGCCGGTCTTGTCTTTGGCGAGTTCCGTGCGCTCCAGGTCGCTTTTATTGGCGGCGGCGGCCACATAAGCCTCTACCGCGGCTTTTTGCTCCGGCGTAGTAAGCCGTGCGACGAGAGGGTGTTCCGGGGCGAGCACCATATAGGTGGCGCCATAAAGCGTGTCCGGGCGGGTGGTGAAGACTGTGAGTTTTTCTCCGCCGGGCAGGGCAAAGTCCACTTCGGCGCCCTCGGAGCGGCCTATCCAGTTCTGCTGCATCAGGCGCGTGGACTGCGGCCAGTCGGTGCCGGCCAGGTCCGTGAGCAGGCGGTCGCCGTAGGCGGTGATCCTGAGCATCCACTGCCTGAGGCTCTTTTTTTCTATGGGGGTCTCGCAGCGGTCGCATTTGCCCTGGAACACTTCCTCGTTGGCAAGACCCGTCTTGCACTTGGGACACCAGTTTATAGGGCTCGTGGTCTCGTAGGCCAGGCCTTTCTTGAAGAGCTGCAGGAAAATCCACTGCGTCCACTTGTAGTAGGCGGGGTCTGTGGTGTTTATCTCACGCTCCCAGTCGTAGCTGAAACCCAGCGAGTCTATCTGGCGCTTGAAAGTGGCGCAGTTCTTTTCCGTGGTCACGCGCGGGTGCACGCCGGTGGAGATGGCGTAGTTCTCGGCGGGCAGGCCGAAGGCGTCCCAGCCCATGGGGTGCAGCACTTCAAAGCCTTTCATGCGCTTGTAACGGCACAGGATATCTGTGGCGGTGTAGCCCTCCGGGTGGCCGACGTGCAGGCCGTCGCCTGACGGGTAGGGGAACATATCCAGGCAGTAGAATTTGGGCTTGCCAGGCATGGCGGTAGTCTTAAAAACTTTTTCGGCCCGCCAGGCTGCCTGCTGTTTGGCGTCTATCTGCTGGAAAGTAAGTGTTTCAGCGGGGGGGGTCATTGTGAGGTCTCCATGGCGCTATTTAAAAATTTTCTTAAGCAGCGAAGCGGTCTTTTTGTTCATCTTTGCGCGCAGCCCGGGCGTGCCGTCGTCCATGCCGGCAAGATGCAGCGCCCCGTGCACCGCCAGCACCAGGAGTTCGGCCATGAGAGAATGCCCCATGGCCGCCGCCTGGCGCCCGGCCTGGGGCAGGCAAATATAGATCTCGCCCCATACCGCGCCCGGCGCAGGGGAGGGGGGATAGTTGAAAGCTATCACATCGGTAAGTCCGTTCCTTTTAAGAAAACGGCGGTTAAGGCTTTTTATGGCAGCGTCCCCGGTGAAAACCAGATTTACGGGTTTTGCGGCCAGGGCGCGGCCCAGCCCCGCCAGCACGGCTTTTTTAAATGCCCCGGCTTTCCCGGCAAGCTGCGCCGGGGCTTTTGCCTCAAAAAAAACTTTCAGCATAACTTTTTCCGCGCTTGCCGCGCCCGCTTATTGCCATTTCGATATCCCGCGCGGGATCACCACAATGCCGTCCGGGTCGATGTAATAATGCTGCGCGTCCTGGTCGGGGTTGTAGCCTATGGTGGTCCTGGCCTCTATGGTGTTGTGGCGGTCCATGATGACTTTTTTCAGCCGGGAGCCCGCTTTTATCTCGCAGGCGTCCATTATTATGCAGTCTTCCAGCTGGCACTTTTCATGTACAATCACGTCGTTGGCCAGGATGCAGCGCTTTAAAGAAGACTGTTCTATTACGCAGCCGTCGCAGACCATGCAGTCCTGGAGGTTGGATTCTATGATTTTGGTGGGGGCGGCGGTATGGCGTGAGTCCTGGATGGGCCACAGTTTGTTGTTAAGGTCCATTTTGGGCTTTGCCCCCAGCAGGTCCATATTGGTCTGCCAGAAGGCTTCGAGCGTTCCCACATCGCGCCAGTAGTTTTTTTCCTCGTAGGGCTTGCTGCCAGGCAGGTTCTGCCCGTCGAAATTGTAGGCGAAAACCCTGTAGCGCTTGAGGATGTTGGGCAGGATGGTCTTGCCGAAGTCCAGCGCCGCCGTTTCACCGGATTCTTCGTGGAGTATTTTTACCAGGGCGTCATAGCTGAAGATGTAGTTGCCCATGGAAGCCAGGACCGCGTTGGGGTTGCCGGGCATCGCTTTCGGGTTTTTGGGTTTTTCCTCGAAGCCGCTGATGCGGTTTTTGGCGTCCACTACCACGGTGCCGAAGCGCGAGGCCTGCTTGAGAGGCACGGTCAGTGCCGACACGGTGACGTCGGCTTTGCTGGCTACGTGGAAATCTATCATCTGGCGGATATCCATGCGGTAGATGTGGTCGGCGCCGAAGATGGCCACCAGGTCCGGCTTGTAGTCGTTTATTAAATTCAGGTTCTGTTTCACGGCATCGGCCGTGCCGCGGTACCACATTTCCCCCAGGCGCATCTGGGGAGGGACTACCGTTATGAAGTGTTCTTTGGTGATGCCGCCCAGGTTCCAGGTGGAACGCAGGTACTCGATGAGCGACTGGGACATGTACTGCACCAGCACGTAGTTTGAGTAGATTCCGGAGTTGATGAAATTGGAGAGTACGAAGTCGATGATGCGGTATTTCCCGCCGAAGGGGACAGCGGGTTTTGAGCGTTCCTTGGTGAGCGGGTAAAGGCGTTCGCCTTTGCCGCCGGCCATTATTATGCCTATGGTTTTCATGAACTGTCTCCTTGTAAGGCGCCCCTGCGCCGGGCCGTCAGCTGATGGCGTCCATTATCTCCCTGAGGTCGCGCCCCAGGCAGAGAAAAACCGGCTTATCCACCGCTGTGTGCGCTTTTATGCGCTGCAGCCGCAGCTCCCTGGTGGCGGCGATCAGGTCCTCAAGCGTGCGCGCTTCCCTTTCCACTATCATTTCCTGGTCATCCAGGCCGTAGGAAAAAAAGAAATTTTCGTTTATATCTTTGTGCCCGGCTATTACCCGGGCCCGCTCGGCCGTCAGCCGTTCGCGTTCCGCTTCGGGGAGGTCGTACCAGGTGTTGGCTTTGATCACCGGGTGTAGCAGCATGTAGCGGTGGCGCCCGAAGGCGTTTTTGGGAAGGAAGCCGAACTCCAAATCCTTGGGCTGAATGTCTGCGGGCGGGTGATAGACACCCAGGAAGGAATGGGACGGTGTGAAATACCGGCCTGCGCCGGTTGAAAAGGTCCGCGCGCAAATCTCCTGCAGGTAGCCAAGGTCGTCGGACATGCGCCAGAACAGGATGTCCGAGTCCGCGCGCAGGCCGGCTACCATGTAGGTGCGCAGGAAGATTTTTTCCTGGCAGTTGGCTACCATGCCTTCGAATTCCTGCTTGGCCGCTATTTTCTCGTTGGAAACGAGTTTGCGGAACTCCGGCTGGAGCTTAAGGAACATAAAACTGGAGTAGACGCTGGCTTTATTTTTTTCCATCTTCAGTTTCCTTGAGGTGGTCCTTGATTTCCAGGTAGTGGTTGCTGGTCTGGTTTATTTCCGCTTCTTCTTCCGTGATAAGGCCGGTCTCTACTTCCAGCAGCAGGTATTTTTTGCCGTTCTTTTCCAGCAAGTTCTTGCGGGGGACCAGGCGGGTGCCGGTCTTGCTGCCCACGAACAGGCTGCCGTCGAACTGCTCGCCTATGCGTATGCCGGTCCTGAGGTCCAGCACCTCAAGCCAGAGGCGGTTGTAGTAAACGCTGTCCTTGAGGCGGATAAAATTTGTCAGACGGGTTTTGAATTTTTCAGCCGTACGGTAATGCTGGATGTCCGCGGTCATCTCTGTCGCCAGTTTCGAGTAAAGCGGGGCGGTGTTCTTGCCGATCAGGATCACTTTTTTTGCCACCGTGAACAGCCGGTCGCCTTTATAGACCGGCGTTTTCTGGCTGGTGTAGATGTTCGTTACGACGCCCTGCGCTTCCGGCTTGATGTCGTAATATTTGTAGACGTCCTGCCAGCGGCGCTCGGTCTGTTTGCGCCCGCCTTCCGTGGTGGAGTCCAGCAGGGCGGCCATTTCCTTTGAGACTATGCGGCCCAGGGTTGTTTGCGGGGTAACGAAGTTGAAGAGTTCTACGTGCACCTCTTCCACGCGTCCGTCAAAAGGGGCGAAAACGTCGTAGGTCTCCTGGGCGGTGGTCACCCCCGTTACCGGGGTGTATACTTCTATGGACCCGGTCCTTATTTCCCGTTCCGTGCCGGTGATTTCGGTGCCGGTGGCGGGGCAGGCCGACGCGCGGGTTTGCGCCGGCAGCGCTGGGGCCTGGTTTTTTATGGTCGGCAGCGGGCCCGCCGCCATGGCGGGTGCGGCCAGCAATAGTGCCGCCGCGGAG
>Ga0156396_1006_pt1 | contig 20539 bp, 19 predicted proteins | sample RifOxyA3_FD_108040 | JGI IMG/M metagenome (GOLD analysis project Ga0156396, IMG submission 108040) | Elusimicrobia bacterium RIFOXYA12_FULL_57_11 | reverse complement strand
AACATTAACAAGCCCTATCAGCACCGGCACTTCCACCAGCGGGCCTATCACAGCGGCAAACGCCGCACCGTGGCTTATACCAAAGGTAGCTATTGCCACGGCTATGGCCAATTCGAAATTGTTGGAAGCGGCCGTAAATGAGAGTGTAGCTGACTCCTGATAATTAGCTCCGAATTTCTTGCTCATATAGAAAGAAATGAAGAACATCAGAGTAAAGTAGACCAGGAGCGGTATCGCTATGCGTACGACGTCAAAAGGCACCTGCACGATATTTTCACCTTTTATGGAGAACATCACTATTATCGTGAACAACAAGGCCACGAGAGTCAGCGGACTTATAACAGGGAGGAACTTCGTCGAATACCATTCCCGGCCTTTGGCCGCTACCAAAGAAAACCGGGTTACTATCCCCGCCATAAAAGGTATTCCCAGGTAGATGAATACGCTTTTAGCTATCTCGCCCATGGTAATATTCACAACCGCGCCCTCAAGCCCCAACCAGCGCGGCACCAGCGTGACAAAGAAATAGGCGTAAACTGAAAAGAACAGTACCTGGAACACAGAATTAAAGGCAACCAGCCCTGCGCAGTATTCTCTGTCACCCTTAGCGAGATCATTCCAGACAATAACCATAGCGATACAGCGAGCGAGCCCTATCATTATCAACCCTACCATGTACTCCGGCTTGTCTCTAAGGAAGATTATGGCCAGGGCCGTCATCAGTACCGGCCCTACCAGCCAGTTCTGTATCAGTGACAGCATGAGAACTTTCTTGTTCGCAAAAACCCTGTGCATCTCCTCGTATTTAACCTTGGCCAGCGGCGGATACATCATAAGGATAAGGCCGATAGCTATCGGTATTGAAGTGGTCCCCACACTCGACGCGGCGTTGAACTTCGCCACGGCCGCGGGCCAGAGCCAGCCCGCCCCGACGCCGACTGCCATTGCCGCGAATATCCACAGCGTAAGGTAGCGGTCCAGAAAAGAAAGTTTCGCTATTACACTGTTCATTTCATATCCTCCAGTATTACGGGCAATTTTTCAACAAAACCCCTGATCTCATCACGCACGCGGCGGTAATGGGCCAGGGCCTCTTCCTCTGATCCGGCTGTTTGAGCCAGAAAAGGCGGGTCCTCAAAATTTTTATGCTGTTTTCGCGCCTTACCAAACCACACCGGGCAGCTTTCACGAGCTTTGTCGCAGACCGTTACCACCAGATCAAAAGCTATATCTTTTAATTCCGATGCGTGCTTTGAACGGTGCGCGGAAATATCCACTCCGGCTTCGGCCATCACCTTAATAGCGCGGGGGTTTACGCTGCCAGGTTTTGTTCCGGCTGAATAGGCCTCAATAACACCAGGATGCAGCTTTTTAGCCCACCCCTCGGCCATCTGGCTGCGGCAAGAATTACCAGTGCAAAGGAATAGGATCTTTTTCATGTCAGTGGCAGCCGCAGCCGCCGTCCTTGGGCATCCCTTTTATAATTATCCCGCCTGCTTTGTCGCAGTCCAGGGTGGCGGTCACAAGCTGCGCCGCGGCATCCTTGTGCACGTAAACCTTCAGGCCATCTTTGGCTATTTCTATGTCTTCCTTCTCGGGTTTGCCGGCTATGTCCATGGCCACGGTAGCGCCGCAGCAGCCGCCCTGCATAAAAATGCGCAGGCAGGAGCCTTTTTTCTCTTCGGCAAGTATCTCTTTGAGTTTCGCCACGGCGGCGTCTTTGATCTCCATTATTTTTTCCCTCCGGAAGTGTTATATTTTTTAGCCCAAACCGTAATGCTCGACGCCGCGCCGTCCAAAGCTTTGCCGGCTTTTTCCGTTATGGGGTCCGAGCAGGTGCCAGACGCCGAATAAAGCCTGTCCGAGAGCAGTTTTAACCCGGCAAAGCCAGCGGCCTTTATGGCGCACAGGTAAGCCTCGCGCACCAACGCGCCGGCTACGCAGCCGGCGTAAAGCCCGACGTGTTTCTTCAGCGCCGGCGGCAGGGCGCGGTTGAGCACGATGTCGCTTACTACTATAGCGCCGCCCGGCTTAAGCGCGCGAAAAGCCTCACGGAATACGGCCGGTTTATCCGGAGAAAGGTTAATCACGCAGTTGGAGATTATCAGGTCCGCCTCGGAGTTCTTTACCGGGAGCTTTTCTATAACGCCCTTGCGGAACTCCACATTTTTAAGGCCGGTGCGGCGCGTGAATTTTTCGGTATTCTTAGCGGCCAGTTTCAGCATTTCCGGAGTCATATCCACACCTATGGAAAGGCCTTTAGCTCCCACCTTCTCAGCGGCCAGGAACACGTCCTTGCCGGCGCCGCTGCCCAGGTCCACCACGGTCATGCCTTTCTTTAATTTTGAGAAGGCCACCGGGTCACCGCAGGAGAGGCCCATTTCCCCCTCCGCGCCCTTCTTAGAGGCCGGTCCGCCGCAGCAGGAAGAGCCAGGGCAACAGGAAGACGAGGTTCTGGCAACCTTGCCGTAAGCCCGCCGCACCAGCAGATGAGTAGCGGAATGTTTTTTAATAGTCATAAGATTTCTCCTTAATATCTGTTCAGCACTTGCAGCCTATCACACAAATGCCCTTTTTCCGCAAGCCCAGCCTTTTTTCAAGCCGGGCTATATCGGCGGCCACCACGGGGCAGCAGGGCTCCGGCTTTACCAGCCGCCGCACAAATTCCCCCAGCGGCCCGGCCGTAGCGGTAAGGGAATACATGGCCCAGCGGCCATTCTTCTCCTTCTTCACCAGCCCCGCGGCGCAAAGCGCGCCAAGGCTGCGGGAGATATTGTACTGGCTCTCTTTCGTCGCGTCCGTCAATTCGCAGACACACAGCGCCCTCCCGGAGTAAGCCAGCAGCGCGGCCACCCGCAGGCGTTTGGCCTCCGCCAGCGCCTTGAGCGCCTTCACAGATACTTTAATATCGCGGCAGGAGTCTTTCATATATGCAATCATACGCATATGATGCGCGGGTGTCAAGTCAGCCGAAGAAAAAGCTAAAAAGATAGCCGCCCGCCACAGCCGTCAGGAAGATCACCCCCACTATGGCCGCCACCAGCCGCTTGCGAAAGATCCCCGCCAGCATACTCATCTCGGGAATGGCCATGCCTGCGCCGCCTATGATAAGCGCTATCACCGCGCCTATGTCCATGCCTTTCTTGAGCAGAGCCACGCCTATGGGGATGGCCGTCTCAGCCCGTATATATAAAGGAACGCCGATAAGCGCCGCCACCGGGATGGCAAAAGGATTGCCCGCCCCCGCGTAACGCAGCACAAAATTCTGCGGCAGGTAGCCGTAGATGGCCGCTCCGATGCCCACGCCGATAAGCAGGTAAACAAGTACTCCCCGGAAATCTCCCCAGGCCTTGGCGAAAGAAAGCTTTACTTTGTCCCCGAACCTCTCCGGGACCGGCTGCTCTTCCTGCCCGCCTCCGCCGAGCAGCCGTATCCTCCTCACATAGGCCGCTCCGCCGAGCTTTTCAAGTACCAGGCCAAAAAGTATCGCCCCGCCGAACACCACGGTGAAATACGCGACCGCGGCCTTAATGCCCATCAGGGCCGCCAGCATAGTGAGTATTATGGGATTAAGCAGCGGCGAGGCTATGATGAACGACATTATGGCGCTGAAGCTTATTCCAGCTTTTATGAAGCCGAGCGCCAGCGGTATGGTGGAACAGGCGCAGAACGGCGTGAGCGCGCCGAAGGCCGCACCTATGACCGCCCCCCACGCGCCACGGCCTGCCATCCAGGTCTTTACCTTCTCCTGCGGCAGATACATCAACGCCAGCGCCACCAGCGCGCTTACGCCGACGAACAGCACGGTGAGTTCCGCGGTGATCAGGAAGAAGTATTTAAGGGTTATCGCTAAAGTGTTCACGCAGCCTCCGTATATATGCAATTTTACGCATATATACTGAAGGCTGTCAAGCCGCCCGTTGTTAGAACAGGCCGAAGATGTCCTTGAGCCCCAGGTAAACCCCAGCCGCTATAAACACCCAGCCCGTGGCGGGTTTGGCGTATTTCTCGAACTTGCCGGCGAGGCCGGTTACGGCGGAGATCTTCTTGAACCCGAAGTCCAGCGCCACGGCCAGGCCTATTACCGGCAGGGCTGTGCCCAGGCCGTAGAGCAGCGGCAGCGAGAACGGCGCGGAGTTTCTGGCCGCCAGCGGGATTATCACGCCGAAGTACAGCGCGGCGGAGATAGGGCAGAAGGCCAGCGCAAAAAGCATCCCCATCAGTAGCGAAGAAAGTGCCCCGGCTTTAGCCTTGAATTTCGACATATCAAAAAGATTAAAGCCTTCGAAGCCCCGCCCGAACATGTCCAGCATGTACATACCGGCCAGCACCAGGATGGGCGACAGCGCCTGGTTGCCGTACTTCTGCATGAAGAAAGAAAAAGCCGGCGCGGAAAGCAGGCTTTTTACCAGCAGGAAGCCGATAATTATATAAGCCAAAGCCCGGCCCAAGGCGTATAAGAGGCCGTGGCCCAGCACCGCAAGCTTATGCGAGCCCGAGTGTTTAGAAATATAGGTCAGGGCGGCAATATTGGTTGCCAGCGGGCAGGGGCTCACCGAAGTGATAACCCCCGTCCACAGGCCGGTCAGCATGGCCGCCCAGAGCTCGGCGCTCATTTGGAGTCCAGCAGCTTATGCGTTTCGTCCGTCACATAGTTCATGAAGGCATCTTTATCCCCCAGCAGCTGCCAGACCTTGTCCAGCTTGCCCCAGTTAAGCGCTTTCTCGCCGGCGAATTTCTGAACCACCACCGACTTGGAGTTAAGCCAGTAGTCCTGCGCGAAGTGCTCATTGGGGGCTTCTTCGATGTTCACGCCCTTGAACTCTATCTTCCAGTCTTTATAGCCCGCCGCCAGTTTGGTGGCGACCGCATCGCGCGTATAGGCCTCTATGGTTTTGCAGGAGGAGCAGCGCGTATTGGTGTAGAAGTAATAGACCACCGCGATTTTAGCCTCGGCGGTTTTTACTGCCTTGGCTTTTATCGGTGCGGCGGCAGCTTTCGCTTCCGTCTTTTCCGCCTGGACTGGAGCCGCTGCAGCCGTTTCTACAGGCGCAGCTTGGGCTTTATCACCGGAGCAGCAGGGCAGCATTTTATAAACAGCCGCGCCTATGCTTACGGCCACAAAGGCTATCAGCACATATTTTACCGCCTTGCCGGGACCTTTCTGCCCTTCCTCAGATAAGTTGTTTTGCATTTTGGAATACCTTCTTTATATTGCGTTCGGTCGCAGGCGACTTGCCTTTTTCCAGGCCGCAGTCGGTTACTTTCAGGTGCTTGAACTTCTTAACACCGTGGGTCTCAAGCGTCTTTTTTGCGCAGCCCACCGAGCACCCGTCGATGGCTATCACCAGGTCAGCCCCGTTAGCCGAAGCTATGAAGCCGCTGATATTGCCACCCACGCCAGCCAGGCAGCTCATTTTGACGGCGGTCTCTTTGGAGAGCAGGCGCGCGGCCCTGTCCGCCAGCGCGCCGACATCGGCCGCTCCGGAACAGGGAAATACTATCATAGTCTTACAACCGCAGGCGCAATCCTCTCCCATATTACTTGGCCTCCGAGATTATTTTCTTCAGTTCTTCCATGGACGGGATCTTGGCCGCGAACTTAACGTCGTCGTTAATGGCAAGGGCAGGCGTCATCATCACGCCCATATCCGTTATCTTATTGATGTCGGCGATCTTTTCCATCTCATATTCTATGCCCAGCTCCTTGGCCGCTGCCTCGGCGGCAGCGTAGAGCTTATTGCACTTGGGGCAGCCCATACCCAGTATCTGTATTTTCTTTTTCATAATTTTCTCCTAAAAGAAAGCTCCAAAGAACATACCGGTAAGTGTGGACATTATCACCACCAGCGCCACGTAGGCGACGGTCTTTTTTACGCCCATCACCGTTTTGAGCACCAGCATGCTGGGCAGCGACAGCGCCGGGCCCGCCAGCAGCAGCGTCAGCGCCGGGCCCTTGCCCATGCCGGAACCGATAAGCCCCTGCAGTATCGGTATCTCGGTAAGCGTGGCGAAGTACATGAAAGCCGCCACTATAGAAGCGAAGAAGTTGGACCAGAAGGAATTACCGCCCACCGCCCAGGCCACCCATTCTGAGGGGATTACGCCCTCGTGCCCCGGCCGGCCCAGCAGGAAGCCCGACACCAGCACGCCGCCGATAAGCAACGGGAAGATCTGCTTTGAAAGGTCCCAGGAGGAGGAAAACCAGTCGTTCAGTTCTCCCTCGCCGGAAGAATTAAGCACCCAGGAAAGCCCTATGAACCCCGCCGAGAAGGAAAGGATGGGCAGGTCCGGCATGAACAGGGCCAGCAATACCGCGGGGATGGCCGCCAGGATTAGACGCAGGCCGCTCGCGCCGAACCAGAGCTTGAGCATAACGCCCAGCGCCACCGCAAAGAAGGCCGTAAGCGGCCACTTTACCTTATAGATGGCGTAAAACACGGCGTCCGAAGGTTCGGCCTGCGCCCAATTAGCGAAAACCAGCACCGCCGCCATGGAGGCGAAATATAAAGAGGTCTGCCACAGGGGGCGCTTGACCTCGGGCTCGGGCAGGTCCGCCTGTGCGGCGGCCTTAGCCGCCTCCTCGTGACGGAACAGGAAATGCATGGCCAGGCCTATAACCAGGCTAAAGACCACGGCGCCAACTGCGCGGGCCGCGCCCAACGCGAAGCCGAGTATGCGGGCCGTCAGCACTATGGCCAGCACGTTGATGGCAGGGCCGGAGTAGAGGAAGGCTATGGCGGGGCCCAGGCCCGCGCCGCGCTTGTAGATACCGGCGAACAGCGGCAGCACCGTGCAGGAGCAGACGGCGAGTATGGTGCCGGACACCGAGGCCACGCCGTAAGACAGGAATTTATTGGCCTTCGCACCGAAGTACTTCATTACCGAGGCCTGGCTGACGAAAGCGGCTATGCCGCCGGCTATGAAGAGGGCCGGGACAAGGCAGAGCACCACATGCTCGCGCACGTACCACTTGACGAGTTCAAGGCCTTCGGTTATGGCGCCGTCGAAGCGGGGCAGCCCCACGGGCAGAAAATACAGCGCGAAGAAGACCGCCACGAAACCCGCCAGCCATTTCCATTCGTCTTTCCAGTTCATGTTTACTTCCCCTTCCCGAATTTAGCGCAGACGCTGATATTGAGCACGCAGCGCAGTTTAAGCCGGTAGATTATCTGGTTTCCTTTCCTTACGGAGTCCACTATACCCGCGGCGCGCAGCACCGACAGGTGCTTGGAAATGGTAGAAACGTCGTCCCCCACCATGGCGGTAAGTTCGCAGACGCAGGTGTCCCGTTTCCCAAGCTGGTGCGCTATGAACAATCTGGTAGGATGCCCCAGAGCTTTAAAGGCTGCGGCTTCCGCGGAGTAAGTTTCAAGGATCGAGGTCTTCATTTTTACTATTCAACCAAATAGCCAAATAGATGTCAAGAATATTCCAAACACTGAACAAAAGAAGTCTGTTAACACCTGCTATCAACCAGGCAGTCCTGGTAGTAAGAGCCTGGCCACTTGGGCAAGGTCAACACCTCCGACGCGGCTAAGCCCGTAGCCACGGCGCAACAAACCGCGCGACGCCGCCGGCTGTAACACCTGTAAAACTCTGGGTCGAAATGGGGCGCTCGCTCAACGGCGTTTAGGGCGGCAGGAAAGATTATTACCGGAAATATCCTGGAGAAGACGAACAGCAGATTAGAAGGGACATCGTATTTTCAGCTTACGCCTTCGCTTTATCGGCGGGGCCATCCAGAACCTCGCGCACTTTCAGCGAAAGCGCCTCAATTGTAAACGGCTTATAGATGAACGAGATGCCCGGCTCAAGAACGCCGTGCTGCGCTATTTCATCGTCAGTATAGCCTGACATGAAAAGAGTCCTGCCCGCTAACTTCCCGCGCGCCAGCTCTGTGGCCAGTTCGCGACCGTTCATCCCCGGCATGATTATATCCGTCATTAAGAGGTCGACCGGTTTTCCATGACGTTTTACCGCCTCCAGCGCTTCCTTACCGTCGGCAGCCACAATTACCGAGTATCCGTTCATAAGCAATAACCGCTCACCAAGCCGGCGCAGGCCATCTTCATCTTCCACAAGCAGCACAGTCTCACTCCCATGCAGAAGATTATTCTTATCCTTATTTTTATTCCTGCTCTTGCTCTGAACAGAAACTTCGATATGCGGAAAATATATCCGGAATATCGTACCGTTGTCTGTTTTACTCTCAACTTCGATATCCCCACCGCTCTGCTTAACTATCCCAAAAACAGTGGAAAGCCCCAAACCAGTGCCTTTACCCTTTTCTTTGGTAGTAAAAAAAGGTTCAAACATATGCTCCCTGGCATCATCCGTTATACCACAACCGCTGTCGCGGACAGTCAGACACACCAATGGCCCACGCGGCAGGCCGGGATGTCTTAGCGAGAAGCTCTCCTCCGGAATCAAAAGTTCTGTCTGTAAAGTCAATGTCCCGCCCCCGGGCATGGCGTCTCGCGCGTTAATAGCGAGGTTGATAAGCACCTGGTCTATCTGGCCGGAATCCAGCCTGGCCTGACATGGCCGTTCCGCAAGCTTCGTTTCAAGCCGCACATTCTCTCCGATAAGCCGCTTAAGCATTTTCGCCACTTCCATCACAGACGCGTTGAGATCCAATACCCGGGGGTTCAGTATCTGCTTGCGGCTGAAGGCAAGAAGCTGCTTAGTTAGCCCGGCCGCCCGTTCCGTAGCGATCAAAATCTCCTTAACATCCTCCCGCTTCGGGTCGTCGTTAGGCAAGCCCTGCATTAAAAACCCGGCGTAGCCTCCTATAGCGGTAAGCAGATTGTTAAAATCATGCGCCACCCCGCCGGCAAGTCGCCCTACGGATTCCATTTTCTGTGATTGCTGCAGCTGAAATTGCATTTCCGCCTGCTTTCTTTCGGCCAGTTTGCGCTCGGTTATATCCTGATTAACTCCATAAGTCTTGACAGTCCTGCCGTGAGAATCCTTCAAGACAAAGAAACGGACGGCCAAATAACCGGTAGTACCGTCGGCATAAAGCATCCGGTGCTCAACCTGCCGGTTAAAATCGGGATCAGTTGTTTCGATGGCTTTTTGGGTTTCTTCCCGGACCATAGCCATGTCTTCGGGATGAACAAACCGTCGGGCGTATTCGGCGGAATGCATTGTATACCCTCCGACTTGTTCGGCCGTGGCGCGGAAAATACCGTAAAAATAGTCGTTAAACGTAAAAAGGTCGCTGGCAACGTCGTACTCCCAGTGGCCGAGATGGGCCATTTCCAAAGCGCTGGCCAGCCGCGCCTTGTTGGCCTGAAGTTCCGCCTCCGCCAGCTTGCGCTCGGTAATGTCGGTAATGATACCGTACCAGAGCGTGCTGCCGTCGGGCAGGCGCTGGGGCTTGGCATCGCTCACGCGCCAGCGCAGGCCCTGCCGCGGAAGGACCATGCGCAGTTCGTTGTGAAAATTCTTCAGCGTGCGGGCGGATTCCAGTATAGCATCGGACACGGTCTTGAGGTCGTCCGGGTGTATGCGCCCGAACACTACCGTAGCGTCCTCGCGCACTTCTTCCGGGGTTACCTCGTAGATATCCTTCATCCCGGAGCTGGAATACGGAAAGCAGGAGCGCCCGTCCGGGTAGACCTGATATTGATAAACTACCCCCGGCACCTGGTCGGTAAGCCTGGTCAGACGCTCTTCCGCCAATTTGCGCTCGGAGATGTTTTCCATTGCGGCTATCATTCCCAGAAACTCGCCGTTGCCGGATAAGGACGGCGCCCCGTTAATGGACAGGAACACCCGCCTGCCGTCAGGCCACACTATTGAGTGCTGAATATTCATAACTGCCTGTTTTGTACGCCTTACCACCGCGAACGGAAGCTCCTCCTCCGGAAGGAGAGTTCCATCCAGTCTTGTAGACTTAAAGGCGGGGGCGTTATAAGGCATACCTGAGAGCATGCCCCGCGTAAGACCCAACATCTCTTCGGCGCGTCGATTGGCGTAGGTTATCATACCGGCCGCGTCGAGGAACACTATACCTGTGGGAATGAGCTCCAGGAGAATTTCCGGATTATGAAGCACCTGCTGCCGCACCATATCTTCATTATCACTCATAAATCCCTTGCCGCCGCGACAAAGCGCAGCAGGCGCAGCACTTCGGCCTGGCCCGACAGGAAATACCCAGCTTTCGAGCCGGACACGCGGCCCACTCTTACCGTTACCCCGCGCCCGGCCAGCGCGCTGAACATATCCTCGTCGGTCAGATCGTCCCCCACGGCAATGTTGCCCGTTGCCTCCAGACATCTGGCAAGCATAGCCACCGCATCGCCCTTATGGACGGCTCCATGAGGCAGCAATTCAAAAACCATATTGCCGCTGCGCCAATAAAAGTTTGCGCTGCGCACGGCCATAAGAGCTTTCATGCTGCTGAAAAAACCGCGTTCATAAGCAGCCTTTAAATTCCGGTAATGCACACTGGCGGAAAAGATCTTATTCTCCACCAGCACTCCGGTACCCGGCTGGAACCGCTTCTTTAAATCTGAAGCTATCCCGGCAACCAGACGTTTAGCCTTAACCGCTCTTTCATCGCGCCAGGAGAACCCGGGTCCCTTGATCTCCATGCCATGATTCCCGCCGTAATAAAGCCCGCTCAAGCCAACCAGCCTGCGCAGCCCAGGCAGGGCCCGGCCACTGAGGATGAACACGAAAACTCCGGGACACACGGCCAGTGCAGTCAAAACACATCTCAAAGCGGGCTCAAGCCGCGCCTGCCCGGGGGTCTCGGCCAGCGCCGCCAGCGTACCGTCGAAATCCAGCGTTACCAGCAGTTTCGACGAGGCGGCAAGGCGGGCCGAAAGGGCTTCGGAATTTTTCCAGAAAGATTTCATTTATGCCCCGGTAAGCTTGAAGTCGTCCAGCCTCAATTTCATTAATTCTTCGGTGAGGTTGGCCGCCCACTTATAAATATTATTCTCATGCAGGTCCTGCCGCATACGCGTCATGCGTTCCTCCACTTCCGCCTTAGGCATCGTGAGCGAATAGTAGATGGCGTCGGCCATCTGCTCAATGTCGTAGGGGTTCACTATCAACGCGTCCTTCAGCTCGCGCGAGGCGCCGGCGAAACGGCTTAAGATCAACACCCCGCGGTGGTCGTCGCTGGCGGCCACGAACTCCTTGGCCACCAGGTTCATGCCGTCATGCAGCGAAGTAACCAGGCAGGCGTCGGCTATCTTGTAATACTTGGTTATTTCTTTGTGGTCGTGATGTTTCTCAAGAAAGACAATGGCCTTCCAGTCCTTGGCCTTGAACCTCCAGTTTATCCTGTCCACTTCGGCGTGCAGTTCGGCCATGAACCGGTGGTACTGCGGGATATGGGTACGGCTGGGAGCGCCCAATTGTATAAGTGTGAACTTACCCTGGTAGGCCGGATATTTTTCCAGGAAGCGCTCTACGGCTTTGACCCTTTCCAGCATACCCTTGGTATAGTCTATGCGGTCCACGCCAACCGCGATCTTTTCCGCCTTTATGCCGAGTTCCTTAAGCACCCCCGCCGCGTCGGGCTTCTGCGCCAGCGCCTTGGCATCACGCTCGGGCTGCTGGAAATCCACGCTGATCGGGAACGGTTTGACTATTGTGGTATGGCCCTCCTTTTGAACGGAGAAATGTTCCCAGTCTATGCGCGACTCTATGGTGCGGTCCACGGTATCCAGGAAGTTGTTGCAGTAGAACTGCGTCTGAAAACCTATCAGGTCCGCACCGAGCAGGCCCATCACCAGCTCTTTCTGCCAGGGACAGATGCCGAAGGTCTCGGGGTTGGGCCAGGGGATATGCCAGAACACGGCTACTCTGGCGTCGGGGCGCACGGCTTTTATCATACCGGGCAGCAGCGTAAAATGGTAATCCTGTATCAGCACGCAGGGTTCCTTCACGTCGGCTATCTCTTCCAGCACGGCCTTGCAGAACTTTTCGTTCACTTCGTAATAATGCTTCCAGTCCTCTTTCCGGAAGATAGGCCGGATGTGGGCGATGTGGCAGAGCGGCCAGATCCCCTCGTTCGAAAAACCGTAATAGTAGCCGTCCTCCTCTTCCTTGCTTAGCGCGACGCGGCGCAGGCTGTACGCGGGTTCTTCCGGAGGAACCTTTATGCGGTTATCGGAATCGGTAACCTCAAAATCCGCCTCGCCGCTGCCGTGAGCCACCCAGGTTCCGCCGGAAGCTTTCATGATAGGGTCCAGCGCGGTTACGAGACCTCCAGCGGGGATTATAGCCCTTATATCCTTACCCTCTTTAATATGCATGTAAGGTTCCCGGTTGGCGACCACGAAGAGCGGTCGCCCGTCCATCTTAGTTTTTATGTGCTCCTTCAGCCGCTCCGGGGTCCAAAGCGACTCGCCTTTCTGCCGCAGGCGGGCTTCGTACTCGGCGGCCCGGCGCGCGGCCTGCAGGTTGGTCGCTAACGAGGTAGCTTCCTTGGCTATCGGCGCGAAAATATCCCCTTTAACAGGGGGTGCATGCCCATGCGCGTCCCCGATACGCAGGGTCTTCATCCATTCGGCCATCTGTGTAATGGGATCCACCAGGTTCCACCTGATTATAAGCAGCGTCACCAGCGAGATAAGAATCATCTGCGCGAGCAACCTTATGAGAGTACGCTTCCAGATTTTAAAGAGGTCGTAGTCGATATACGAGATATCAGTAAAAAGAACTATGCGCGCCGTTTCATTGTCGTTGAAAGTAAGCGTCAGCGGATACATATGAATCTTTTTGGCGCCGACAGCGTATGCCCGGCCGGCGGGGTCGCCCTCCGAGATTATCGCGTTGATCTCCGGGGCGCGGGCAAGCAGTTCCGGCGGCAGAGAGGAAGAACCGGAGATAAGGCTCCCGGTGACGTCATATACGGCCACACCCTCCAGTTTCTTCTGGTTCTGAAATTTGTCGGCGAGTTTCTGGAGTCCGGCCCTGTTCTTTGTCTCCAGGTTGGGCCTGATGCTTTCTTTAAAACTCTCCGCCAGCAAAGCCGAATGGGCGCGAACTTCGTTGTAAAGCTTTGCCCGTTCCTGGCTGACATTGAACCAGGCAGAGACAAGCGCCACCACCATCACCACCACTATAAGCGAAACTATAAGTCGGAATGTTATACGCATAGAACTTCCTCCTTTAGCAAATTCGGCTTCGTTTAATTCCCGGAAATTCCGTTCCGACCGTTTTCCACGGAGCAGGCCGCTTGACGCCTAAAGATCACGGCGAAGTATACTATCATAATGAGCTTTTGAGCCCCAAAATTGCCAGGGCGGAAGCGAAGTACGGGCATTACGCCCAATTATCGCAAAGCGGATGCACCCCAAGCGCATAAAAAAATAGCCGCCGTCCGATGGTATAAACCGGAATGGCGGCCCGACCATTCCAAACCTCCGGATTTGTCTCCGGACCCTTGTGCAATGATTTTACGCTAATATGAAGCAACTGTCCACTTTGAAAGTTGAATGAACTTTAAGACAATAGGCGGATAAAATCCTGTTTGCAGTTTTAAAGGCAAAACGCCGATTGTCTCCGGAACGCGTTAAATAGTGAAGACAGGGCAAAGTCCTTTTATGACGGCTTTTGTGCAAGATATCAGAACTTTACAGGAAACCGCACCACCCACTTACCCTTATGGCCCGCTACTTTTCCATAGCTTCAGATATCCGCTATAATAATAAAAGTCGCCCATTTCCCACAGCTTTAAACCCCGGGGTAACATGAGAAAAACACAATCGCTGCAGTTATTAATGGACGGAACGCGCGCCGCGATAGAACGTTTTCCGTTGACGGTCGCCTTCTGCGCCGCGGCCTGCGTTACAACCTGGTGGCTGATAGCCGGGCCGCAGCCCGAACCCCACCTGCGCGTTACGTTACTGATGACTTTCGGCTTCGGCGCTGCGCTATTCTACGCTCTGAACCTGATAAACGAGCACTTCCCGCTTCCGGCCCCGGCGCGGCCGGCCCATTTAGTGCTGGCGGGCGGGCTTTTCCTGTTTTTTTTCTACTTCCGCTTCGCGCAGGCCGAGGGGCTGGCATACGAAGACCGCTTCGCACAGTGGGTGTTTGCCGTAATAATGCTGGCATCTTTCGCACCCTATATCCGGCCCCCCGGTCCGCTGGAGTTGTGGCAGTTCAGCCGGCGTCTCCTGACGCGCGGCGCGGTGTCGGCCGTCTATACCGCGGCCCTGTTCGCAGGCGCGGCGCTGGCCCTTGCCGCCATAGACAAGCTGCTGGGCCTGAAAGTGGAAGACAAGGCGTACCAGTACCTGTGGACCTTCGCGGGCCTGATGTTCTGGCCGCTGCACTTTATGGCCGGCACGCCGGATCGGCACGAAGCCCGGACCCCCGCAGAAGCCTACCCTCACGGGCTGAAACTGTTCACACAGTACGTGCTGTTGCCGCTGGCGAGCGCCTACTTCCTGATACTCTACGCTTACATGGCAAAGATACTGTTCACACAGCAGTGGCCGCAAGGGATGGTGAGCTGGCTCACCAGCTCGGCGTCGGCGCTGGGACTATTGGCTTTCCTCCTGCTGTACCCGGTCAGCGACGCGCCGGAAAACCGCTGGATAAAGACTTTCTCCCGCGGCTTCTGCCTGGCCGCCCTGCCGCTGCTGCTAATGCTGTTCGCGGCCGTATACAAGCGCATAGCCCAGTACGGCATTACCGAGCACCGCTACTTTCTGGTCTGCCTTGGGCTTTGGCTGTTCGGGATGTTCAGTTATTTCCTGCTTTCGCGCCGGCCCGATATACGGCGGGTTCCCATGACACTGGCGCTTCTCGCCGCCATCACCTCCGCCGGGCCTTGGGGGGCTTACTCGGCAGGCTTGGCCAGCCAGTCCGCGCGGCTGCAGCGCCTGCTTTCTGAAAACGGCCTGCTGGCCGGCGGCAAAGTAGTGAAGCCGCAGCGCGCGCTGACAGGCGAAACACGGCAAGAAATCAGCGGCGTGCTCTACTACATACTGCGCTACCATGGGCCGGAACCACTGAAGGAATATTTCCCGCCTGGCGACCCGGCGCTCACGGGCCTGAGGAACTACCACCGCTGGGAACACAAAGCCGGCAGGGACCTGATGTCTTTGATGGGGCAGGAATACGTGGAACGCCGGGCGCAGAGCGGAACAACCAGGCTATCTATAAGGGCGGATAATTCCGGCATGAACGTGGCAGGTTACGACTTCGCGGTAAAATTCACCAGCTCGGGCAATAAGGGACCCGCCCCGGCTGACGATACCGGATACCGCGTAGAACTGCGGCGCGAAGAAAGGGAGTTGCGGGTCTTCAAAGGCGGCAAATACAGCATCGACCTGCCGTTAAGGCCGCTGTTGGCGGAGGCCGCCGCACACCTCGGCTCCGGGCGCGAGAAGCAGGCACTGCTTAAGACCGAGGCCGAGAACGACAGCGTGAAGGTGCGCGTCTATCTAAACAACATTTCAGTGGAACTTAATAATCCCTGCGGGCCCGAAGCGCAGTTCACCGAAGGTCTGCTGCTGGTAAAGACAAAAAGACAGGATATTCCCCGGAAGATAAAGTAACCCCCCCCAGCCTTAACACAAGCAGGTCACTCTGGCTGCCCCCCGGCAAAGACTGGGACGGCACCTCACCTATACCGCAACCTCAAAATAGCCTGGCAACACTTTGCGGGTTATTTCAGGAAAACCGCTCGGCGAACTTAATAATTAGCTATTACCGCCACCGAGGTAAGGGTGTCGGTTTTCCTGAAACCGGCGGCCGGGGTATTCACGTATTTCCACACATAGGCGGCCTTCAGGGAGAAATGCGTCGAGATGGCTGTAACCAGCGCCGTTTCGGCGTTCATACGGTAGCCAGCCGAGTCTTGCAGGTTACCCAGGTATTCCAGGGCCTGGCTGGCGTTGGCAGTAGGGGAGAGTATCCTGGTGTACTTACCATAGCCGCGGCAGGTGCCGAAAGATTTATTCTCGGAAGCAATGCGGTCTTCGAAAATATAACCGCCGCCAACTTCCAGGAAAAACTGATCGTAAGGACGCTCTACAAGGAGACGCCCGAGGCCGAGCCCGATATCGTAGCGCTCCATTATGCCGGCAAAGCGGTTCTTGTCCCAGGACGTTTTCTGGAAGGCGTAGTTCCTGCCGGGAAATTTAAAACTGACCTTTTCGGCGGCGTTGTACTGTTCCGCGGTAACCCTGTTCCCGCTATTGGTGCCAAAGCCGCCCGCGGCCAGTTCCAGCGCCGCTTTTGCCCAGTCGTAATTGAACAGGTTTTTGCCGGAAAGGGTGGATGTCCTGGAATTACCCGAGGTCTGCACGTAAGAAAGCTCGGCGGAGTCTTTCCATTTTTTCGGCGCCTCCTGTGCCATAACGGACGACGCCAGCCCGGCCAAGATCAGAACTGGGATAATCTTATTCATCATATCAAGCCGGAACCACTTTCATGGTGGCAATCCTTACCAGGTTGCTGGAGGAAACCTCTTTATAATACCAGGCCAGGTTAGAGGCGTTGTAAACGAGGTTGTAGCCGTTTTTCTGGGTAATGGCAAGGGTTTTCCCCTTGTTGCTGGTTACCGTTATATTCCAGCCGGCCTCCGGCCTGATCTTCAGCATTACGCCCGCCGGAGAATAAATGAGGTGGTCCACCGGGGCGGACCAATCCGACGCTTGTAACCCGAGGTCGGTGAAGTTACGGGGATACGAGTCGCTCGGCCAATTACCGGTACTTGTGCGGTAATTTTTTATAAGGGCCATGAATCCTTCGGAAATATCGCCAAAAGTCGAACCAAGAGGAGTAAGCGGCCCGGGTGCGGCTGCCACAACCGGGACAGCGTCAATAAAAACAATAGTAGAGGTATCAACGTCAACAACCGGCCATTCATGGATGCTGCAGCCCATTTTCACGGGGGAAGAAGTGGATATCCACACATAAGAACCACCGGCCGTGCACATAGGCACCCGGTCAATATAGCGCGCCGCCTTAAGCGCTTCCGGACCGGAACTGGGCCGGCCGTCGTTATCCGTGCGGTAGCGTTCTTCCGCTTTTTCCCAGGTCACCCGGTTCGCCAGGCATTGAGTGACCTTTGCTTTCACAATAACCCCCGCTATTTTCGGCGTGCCCACCACAAAAACGGCGCTGATTATGGCCAGAACGACCACTGCCTCTATCAGGGTGAATCCGCGCCTATTTCTGCAGGAAAGGTATGATGTTCTTTTTATCGGCATATAGTTTAATCGCGCCATGCAGGGAGGGGTTAGGGCAACGGACGGCGTTTCTACCCGCAATATACGCAACGCCCGAGGCAGGGCAGGTGAAAGCGGGCAGTCTGGCGCCTGAACGCAGGGCAGCCGCAATAGCCCAAAGATTGGAGATACAGAGATCGGCGTTTTTATCCGTATCGTAAGAGCCGTAGCGCAACGGTTTCTGGGTAAAACTTGTGGCGGCGAATTCCGGCAAGTTCCGGTATATCGTAAAGAAAGAAACGAAGATCAGCGCGCCGTAAAGGAAGTTTTTCCATTCCAAAGGCGGCTTTTTCCCCGCCTCGGCCCGGGATTCCGCTTCTTTTCCACGGGCAATAGAATTTTCCGCGCCGCGGATCTGCGCGGCAAAATCTTCCCCCTGGCTTGCGGGATCAGGACTCATATTTTTTCCATCAGACAAAATTCAGCTTTTACCGGTTTTATGTATAATACAATAACTTCACAAAAGCACACAATCTGCACTGCGGTACTCCGGGGGTATTGTGGCAAAATACAGAATCGGCATAGACAAAGATCTTCAGGATATCGTCCCCGGCTATCTGGACAACAGGCGCCGGGAACTGCCCGAACTTTTCACCTTTCTAGCTGGCGGGAACCTGGAACAGCTTAAAAAAGCCGGGCACCGGCTGGCCGGCTCCGGCGGCGGTTACGGGTTCGACCGCATTTCCGAACTTGGCAAGCAGCTTGAGGCGCAGGCCCTCGCCGGCGACACCGCGGGCGTTGCCGCGCTCCTTGAAGAGCTCAAAGACTATGTAGAGAACCTGGACATAGTGTATGAATAAGATCCTTTGCGTGGACGACGATAAGGATATATTAGAGCTATTGCGCTCCATGTTGTCAGGCTCCGGTTTCCAGGCAACAACGCTCTCTGACCCGAAAGAAGCCGCGGCTTGCGCCGCAAAGCTGCAGCCGGACCTGATACTGCTTGATGTAATGATGCCGGGCCTGAGCGGCTATGAAGTCTGCACCCTGTTGCGCACAAAGCCCGGGACCGCGGATATCCCGGTAATTTTCCTCACCGCGCTGAACCAGCACTCCGACAAGATGAAGGCACTGTCGCTCGGAGCCGTTGATTTTGTTTCAAAGCCTTTCAAAAAAGACCAGCTTGCCCCGCTTATCCGGCACCATCTTGACCAGAAAAAGAAATGGGCGGCTCGACCGGTAAGCAGGCAGCCGCAGGGCGACACCGGGTCCATAACGCAGTTCAGGCAGGCTCTGCTTAACCCGGGCAGCCTCGGGGAGATCAACCTTGAGGCCGTAAGCAGGATGACCCACGCGAATGTTTACAAAGTGCTCGGACAGCTTAAACTTTCGCCGGCCGCCGCGGCTAAAACCATAGCTGAATTCCTGAAGCTCCCGTTTATCGCCATCATAAACCCGGACAACATAAGGCTGGGGCTCCTGCCGGCGAAGTTTTCACAAGGCAACAACCTCGTTGCGGTAACGGACGAGGAGAAGGGGCTCCTGGTGATCTTGGCGAATCCCTTCGACTTCGAGCTTGTCGACGCCCTCAAGAGCATGATACAGGAACCGTACTCGCTGGCCGTTGCCGATCCTGACGCCATATCTAACCTGTACCACCTGGCCCAGCAGCCCGGCGTCGCGCCGGGGGAAAAAGCCGGCGGCCTTTCCGTATCGGACGAAGCTTTATCACGTTACACTAAACAAAACCCTTCCGTTGAACAGGCGGACGATAACCCCGTAAAATACATTACGGCCAAGCTTATAGAGGCGGCCATACAGGAAAGGGCCAGCGATATTCACATCGAGCCCAAGGAACTTTTCACCGCCATCCGCTTCCGGATAGACGGGGACCTGAGAGAATTCACCAAGCTGAAGAGAACAACGGCGGTAATGGCGGTCACGCGCCTTAAAGTATTGGCGGGCATGGATATAACGCAAAAACGCCGCCCGCAGGACGGAGCTTTTGTGGCCGCGCTGGGAGAACGCAAATTCACGTTGCGCCTGGCCACCACGTCTACAAATTATGGCGAGAGCCTCGTTATACGCCTGATAGAACCGCAGGCAAAACCAAAAACGCTGAACGACCTTGGCATGGATACCGCCCAGGCCGCAACCATGCTGCAGCTTTCAGCCAAGACCCAGGGCATGATAATCATAGCCGGGCCCACCGGCTCCGGCAAGACCACCACTATTTTCAGCTTTCTTTCCAATATGGACTGCCAGCGGCGCAGCCTTATTTCCGTGGAAGACCCAATAGAGTTCCGCATCCCCCACGCCAACCAGCAGCAGGTCAACGAAAAAGCGGGGGTTACCTTCGACGCGCTGCTGAAATCCTCAGTACGACAGGACCCGGATATACTCTTCCTGGGCGAGGTCCGCGACAAAGCCTCGGCCCAGATAGCCCTGGATTTTTCTAGCACCGGCCACCTTACGGTAAGCACTATACACACCTCAAACGCGGCCACGGCGGTTTTTCGCCTGGAGCGCCTGGGAGTTACCAGGACCCAGATAACCGATACCGTGCTGGCAGTAATCTCCCAGCGCCTGATAAAACGGCTTTGCCCTAAATGCAAAATAATGAAGCCGGCCGACCAGGACTGCCTGCAGGTCTTTGCCCGGTTCAACCGGCCTGCGCCGCAGCAGACGGGGCATAATGCCGGCTGCGCTTATTGCAAGAATACCGGGTATACCGGCCGGGAAGCCGTTTACGAGATCATAACAATGACCCCCGAAGTGTCGGAAATGATACGTTCCGGAGCCTCGGTCGGGGACATCCGCCAGGCCCTGCGGCGCGGCAATGTTACGCTTATAACGGAAGCCGCGCTCTCCAAAGTGACAGAAGGAGTTGTCTCTTTTCACGACGCCTATTCTAAAGTCCTGGCGGAGGACCTTGGGGCGGCGCCGGCGGCCGTGCAGGAAGATGAAACCCTGCTTACCGAGCCCGGGCAGCCCGCCGGCGGGGAACTCCCCTCCCGCAAAGAGCTGCCTGTTTATATAGGAGGCGGCAAAACCGCCCGTCAAGACATCGGAGCAGGCGCCGCCAAAAGGATATTAGTGGTTGACGACGACCCGGACATACGGATCCTGGCGGAAAAAGTAATAGCCGGGGCCGGCTATAACGTCACCATAGCAAAGGACGGCTTCGAAGCCATCACGCGCCTCCACACGCAAAAATTCGACCTTGTGCTTTCCGACATAGATATGCCTAACCTTGACGGGCTGAGGCTTCTTGAGATCCTCAACCAGAAAAACATAAAAGTGGATACCGTATTTTTCACAGCCCGCGCGGCCGACGAATCGGAAGAGCGCGGCCTGGCGCTGGGAGCGCTTGATTATATACG
>Ga0156396_1002_pt2 | contig 21091 bp, 23 predicted proteins | sample RifOxyA3_FD_108040 | JGI IMG/M metagenome (GOLD analysis project Ga0156396, IMG submission 108040) | Elusimicrobia bacterium RIFOXYA12_FULL_57_11 | reverse complement strand
AGCCGCCTGCGCCTGCGCCGCCGCCTGCGCCGCCGCCCGCAAGCCGTTTGTTACCGGCACTACGGGGTTTTCCAGTGCCCAACTGGCCGCGCTTAAAAAATTTTCCAGGCGCATCCCGCTTTTCGTCTCCCCTAATATGAGTCCTGCCGTTAACCTTACCTTCGCCCTGGCGGGTTTCGCGGCCGGGCGCCTTAAAGGATTTGATATATATATTAATGAAGCCCACCATAAAGCGAAAAAAGACGCGCCTTCCGGGACGGCCCTGCGGTATGCGCAGTACGTGGCGGCGGTCCGCGGCGGGCGGCGGCCTCAGATCACCAGCGTGCGCGCCGGCGACATAGTGGGCGAGCATACCGTCGGTTATGCCGGCCCCTATGAAAGGGTCGAACTTACCCATCGGGCGCATTCCAGGGCCGTGTTCGCGGCCGGCGCGCTTAAGGCCGCTGCCTGGGTTTGCGGGCGCAAGCCGGGGCTGTACGATTATTCCGACCTGCTCGGGCTGAAAGGGCTGCTGTGACAGGCTTTTCGCCCCAAAAGGGCGGCGTCTGCCCGGGGTCTGGGTGAGTATAAAGGAGATTTATGAGCAAAGCTGAGATATTAAACTGGTTCCTGTTCGCCATCGGCGCCGCCGCGGCGCTGGCGGTTTACGTCTCCTACGGTAAAACTACGGAAATCATACGTCCTTTGCGCAAATCCGCGGTGATGTATACCCCGGACCAGTATAAGCTTCCTTATGAGACCATAGATTTCGCTACCGCGGATGGTGTCCGCCTGCGCGGCTGGTTCATTCCGGCGGCCGGGGGCGAAAGCGGGCAAACCATAATTCTTTGTCACGGCTGGGGCTCGAACCGCGGCGAACTGCTGCGCGACACGCATTTTCTCCAGGAGCAGGGCTTTAACCTTTTTTATTTTGATTTCCGCGCGTCCGGGGAGAGCAAGGGTTCCGTTTCCAGCGTGGGCTATCTTGAAACGCGCGATTTTGACGCCGCCTATGATTTCCTGAAAGCCAACAGGCCCGGCGCGGCGGAGGCTGTGGGCGTGTTCGGCACTTCCATGGGCGGGTCCGTGGCCATATACGCCGCGGCCAAGTACCCGGAGATCGTCTGCCTCCTGGCGGAAAACACTTTCCTGTCCTATAACGGCGTGGTGGCCAACTGGAGCTGGCGCCGCCTGAAAACCCCGTATTTCCCGCTGGTCGCAATGATACTGTTCTTCGTGCGGCGTAAATTAAAAGCCGATCCCGAGCCCTACAGCCCCCGCTACAGCGTTGCCCGGGTAAAGATCCCTGTCATGTTCATAAATGGAGACAACGACGATCTGGTGCCGTTGGCCGACGCGGAAGCGCTGTTCGGCATGTGCCCGGCGGAGAAAAAGCAGATGTGGATGATAGCCGGGGCGTCGCACGCCAAGTGTGCGGAAGTCGGGGGCGAGGTATACCGGCATAAGGTAGCGGCCTTTTTTCGGGAGAACTTGAGGGGGAGCTCCGCCGCGGGTCCGAAGCCTTGAAAATAATTGTTGCATTCTCCGTCGGCATTAAGTAATATTTATCAATCGGGCCCGACGGGCACGAAAATCTGCCCCGGCGCCGAGCAGGGGGGGAAGAATAACGGAGGAAGAATAACATGGCAGAAATGATACAGAAAGTTGGTCTCAAGCGGGAAAAGGGTTTCCTTTATTTCATCGACAAAGCCGGAGACATCTCCTGCGCAGTCATGGCCCGCGGTAAAAAGAAAGGCGGCAAGGCCAAGAAAGTCACCAAGGTCGGCCTGAAGAAAGAAAAAGGCTACCTTTACTTCATTGATAAAAAAGGCAATGTGTCCCGCGCCATAATGAAGAATTCCGGCAAGAAAAAGAAAAAATAAGGTTTCTTTTTTCTTGGCGAGCCGGCCCCCGCAGTACAGGGGGCCGGTTTTTTTTGTGGTGGTTCAATCCGGGTCAATAAAAACGAAGCCGGCTTCATTCTTTACCGGCCAGGTCTTGAGGCTGCCGGTGTGAAGTTCCGGCGCCGCCGGGTCCGTGTGCGCGCTTGCCGGCGCGGCGGGCGCGGGGCCGGAGAGGGCCAGGCCGCTGCGAATATCGAATTGGGCGTAGTGCAGCGGGCAGGTGAGTATCCAGCCGGTCAGCGCGCCGCGTTCCAGGCGGGCCTGCGCGTGGCCGCAGGCCCGCGCCACGGCGTAAAAACTTCCGGCGCAGTTGCACAGTACGATGTCTTGCCCGTTAATCGTTACGGCCTTCATACCGCCCGGGGCGATTTCGGTTTCTCTGGCAGCTTTTATAAACATAGGTCAAGGAACCTGCGGCCCGGCTTTGCGGGTTCAATTTCTCCTTTTGTGTGATGTCTGCGCCGCAGTGCCGTGTTCTTTTTCCGGAAATTGTCTTAACGTGTCAGGGTCTGTGACGTCTTTGTGCACGAAAAGGCCGCACCAGCAGCGCCGCATGGCGTCGTAATGCCGCCTGTGGAAAGGGATGCAGGGGCAGACCATGCGCATGTTCTCCGCCCTGTTGTTAGAGCGCGCCTGGCAGGGACAGTAGGGGATTCCGGTAGCGGCCTCTATAAGCGTCTCCTGTTCGAGCAGGAAGTCCGCGTCTTCCTGCGAGGGCGTGAATTTGTAGCCTAGTTTTTCAATAACCGGCTCAAAAAGAAAACGCAGCGCTTCCTGGCGGGCTTTCCGGTTCATTTCAGTTTGAGCAGTTTGTCGAATTCTTCCGGGTTGTAGCCCTGGGTGCAGGCGGCTCCTATTTTAAGGAAAGGGAAGGACCCGGAACAGTTGGCCGCGCGCATTTCGGCCATCATTGCCTCCTGATGCGCTTCATCCTGTTTGTCGTAATCCACGGTTTCGAATTTTATGTTCCGGTCCTCGAAATATTTCTTTGTTTTTTTACACCACAGGCAGGTGCTTAGCGCGTAGATGGTTATTTTTTTCATATTTCAGCCTCTATGAATACTGTCCCTCCGCTTATTTTTGTCGCATATGTCTTCAACCGCAGCTCGGGCGCGTCCAGAAAACTTCCGTCGCGCACGTCGAACCGCCAGGCGTGGCAGGGGCACTCGAGCGTGTAGCCCTCGAGCGCGCCGGCGGCCAGCGGGCAGCCCATGTGGGCACAGCGGTTTTCCAGAGCGAACACGCGGCCGTCCTTGTTTAACAGCAGTACCGGCAGGCCTTTAGGGCGCACGGCGCTGAGGCGGCCTTCGGGTAGTTGCGCCAGTTCCGCTGCCGGCAGGAATTCTTTCATCCCAAGATTATATAAAAGACAGGCGTCAAGATTGCGTGTGCGCCTGTCAGCGTGGTGGCGGGAAAAAATAAAGAAATAAAAAAAAGTGTTGCATTTAACAAACACAATATATAGAATCAGGAACAGTACTGTTAGTGCAAGGAGAAAAAATGCCTGCTAAAAAGAAAGCTGCAAAGAAAGTTGCCAAGAAGAAAGTCGCTAAGAAAGGTAAAAAGAAATAGTCAGTATCGCTTAGCGAACGGCGGCGCCATAAGCTACAGAGCTTTGAAGCGCCGCCTCTTATTTTACGGGATTAGGGGTTTACCGCGCCTGCACAGTGAGCCCGATTTAAAATATCCGGGCTATCGCTGCGCGGAGTCAGGCGGCTTAAAGCTGAAGCGGATGAACCTGTTTGCCTTAATCTTGACGGAAAGGCTGAAGGGGGTGTTCCCGGCGGAGTTCGAGGTGCTGCCCGGAGCGGTCTCCGGCCTGGCGCCCGGACGTTAACCGGGGCGGCGGAATTGGGCCTTGACAAACGCCATATGTCTGCTAGACTATCAACGGGTCCGCGGCCCTTATTAAACGGGTGTCTCGCGGGCCCTTCCTTTTGTGCCGGCAAGCGGGCGCGCTCTCCGGGGCCGCTGTTAAAGAAACCTAAACTATTGTAAAATATAGTTTCATGGGTGGTTAGCTCAGCGGTAGAGCGCTGTCCTCACACGACAGATGTCACAGGTTCAAATCCTGTACCACCCACCAGTTTTCCGCCGCGGGACCAGCACATGACAGAACTTCTTGCCCAGGCTGCGCACTTGCTCGTTTCCGCCGTAGATATTTTCATCCACCTGGATAAGCATCTCGGCGCCGTTATACAGGGCTACGGCGCCTGGACCTACCTGATCCTCTTCCTTATAATCTTCTGCGAAACCGGCCTGGTCGTAACACCCATCCTCCCCGGCGATTCCCTGCTGTTCGCCATAGGCGTTTTCTGCGGGCTCGGCCACCTGGATATTTACCTGACCCTCGCGCTGCTTTCCGTGGCTGCGGTGCTGGGCGATACCGTTAATTATGCCGTCGGGCGCTACATGGGGCCGAAGGTTTTTCATTATGAGAATTCACGCATTTTCAAGAAAGAGTATCTGCATAAAACGCACGCTTTTTATGAAAAGTACGGCGGGAAAACCATTATAATCGCGCGGTTCGTCCCTATCGTGCGCACCTTCGCGCCTTTCGTGGCCGGGGTCGGGGCCATGACGTACGGTAAATTCCTGGCTTATAATGTGGCGGGCGGCCTGTTGTGGGTGTTCTCCGTAACCCTGGCCGGTTTCTTTTTCGGAAATATCCCGATAGTGAAAAACAATTTCACGGCGGTGATCATGGCCATTGTCTTCGTCTCGATATTGCCCGGCCTGGTTGAGTATATAAGGTATAAGCGCGCCAATGCGCCGCAAAAAGCCGGATAAGGGAGATTCAGGATGAAAGAAGTATTTATTGCGGAAGGGGTAAGGACGGCGATAGGAAATTTCTCGGGCGGATTGGCCGAGGTCAGTTCCGTGGAACTCGGCAGGGCCGTGGCGAAGGCTTTGCTGGCGCGCGCCGGCGCGGTGCCTGAAAACATAGACGAAGTCCTGATGGGGAATATTTATCAGGCCGGCATGTTCCAGAACGTGGCGCGGCAGGTGCAGCTGGGCGCCGGTATTCCCAAAGAAAAGACGGCGCTGACCGTAAATATGGTCTGCGGCTCGGGGCTGCGCGCCGTGGCCATGGCCGCGCAGCAGATAAAGTGCGGCGACGCCGGCCTGATAATCGCCGGCGGCACCGAGAGCATGACCAACGCCCCGTACCTGCTTAAGAAAGCCCGCGCCGGCTACCGCATGGGCAACGGGGAACTGATCGACTCCATGATAAACGACGGGCTTTGGGATGTGTTCAATAACTGCCACATGGGCATAACCGCCGAAAACCTGGCCGAAAAATACAATATCTCCCGCCAGGAACAGGATGCTTTCGCAGCGGAGTCGCAGAATAAGGCGGAGAAAGCCATAAAGGAAGGGCGGTTTAAGGACGAGATCGTGCCCGTGCTGATAGCGCAGCGCAAAGGCGATCCGGTGGTTTTTGACGCGGATGAGTTTCCCCGGGCCGGCGTTACCGCGGAGGGCCTTGCAAAGCTGCGCCCGGCCTTCAAAAAAGACGGCACGGTAACCGCGGCCAATTCCTCCGGAATAAACGACGGCGCCGCGGCGGTTCTGGCCGCCTCGGAAGACGCCATGAAGGAGCATAACCTCCAGCCCCTTGCCCGCATAGCGTCCTATGGCTGGGCCGGCGTGGACCCCGCCATAATGGGCCTGGGCCCGGCGGACGCGGTGCGCCTGGCGCTGAAGCGCGCCGGCTGGCAGCTTAAGGACCTGGAACTTATCGAGGCCAACGAGGCTTTTGCGGCGCAGTCGCTGGCGGTGGCCAGAGAGCTGGGCTTTAACAAAGATATCGTTAACGTGAACGGCGGCGCCATAGCCCTTGGGCACCCGGTGGGAGCTTCGGGCGCGCGCGTGCTGGTTACGCTGCTGCACGAAATGCGCCGGCGCAACGCTAAAAAAGGTTTGGCCACGCTCTGTATCGGCGGCGGTATGGGCATAGCCATGTGCGTAGAGCGCTGAACCGGACACCTTGCGGTCGCAGGAACGGCCCCGGAATTTCCGGGGCCGTTCCTTTTTTTGATGATACGCCGTTCCCCGCCTGAAAAAACGTTTTTGCGGTTCAACGCCGGCAGGAGGCCGGGTAACCGGCAAGCCAGCCGGCAAAGCGGTCGGCTTCTTTTGTGGACGGTGCGCCGGCGGCGGCTTTGCGGTAAAGTTCCAGTTCAGCTTGCGCGGCTTCAGGTTTAAGGGCGCCGGCGCAGATGTCAAACTTCACGCTTTCCAGATCATCCGGCCTGATCAGCTTTAATTCGGCCGCCGCGGGGCCGCCTCTGCGGGCGAAAAGCACCGAGAAGGCGTCCCAGTAGATCAATGCCCATTGCGCCTTCGGCATGAAAAGGAGATAAGAAGGCCGCAGGACCTGCGTCTTCTCTCCATTGCGCCCTGCCTGTTCAAAAGGGAGCATCTGGTAATCCCGGCGGAAAAGTACCAGCTCAAAGCGGCGTTCGCGCGCGAAATCCGCCCATGAGTCCTGGTCCGTCATGGCGGCGCTTACCGGCGCCAGGTATTTGTGAAAGATATACCTGCCGTCGGTGAAAACCTTGTAATCCGGGTTCAGCGCCCAGCCCAGGTAGCCGCCCCAGGTCCAGGGATTGTAAAGCCTGCGGCCGCCAAGGCTGGGCGCGTTGGTTTTAAGATAGGCGGCGGCGCCGGCGGCCTCCGCCCCCAGATTCACCCTGAAGGACAGATAGCGCGGCCAGACCAGTAAAGAGAGGTACAGCAGCGTCAGGACTAAAATGACACGCCCGCGGCGCCGCAGCATGGGAGGGGACCACAGGCCCGCCATACAATTAAGCGAAAAAACGGCCGCAGCCATGCAGAAAAAAACCATGTGGCGCGTGTGCCTTGCCGCCTCAAAAGCCAGCAGGCCCAGGGTGAGCAGGTGCGCAAAAGGGAGGCTGCGCTCGCGCAGGAATCTCCGCAGCAGGAGTGAAAAGGAAACAAGGAAGAAAGCCATGAAAGGCCAATGCCAGGGGTTGGCAAGCGCCGGCGGCGCCCATTCGGCCAGGTAGCGCGACAAGGTGTCGGCCTGGCTCGCGTGCTCGATGAGTATTGCATAAATTTTTATCCCCCAGGGGTTAAGCATGGCGCCGGCGGCTGCAGCCATTACGGGCAGCGCGGGCCGCCAGCTGAGAGCCGGCCCGGCGGAGGTATGCCATAATTTCCGGTCCGCCAGGCCGCCGGCGGCGTAGCACAACAGGAGCAGCAGCCCGTAGGCGAAACCCGCGTGCAGGTTGGCCCAAAGGGTGAAAAAAAACGCGAGCCGCAGGAGAGCTGCGGGAGAGGCCGCCGGGTAAAAGCTATCGCCCGGCCGACCCGCGAGGCGCGCGGCTTCCAGCCGCCAGAGAAGCAGCGCGAAAAAAAGCACGCTGAAATTTTCGGGGCGCAGGTCGGAATTGGACATCAAAGTCAGGCCCCACAGCGGCAACGTGAAAAAAGCCGAACTGCGCAGGCCGTTAAGAGCAAGCAGGGAATAGAACGCGGGAAAAGTTGCGCCGAGCACGGCCATTTTCAGCGCGAAGAGGCCGGGGGTTCCGCCCAGGGCATGAACAGCGTAATAAATAACCTGCGTCAGCCATTCAAAATCAACCCAGGGCGCGCCCTGCTCCGTCCAGGACAGGAAGTCGGCGGCGGGAAGGCGGAGAAATTCTTTTATGTACCGCCCGGCCGAAAGGTGCCAGTAAAGGTCGGGATTCAGGACCGGCATGGCCAGGGCGCCCAGCGCGGCCGCGATGCCGGCCGCCAGCCAGATTTTTTCCGCGGTGGTATGGTTGTTTTCTTGCATTAAGAAACGTCCTGCCCCGCGCGCCTGCCTTAGAGGCCTTTGACCGCCGCAAATATTATCCATTTCCAGCTGGCGCAAAGTCCGTCTTTTTTTTGCGCGATGCGGCAGGTCTCGCGGAAAGCCGGCGGGGCGGCCAGGTATTCGTTGAGGATGCGCCGTTTCTGCCGGTGCGCCAGGTTCGGATAGCATTTCAGCAGGGCGGTTATGGATTCGGTGGTGTGCAGCGTTATTTTTCTCTTGATTTTAAATCCTGCCGCCCGGATATGCCGCGCCAGGTCCGCCGCCAAGTAGAGCTTTGCGGGATCGTTGAAGATCCCGGAGGGCTGTATAAGGCGGTATATCTTTAAAAGGCGGGCGTGCTCGGCCGGGGTTTGTGGCACGTGATGGCTTAACAGCAGTGTCCCGCCCGGTTTGAGCACCCGCCGCGCTTCTTTTAAAAAGGCGGCGGGGCGCAGGAACTGCATGGCCTGGCGCATCACCACAGCGTGGAAAAAAGCGGCCGGGTACGGCAGTTTATGCGCGTCGCCGCGGCGCAGGTTGCGGATATGCGCGGCGGCTTTTTTCAGCATTCCGGGGGACAGGTCCAGCCCGTATGTTTCAAGACCGGCGCGTTTAAGGGCGCCGCTCACTTCACCGGTGCCGCAGCAAATCTCCAGCATCAGCGCCCTTCGCGGCACCAGGCCTTTCAGCGCGCGGCGGTGGGCCGTCAGGAGTTTGGGGCTGGTAACCCATGAAGCGGACCTGGAAAACGCTTCGCAGCGCTCGTCAAATTGTTTTTTTACGGAAGTTGTCATGACAGCAGCGACCCGGAGCAAAGCCGGGCGTCCTCCTCCAGCACAGAAGTTACCTCGCTTTCGGAAATAGGGCGGTCAGGGTAAGCGTAAGCGCGCTTGTCTTTTACCAGCGCGGCCGTGCCGTACGGCCCCGGCACATAATTTCTCTCTATGTTGCGGTACCCTTCCCGGCAAACCTTCTCCGGCAACCCGGAAAGGTTAAGGAAGTCGTCTTCGAGGGCGCCGCGTTCCCTGGCCAGCATTTTGCGCAGGTGGGCGAGCTCGTCCGTTATTACCCCGGCCGCCACTGCGTCTGCGTAAACCTTTGTCCCGGGTATGGCCGAAAGATATTTGACGCGGGCGGCCGTCCCCAGTGTGGAAGAGAACGCCGCCGCGCGCGCCAGCGCCTCGCTGGTTTCCCCCGGCAGTCCCACCACGTAAGCTGCGCCTACCGTTATGCCGGCGTCGCGCGTCAGCTGCAGGGCGCGCACCGTTTCATCCTCGCAGAAACCTTTCTGCGCGCCGTCCAGCGCGGCCTGGCTGAGCGTTTCAACCCCGTACAGGATCTGGTCGCAGCCGGCGCCGGCCATGGCTGACAATACTTCGGCGTCGACGTTCTGTACCCGGGTCATGCACCACCATTTCACGCGCAGGTCTTGCAGCGCTTCACACAGCGCCAGCGTCCTTTTTTTCGAGAAGGTGAAGGTCAGGTCGGTGAACTGGAAAAACTCCGTGTGGTGGCGCTCCTTGAGCGCGCTGAGTTCCCGGTGCAGCTTTTCCGTGGATTTCAGACCGAGTTCCGGGGTGGTGCGGTAGCAGAAGGAGCAGTTCTTGTGACAGCCGCGGCTGCCGCTTACTATGTTCTGGCGCAAGCCGCCGGCGTTCTCCGGGCCCCAGAGCGTGAAATCCGGCACGGGCAGGATGTCCAAATTCAAAAGCTGCGGACGCGGAGCCGTTGTTGTCAGGCTGCCGTCAGCCAGGCGCAAGCAGAGCCCCGGGATAGCCGTCAGCTCTCGCTCCCCGGCTCCGGCGCAGTACGCCGCCATCAGCTCCAGTATTGTCAGCTCGCCCTCGCCCAGCACCGCCGCGTCCGCCCGGGTGTGCCGCATTACAAGCTCCGGCACCGAAGTGACCAGGGAGCCGCCCAGTATGACCGGTCGGCCGGGGGCCTGCTCTTTGGCCCGGGAGGCAAGTTGTTCTATGAAGGGGAAGGCGTCTTCGTAAGTGGCGATGCCGACCGTGTCCGCCCCGCTGATGCCCGCCAGGGCGTATTCCAGCGGTGCCGGTTTATACCGGGCGTCGACTATCTTTACCCTGTAGCCGGCGTTTGTCAGGGCGGTGGCGATATAGGTTATTCCCTCAAAAGGTCTGGCGAGGTAAAAGCCCCAGCCGCGCGGTACGGTGAAGGGGCTGGGTGGGACTACCAGGGCTATCAGCGGCTTGGCGCTGTCCGCCTTCAGTGGCGACTGCGCGGTTGCGGCCAGCAGCTCCTCCCAGCGGGAGGGTTTTTGACCGCGGCCGGGCGCGGCTTTGGAATTATCCTGTTCGTTTGTGGACATATAAAGCGTTACCGTGAAACTTTTATGGTTCCCATGTCATTTACCAGTCCGGGCTCCCTGCCTGCGGCTATGGTTTTTTCCACTTCTTCGCGCAGGCTGCGCATAAGCCGGCTCTTCAGCTCCACAAAGCGCGGATGCGTCTTTGTTTCGGCGGTGCGGGGCTCGGGCAGGTCTATCACCACGGATTCCTTTACCCTGCCGGGGCGGGCGCTCATTACGATGATGCGGCGGCTCATAAAAATGGCCTCTTCGAGGTGATGGGTTACCAGGACGAAAGTTTTCCCGAGCCCGCTCCAGAGGCGCAGGATCTCCTCCTGCAGCAGTTCCCGCGTTATATTGTCCAGCGCGGCAAAAGGTTCGTCCATCAGCACGGCTTCGGGCTGACAGGCCAGCGCCCGGGCTATGCCCACGCGCTGCTTCATGCCGCCCGAAAGCTGGTGCGGGTATTTATCCTCGAAACCGGAGAGGTGGACCATGGAAATAAATTCCCGGGCGGCGCTCAACCGGGCTTGCGCGGGGATGCCGCGGGCCTTGAGGGGGAACTCCACATTGCCCAGCGCGGTTTTCCAGGGGAAGAGCCCGTACTCCTGGAAGATGACGGTGCGTTCCGGGGCCGGCCCGGAAACCGGGGTCCCGTTATAGAGCACTTCGCCGGAGTCGGGCGTCAGGAAGCCGGCCAGGAGATAAAGCAGGGTGGTCTTGCCGCTGCCGCTGGGGCCGATGACGCTGACGAATTCCCCGCGGCGGATGTCCAAAGACAGGTGCTCCAGGGCCGCCACGGAAGTTCCGTGCCTCGGGTCCTTGAAAGCTTTTGAAGCGTCTTTTATGGAAAAAATAGTTTCGTTCATACGCGGCCCGGCTTCCAGGAGAAGCGCCGCTCAAGGCGCACTACGGCTTCGTTCATGGCGTAGCCCAGGGCTCCGATGGTGACCATGCCGCAGATCACGCTGGCGGTATTGGTCATGGAACGGTTCATCTCTATCATGTAGCCGAGGCCGGAAGTGGAAGCTATCAGTTCCGCGGCGATAACGCTCATCCAGGCGAACCCCAGGCTTACGCGGAACCCGGTAATTATAAAAGGCAGGGCCGAGGGTATGGCCACGTCCAGCACCAGCATCTTTCTGCCGGCACCCAGGGTTTTTGCCGCGTTAAGGTGTATTTCCTCTATGTGCTGCACCCCGGAGAAGGTGTGCAGGAAAAGCGGGAAGAACGCGGCGATAAAAGTTATGAAATTGCTGGCGGCGTCTCCGCGTATCCCGAACCACAGGATAGCCAGCGGTATCCAGGCTATGGGGGGGATAGGGCGCAGGATCTCTATGAGCGGCAGAAAATAGGCCCGCACGCGCGGGGCCGCGGACACAAGTACGCCCAGTGGGATGGCCGTAACGGAGGAGAGGGCGAGCCCGGTCAGTACCCGCTTGAGGCTGGCCGCGATATGGAGCAGCAGCGCTCCGTCCGCGGAAACTTCCCGGAAAGCCCGCAACACCTCCGTGGGTGGAGGTAGCAGGTACGGGTTAAGCCAGCCCAGGATCCCGGCGGCCTGCCATAGTCCCAGCGCGGCAAGTATGGCGGCTGCTGCTTTCATTTATCCTTTATCCGTACGGTTGCCGGGCCTGATTTAAATTCATTCGCCTTTTTTGCGGCGGCCTTGGCAAAGGAAAGGTCCGTCTTTTCCTTAACCGGGGACTTTTCCTTCAGGAGCCCGCTGGCCAAATTGAAGTTTGCTATCTGCTTCAGCCGTTCCAGGAGCTCCTTGCCTGGCACAATGCTGATGTCCTTGAGCTTTTTCGCCCTGGCGTAGTTGGAATTGTAAGAAGAACCTTTGTCTATGACGGCAGGGGACACGTTCATGGTTTTAGACAGCCAGCCGTTCGCCAGCTCTTTGTTGAGGGCCAGGAAAAGCGACGCTTCGTGCAGGGCCAGCAGGAAATTTACCACCGTGTCCGGCTTGTTCTTAAGGAATTCTTCCGAGGCCACGGTAGTGGTCCAGAAAGAGGGATTATGCTGCAGGACGCGCGCGGCTTTCTTTTGTATGAAATCCTCTACGAAAGGGTCCCACATGGTTATGGCGTCTATGTCGCCTTTAATGAGCGCCGCGCGGCCTTCCGCCGCCGCCATGTGCAGCAACTTGACGTCTTTGGCGGGGTCGAGCCCGGCCTTCAGCAGCCATTGCACGGCGGGGTAGTGCGCGGAGGTGCCGAACACCGTGGCCAAGGTCTTTCCTCTCAGGTCCGCCACGGACTTGATGGGGGAATCGTTCCTGACCATGATGGCTATCCTGCCCGCCGAGCCCAGGGTAGCGATCATTTTACAGGGGAACTTGGCGGCGAGGTTAACAAAATTCGCCTCGCTGGTAAGGGCCACGTCTATGTGGCCGGCCAGCAGCGCCTCCTGCATGGGCGGGCCGTAGAGGAACGGGGTAACCTCCCCCTCCAGGCCGTTGCGTTCCAGGATGTCTGTGCGCTCAAGTATGGCGCCTATCTGGCCGCTTATGAGCGACCCGGCCGACGGGTAGCCTATGCGGATCTTTTCCGCTGCCGCGCAGTCCGGCAGGAGGAAAAAAGGAAGCAGCAGGAGTAATAGTTTTTTCATGATCGGGGTCTTTTTTTAAAAGGTAAGCGCCAGTACCGTGGAGAAAGTGTTGCACATCTTCGTGCCGGTCTCCCAGTATTTCCATTCGTAATTGGCCTGCAGCCGCATGCCATCCGTGAAAAACCAGTTTAGGCCCGCTACGGAGATAGCGGTCTTGTCCCCGGAAATTTTAAGGTCCGGGTCATAGACGTCGTATTTCGCTACCGCTTGCAGTTTCCCGGGCAGCACGAAAATCGACGCCTGGGCGTACCAGCCTTCCATATATACCGCGGTGTCGCGGCCGCGGATGTATTCGCCTTTAAGTGCGGCCGGGCCGTGGGTAAACGAGCCCTCCACCCCGGTGCGGTTGGAGACGGTTGCTGTGGAAAACCGGTTGCCTTCGTAGATGGAAGCGCCGAAGCTGAGCGCCGCCGAAGGGTTGATTACGGCCCTGAGCGCCAGGCCTTTATGCGTATTTTTGTCCGCGGCGTTCGCGCCTTCGCCGTTGAACTGGCCCACCGTCAGTTCCGCGAATTTTTTTATATTCCAGGGGGACGCGATGAGCTGTACGCAGGCCCCGATATCCCGCCCCTTGGTACCGAGGTCCCTGCCGGGGGCGAGGGTGTTTACCACCTGTGAACGGTTTACGGTGTCAAGCTCCGCGTCGCCCGCCAAGCTTTCCAGGCTGAAGGGGATCCGGAACTGGCCGGCGCGTATTTTGAGCGCGAAAGGCGCCGGCAGCAGGTTTTCCCGGCTGAAGTCCAGGTAGGCGTCCAGGAGCGAGGTGGCGGCCAGGGCGTCTACCTGGAACTGGTAGGACCAGTCGGGGCCGGGCTTGCCGGTAAAAACCAGGCGCGCCATGCGTATGGAGAATGAGTCCGGGGTGGTGTTGCTGGGCGCGCTGTACATGGTCTGCAGGTAGCCTTTGATGTCTATTTTGTTTTCCGCCGCCCCCGCGCCCGCGGCTAACAGTAAAACCGCGCCTGCCGCCAGCCCCAGTATTTGTTTTTTCATTACGCGCCCCTTTGTGTCCGCATCCGGCATCAAACTGGAGTTTTCTGCCGGGTAAGTTCCCAGATTTTGTGAAAATAATCCCGCAGCAGCGTTTCGTCCAGCCCGGTAAGATTCACTATGCTGTCGTCGTGGTCTCCCACGCGCCTTTCGGAAAGTTCTTCCAGGAAGCGGTGAGTATCGCCGATGCGCCCGGCCGCCACGGCTTCGGCGTAAAGCGCGGTTCCGGGAAAAGGTACCAGATACTTTACCAGCGGTATGAAAGCGCCGCCGCGTATGAATTCGAGCATGCCTTTCAGCGACGTTTCCGTTTCCCCCGGCAGGCCCACTATAAAAAGGCCCCTTGCCTCCAGGCCGGCCGCGGCGGAAACCGCCAGCGCGCCGTTTATCTGCGCGATGGTGGTATTCTTACGGTTCAGCTCAAGCACGCGCTGGTCGTAAGATTCTATGCCGAACCAGATGCCCTGGCAGCCGGTGGCCTTAAGTTTTTGCGCGAACCGCTCCGTTACGCCGGTCACGCGGGCGAAGCAGTGGTATTTTACCCCGTTGTCGAACAGGATGTCCGCCACCCTCATGGCGCGGGCGGTATCGGCGTTAAAAGTGAGGTCGTTGAGCCAGGTATAGGTGAAACCCGTGGAGGCTTTAAGATGGGCCACCTCGGCCGCGAACCTTTCAAGGCTTTTAAGCCGCAGGCCCGGAATGGTCTTGTAGCAGAACGAGCAGGCGCAGGGGCAGCCGCGAGACGAAGAAATTATTATCTGCCCGTCTTTGGCGATTCTCGTATAATCGGGCCAGATGGTGTAATCCGGGAAGGGGAGGTTGTCCAGGTCGGCTATCTGGGGCCGCGGCGGCGCGAGCCTGACCTTCCCGTTCTCGCGGTATGCCATGCCCTTTACGGCGGAGAAGTCCCGGCTGCCGCGGGCCACCGCGGCTTCAAGGAATTCGATGAGCGTCAGTTCCGCTTCTCCGAGGATGGCGCAATCGGCCGCGGCGGCCCCCAGGATAAGCTCCGGCAGGGAAGAGACCAGCGGCCCCCCCAGGAAGACCAGCCTTTGCGGGGCGGCCTGCTTTAACGCTTTGCAGGTGTCGCGCAGGAAAACGAAGGAATCGCAATAGGAGGCTATGCCGATGGCAGCCGCGCCGGCGGTTTCGGCCAGCACATATTCCATGGAGCCCCTGCCGCTGCCCCGGCAATCCACCACCTTGAGGCGGTAACCAAGCTTTTTTATTATGGTGGCTACGGCCGTAAAGCCTTCAAAAGGACCGCTGACAAGGAATTCCCGGCCGGGAGTGGGGATCTGGGGTGAGGGCGGGATGACCAGGGCTATGGTTTCGCTGCGGGTCGGGCGGGCGGTTAGTCCCGACAGGCCGGAGAGGACCTTTTCATAGGGATCAGGGCAGGGGGTATCCACTTTTTTAAAACTCATTTGTCTTTCTGATTATACAAAATCATATTAAACGCCAAATTAAATATGAAAGTAAAAGCGTTCCGCGGTGAAACGGTTGTTAAAAACCGCCGCATATGAAACATTCCCCGGCAGGGCCTTTTGCCTCTTGAGCAGAGGCGGCGGGCGGGCGACAATTTGATGTCAGGGAGGCTTTTTGCGGCGCGGATATTATGAGAAAAACAATCCTTTCTGGTTTCCTCTTCTTGCAGGCGTCGTTAGGTTTCGGGCAGGCAATATGGGCTCCGGAGACAGAGCTCCCCTCCCCCGACCTGCTCCCCCAACCGTACTTTTCATTCACGGAAATACTGCAGGCAGGGCCCCGGCTTGGAAAAGCCTGGTTCCCCACCTTGCCGGCCAGCCACATAAGCCCCATGACTTCGCCGTTGCCGTTCAATACGAAGCTGCCCGTGCTGAGTTTGGAGCGCCACAGATCCCCGTCAGCCGGGATTATGACCGTAACACCCGTGCGTACCGGGCCTTTGCCCGCAACCAGGCGTCCGCTGCCGGACCAGACGGTTGTCTGGTCTACTTTGATGCCTTTAACATCGGTTATGGCGTTATATTTGCCTGGAAGAAAGCGGCCTGTCTTTATCCCCAGGTCTTGTGCGCGCGCGGCTGTTTTAAGTTTTTTCCCCGTAAAAATATTTTAGCATTTTGCCGGTATTCCGAAATTTCTCAGGTACTCCCGGGCACGGGGCCAGGCGCAGCTGAAAATTTGCCATGTGCCATGAATTGTCGCATAATAGTCTGAAGGCCGGGCGCTGCGCGCCGACTGCCATTTTATGAAGAAAACGATAATAATCGGGGGCACTTCCGGGATAGGGCGGGCATTGGCGGAGCTAATGGTCCAAAACGGCCATATTGTGGGCATTACCGGGCGGCGGCAGGAACTGCTGACGTCATTTCAAAAAGAAATTCCCGGCCGGACGCACGTTAAGCGCATGGATGTCATCCTGCCGCAGGCCATGGCGCAGCTTAAAGAGCTGATAGGCGAAATGGGCGGGGTCGACATCATAGTTATAAATTCCGGTGTCGGCTTCCCCAATGCGGACCTGGTCTGGGATAAGGAAAAGGAAACTATAGACGTTAACGTCTCCGGCTTTGCGGCAATGGCGAACGTCGCTTTTGAATATTTTTCCGGACAAGCCGGGGGCCAGATAGTGGGGATATCCTCCATAGCGGCTCTGCGGGGAGGTTCGGATTCCCCTGCGTACAACGCCTCCAAGGCTTTCGTTTCCAATTATCTGGAGGGCCTGCGGCGCAAAGCCGTAAAGGCGGGGCTCTCCCTTACGGTGACGGATATACAGCCAGGTTTTGTGGATACTGCGCTGGCCCAGGGCGAGGGCATGTTCTGGGTGGCTTCCCGCGAAGAGGCGGCAAAGCAGATCTTTGCGGCCATTACAAAGAAAAAAAATCACGCATATATTACGCGAAGATGGCGCCTGGTGGCCTGGCTTTTGAAGCTCCTGCCCGGCTGGATGTGTAACAGGGCCTGACGGCAAAAAGGGATCGCCGCCCGCAGTGGGGGCTATTAACCGGCCAGCTGGCCGCAGGCGCCCGAAATATCTTCGCCCAGGCTTTTGCGGACGGTAACTTCGAGCCCCATGGTTTCCAGCAGGTCGGCGAAAACCTTTATCCTTTCCCTGGCGGGCGTCCTGTATTGGCCGCCGGTGCGGTTGTAGGGGATAAGATTTACCACGAAATATTTCGGTGCCGCTACCGAGCGCAGCCAGGAGTTCAGGCGGGCGGCCTGGCTGCGGCTGCTGTTTACCCCTTCCAGCATAACGTACTCCACGAATACCCGGCGTTTGGTGGAGCCGATGTAATCCGTAAGGGCCTTCGCGAGCTGTCCCAGCGGATAGGTGTTGTTGAGTGGTACCAGGTCGCTGCGCAGCGCGTCCTCGGTGGCGTGCAGGGAAATGGCAAGGTTGCATTGGGGAAAATCTTTCGCGAAACGTCTTATGCCCGGCACATGCCCCGCGGTTGAAACGGAGATATGCCGTTGGCCCAGCCCTACGCGGTCCGGGGCGGCCAGGGCGCGTATGGCTTCGGCAACGGAATCGTAGTTGAGCAGGGGTTCGCCCATGCCCATGAAGATTACGTTCGAAATTTTCTGGGAACGCGTCTTTTTGAGGTAGTGGGCCGCCGCAAGGAACTGGTCCGTTATTTCTTCGGGCGAGAGATTGCGCTTCAGCCCTTTGCGGCCGGTGGCGCAGAACGGGCAGCGTACGGGGCAGCCCACCTGTGTGGAAAGGCAGATGCTCCATTTTTCCGGCAGCAGGTTGAGCAGCACGCTTTCCACCTTGAGCCCGTCTTTCAGCCCGAAACAGAATTTAACGGCGTCGCCCTTTTTGGAAACAAGCGTTTCAAGATTATCCACGGAATGTATGCGCAGGCCCTTATGCAGGGCTTCCCGGAGGGCGGCGGGCAGCACGGGAACTTCGTCCCAGGAGGCCGCGAAATTCTTGTATACGGCGTCCGCGGCCTGCTTGATGCGGAAAGCGGGCGCGCCGTTATCTTTCAGGAAAACGGAAAGTTTTTTTAAGTCCATAAGGGCGGGATCGCTTCCGGGGAGGCGGAGGAAACTGGGTTTTTTCTCAGTTCACCACTTCCGGCGCCAGGTGCGGCTTGAAAATGGCCACGGAGATTTCTTTCTGTATAGAATTGAGCGTGGCCTGGTAGTCGAAAAAATAGGCTGAGTGCCAGTCTTTTATGCTGCGGATCTTGAACAGGTCGCGCCGCGCCTCTTTCTTGAGCAGTTTGTTGTGCAGGATCAGGTCTATCAGGAGCGGCTCCACGTTTTCCACCCCGGAATCCGCCTGGTAGTTGGAGTCCGCCGCCGCGATGGCATTAGAATACGCGTCGCGCATTGACCAGATATTGCGCCAGGTCTTCAGTATGGCCGGTTTGGAGACGGCTTTTTCCAGGTGTTCTTTGGTGACTTCAAGGCCGAGGAAGAGTTTTACCACGATATTGGCTGGCATAAGGGGGGAGCCGGCCGTTATCAGTTTGTCTATGCGGACATCCGGGCGCACACGCGCCACGCGGTGCAGCGCCGTATGGGTAAGTACCGAACCCCAGCTGTGCGCCAGAATATAGACCGGGCGGCCGGTGGCTTTGTACGCGTCGTAAACCTCTATTATCTTCTTTGTCAGTTCGGGGATAGTGGTTGCGGAATCTCCCGGGTCGCGGGACCAGGGAAAAGGTTTTACCACTACGCCATGGGCCGCGTAACCGGGGATTTCCTTCAATTTCATCTCCAGGTAATTATCTGGCAGCTTCCGCTGGCTCTGGGCCCCGGAGGCGGTGAGCAGGCCGTCTCTGTCTTCGAGGAAAAAATAATCCCGGTTGAACGCCATGAAGCGGCTTGCAAGTTCTTCTTCGTTTATGGTTTTTTTGGGAAAGAAAAGCTCGAATAATCTAATAAAATGCTTCACTTCAAGGGGGCCGATGCCGAGCTCGCCGAAGCTGAGCCCGGCTACAGTGATAACAACCGGGCCCTGGCCTTTTCGGGGTTCCAGTATATCGGCAAAAGCCGGGCTGGGCAGGGGGAAGGGCGTGCCCGCCGCAAGTTCCGCTGCCGCCGCGCAATCCAGCGCGTTAAGCTCCGCGGCGGAGGCCGGGGCCGCGACAAGGATAAGCGCCAGAACGACGGTAAAAACGGTTCTTACCATTCTCATAAATAGTAAAATAATTATATCAACTTTAGAGCGGCTTTGGGCTTCTATCAATCATGTCATCCTTTAACCCCGGGTATAAGCGGTTTGCCGTGTTTTTGGGGCTCAACTTCTGTCTTTCACTTGTCATCGGCTCATTTTTCCTGTTCTTTACCGGCGGGCACCCGCTTGAGCTGGTTTATGCGGGCGCGGCGCTGGTATCCAACACCACCATGCTGTACGCCGCGCTGGCGCTGCCGTGCGCGGCGCTTTTTCTTTTTGTCCCCGGCCGGGCGGCGCTGGCCGTAATAATGGCGCTGTTCCAGCTGGCGCTGGTAACCGATGCCGCTGTTTACAAAATATTCAAATTCCACATTAATTCCATGGTGCTGAACCTGGTGTTTACTCCCGGCGGGCTGGAGTCGCTGGACCAGGGCGTCGGTATCAAAACGCTTTTTGTGCTTATACTGGCTGCAATGGGGGTTGCCCAGTGGTATTTCTGGCGCTGGTCGGCCGCTTTGGCGGCGGCCTGGCGGCGGGGCGGCGCGCTGGCTCTGGCCGCGGGCTTGGTGGTCTGTGTGGTGGCGGATAAGGGAATGTTCGCGTGGGGCACGCTTTATGACTCGGTGTATATAACGCGTAATTCACAGTTATTCCCGCTGTACCAGCCGCTGCGCATCCGCACCTTCGCCAGCAAGTATCTGGGTGTCAGGCTGGACCGTGAGGTAAAGGGCGGAGTGGACTTAAAATATTCGGGGCTGGCCTATCCGGCCGCGCCGCTGCAGGTGGAACCTCCCGCCAAACCTCTGAATTTCCTTATGATAGTGGTAGATTCCCTGCGCGCCGGGATGCTTAACCCGGAGGTGATGCCCCATGCCTGGGAGCTGGGGAAAAAGTCCTGGGTTTTCGAGAATCATTACAGCGGCGGCAACTGTACCAGGTTCGGCGTTTTCTCCATGCTTTACGGCGTTTACGGCAACTACTGGTTTCCCATGCTGGGGGAGCGCCGGGGCCCGGTGCTGCTTGACGTCTTGAAAGAGCAGGGTTATGACCTGCGGTTGTTCGCCAGCGCAAAGCTCAGTTTCCCGGAATTTAATAAGACCTGTTTTGTTAATGTGCCGCGGGAGGGGATATACGATGAGCCGGACGGGAAGGACGGCGCCGAGCGCGACCGTGACATATCGGACCGGTTCATCTCCTATCTAAAAATCCGGGACAACAAAAAGCCGTATTTCGCCTTTATTTTTTACGACGCCTCGCACGGCAACTATGATTCCCTTCCAGGGCTGGATAAATTCAAGCCCGCGGCCGGGGTCAGTCAGCTGGCCCTCAATAAAAGTAATGTCGGCGGGCTGTTTAATAAGTATAAAAATTCCATTTATTCCGACGACCATCTGGTGGGCCGTATCGTCAGCGCGCTGGAGAATTCCGGCGGGTTTAATGATACGGTGGTAATGGTGACGGGCGACCACGGGGAGGCCTTTCTGGAGCGCGGCCGCTACGGGCATAACCAAGGTTATAGCCCGGAAGAGCTCCGCGTGCCGTTGGTCTTATACGTTCCGGGCCGCGCGGCGCGGCGCGTACGGGCCATGACCAGCCATTTGGATATAGTCCCCACCTTCCTGCCGCTGGCCGGGGTGAAGAACGCCGCGCGGGATTATTCCAGCGGGCAGAGTCTTTTTACCGGCGCCGCGCGGGCATTCGTGCCGGCTGCTTCCTGGGACAGCGCGGGGATAATAACGGGAAGCGCTATGCTTGAGGTGCCGCTGGAGGCCTATAAAGGCGGGATAAGGGTATTTGACGCGGAGTACCGCGAAATACCGAAAGGTGCGGCCGGGTTCTCGCCCCTGATACTGCAGTTCCAGGCGGAAGCCAGGAGGTTTTACCGGTAAAGGGCGGATAAGCGCGAGTGTCTCCCGGGGCGTCCGCCCCGGATTGCAAGGCAACCAGCATTTACAGGGTTTCAGGCCGCGTGCCGGCTGCGCTTGGCGGCGGAGCGCGCTTTTCTGCGGCGGATCTTACCTATCTCGGCCAGCTTCCGCGAGGTTCCGGGGGAGACCCGGAGCTCTATCTCGTCTACCAGTTCACGCAGGGCCAGGAAGCGGTTAAGGGAGCGCTTGCGTTCGCGTTGGCAGCGTACTACCAGCCCCAGCTGGGGGTAATTCAGCTGTACGGTGCTGGAGGTCTTGTTCAGTTTCTGCCCGCCGTGGCCTGAACCGCGGATGAAGTGTTCGTCTACCAGGCGCAGGTCTATGCCGAGCCTGGCGACGCGCGCTTTCAACGCGTTAATTTTTGCGGTAGTTATCCCGGAAAATTCGGTGAAATTCATGCTGAAAGTTAAGACCCGGAATAAACAACGGTGCGGAATTAATATGCGCAGCGGT
>Ga0156396_1004_pt1 | contig 22429 bp, 16 predicted proteins | sample RifOxyA3_FD_108040 | JGI IMG/M metagenome (GOLD analysis project Ga0156396, IMG submission 108040) | Elusimicrobia bacterium RIFOXYA12_FULL_57_11 | reverse complement strand
TGCGCGCCATTAAAGCCCGGCCGCATAAACCTTTTGCCGTGATGTTCCCAAACCTTGCCGCCGCGGCGCGGTACTGCGTTATCTCTCCGGCCGAGGCCGCGGCCCTTGCTGCCGGCGCCGCGCCCGTGGTGATGGTTAAAAAACGGCCCGGCTCCGCCCTCGAGCCCGCGGCGCCCGGGCTTGCCTCGGCGGGCATAATGCTGCCTTATACGCCGCTGCACGCGGCGCTGTTCGCTGAACTTGCCCGCGCCGGCTATCCTGGCCCGCTGATAATGACTTCCGGGAATTTCAGGGATGAGCCAATAGCCAGGTCGGTTGAAGAGGTGCGCGGCCGCCTGGGCCGCCTGGCGGATTTTATAGTTTATCATGACCGGGAAATACATAACCGCGCTGACGACTCCGTGGGTTTTGTGGCCGGCGGGGCTTTCCGGCTGGCGCGGCGCGCGCGCGGGTTAGTTCCCGGCGCGGTGAAACTGGCGGCAAGCCTGCCCCGCGGGGTGCTGGCCTGCGGCGCCGACCTTAAAAACTCCTTTTGCCTTACCCGCGGCCGGGAGGCTTTCCTGTCCCAGCACATCGGGGACCTCTCCGAGAACGGCAACCGGCTGTTTTACCTTGAAACCCTGGGCAATATGAAAAAACTCCTTAAAGCCGTTGCGGGAATCATCGCTTTTGACCTGCACCCGGACCAGGCAGCGTCTTCCATAGGCCGGGCGCTTAAGGGACGCAAAGTGGCGGTGCAGCATCACGCCGCGCATATCCTCAGCGTGGCCGCGGAACATCACCTTGACGGGGCTTTTATCGGGCTGGCGTTCGATGGCACCGGCTACGGGACGGATGGTAAGATCTGGGGTTCGGAATTCCTTGTTTTTGAGGGGAATTCCTGGCGCCGGGCCGCCCGCCTTAAATATTTTCCGCTGCCCGGCGGGGATGCCGGTGCGCGGGAGCTCTGGCGTCCGGCCATAGCCCTGCTGCGGTCCGCGTTCGGCCTCGGATGGCAAAAAACGTGCGTGAAGCTTTTTGCCGGAATTCCCGCGGCGAAGGTTGCCACCGTGGGGCGGATGCTGGAGACGGGGGTTAACTGCCCGGAAACTTCCAGTATGGGCCGCTTATTCGACGCCTTCAGTTTTATTGCCGGGGTGCGCGCCGAGGCTACTTACGAGGCACAGGGCCCCATGGAAATGGAAAGCCTTTTTAACGGTAAGGGTCCCGCCGCCGGCTATGAGTTCTGCGTGGAACCGGCCGGTACGGAACTGCTTATAGACCCCGCCCCGGCCGTACGGGCCGCCGTTAAGGACCGCCTGGCCGGGCGTGGCCCGGGGTTTATTTCCGGCAGATTTCATAAGGGTGTGTGCGCTATGGCTGTAAACACCGCGGCGCGCCTGGCGCGCGAAACAGGGATAACCAAAGTCTGCCTCTCGGGCGGGGTATTCCAGAACAGGGTTGTGCTGGAGCTGGTTTCCGCCGGGCTCGAGCGCCGCGGCCTTAAGGTTTTTTCCAATATACAGGTGCCGGCAAATGACGGCGGCGTGGCTTTGGGGCAGGCCTGGTACGCCATTAAAGGGTACCGGCCGGAGTGAAGAAAGCGGGAAATAAAAAGGCCCCTTCTGTCGAAGGGGCCTTTTATTTATTCCCGGTTAACTGTTATTTAGCGGTCATCCACTGCATGAACTCATCCCAGTTGCCGGTTTTGGACAGCGTGAGTTTTGAATAGTTAGCGTCAAAGTTGTACGAAGGCAGGTAAATGGCCAGGCCGCCGGCGTTCTTGTAGCTGTCCCCGGTGGGAACGTTCCTTATTATCATCCTGCCGGATACCAGTGCTGAGATCTCAGTTCCCTTGGCCTGCAGCGCGGGCAGCTTGCTCCCGGCCAGGTTCAGGAAATGCAGCAGGTCGCGGGCATCCACCCCTTCGAACTTTGTGGTTTCGTTAAGCGCTTCTCTAAGCTTGGCTTTATCCTGCGTCATGGCCAGAGTTACCCACTGGTCGGTAAGCAGCCGCAGGGGTTCCGCTTCGCTTGAGCGCACGGCCGACATGGTAACGGCTTTGCCCTTGGCGGAGTAGGATGCCGAGTATCCTTCTACCGCCGCCGTGGCCACCGCTTCCGGCGCCAGGTTGGAAGTCATCATCCTCGACAGGAAGGCGGTGTAGTCCCAGCCGTCGCCCGGTTCGGTTTCTTCCGAGCCTACTATTACGGGGGCATGGTCTTTAAGTTCATAGACCACTTCAGCCATCTGCATAAGGCAGGCGTCCGACGCGTAAACGTCCACGCCGCCTATCTTTGCCAAAGCCTGACCCAGCTGCACGGTGGTTATGCCGTTGCCGGTCTCGTCGTCGTAGGAGATGCCTTTGGCTATGGAAGGCGTCCTGCCCAGGCTCTTGGTCTTCCAGCCGTCCCCGTGGTTCCAGACCACAAGCATGTATTTTTTTGCGGGGTAGTTAGCTTTGGCCCACTGCACATATTCCACAAGGTGGTTCCAGTCGCCCATGTCGGCCTTGGGGAGTTCCTGCAGCAGCTGCGAGCCCAGCGTCGCGGTGTCGGCGTCCTTCTGTACGTAATATCTCCTTACTCCGTACCAATCAGCCGAAACCGCCTGCTTCATGTAAGGGGGCATGCCGCCGCCCCAAGGGTTGTCGTAGTTGTCCCAGCCGCCGGGATAATCGGGGTAGTCGGGGACGGTATATTTCAGCTTGCCGGCTTCGACCACTATATTTACCTTGTCGGTGGAGCCTATCTGCTCCATTTCGTTCATGTCTATCTCTACATACCTGGAAAGGTTGTTCTTTCCGTTTATGAAGACCATCACGGTCCACTCTTTCTGCGCGCGGGCCTGCGGGGCGCTTGCGGAGGGGGCCGGTATTTCAATGCCGGCGGACCGGGCTTTAATATCTGCCAGGGAGGGCAGGCGGTCGAAGTCTATATTCTGCGCGTTGGCCAGGCCCGAAAACAGGGCCGTAACCGCGAATAATTGCGCTATCTTGGTCTTTTTCATCTGTAGCTCCTTGGCGCCGCGTTGCTGCCTTATAAGCATAAGTAATTATCAGCGGTGTTTTATAGTGAAATGGACCCTTTACTTGCGGTAATTTAGGCCCAGGCATGTTTAGGTACAATGGACCTGTGCCCCCGGGCGCGCCTATGGCTTTGCTTAACAGGCTATTTGCTAAAATAATTCCTATGCGGGCCGTAAACAAAAACAATCTCCTGTTTTTCCTGTTGTTGTCCTGCGCCTGCGCGCATAAGGCTTCTATGTCTGCCCTGTCCGGTTTGCCGGGTTCTAACGGTGCGTCTGCCGCGCAAAATAACGCTTATGTACAGCCCGTCTCAACGGCGTCTGTCAGTGGCGAAACGCCAATTACCGAGCAGGACATACGAGACCTGGAAGAAGGGGATGGCTCCGGGCTGGTGGTTTTTGCCAGCAGCGCGCCGCCCCTGGCGCCTGAACCGGTGAACCTTGGCGGCAACGGCCGCCTTACCCTTACCCGCCACGATACCGGAGAAAAGCTTACCGTTGCTTACCGGGGGAAAGACGGGACATACAATAAAGAGGCCCTGGCTAAGATAAACCGCATAATGCGCTGCAGCGCGGATAATACTGAAATTGAAATGTCGGTGAAGCTTATAGAACTGCTGGATGCCGTTGAGGATAAGTTCGGAAAAAAAGGGCTTACACTGTTGAGCGGTTACCGCACCCTGGAATTGAACCGTAGTATCAGCGGCGCGGCCGAGCACAGCCTGCATATGCTGGGCTGGGCCGCTGACATAAAAATTCCCGGTTACAGTTCCACGAAAGTAAAAAAATACGCGCAGAAATTAGGGGCGGGCGGGGTGGGATATTACCCCTATAAAGGCTTTACTCACCTGGACGTGGGCAAGTCCCGCTACTGGGTGGTCAGGCGGGCCCCGCGCAAGCGCCGCGCCGTGCGCGGCAGGGCCGCCGCGGCGGCTAAAAAAAAGAGCTCGCGGCCCGTTAAAACGCTTTCCCAAATAAAACGTTAAATGCCCGGCGCCGCTGTATCCCGCGCATCTTTGTTATAATTATTCCGTTGACGGTATTGCCGGCGGCCTGTTTTTTGTGGTTGTACCCCGGCGTTCAACGCGCCAAAACCTTTACCCGATTTCTTAAGGGAGGAACATGAACCTTATCAACAGCCCTCGTGTTTTAGTGGAAAAGATCCTGCCGGAGATAAATTACGGGGAATTCCCCGTGAAAAGGGTTTCCGGGGAAACCGTAACGGTAAGAGCGCATGTCTACGCCGATGGCCACGACGCGCTTACGGTGCAGCTGCTGCACAGGCGTAAAAAAGACAAGGTATGGCAGCGTACCCCCATGAAGGCGTTGGGTAACGATGAATGGCAGGCCGGGTTTCTGGTAGCGGAGCCTGTGGATTATTTATACACGGTGCGGGCGTGGATAAATTCCTACGCCACAGCCGCCTGGTCCGCCGGCAAAAAACAGGCCGCGGGCCAGGATTTTGCGGCCGAAGCCGGCGTGTGCCTTGAGTTCATAAAGAAACGCTCGCGCCTGCCGGGCGCCCCGGAAGGTCCGGAACTCGCGCGGTTCGTTAAAAAAATAGAGACCGAGAAAAAACCGGCGGCAAAGGCCGCCATCCTGCTGGACCCGCTGCTGGCGGAATTGGCGGCGCTGCGCCCCGAAAAGGAAACCCTGGGCGTGTACCCGAAAGAACTGAGGGTTTGCGTGGAACGGGAGCGTGCGCGGTTCAGTTCCTGGTATGAAATATTCCCGCGTTCTTTTTCGGATAAGCCAGGCGCGCACGGCACCTTCCGCGATTGTGAACGACTGTTGCCGGAAATAGCGGACCTGGGTTTCGACGTGTTGTATTTTCCGCCAATACACCCTATAGGTGAGACCAAGCGCAAGGGTAAAAATAATTCCGTTGCCGCCGGCCCCGGTGATCCCGGCAGCCCCTGGGCCATAGGCTCCGCCCTGGGCGGGCATAAAGCGGTGGACCCCAGGCTGGGCACCCTGGGGGATTTCGATAACCTGGTGAAAAAAGCGAAAAAGCACGGTATAGATATCGCGCTGGATATAGCCTTCCAGTGTTCCCCGGACCATCCTTATATAAAAGAGCACCCGCAGTGGTTCAAATGGCGTCCGGACGGCACGATACAGCACGCGGAGAATCCTCCCAAGAAATACGAGGACGTGGTGCCGGTCAATTTCGACACGGTGGACCGCAAGGCTCTCTGGGAAGAGCTCAAAAGCGTTTTTGTCTTCTGGGCCGCCAGGGGTGTGAGCGTGTTCAGGGTGGATAACCCGCATACCAAGCCTTTTCCCTTCTGGCAATGGGTAATAGCGGAAGTGCGCAAGCAGTATCCCGACGCTATCTTTCTGGCGGAGGCGTTCACGAAGCCGAAGGTTATGTACCGGCTGGCCAAGGCGGGCTTTACCCAGTCCTATACTTATTTCACCTGGCGCAACACCAAGCCTGAGCTTACGGCCTATCTTACGGAACTGACCCGTACCGGGGTCTCGGAATATTTCAGGCCTAATTTCTGGCCCAATACCCCCGACATCCTGTCCGAGATCTTCCAGCGGGACGGCCGTCCCGCGTTCCTTTCCCGCCTGGTGCTGGCGGGTACACTCAGTTCCAATTATGGTATGTACGGCCCGGCCTACGAGCAGTGCGTCAACGCCGCGGTTGCCGGCAAAGAGGAGTACCTGAATTCAGAGAAGTACGAGATAAAAAACTGGGACCTTAACGCTCCCGGTAACCTGCGCCTGCTTATAAAAAAACTTAACGCCGCGCGCCGGCAGAACCCGGCCTTGCAGGCTACCAATAATATAAGGTTCCTGCCGGTGGATAATGACGCCATTATTGCCTATGTTAAAGCCTCTCGCGACGGCAGCAACGTTATAATAACCGTCGTCAACCTGGACGGCCGCCACCGCCGCTCCGGCTGGCTGAACCTGCCCTTGGCCGAATTGGGCCTTGCCGCGGATAAACCCTATAAAGTACACGACCTCCTGACCGGCGCGGCCTATAGCTGGAGCGGGGAGCGCAATTATGTGGAGCTGGACCCCGGTTCCATGCCCGCGCACGTGTTCAGGCTTGAGGGGCACCAGCCCCGGGTACAGGCATTTGACTATTATTCCTGAAATCAAATCAGACCGCGCGGCCTGGCCGGACCTGCTGCATTCTCGCCAGCGCGCGGTTCTGGAAAAAATACTGCCGGCCTACATAAGGCAGCGCCGCTGGTTTGGCGGCAAGGCTTATAAAATACGCGGTGTTAAGATCTCCTCCGTGCTCCCCACGGGGGAGAACTCCATGCCCCTGGTTTTAATTAATGTCGGCTATACGAACCGCCGTCCCCAGATCTACATACTGCCGCTGGCCTGGCGGCCGTGCCCCGCCGCGGACCGTATCCCGGCGGCCTGGCCGGGCGCTGCCATAGCCTGGCTGGAACTTTCCGGTAAAAGGGGGCTTCTGTATGACGCCACACACGACAAGGTTTTTCACGCGGCCTTACTTGCCCTGTTTTTTAAAAAGCACGGGCCTTCCGCCGCTAGGGAAGGCCTGACGGCCGAACAGCCGGAGGGGCCGGGCCGGGCGGCCCTGTTAAAAACCGCCCGGGTCCGGGCGTCCCGTATTATCACCGCGGAACAGAGCAATACCTCCATAGTATACGGTTCCGCTTTTTTCGCCAAACTCTTCAGGCGGCTGGAGAAGGGTATAAATCCGGATACCGAGATAGGCCGGCGCCTTACGGCGGGTGCGGACTTCCGTGCCATACCCCCGTTCATGGGTGCTATTTATCTTAATCGGGGCGGCCGGTTCTACGGTGTGGTGGGGCTTTTACAGGGATATTTGCCCAACCGGGGGGATTCGTGGAAATACGCGGCCGGCCAGTTAGCGGGTTATTATGAGCGCGTACTTGCAGGCCTGCCCAAAGGCGCTCCCGCGCCGGCTGCGCCGGATATTTTCAGTTTCGGGCCGGCGCCTGTCCCGTATGCCATTAGCAGGCTTATCGGCGCGGGCTGCTTTGAAAAGATTTCCCTGCTGGGGCGGCGCACGGCCCAGATGCACCTGGCTTTAAGCCGGGCCGGGACTGACCCTGATTTTTGCCCGGAACCTTTTACCCGCGGTTCCCAGCGGGCAGCCCATCGGGCGATGGCCGCTCTGGCCGCCGGCACCCTGCGCCTGCTTGAGCGCAGGTTCAGGGTACTGCCCGCCGCGGCGCGTCCGGCCGCGGCACTGGTGCTGAAGAATAAACCGATACTTATGAAAGTGTTGCAGGGCTTGGCGGCGCACAAGATCTCCGCCATGAAAATACGCACGCACGGGGACCTTCACCTCGGGCAGGTGCTTTTTACCGGCAGGGATTTCGTGATGATAGATTTTGAAGGAGAGCCCTCCAGGTCCCTGGCGGAACGCCGTCTGAAAAATTCCGCGCTGCGTGACGTGGCCGGGATGCTCCGGTCTTTCCATTACGCGGCCTGGGCACCGGTATACATTAAGGGAACTGCCGCGGCTGGACAAATAAAAGCCGTTGCCCCGTGGGCTGAACTGTGGTACTCCGGGATCTCTTACGTTTTCCTGCAGGCTTATTTTGAAACCTGCGCGGGGTCGGTTTTTATCCCACGTGACAGGGCCCAGGCAGCCGCCCTGCTTAGGGTATTCCTCATCGAAAAAGCCATTTATGAACTGTCCTACGAGCTTAACAACCGCCCACACTGGGTGCGCATCCCGTTACAGGGCTTGCTGCGGCTGTTGTCGTGAGTTGAGCCACAGTGCTTACATTGCCGGCGCATTTATATATTGTGGAACAGTGAGGTGTATTCCATGAAAGAAGGTAATATAACACGGGAATTCTCGGGCCTGCTTGGCCGGCTTATTGTAGGCGGGATCTTCCTCTACTCCGGCGTTGTAAAGGCCGCCGCGCCGGTGGAAGAATTTGCGAAGGCTATAGAATCGTATCGCGTTGTAGGCGCGTTTCCGGCCCTGCTTGCAGCCTACATTGTCCCCTGGGTGGAGATCTTTGCCGGGGCGCTGCTGGCGGCCGGTATTTTTACGCGGTACTCCGGCCTGTTTACGGCGGCTATGCTGCTGTTCTTCGAGGCCCTGCTGGGCCAGGCCTGGCTGCGCGGGCTGCCTATAATCTACTGCGGCTGTTTCGGGGCACAGGGGAGAAACTCCGTGGGCCGTGAATTCCTGCAGAACCTTGTGCTGCTTGGCCTGCTCTGGCTGGGGATCAGGCTGGGGCGGCGGTTTTCCGCCGATGCCGTAATAGGGCGCCACTCCGGGTATGCTGTTCCGGCGGCCTTTGTGCTGGCGGTCTGTGCGCCGGCGCTCACGCTGCCCTTTTTGGCCGGGCGGTACGGCGGCCGGAGTGCGGAAGTGCCGGCGGCCGCGGCGCCAAAGCAGGGTTCCGCGGCGGTTCCCGTTTTGCCGCGGAAAACTGCGGGCGGTGGCGGGAAGAAAACCGTAGCTGCCCCGGCACCTGAGTCCGGAGGGCGCGCCGCCGAAGCGCCGCCCACCAGAACTATTGAGGTGAATCCGGGTTTTGACGCCGGCCGCGATTCAGTGCGGGATATTAAAACCGCCCTCACGCTGGCGCGGAAGCAGCGCAAGCGCGTTATGGTAATTGTAGGCGGTTATTGGTGCGAGTGGTGTACTAAAATGAGCCGCCTTTTCCGCGAGGACAGCGTGCTGGCGGAGAAGCTTGGCCGCAACTTCGTTGTAGTAAAGGTTTATTATGATTTTTCCACGCCGGCGCTTCCGGAAGGTATAGCGGGTTATCCAAAAATGGCCGGTGTCCCGCAGATATATATTCTGGACACGGACGGGACCATTCTGGAATCTAAGGATACCGTGCATCTTGAGGCCGGGACGGGCTATGACCGGGAGAAAATAACGGCATTCCTGGATAAGTGGGCTGTTGGCAGCTGATAATAAGCGGGAGGCGCACAAACTTATGACTCAATCTCAGGACGGCGGTGTTTCCCACGCGCGGCAGCTTACGGTGCGCGCCGTAATAGCGGGCATGCTTTTGGGCGGCTTTATGAGCCTGTCCAACCTTTATGTGGCGCTGAAGACCGGCTGGAGCATAGGGGTTTCAATTACCGCCGGCATACTGGCGTACGCTATTTTCGCCGGGCTGTTCAAAGTTAAGCTCGTCAGCCGGCATTTCGGTATGCTGGAAAATAACGCCATGCAGTCGGTGGCCAGCGCGGCCGGCTACATGACGGGCGGGGGGACGGTGGCGGCCATCCCGGCGCTTATGATGATAACCGGCACGGCCATGGGCGGCTGGCAGATGTTTTTCTGGATTTCCTCTATAGCCATGCTCGGGGTAGTGATGGCCATTCCCATGAAACAGCAGATGATAAATGTAGAGCAGCTGCGCTTTCCCACCGGTGTGGCCGCGGCGGAAACTCTTAAAGCGCTGCACGGAGAAGGGGCCGGCGGCGCCGCCAAGGCGAGGCTCCTGGGCTGGGGCGGCTTTATGGGGGCGGTGGTGGCTTTCCTGCGCGACGCCAAAGCGGACTGGATAAAGTGGAACCTGCCCGAGAAATTCCAGATTCCTTTTGTTACCCTTAAGGGCCGGCCGCTGGCGGACTATACGCTGTCTTTCGAGGGCAGCCTGATAATGCTCGGGGCCGGGGCTATCATGGGTTTCCGCGCGGCGTGGAGCATGCTGCTGGGCGCGGTAATAAATTTCGGCATACTGGCGCCGCTGCTTTACGAGCGCGGGATAATAGATTCGCGGCTCGGGTATAAGCATATAGTGGCGTGGAGCGTCTGGTTCGGCTCCGCCATGATACTCACCAGCGGGCTGCTGGCTTTTGCCTTCCAGTGGCGTACCGTGCTGCGCGCCGTGAAAAGCGTGGGGTCGGCGTTCGGCGGGGTAAAGCTCAGCGCCGAGGAACGCACCGAGGTGCCGATGCTCTGGTTCTTTATCGGCCTGGCCGTGCTTTCCCCCGTTGTGATCTTCCTCGAATGGTTCCTGTTCGGGATAAAAATATGGATGGGCGCGGTTTCCGTTGGTCTTGGTTTCTTTATAGCGATAGTGGCCTGCCGCGCCACCGGGGAAACCGATACCACGCCCACCGGGGCGCTGGGCAAGATAACGCAGATAACTTTCGGCGCGCTGGACCCCTCGAATGTTACCACCAACCTGATGACGGCCAATGTTACAGGCGGGGTGGGGCTGCACGCGGCCGACCTGCTTACCGATCTTAAAAGCGGCTACCTGCTGAAGGCAGACCCGCGGCAGCAGTTCTGGGCGCAGTTCTTTGGCGTCATAGCGGGGTCGCTGTTCGTGGTGCCGGCTTACCGGTTGCTTATTCCTACGGCGGACATACTGGGTACCGATAAATGGCCTGCGCCGGGCGCGCAGACCTGGAAAGGCGTGGCGGAACTGCTGGCCAAGGGTTTCCATACGCTGCACCCAAGCGCGCAGGCGGCCCTGGCAGTGGGCGCGGTGCTGGGGATAGTTTTGGTCCTGCTGGAGAAAGCTTTTCCGAAATATAAAAAATACATCCCCTCGCCAACCGGCCTGGGGCTGGCTTTTACCACCCCGGCTTTTAACACTATTTCCATGTTCTGCGGCGCTTCCATAGCGCTGCTGATGGAAAAAAAGAACGCCGCCGCGGCGGAGCGTACCGTGGTCCCGGTGAGTTCCGGGTTTATTGCGGGGGAAAGCCTTATAGGGGTTCTGATAGCCGCCCTGGTGGTGGCCGGCATACTGCGTTAGGCCCGCGGCGGAAATTTAATTAAATCTTATGTCCGCCGGGGCCGGCAGGAAGTCCGGCGCTCTTTATTCTGGTCTAGCGTCCGGTGGTAACCGTGAAAGAGCATTCTGAGACCGGTGATAAGCCGGCTTTTGTCTGCAGTTCCACCAGGGGTGTCATTACCGTGTTCTTAGCAAGTACCATCTTTGAAAGGGCCATCACTCCCTGAATGTTGCCAATTCCGGCTGAAGCGCCGGTTGAACATATAAGTTTCGCCAGGTCGCGCGCCGCCAGCCCGATATTTTCCTTTACCAGGTTAACCGGAGGCAGGCTGATGTACATGGAGGCAATGCCGTTAAGTTCTTCGGCGATGCCGTTCCACAAGGCTATGCAGGGCGAGCCATGGCACGTGTAGTTAAGCAGCGCGCCGGCGCTGGTGAATTTACGGCAGAGCATGATGCCGGGCGAACTTGCGCAGTCCAGGGCAACCGGTTCATTGTCTTTAACAGTGGAGCGGGCTGCCCCGGCCAGGCTGGCTTTAAAGTCTTCGAAATATTTAACATCAAGCACAGGGGTGTATTGGATGTTAATGCTTTCTGGCGCGGGCTCCGGGGCCGTGGGCCGGATTATCGCGGCAGGTTCGGCGTTTATGCCCAGCCGGGCCTGCTCGAGCACCCCGGCTTTGGCTGCCGCTGAAAATGTTAACAGGACGGTTACGGCTAGTATCGTTCTTTTCATTAGAGCTCTCCTTAAAGGTTCTTGTACGGGACCTGCCTGATGCCTGAAAGTCCCTCTTGTCTATATTTTAGCCTTCAGTCAGCAAGAGCGCATGAGTCAAAAAGGAACAAGCACCGTGTTTATCGGCCTATACGGGATATGTGGCCAAAACCGCGGTTTTGAGAACATTCGCGTATTTGTGCGCGCAGGGGAGTAGTTATCTGGCGCCAGGGGACAGTAAAGTATTTCCTTCTGCCAGTGGTTTTTCACTGAACGGAAAACACGCCGGGGTGAGGATAAAATCATTGTGGCGTTGTGGCACTCGTTCATATTTATTTGTAAAATAGTGTGAATATGAAAACCACCGAAAAATCCCTGGACAGGTTTACCGTATGTCTTGAAAAGGGCCTGCTCTCGAGGCTTGATGAAATAGCGTCCGAACGCGGCTATCCCAGCCGGTCGCAGGCTATGGCGGACTTCATTCGCCGCGCCATAGTTAAACGTGAATGGAAAGGCGGGCGTGAATGCGCCGGGACCATCTCCCTGGTATACGACCCGGCCGATAGCCGGCCCGGCCGCGGCATAGAAGCCCTTCTGTTCGCTAATGCCAAAAGCGTACTTTCTTCCCAGGCGCACCTGCTGCGCGGAGGCAAGTTGCTCTGCACCATTGCGGTTACCGGCCGTCCCTCGGCTTTGCAAAGCCTTGCCGACACGCTGCGCGCCTTAAAAGGCGTTACCCACGGCTCTTTTTCAATAATAGCTCCGCTCTAAAGGAATGCTCCCATGAAAACAATGTTCGCGGCACTGCTGGCCTTTTATTCTTGCGCGGCTGTTATGGCGGCTGAAATAGGCATAACCGTAGTCACCCCGTCCAGGACCTCGCGTTCTATAGCGGATGTTCCAGGCGCTGTGGAGGTTATTCTCGGGCCGCAGCTTGAAAGCGCGCCGGGCGCCACCCTTAACGATAAGTTGGTCAACATTATTCCTGGCGCGGTTAGCAGCAGGGCGAACGGGATATATTCCTTTACTTCCGTAGTTACGCTGCGCGGCCTGCCGTCAAACGAACAAGGCAGAACGCTGGTGCTTCTGGACGGCGTTCCCGTCAACACCGGCGCCACCGGCGCTGTGAACTGGAACCGCCTGGCCATTGAGAATATTGACCGCATCGAAGTGTTCAAGGGGCCGGTTTCTTCGCTCTACGGCTCTAACGCTGCCGCCGGCGTTATAAACGTAATAACAAAAAAAACCTCTGCCGGCTACCGGCTGGGCACCTCGTACGGAACCTATAACACTTTCCAGACGAATGTCGGCGCCGGCGTTAAACTTAAAAAGCTCACCCTATCCGCGGATGGCAGCTACCTCACCAGCGACGGTTATAATTCAACGCCTCAGGCTCAGCGCGTTACCCCGGACTATACGGTAGATAAATATGTGCGGGAAAAGAACGTCTCAGCCAAAGCAACCCTTGACCTGGGTGAGAAAGGCGCAGTCGACGCGCAATATTCGCGCACGGAAGGGTTGCGCGGAGAAGGCACCCGTATACGGACGGTAGACGGCGCGAGCCGGCAATACAATACCGACTTCGCCCGCGCCGCCTGGCATGGTGAGAAAAACGGTGTGGCGTGGCAGACGCAGGCTTATTACCAGTTCGAGGATTATTCCCGGTTGAACGAGTCCACAAAAAGTGGCTATACGCGAGTAAATACGGAGGTGAACCGTGAGGATGCCGGCGGCCAGGCCGCGGCATCCATGCCGTTTGCCGGGCTGACGGCCACGCTGGGCGCGGACTATAAATTAGGGTCCGTTGATGCTACCGACCATAATGTTGCGCCCACCCCCGCATATGATTCAAAGAACCGCGGGCGTGCAAGCCAGTACGCCCCCTATGTCCAGGGCGAAAAGGCATTGTTTTCCGGCAGGCTCAAACTCTTGGCGGCGCTGCGGTATGACAATGCCAGTTACTTCGACGGCTATTTCTTTAATCCTTCCAACACCGTAAACCTCGTCAACGGCCCGCAGAGCGAGCATTACTGGGACAGTTTCTCGCACAAATTCGCGGCGTCGTGGCGTTATTCGGATATCTTGGAACAGTATCTTTCATACGGCAGGGGCTTCAGGCCGCCGGCGCTGGAAGATATGTGCCTGACGCTGCTGCGGGGTTCCGGGATCAATAAAAGGCTCAGTGTCGCTAACCCCGCACTTAAACCCGAAACCGTCGATACCGCGGAGACCGGTTTTAAACTGGCCCCGCTGGCCGGCCTGTATATAGAGCCCGCCGCCTATTACACCATAGGCCGGGATTTCATGTACACCACGGACACCGGTGAGATCATCGGTGGAACGAAGGTTTCCAAAAAAGATAATATCGGCAAAGTGAAAATATACGGAGCCGAGCTCCCTGTAAAATTCTATGCAGGAGCGATATCGTTTGCGGCAGCTTACGCCTGGTCCGACAGCGAAATAGAGAGCTATAACGGCCCCGCGGCTTTGAAAGGCAGGACCCTTACTTATTCCCCGCACCATACAGTTTCGTCCTCTATAGGCATAAAGACCGCGCCGGCGGATCTTACGCTGGGCTGGGCATATAAATCCAAGCAGTTCACTGCGGACGACAACAGTGCCTGGGTGGGCTGGTATCAAACCTTCTCCGCGTCGGTCTCTCGCGCTTTCTCGCGCGCGGTAAGCGCCCGGCTTTCGGTGGAGAATATCTTCGACAAGCGCTGTCAGGAAAGCTCCACCGACCTTGCCCCGGGCAGGACAGTGACGGTTTCCGTGGCGGCGAAGTTCTAATGTGAAAACAAAAAATGAGAAACTTATCTGGCGCAAAGCCGCCGTCCTGGGCAGTATCTGGGCTGCATCCGAGATTGTGCTTGGCAGCTTTCTGCACAATGCTCGTGTGCCGTTCAAAGGCGAGCTGCTTACCGCCATCGGCATAGCCATACTGATCGCAGGCCGCAGGCTTTGGCCGGAACGCGGCCTGCTTTGGCGCACGGGGCTGGTCTGCGCTGCCATGAAGTCCGTGTCGCCCAGCGCGGCCATTTTCGGGCCGATGACAGCTATCTTTGTAGAAGGCCTGCTGGCAGAAGCCGGGGTGCTGCTGCTGGGCGGGAATATTGCCGGCTACCTGTTTGCCGGCGGGCTGGTCATGAGCTGGCCCCTCGCTCATAAATTGGTCAACCTGCTTATCTTTTACGGCCCGGATACGGTAAACGTTTACCTGCGCGGAATAGATTGGCTGCGCCTGCGTTTTGGGCTGGAAACCGGGCATGTATGGGCGCCGCTGCTGGTTATGTTCGCGGCCTATTTCCTGGCCGGCATGGCCGCCGCAGCGGCAGGGCTGCGCGCGGGCAGAGAAAAAGCGGATCTCATGCGGCCTTCAGGTAAACAGTCTCGGTTCACGCCCCGTCCTTCCGGGGAAGCACGGCGCGCATATTCCCTTGGCGCACTTGTTCTGCACATTGTTTTCGTGGTGGCGGTAATGGCGGCCGGGCGCAAAATGCCCGCTGCGGCACTGGCGGCAGTGGCCGTAATATACGGCTATCTTTGCGCGCATTTCTATGCGCGCGCCAGGGCGTTGCTCGGCCATGCCGGTGTCTGGGCCGGGGTGCTGGCCGCCTCGATTATTGCCGGGTATATGCTGGGCAGCGCGCAAGCCGGCCTCTATATGGCGTTAAGGGCGTTCCTGCTTACGCTTGCTTTCGCCGCTATCGGGTGCGAATTGCTGAACCCGTCCATCCGCCGACTGCTGGAACGTTTTGGCGGCGGCGTTTTATTTGAAACTTTGGAATATGCTTTCAGTTCTTTGCCGGGTATTATTGCGGGGCTTCCTTCGGGACGTGATTTTGCCAGGCGCCCGTTGGCCGTTATAGGCGAAGCCGTGGCTCGCGCGCCGTTCTTTCTGGACACCGCAGTACGACCTGCTGTCTTTATAATAACAGGCGCGCACGGCGGCGGCAAGAGCGAACTGGTTATGGAGCTGGCCCGGCTGCTGCGCGCGGCCGGCAAGAGGCCGGCCGGAATTTGTGCAGCAGGGCTTTGGGAGAACGGGGTGCGCGCCGGCTTTGACTTTGTGGACCTGGCTTCAGGCAAGCGCGTGCCATTGTGCCGCCGGGGCGTCCCCGGCGCGTCCGTAAGGGCGGGGGAATTTGGGTTCTATTCCGGGGGGCTGGCCGCGGGGACGGCGGCCTTGTCCGCGGAAAACGCCTCCGGTGCTGATGTGGTATTCGTCGATGAAATAGGTTTTCTGGAACTTGAAGGCGGAGGCTGGGCTCCGGCGCTGGAACGGCTGTTAAGCTCCTCCCGCCCGGTGGTCATTGTGGTACGCGATTACCTGCTGGTCAGGGTGCTTGCGCAATGGGGTCTGCATTCTGCCGCGATATTACACGCCGGCAAAACTTCTTCCGCAGCTGCCATGGAATGGTTAAGGTGTCATCTTAATCCGCCTTAATGATAACTAGCACTCTTGACAATAGAGTGCCAGTATGTTATACTTTTCCTCACAGGCTCTACGCCTGCAATAAAAACTATCACAACGGAGGAAAAAACTATGGGCAACAAAAACATAGCCAACCTCACAAAACGATCAGCGGCGGCGCTGAGGCCTTTTGAATCCCTTGGCAGGGTGTTTGAAGACCTCTTTGACCTGCCATTGACGAGCGGCGGCGCAAATACTCCCCAAATAGACATAAAAGAAACCGATACTGAAGTGCAGGTGTCGGTGGCGCTGCCCGGGGTTGAAAAAAAAGACATAAACCTGGACCTCACGGAGAACGCGCTCGCAATTTCCTGTGAGCGGCGTGAGGAAAAGGCGGAGAAGGGCTTGGACGGCTACAGCCTTAAAGAACAAAGCTACGGGCGGTTCTATCGTTCTTTTTCCCTTCCCGCGCCGGTGAAAACCGGCGAAGCGAGGGCTTCTTACAAGGACGGCGCATTGAAAATTACAATGCCGAAGCAAAAAAACGGAAAGAGCCGTCAGATAAGCATAGAATAAAAGAGGAGGAAACCAATATGAACATTGAAGCAACTAAAATCGAGAAGGATATCGCCAAAATGCGCGACAACATCTATAACACCCTTGACACTTTTCTGGAGGGGCGCCGGCCCCAGTCCGACACCGACTATGCCGCGGAGTGGATCCCGGAAGCCGATGTGGCCGAGGATAAGGACGGCTTTACCGTTTACGTGGCCCTCCCGGGGGTTAAAAGGGAAGCCATTGAAACCGAAATAAAGGAAAACATACTGATTATAAGCGGTAGAAAGGCCTTGTCTCCCGAAGTGCAGAAATTGCTTGTGCGCCAGGAAATAACTACCGGGCGTTTCTACCGGGCGTTCAAGATCGGGGTGCAGGTAAGATCCAGCGCCGTCCGGGCTTCGCTCAAAGATGGCGTACTGGAAGTCAGGCTGCCTAAGTCGGAAGAGGCAAAACCGAACAAGATACTGATATCGTAAGGAACACCGGGCCCCGCCCCCTGGAAACGGGGGCAGGGGCCATATCCAAAATCTAAAGGAGGCAATATATGAGCACAAAAACACTTTATGGCGTTATCGGTCTGCTTTTAATCGCCTGCCTGGGGCAGGCGTATTATATCTACTCAAAAAAACCGGCCAGTCCGTTAGCCGCGTCCCGCACCGACTGGCCGTCCCGAACCGATAAACTGCAGCAGGATGTCCGTCAAAAGCTGCGGAAAGGTGAAGCCTTGCAGCCTGCGCTTTTCGACGACTTCTTTAATGACGAGTTTTTCGGCAGGCGCTTCAACCCGTTCGCGGAGATGGAGCGAATGCACAGGCAGATGGCTGAAATGTTCAGGGAATCGGAAAAACTTCAGTTCGACGACTCCTGGGGGAAGTGGTTCTCCGAAAGGATAGGGATGGGTGAGTTCAAGACCGCCATATCCCGCACGGACAAAAATGTGGTCCTGGCCATGACCATTCCCGGAGTCGACGGCAAAAATGCGGACATCAACATAAATAATGACCGCATCAAGATATCGTTCACCATAAGGAACGTCCAGGATAAAAAGGATAGCGTCGCAATGCGCAGCGAAACGTCGCAAAGCTACGTTAAAATAATGCCGTTCCCGGACGATGCCGTTCCCGGCACGGCGAAAACCGTTATGGATAAGCATACCATTATCATAACATTCGATAAAAAAACAAACGGCCAATAGGGGCCGGTCTGTCCTGGCGTGCGCGGCCCGTTTTGCGTAAGGTCCGCGCGCGCCATAGTGTCCGCAAATTCCCATCGTTCCAGGAGAGCGTTATGCATATACGAACGAAACTCTTTTTGATATTTATGAGCATTGCGTTTGCTTTTGTGGCCGCCGTCGTGTACGAAAGTGTTTTGGCCCATGAAAGAGCCGTTTCGAAATCTTTCCTGATTAAGGCGGAAGTCACTGCTGACCTTATAGCTAATGTGTCTCTCAGGCATATGGATGCAAGCGATCCATTAAGCATGAAAAAGTCGTTATCTTCTGCAACTCGTCTGCGGCACATAGGTTATTTGCAGGTATCCGATAATGAAGGGCGTCCCATTTTCACGCACGTTAATCCCGGGGTTAAATTTTCAGGCGGCAGAATCAATGTCCCCGGCAGGATGGTGGAAGACGGGATCTTTGGCATAAAAAAAGACCTTATAAATAATAACCGCCCTTATGGAACGTTGGAATTGGGTATCCATGTGGACTCGTCCGGAAGTGAAATGGAAAATGTGCTCTGGCGGGCGCTCTTTCAGGGGGTAGTATTTCTGGGCGTGCTTGCGGCGGTGCTCTGGGCTGCCAGTTCAAGACTGGCAAAGGATATACGGATGCTGGTGAGCGCGGCAGGGAAAATGAAGGATACCGAAATGCCCTCGCTGCCTGCCGTGGCCAAAGGGTCGGAAATGGGGCAGCTTTCCGCGGCTTTCAAGGGTTTTCATGATACTATTGCGGAAGAAAAAAATCTTAGAAAAGAAACGGAAACGCTTAATCATGATTTTTTCGCCATGACCGTGCATGATCTTAAGCAGCCTATCACGGTATTGAAGGCCGTAAATGAATTAATGCTTGAGGCGATAACCGGCCGTGCGTACGGGAAAAAAGAAATGGACCGGATCTCGTACCTCGCGAATGATTCTTTACGCCGCCTCAACGGCATGGTAGAGGATATCCTCAACATCTCCAAGCTGAGCTGTAATGATATCCCGGTCCAGAAGGAACGGATAATGCTGGAGAGCCTGATCAAAGAAAGCGCGGAAGAAAATTCCGCCACTGTAGGGGCCTCCGGCAGAAAGTGGTCCGTGGAAATTATGCCGGGAATAAAGGATTACTGCATTTATTGCGACGATGTCCTGATACGCCGTGTTATAGGGAATCTCGTCCTGAACGCCATCCACTATACGCCCGAAGGCGGTGAAATAACTCTGGGCGTCCGGCCCCAGGCCAAAGGCAGCGTCGAGTTGTTTGTCCGCGATACGGGAGTGGGTATCCCTGAAAAATTCCGGGAAGAAATTTTTAAGAAGTACGCGTCGCTTTCTAAAACCGCCAAAAATGTGGGCCTGGGGCTGGCGTTCTGCAAACTGGTGGCTGACAGGCATGGCGCCGGTATCAATGTGCGCTCGGAACAGGGAAAAGGCACTGAAATTTCCATTGTTCTCCCTATTTCCACGCCGGAAATAGTGCCTTTGCCGGGGAATCCAGCACATGATACCCTTTAGAATGACAGTATGCGAGCCGTGGGGTTGTAAAGTTGTGGACAGTTCTGACCCAGTGGTTGCAGCAGGTATGCCCCTCGTGTATCATTGGGCGGGGTGGGGCAATCTTCGTTGCAACAAGTGGGCTAATATTGGTGGCAGCTTTACAATCCCGGTTAGATGCCTGAAGGAGTATCGCCCCGTTAACCATGAGATTTATCGGATCGCAACAAGGAGCAACTTCGTTGTTTACACACTGCCGGTTCAAACAATATAATATCGGGGTAGTGCCAATATAAACAGGGTGTTAAGGAACGATAAATGAAACATCTGCTGCTATCCGCCATCTCCGCTGCGCTGCTTTGCGGGGCCGCCCCAACCGTCCGGGCCGCCTCCACGGAGGGCTTCGTGCCCCCCAATGATCTGAAGATTCCGGTCGGCTCGTCACTGGCCAGGGGTATCCAGGAGTCACAGTTTAATACCGTGTTGGACGTTGTCCAGAAAATCTACGGTCCCGAGATAGCTGCGCGCGGTAAAGAGCTGGTCATCAACCGCCTCTGGACCGATGCCACTGTGAATGCTTCGGCCCAGCAGAGCGGCAACCGCTATATCATCAATATGTATGGCGGTTTGGCCCGCCATACGGCCATCACGATGGACGGCTTCGCCCTGGTCGCCTGCCATGAGCTGGGACACCATCTCGGCGGCGCGCCCAAGAAGAGCGGCCGGTGGGCCTCGAGTGAAGGCCAGTCCGACTATTACGCTAATTTCAAGTGCCTGAAGAAAATATTCTCCGAGACCTCCAGCTTCGCCTTTACCCGCACTACCGGCGGCGACGAGCTTGCGGAGAAGAACTGCGAGCAGACGTATTTCACGCCGGAAGACCGCGTTGTCTGCGTCAGGGGCGCGATGGCCGGTAAGTCGGTGGCTAACCTGTTCAAGGTCCTGAGCAACGCGACGGTGGAGCCCAGCTTCGACACGCCCGATCCGAAGGTGGTGCCGCAGACCAATTTCGACAATTATCCTCCCACGCAGTGCCGCATGGACACGTACCTGCATGGTTCGCTCTGCGCCCAGCCCGTCGGCTCCGTTCTCAGCGAGACTGACGCCGTTCCCGGTACCTGCACCCGCTCGAACGGTTTCTCCATCGGGTTCAGGCCGCTCTGCTGGTACAAGCCCGGCGCCGCCGAACTGCTGCCGCCCGTAATCAACGGGCCCGCCTTCCAGGCTCCCGTCTTCTCCGTTCCCGGCGCAGCCTTCTCGGAGCTCCTTGAGGGTGACCCCTGGGCCCGTTAAGTTCCCGCCAGGTCCAAAAAGAAAGCGCCCCGGAAAAACCGGGGCGCTTTCTTTTATACTATGTTACCGAATGTGTCCGGTATATACCCCTCAAAAAATTGGCGCCCTCTACGGGATTCGAACCCGTGATCTCTGCCTTGAAAGGGCAGCGTCCTAACCGCTAGACGAAGAGGGCGTGCTGCTGCGTGTTTGTAAAAAGCCGGCTTTGAAACCGGCTTTTATTTTGTAGAATCATAGTTTATAAATTGCGGGGCGATGTGTCAAACCGGGTGCAGGGCAGATGCGACGGCGCAAGCGGCGGGGAATAGAGATAATATGCCGGACGAAATTAACGCGGGAGCGCCTGCGCAGGCCCCTGGCGGGCAGCAGGCGCCGGAAACGGAACTGCGGGCTGAGCTTGAGCGGGTGCGTGCCCGGGGTAAATTTTTTAAGACAGCCACTACCGTGTTTTCCGTTCTTTTCCTGCTGCTGCTGGCTGTCGCTTTCCTGGGTTACCGCAAGGTAATGCAGACCAAGGCACTCCTTGAGGGCGTTGTGCAGGGCTTTCAGCCGCTCGGGGGGCCTGATAATTTCAGAGACCCGAACCCGAACGCGCCCGCGCCGCTGCGCGCGGTGTTCGCGCCGGGGGCCGCTGCCGCGGGAGTTTCCGGCCTTGCCCTGCTGTCAATGCCGGCCGGCGCGGAGGCTGAGGAATATGTACAAGGCCACGCCGGGCTTGCTGCCGGGGCGGAAGCCGGGGGAAAAATAACGCAGGCGATGGGTAAATATTCGGACCGCCCGCTGGTGCGGGAATTCCTTGCCGAGCTGCAGGCGGACCCGGATTACACGAAGATGAGGGCGTCTAAAAATGGCGACAATCCGCTTACCATGATAGCCAGTATCCAGAAATCTCCCGGCATGAGGGCGCTCCTTGTTAAATATACCAAACGTCCGGAGTTCATGAAACTAATGATGGAGATTATGAAAGACCCGGACATGAGTCCCCTGCTGAAAGGGATGCCGGCGGGGAGAGGTGCGGCGCCTGCCGCCATATCCCCTGCCCCGGCAATGGTCCCGGTCAGGGTGCGGCCTGCCCTGGCCACAGAGAATTCCGACCCCGACGGCGACGGAGAGATAACTTTCGACGCGTCAGCCATAAGTGGTTCCGGCACGGCCTCTTCCCGCGCCGCCGGCAAGCCGCCTCCGCCCGTTGACAGCGGGCGGTAAGCGTGTTATACTATTATATATATGTGGTTCAGAACGCTGGCCCGTTTCCTGAAAAATGCGGCAAAGCCCGTAAGCGTGTTCATAATACCGCACAACGGCATGTCGTCGTTGCGCTTTAACCTGCCTGTTGTTTTCCTCCTGGTGTTCGGCGTTTCCTGGACGGTAATTACCATCTGGGCCGGCTATGTTGCCGGCCGGCATTTCGACTATTACGTTACCAAGGCGGACAATAAGGTGCTGCGCGCCAAGATGGCCAGCATTTCTGAGCGGGTGGAAGAGGGCATGGCCTACCTGGAAATGACCAGGCGCACCGATAACCAGCTGCGCAAAGTGCTTGGCATGGAGCCTGGCCTGATGGAGAAAGAGGAAGGCGTGGGCGGGGCGCAGAGTTCCGACCTGGCCGACTTCCGCCGCCAGCTTACCGCCCGGGCGGTTGAGATAAAAGAGACCGCGTTAAACAATTCACTGCAGGATATGCGGGAAGAATCCAGCAAAAGACTTTCCAGCTATACCGAGATCACGCTTTATCTTACCGACCGGCATAACGGCGCGCGCGCTACCCCGTCCATTTGGCCCGCGGCGGGGCGCATAACTTCGCCCTACGGTTACCGCATAGCGCCCTTGCGCATGGCAAGCGAGTATCATACCGGCATCGACATCGCCAACGAGTCCGGCACGCCAATTTACGCCACCGCCGACGGCGTGGTGAGGCACTCCGGCTGGGCGCAGGGCTACGGCATGTGCGCCGTTGTCGACCATGGGTTCGGCTACTCCACGCTTTACGGGCATATGAGCGAGATAGTGGGCAAGGAAGGAGACACGGTAAAGAGGGGCCAGATAATAGGCCGCATGGGT
>Ga0156396_1174_pt1 | contig 25193 bp, 17 predicted proteins | sample RifOxyA3_FD_108040 | JGI IMG/M metagenome (GOLD analysis project Ga0156396, IMG submission 108040) | Elusimicrobia bacterium RIFOXYA12_FULL_57_11 | reverse complement strand
CGGCTGTCGGGCTGGGACGCGGTAGTGAGCTTCGACGTGATAGAGCATATCTACCCTCGCAATGCCCCGCTTTTCTTTAAACAGATAAAGGTGGCGCTGACGGATACGGGGATGGCCATAATAGGAACACCTAATCTGACCGCCAACAAATACGCTTCAAAAGTAGCGAAAGCCGGGCATGTAAACCTTCATTCCGGGGAAACCCTTGAGACGGAGATGAAACGGCACTTCAGGAACGTGTTCGTTTTTGCGGCCAATGACGAAGTTATACACACAGGGTACCTGCCGATGGCGCACTACCTTATCGCGGTCGGCTGCGGAAAAAAAGGATAAGCGGCACCTGACATGGCAACGAAACCAAAAAAAATAAAAAAGATACTTTTAACCCAGCCAAATTATGCATGGCTTTCCAAGCGGACCTGGCAGTTCCCGCCTTACACGCTGTGCCTACTGAAAGCGTGCGTCGGCCGCATGGCCGAAACCGTAGTTTACGATCCCAACTTCGGGAACGTATCAGAGGAAGAGGCTGTAAAGTTCCTGAAGACGACCTCCCCCGACTTGGTGGGGATAACCTCTGTTTCAACCGAATATATCGAAGTCACGAGGCATACAGTGGCCCTGGTCCGCAAGCACCTTCCCAATGCTGTGATAGTCCTGGGGGGGGTTATCCCGACCGTTATGCCCGAAGAGGCCGTTAAGGACGGCAACGCGGATTATTGGATCCTGGGAGAAGGCGAACTGTCTTTTCCCGCACTTGTAGAAAAACTGCAGAAGGGGGTTGAAGACCTCTCCGGCATCAACGGCTTGGCCTGGCGACGCGGTGGCGAACTGCTCTTCAACAAAAGCGAATTCATTCCCGACCTCGACAAAATACCTTTTCCGGATTATTCGAACATCTCCGGGCTCACGCTGCGCGACTACGGCAATATCCGGGGTAAATACACGCCGTGGCTGGTGGCGCGGAATTACCCGACCGCAGTCACAATCACCTCCAGGGGCTGCCCCTACAGGTGTGTCTTCTGCGCCGGCAAGACAGTAACCGGCGATAAGGTGCGGTTCAGGAGCGCGGAGAACGTGCTCGCCGAAATTGACAGCCTTTGCGCGCAGGGGACAAAGGAAATCATCTTTCTTGATGACCACTTCCTGGCTGACAGGAACCGCGCCGTGAAGATAATGAAGGGAATCATCAAGAAGCACCCCGGCCTGACCTGGAAATGCGCCAATGTCACCGTCTGGCTGCTGGATGAAAAACTTTTGAGGCTGATGCGCAAGAGCGGCTGCGACTCGCTGTTTATCTCGATAGAATCCGGCGTCCAGCGCATCCTTAAAGAAGTGATCCACAAGCCCATACATCTGGAGAAGATCCCGCCAATATTAAGGCTCGCCAAGTCACTGGGATTCAAGATCGTCTCAAGCTTCGTCATAGGATTCCCTGGCGAGACATGGGACGAGATCCGACAAACCTTCGCATTCTCCGAAAAACTTGAGGTGGACATGGTCACCTTCCACATAGCGACGCCGCTTCCAAAAACCGAACTCATGGACATCTGCCTGCGGGACGGGCTGCTGCCAAAAGGGCACCTGGAGAATATCTCCAAACATGCCGGCTACGGGAAGGGGTTCATAACCACGAAGGATTTCACGCCTTTCGAACTGGAAGTTGTGAGGTCTTTCGAATGGGACAGGATAAATTTCTCTTCCGGGGAAAAGAAGAAAGCCATCGCCGCGATCTGCGGGATAACCGCAGAGGAACTGGAAGATTGGCGCGTCAATACCCGGCGCAGCCTGGGCGTGAACAGCCTGGTGAAGAACATTCTCTCTTCGCCGGCCAAATAATGTTTTTTAGATAAAGTTGGAGTGCCCTGCCGGGCTCCTTAATTCCCACAAATAGCGGTTTATCTCGTCCATGCGGCAGTTGACGCGGCAGCGCGTGGCGTCCATTTTGCGCACGCAGGCGAGCGACCTGCGGCGTTTATTCCCCTCCCAAATCTGCCGGAAGGTCCTCTCGTTGATGTTGCCGTAGCGAAACTTCTCGTTCTGCAGGAACATGCTGCAGCCCCATACGTTCCCGCCAGCATCGATGTACGTCCAGAAAGGCAGCGCCAGGCAGCGCGCGTACGGCCTGCGGCCCTCATCCCACTTGCGCATCGTATTCTGCCTGAAGATCACCGAGAATCCGGGGCGGTTTATCTTTTCAAGCTCCGTCGCAAGCTTATCGAAACTGGCGTAACGGATCTTGCGGTACTTATCAGTTACGCTCAGCGGGTGCTGTGAGTAGGGTTTTATTACCAGATAATCCATGCCGGCATCTCTGGCTTTCCGGGCGAGCTCCACGGCCTCGTGGGCATTTTCGGGAAGGAGCACCATCTGCATGCCCAGCGTGCAGGAATAGCCTTTCTTTTTTTTCAGAGCGGCCGCATAACCAAGGTTGGAAAAAACCGTGGCGAAGTCGCCGGGACCGCAGCGGTGTATCTGCGAATAGGTCACCGGGGTGCCGCCGCTTATGCTCACCTTTATCCACGACGTGGTCGGCAGTATCCTATCTATCACGGCTGGTTTCATAAGCACCGCGTTGGTGGTGAAAGAAGTGTCTATGCCGCATTTATTGGCGTGCACGGAGATAGCCGCCATGTCCGGATGAAGAAAAGGCTCCCCCTCCCCGGCAAACATAAGGCTCTTAAGCCCCAGGCCAGCCATTTCCTTAAAACGGACCTTCAACATCTTCGCGTCCAGAAAGCGCGGCTTGTATTCCATAAAATCCAGCGCGCAATACGAACAGCGGTGATTGCAGGCGCCAGAAGGAGAAATCTCGGCGTAGATAGGGTAAACGTTCTTGTTTTTCAGCCAGTCGCTTACGCGCTCAGGATGGTAGATAAGTTTGTGGGTGTCTATGCGGTATTTATCCATATTACCGGGCCCCCTTGAATTCGTCCACGGAAGCCACGCCGGCGTTGTACCGCTCGAAATCGCTTAAAATGTTTTCGAACTTTTCCCGGTATGCCCGGGTATCCATGCTTTGGATGAAATCGGCCCTTGGGTTCAGTTGGTTGTAGCTGCCGAGCTCGAACGAGTCCCCGCACTGCGCGAACCATTCGTTGTAGATAGCGGTTCCCGGCAGGGGCGTGAACGAGTTCAGGGAAATGTAGCTGGGCTTTATTTTAAGCGCGAAGCGGCGCGTCTCTTCCATCTCTTCAGGGGTGTCATCTGGAAAGCCCACGATAAAGAACGTTTTCCACTTCATCCTGCTCTTATGCAGGATCTCCGCCGCCGCTTCTATCTGCTCCAGCCGGATGCGTTTCTTCAATTTATCCAGCCTGCTCTGGCTCCCGCTCTCTATTCCGAAGGACAGATTGGTGCACCCGCTATCAAGAAGCATGTCGATCATCTCCGGCGTAACGGAACTGATCAACCCCTCGGTGCCCCACGGAAGCCCGGACTTTTTAAACAATTCGGCCATTTGCACGGAGTTCTTCCTGTCCGCCAGGAAGTTAGCGTCGGCCACGTTCAGATACGGGACTTTGTACTTCTTGATCAGGTGTTCGACCTCAGCCCGGACCTGTTCTACGGCCCGGAACTGGTATTTAAGTCCGGTCAGCAGCTTGTTCGAGCAGAACGAACAGTCGGACGGACAGCCCCTGCTGGTCATAATCATGCCCATGTCGGTGGACGTAAAGAATTCAGGGTACAGCAGAGCTTCCCTGTCGGGAGCGGGAAGCAGCCTTAAGTCCACGCTGCGGGGGTCGGTCCTTATGAAACTTTCTTTACATCCCCCGAAGATCCAGGCCGGGAGGCTGTTGTCTGCGGGACCGGCGAAAACGGTGTCGACGAGCGGATTACCCTTAAAATATCCCGGCATAGCAGAAGCGTGATAGCCTCCGACGCAGGTTTTGATGGCCGGGTCGAACTTCTTGCAAATCTCCAGGACTTTCAGGCCGGACTGCAGGAAAGAGCTCCACATGGCAACGCCGACCACGTCCGGCTTAACCTCGGCCAGCGTTTTGCGGAAATGCTCCCAGATATAATGGCGGTCATTCTTGACCCCGTCACTGTACCAGGACTGCCTGCGGACCATTTCCTGACGTTGTTTAGTAAGCGGGTCCTTTTTGAAGTACTTGTCCCCGTCGTACACGAAAGCCTCTATGCCCTTTTCTTTAAGGCACCCGGCCAGTTGGGCGCAAGAAAACGCATACCACCACCTGTCATATTCAAAAAAGGCGTGAAAGGGAGGGTTCACCAGCAGCACTCGTTTTGCCATAAAATAGTTATCCGGGCGTTACCGGCGGTGAAAGGTGTCGAAAATTCGGTCGAGCCGGGCCGCTTTTTTCCCGGTAACCAGCGGGGAAACGTAGCGGCAGTGCCAACATTCCAGGCAATCCCTGTTGAATGGCCGGCAGGTCATATGGGACCGGTAGGCCTGGAATTTTTTATTATTCCAGATGGCCAGCGGGTCCCCGGTGATCATATTGCTCATCACCGCTCCGGCCTGTGTGCATGGGAGAACGCTTCCACCCGGTGTCACGTTGTAGGACTCCCAAGGTTCGTAACAGCGGGCGGCGTACTCAGAAACGACCGCCGACCTCATCCCGTCTTCCACGTCCAGTGCTGAGTCGAGCATCACGCCCTCACGCTCAGCCAGCGCCCGGAACGAACGGACCGCGCCCTCGTACTTACGCCAGTTCAGCGCCGGTTCCATGGATTTGTCCTCATCGGTGAAGCGGAAAAAACTGAGTAACTGGACCCCTTCGCTGAATTTGTATTCTTTGGCGAAGCGCACGGCGTCTTCAAGAAACTCCACAGTATCAGGGCGCAGCACGAAGGAGATCCTCAGCCGGGGAAAGACGGAGCGTCGGCGTTTCTTAATCTCGTTCAAGGTTTTAATATTGGACACCAGTTTATCGAATCTGCCGCCCCGGTGCAGCCGCGCATACTTATCACCGTACGCGCTAAGGGAGACTGTCACGAAATGGACGCGGTTCTTCACCAGAGCTTCCGATATCTCCCGGCTAAGGAGCTGCCCGTTGGTATACAGGGAACAAATGGGTTTATAGACGGACACCTTCTCCAGCACTTTTATGAAGTGCGGCGAGGCCAGCGGTTCGGCCTTCTGCGACAAAGAAACGAACTTGGCCGTCCGCAGTATCGGAGCGAGCCTCTCAACGTGTTCCGGCGTAAGAAGACTGCGGTCCCTTGTGCTGAAATGCGGGCGATAGCAGAACACGCAGTTGAGGTTGCAGGCGTTGGTCAACTCCAGGCGGACGCGCACGGGATTGGACTTCATGGTCAAAGGACGGCGGAGGCATTCCCGGGCGTTAACTAGAGCATTCCTTTCGGCGGCCGCGGAAGCGCGGAAAGCGCGCTGTTTGAAGGATTTCTCCACTATCAGGTCCAGTTTTCCTTTGATGCGTTTCAACATTTTTTATTCCCCGCCCGAGGACGCAAGCCGCCGATGCGCACCGCAGGCCTGTAAAATTTCCCGACGTCTGCGCTGCTCAGGAGGTTGCCGAGACCGTTATCCGTGGGTCCATAGAGGCCGACATAGCGCTTCAGCAGTTCTTTCTGCTCAACGGAATGGGCGAACCTGACCTTGATCGCGGGCACTTTCGAAGGAAGCCGGGTATCCCAGGAGCGTTTTTCCGCCATCGGCATAAAATCGTAATCAAACTTCTTCTCAACGGTCCGGTCGAGGTCGAGCATATCCCCCTTCTGCTCCAGGCAGAAGTCGTGGAGCTGGCTCAGGTATTCCGCCGTCGGCCTATCAAGCCCGCCGGCCTCGGCCAACAGGTCCCGCCCCGCGCCGAAAGCCACCTGGTGAAGTTCGGTCATGTGCCTTAGCACGGACAGCGCCCGGAAGACTAGCTGCTCGTTCATACCTATTTCCCCGGCGATGAATTTCTCTATGGTCCCGGGCCGCCGCAGGAAGACGTCCAGGTCCCCGCGCGTCCGCCAGAGGTTCCTGGTTTCTTCCAGGAACCGGCGGTAGATGTCGGCGAGCGGGCCCGACGACGCGTTCCGCATTACTTCGTGGCATCTCAGGACGAACAGGGAAGCGGACACCTTCCTCGCCAGCAGGAAGGCAAGCAGCTCGCGAAAGACGCTGTCATTGTAAAAGATCTCCACCGTCAGGTTAAACAGCCGGCATTCGCAGTAGTCCTCGAACGACATCGTCTTGTTCGCCACGCAGATCTCGTCTATCTCCGGCGCATAAAACTCTTCAGACAGCAGTTTGTAGCGGCTGACCGTCTTGGGAATTACGCGGAAGCGGGTCACAAGGCCGAAGCGCTTGCGGCTTTCAAGGCTGGCGGCCTCGGAACCCGGCAGGATGATAAACTGGTGGGACCGGACTACGTTGATCCCCATATCTATCACATCCGTGATGGATTTAAAATGCGCGGCCCTGGTGTCGCCCGGGAGACAGAGGATGATCTCGGAAAAACTATTGCCGCTCAGTCCAAGTTCCACCACTTTCCTGCTAATCCTCAGCACTTCCTTGTAGGGAATATTGCTCCTTTTGATATTGGCGAGCACGCGCGGGTCCGTGGACTGCACCGCGGTGCTCACGCTGGCGCCGCGCACCATGGCGGCGGCCTTAAGGATCTTCGGGCTCTTGCCTTCGATATTTATCAGATAGGTCGGATAACCGGTCTCGTCCTGTATCCGCGCGATGTGGCGGCAAATCTCAAGGTCCTCCTCGTACATCCCGAAATTGGAATCCGCTACCAGCAGGTTGGGGACCGAGGTGCGCTTCGAGATATAGGCCACTTCCTTCCCTATGCGTTCGGCGGAGAACCTGCTTATTTTGCTCCAATGGGAGCTCCCCTCGCTGCAATAAGTGCAGCTGAACGGGCAGCCCCTGGTCGTCTGGACGATCGGGACCAGCGAGTCGCGCAGAAATTCGTCACACATTCCGGTCAGGTAGGGCGACGGCAGTTCGTCCAGTTTTTCGAGGCGCGCCAGCGTTTTACCTCTGACGAAGCCTTGGGCGCTAAGGTAATGTGTATTGGGAACCCTGACGCGGGTCTTCTTCATTTTTTCAGCGGAAAACCCGTTCTTTTCGAGCCGGTTGAACAGTTCGACGAAGGCGTGCTCGCCCTCCTGGACTATATAGAAATCAATGGCCGGATGCGCGAGCAGGAAGGCTTTTTGCGCTTCCGGCCCGAGCGGGTAGTTGGGGCCGCCGAAAATGATCACAGTGCCGGGAGAAGCCCGCTTGATCCGCTCAGCGAAGGAGCAGGAAAGGTTGCAGTTCCAGACATAGTTAGAGAAGCAGGCTACGGCGGGAAAACCACGCTCCAGCTCCGCAGCTAAACGGGCCGGGTCCCTGAACAGCGAGAACCGCATCCGGTCCTTCAGCGCGCCGCGGCTATAGGCCGCCACCATAGAAATGCCCAGCGGGACGGCTTTGCACGTATGTTCCGTATGCTTCAGATCTGCGAAAATAACTGTGGAGGGCATAAGGTCGCTTGTCCGTTCCCGGAAGTCAGCGGCGTTTTCTGGTCGGGGACGAGAGTTCCTCTATTATCAGTTCAAGAATGCAGTGACAAATGGAGTGGTGCAATATCTCCACGTGGCCGTAATAAGCGGAAGGGACGTAAAAGTTCAGCTCCCCCATGCGCCTTAAAGGGTTTTTCGGGCTGAATCCGGAGAGCGTCACCACCGTGCAGCCTTTAACTTTCGCGGCTTTGACCGCCTTCAGGATATTCTCCGACTTTCCGGAGCTGCTTATCGCGACAAGGACATCCCCCTGGTCGGCAAGCATCGCCACGGGTTTTTCAAAAACATGTTCGTAGCCCAGGTCGTTGGAAACGCAGGTCAAAAGCGCGGCGTCGTTGAAGGCAATGGCCTTCATCCCGCCGTTCTTGAGGTAATCGGCCGCCTGGTGGCTCGAAATGGCGGCGCTGGCGCCGTTCCCTATGAAGATCAGCTTGTGCCCGGAAGCGGTGCGCTTTTTCATAAGCACCGCCCCCGCGCGGATCCCCTCGTGGAACGCGGTCTTTTTAGAATTTTTCCCCGTCGCTTCGGAGGCGTCCGTCAGCCTTTTTATCTCACTGTAATATTTAGCGGCAAAAGGATCCATGTCTTGTTCTCCTACACCAGCAGCGAGCGTATGAAACAGAACAGCCTGTTCACATCCACCGGTTCCCTGTTGCAGACAATCTGGACGGCGAGAGCGCCGGCGGCGTTGCCGACGAACGATACCAGGTCCAGAGGCATCTTCCTCGCGGCGCACGGCGCCGCGAACGAGAAAAGCGCGTCCCCCGCACCGACCCGGTCAACGATCCTGGAAGCAAGGGCCGGGGAGTACTCGAACCCGCCGCCGCGGCCGGAGCCGTAGCCCATCGTGCCCTGATTACCCCTGGTCAGCATTACGCTGCCGGCCTTTATCTGCCGGGATACCCTCTTCATCACGTCTTCCATCCCTCCGTACTCGTCGTGGCAGGCGAGCCGGGCCTCCATTTCAGTAAGACAGCCAAAATCGGCTTTCCGGTATTTGGTTATCATATTGAATCCGGAATTGGCGCTGTTAGTCTGCACGTTCAGGGCCAGAAACCTGGCCTTTTTACCCAGCAGGTCTATGATGTTTTTGGTAAACAGCCCGTGCCCGAAATCCAGGGCCAGCACCATGTCGTACCCGCGAACCCTGGAAACCAAGTGCTTCAGGATCACGGCCTCTTCCTTCCGGGAGATATAGCCTTTATCCATATGGCAGATCTCAAAAAGTTTTTTACCGGTGTACTGCTCGAGAAACCTTTTCTTTATTATCGTTTCCGAATCAGCCCTGGTGAAGAAAGACGGCCGGATATTGGCCGCAAGGTGTTTCGTCAGGAATTCCCTGCGGGTATCTCTGTCCCCCAGCACCGACAAGAGCTCTACTTCGCCGCACAGCCCGGCGATGTGGTTGGCGGCCGCAAAAGCTCCGCCGGCAAAAGCTTCTTTGCTCAGGAACCTTTCCACGACAAGCGGCTCCTTGGAGGACCTGCCCATGGACTCACAATAATGGTACTCGTCAATGATCCCGTCGCCGATGACCAGGACCTTCATCTTTTTCAGACTTTTAAGCTGGGCGATGATATGCGCCGCGCCGTATTTTTTTTTTATTTTTTTTAGGTATTTCTTTGTCGGCTCGGAATAGAGGTCGAGTAACTGGTTGATTATGCTGGTGGAACTGTCCACGTTCTCCGTACGGCAGATCTCACAGCCTGCGGCCTCCAGGCCGCGCTCCTCCCGCTTCAGCAGCCTCATCGTCTTCTGGTCCCGCTTCGCCAGGCTTTCCCCTTTCATGAAAATATCAGGTTTAAGTTTCTTAACGCATTCGTACGGTTCCCTATCCCCGACAAGGCAGACGTAATCCGAGAATTCCATCGAGGCGGCGTTCTCCAGGCGCAGGGTCTCGTCGAAGATAGGCCTTTCCGGACCACGGCGCACATCTTCGTTCTTTATCACGCAGACCACAAGCACGTCGCCCTGGCCCTTCGCGAGCCGCAGGTGCTTGATAATGCCGGGGTGGATAATGTCGAACACACCATAGCTTAAGACGGTCTTTTTGCCGGCTTTTTTCAGGGCCCGCAGGATGCCGGCCATTTCCTTCATTGTCTTTATCTTGTTGCTGAATTTCATAAATTTCTTATAATAGGTATTAATCAATTTGGTGGAGGAATACACCTTCTCATGCGTAAACGCCATTTTCGCTCCGGCGGCCTTTACCGCGGCAAGGTCCTTCACCAGTTCCTTCATCCTGCGGGGATCCGTTTCGTATTCCTGGCCTTTAACGTAAATATCGGGCCTGAGAAGTTTTATTGTTTCAACCGGGGAGGACCATTTGTTTATAGCCGCAAAATCCACACATTCCAGCGCCGCCACGCTGGCGGCCCGCAGCCCAGCCGTAAAAACCGGCCGGCCGGGGCCCTTGTTCACGAATTTATCAGGGGTCACCGTAACAACTAAGATATCCCCCATTTCTTTCGCGGCCTGAAAATGTTGAATATGGCCCGGGTGCATCAGGTCGAAACAACCGTGACACATGACCACTTTATTCCCCCTGGCCTTGAGTTTTCTTATAACCACGGCCAGTTCGCCAAGTTTAAATACTTTTTGGGTTCGACGCCATTTTTCCGTCATAAAATCAGCGATAGCCGGCCTAACCGCCTGATTGCATTATATCAAAATATTAATTTCCCGAAATATCAACCCGCATTCACCCCGGGAACCCGCCCGGCCTGACCTGCCTGAGCGCCTCGTACAGGACTATTCCTGCCGCGGTGGAAAGATTTATGGAGCGCACACGGTCAGAGCACATGGGAATGCGGTAAAGCTTGTCGGCGTACTTCTCATATATCCATTCTGGAAAGCCGGCCGTTTCGGCCCCGAAAATAAGACAGGAATCCTCCCTGTACGGCGCCTGCCAGTGGGTGGCCGCGCCGCGGGTGGAAAAGAAGAGCAATGACGGATTTTCAGGCAGGGAACAGAGAAACGAGTACAGATCCGGGAAAACCGCGTATTTCAGGAACTGCCAGTAATCCAGACCCGAGCGGCGTATCGCCTTATCGCTCAGGCTAAAACCCATCTTGCCCACAAAAACCAGCTCAGTGCCGGTGGCCACGCAGGTGCGCCCGATATTGCCGGCGTTCCACGGGATGTCGGGCTCAATGAGGACTATTTTCATTTTTCAAACACGTTCCGGGCCCTGGCCCCGGCGCGGGCCCGGGACTAAAACACGGGCGGCCGCATGGCAGCCTTGTCGCAAAAATGCTTTAACCGACTTTGTAATCGTCGGCGAACTGCCTGTGCCACAGCTCCAGCATCATCAGCGCCCACAGCTTATAGCCATGATCCAGCCGCCCGCCCTGGTGTTCATCCCAGAGGCGGAAGAGCTCTTCGCTCTTGAAGTAACCGCGCCTCAGGGCTTTATGCGAAAGGCAGACCCCGGCCCAGTAATCTTTCAATTCCCCCCGGAACCAGGGGCCCAGAGGCACGCCGAAACCCATCTTGCCGCGCCTGTAAATATCCGGCGGCAGCATATCCTTGAAAGTTTCCTTCAGAATCCACTTGGTGCCGCTCAATCCCTTCAGTTTCAAATTCCCCGGCAGGCTGAAGCCGAATTCAAGGACCTTGTGGTCCAGGAAGGGGGACCGCGCCTCCAGAGAATTGGCCATGGAGGCGATATCCATCTTGGTCATCAGGCATTCCGGCAGGTAAGACCGCAGGTCCGTATAAATCAACCTGTTAACCAGGTCGTCTCCGGGGGTTTGCGCAAAGAATCCCGAAAGATAACGGAGCGCGTAACCCTTATCCCTGCCCAGCAGGTTCAGGAAGCTGGTGCTGTAAAGCCCGGACGCTTCCGCCGGATTAAAAAATGACATGGCAGAAAGATAGCGGCTCTCCATGTCCGGCATCAGCGAAACTTTAAGGAATTTTTCCAGGCGCCAGAAAAAATCGAACGGCGCCGTCTTCGGAAAGCCGCCGATACCTGCGAGCGCAGCCGCCTTCAGGCAGGACGGGACACCCGCCACAAGGCGCTCCGCCTTCATGGCGGCGTAACGCAGATAGCCGCCGAAAGCCTCGTCACCGCCATCGCCGTTGAGGGCCACAGTAACATGCCTGCGCGTTTCGCGCGACACGAAATAAGACGGCAGGGCGCTGGGGTCGGCGTATGGTTCACCATAATTCCCGGCCAGCGTTTCAAGCATGTCCGACATTGCAGCTTCCACCACGAATTCGGTATGCCGGGTGCCGTACATCTCCGCTACCTGCCGCGCGTAGCCGAGCTCCGAGAATTTTTCTTCTTTGAACCCTATGGAAAAAGTTTTTACCGGGACGTCGGAATGCCGCGCCATAAGAGCGGTCACGATCGATGAATCTATACCGCCCGACAGGAACGCACCCAGCGGGACCTCTGACATAAGCCGTATCCGCACGGCCTCGGAAAGCTCCGCACAAAGCCGTTCTTTCAGCTCTCCCGTGTCCGCTCCCGACAACTTGGGCCCGCCAACCGGGAGGTCCCAGTATTTAGAAACGCTCACCCGGCCGTTCTCAAAAACGAGCACAGAGGCAGGTTCCAGCTTGCTTATCCCCTTGAACACGCTCAAAGGGCTCGGGATATACTGCAGGGTAAGGTACGCGTCTATCGCGGCAGGGTTTATCTCCGCCGGCAGATCCTTAACGGCCCTCAGTGCGCGCAGTTCCGAGGCAAATGCCAGGCGGTAAGGCGTAATCGCATAAAACAACGGTTTCTTGCCGATGCGGTCCCGCGCCAGAACCAGGCGCCTGCTGTTCACGTCCCAGATGGCGACGGCGAACATCCCGCGGAGGTACTTGGGAAAATCCGTTCCCTTCTCCTCATAAAGGTGAAGTATGGTTTCCGTGTCGGATTTTGTAGTGAACTTATGCCCCCTGGACAGCAGTTCCGAGCGCAATTCCTGAAAGTTGTAAATTTCCCCGTTAAAGACTATCCAGGCCGAGCCACTCTCGTTGGAAATGGGCTGGGCACCGGTTGAAAGGTCTATAATGGAAAGCCGGCGCATGGCCAGGCCGATATTCTCCCGTGTATAGAAACCCTCGGCATCGGGCCCGCGATGAACGAGCCGGTCATTTACGGCTTTAAGGTCCTCCCGCGTTACCGGCAGGCCCGAACCATAGTTATAAATTCCGCAGATCCCGCACATAATTATCCGATTCCAGGTTACTTATTTTTGCCCGTATATCTCTAAAATCTCGTCGGCCACACGCGCCATGGAATAGCCCGCCACTACAGTGGCGCGGGCCTTTTCGCCCATCCTTAAAGCCAGGCCGGGGTCGGCCGCGTACCGCCGCAGGCATTCTTTTATTTCCCCGGAATTGAGCGGGTCAAACAGAAAACCGCTTTCTCCTTCGGAGATAACATCCCTGGCCCCGTCCACGCGGCCGGCCATGATAGCCACTCCGCAGGCCATCGCCTCAAGCATGGAATTGGACATCCCCTCGGTAAGCGACGGCAGGATGAACACGTCAGCGGCCCTGTAGTAAGGCAGCAGGTCGCCTTTGGGACCGGCCAGCACGACGCTTTGCCCCAGGTCAAGCTTGCGCACGGCGTCTTTCAATATTTTTTCTTCCGGCCCGCTGCCCACTATGATCAGGCGGATCCGGGGCTGCGTGCCGCCCCCGGCCAGTACCTCCGCCCATAACTCCACCAGTTCCCGCATTCTTTTTTCCGGCACCAGGCGCCCCACCGCCAGGAACACGGTGTCGTTTTCCAGGCCTACCGCGGCCTTGGCGGCTATTTTCTCCTGGTATAGCGGCGGGGTATAGCGGCCGGTGTCCACTCCGTTGCGGAACAGGCGCGGTTTAAGCCCCTGGAATTCGGGGCTGTTTTCAAGCCAGGCAAACGCTTCCCTGCTCAGCACCAGAATCTCCGGTCCGGAGAGGGAAAAGAATTTAAGTTTCAATCGCCCCGCCATAGTGCGCTGCGAAAGGGTAAGTTCATCCAGGCCGCGACCGCGGCCGAGTTTTATCACTATTTTTTTTCCGGTCAACCGGCCCGCCAGCACCGCCGCGACCGCGTGGGAGGATGCCAGGTGAACATGCGCCACCTCGTATTCCGCGCGGCGGGCCAGCATGTAAAAAAAAACTTTTATCATGAAAACCACGGAATCCACAGCGCCCGAACCGAAGGTACTGAATCTCTCGATGTCCACGCCCTCCAACGTTTCCCGCGCGGGCAAACCACCGGTGCGGCGCGTTATGACCGCGACCTTCAAGCCTTTCTTCACCAATGCCTTGGAAAGTTCAAAAGCCTGTTTTTCGGCCCCTCCGAGGACCGGAAAAAAAGTCTGACTTACCATCAGAACCGATCTTATTTTTCTGTCCATTAGGAATATACCGGCAGACCGCGGGGCTCAGGCGCCGCCGGTTTTCTTTTCACCGCCGAACTGTGCCCAGATTTTACCCAGCGAGTGCCCCATCTGGTAGGCGAAAACCAGGCCAATGCCCGTCACGATAAGATAGCCGGCGAGATGCCCGTACGCGGCATAGGCAAGACTGGTCTCCGCGGGCACGCCCCAGGAAGACACCACCCCGGAGATGGTCGCCTCAAGATTGCCAAAATACCCCGGCATCCCGGGGACGGAACAGGCCACAGCGGCGGTAAAAACAAGCACCACGCTCTTGGCCAGCCCAACTACATGCCCTATGGCGAACGCTTTCGCCATCCAGTAAAAGACCAGGGCGTCCATCAGCCATTGCGCGGCCGCGGTGGCCAATATGAGCGCGCTGCCTTTGAAAGAATGAAATGCGCGCACACCCAAAGCCAGGTGGCCAAGCACTTTTTTAACCCGCGGAAACTTGTCAAAAAAAGAGGCGAAGAAATGATGGGCGATAATCTCATCTATAAAAACAAGAACGCCCACGGCGCCGGCCAGGGCCGCCACCACAGGCCACAAATATATCCCGCGGTCCAGCAACCCGCCCGTAAGGCCGCCCAAGAAGACCGCCGCGAACACCAGCATTACCAGGACTATGGTATCCAGCGCCCGCTCCACCAGTATGGTGGCAAAAACCGTCATTACCGGGATATCGAAGAGCCTGGCGCCGGAAGTGCCGCGCACTATTTCACCCAGGCGCAGCGGCAGGATATTATTCAGCGCCAGGCCTATAGCTTCAAGGCGGAAAGCGTCCCAAATTCGCACCGGCCGGACAGGGTCCAGCAGGAATTTCCACTTCAGGCCTCTGAAAAAAAGTTCCACGACCAGCGTAAAAAAAAGCGGTATAAGGAACACGGGATTTGCCCCGCGGCAGACCTCAAGCATGTTCCTGAAATTTATATTCCGGAATGCCAGAAAAAACAGCCCCGCGCCGACCAGCAATCCCGCGAGAATGGAGAGTTTCGCTTTCATAATAAAAATGACCGCGGCGTTTCTGCAGTACTTCCAGCGCCCCGTCCTGGCCGCGGCCGCGGGCGCAAAGCCGGCTTAAACGACCCCTATGCTTTTCAGGAACGCGTCTTCCGCGGCAGGGCGGCCCAAGAATTTCCCGACCTGCTCCGCTTCGTCATAGCTGCGGCCGGGCGCCAGTATCAGCTCCCGGTATTTCGCGCCCATTCCGGGGTTCATGATCCCGGCGGCCTCGAAAGCGCCGAACAGGTCCATGGCTATAACCTCGGACCAAAGGTAGCTGTAATAGCCGGCTTCATACCCCCCCATCAGGTGCCCGAAATTCGCCTGCGGGTAATTCTCCGGGCTCAGCGCGATAAGGGATATTTTTTTGCGCAGTTTCCCATAGACCCTGGTAGTATCAACTTTGCCGCGCGCCGTGTGGTAGCGCAGGTCCAGTACGCTCAGGAAGATCTGCCGGAGGTAGCCCAAGCCGGAATCCATGTTCTTGGCGTCGATAAGTTTTTTTATAAGTTTTTCCGGCAATTTCTCGGAGGGATTCATGTAATGCCCGGAGATGCGCCGCAGCACCGCGGGATCATACGCCCAGTTCTCCAGCATTTTGGAAGGGACTTCCACGAAATCGCGCGACACGCTGGTGCCGGAGAATTTCCCATACTTCGCCCTGGTGAAAATATTGTGCGTGACGTGCCCGAATTCGTGGAACAGGGTCACAACGTCGTCGAACTTGAGCAGCGCCCGGTTCTCCCCCGACGGCGCGGGGAAATTGGCTACGATGGCGGCCGCCGGCCGTTCGTAGGAGCCGTCCTCAAGTTCCCGCCCGTGACGCAGGCCGAAGCAGGCGGCGTGCTTGTACTTGCCCTCCCGGGGGAACAGGTCGAAATAGAAATAGGCAGCCACGCTGCCGTCGGTATTTTTCACCTCGTAAGCGCGCACGTCCTTATGCCAGGTTTCCAGCGGGGCCGATGCGAACCTGGCGCCAAAGACTTCCCCGAAAACCTCGAACATGCCCTTTACCACGGTTTCCAGGGGGAAATATTCCTTTATTTTCTCATGGTCGATGGAATATTTGGTTTTCCTGAGCAGGTTGGTGTAATAACGCCATTCCCAGGCATGGACGTCCTTTTCCATGCCGCCTTTAAGCTTGAGCAGCCCCCGCAGTTCCTTCCTGCCCTTCTTCTTCAGCTTGAGGCGGGTGCGCTCCAGGAAAGAAAAAACGTTTTCGCTGCTGGCGGCCATGCGGTCCGCCAGCACATAATCGGCGAAAGACGGATAGCCCAGCAGTTTCGAGATTTTGCGCCTCATAGCCAGGGCGGTCTCCATCAGCTCGATGTTCGCGGGCACGCAACGGTTATTGAACATGCGCTCCAGCCGGCGGCGGGCGTCACCGTTGTCGGCGGTATCCATGAACGGCAGGTAATCCGGGTAATTCATGGTCACCAGGTATTTTCCGGCCGGCGTTTTTTTCAGGCGCGCCCTGAAATCCTCCGGCAGGCCTTTCAACTCCTCTTCGGACACCTCCAGCGCGTCGTTTACTTCGCGCAGGTTCTGGGAAAATTTCAGTTCTATGCCGATGAGCTCCTTCATCAGCTTCTTTACCCGGTTGCGGGCGCGGGGCTCCAGGCCCAGGCCGTTGCGCTTGAAATCCAGCAGCGTTTTTTCCAGCAGGCGGGCATCCACAATGTCCAGTTTTTCACCCCTGGCCGCGTATTCGCTCAGCGCCGAGAAAAGGTCTTCCCGGGTGAACAGGTCTACCGAGTACTGGCCGATTCTGAGTTCCAGCTCCTGGGCGGCCTTGCGCAGATCCTCGTTGTTGGAAACATAAGCCAGCGCTATGGGAATCTGAACCGCCTCCCCGAAACCGCTGACGGCATGCTCAAAAGCAAGCATGGTGTTGCGGAAATTGCGCCGGGGCCCGGGAATATTGGCCAGTACCCGGAGCTTTTCTTCAAGCTCTTTTATAACGCTTTCAGCCAGGCCGCTTATCTGACCGGGAGAAAATGAGAATACAGGGGCTTTTGACATAACCGCCTCCGGGTGTGTGCGCGAATCCATATCATTGTATCAAAATATATATAAACCACGGAGGGCCCAAGCCACTATAGGCCCCAAAACGGGATTTTGCGGGCCTTTCGCCTCTGTTTTAAAGCGGGTCCAGCCGCTAAACTGTAAATGCAGCCAGGCATAGCGAGGAGACACCCATGAACAAGTCAATGAAATTGCTGTCCGCGGCCTTCTCTTTCGTGTTTACCGGAACCTCTATCCTGAGCGCGAATGACTTCAGCCTGAACGGCCTGAACGCTGCCGATATCCAAGCCGCCGGCGCCGATAAGAGCATCTTCGATTTCACAAAACCGCCAAAACCCCGGCCTAACACCGTTAAAGAATGGACCGTAATGGTTTTCATGAACGCCAAGAACAACCTGAGCGACAGCCAACTGCTGGGCCTGGTAGGCAAATTCGCCGAAAAAGATATTAAAGAGATGAAGAAGGTAGGCTCCACAGACAAGGTGAACGTGCTGGTGGAACACGGTATAAAGGGCAAAGGCGCCCGCCGCCTGTACATACAGAAAGACGGCCTGCTTAATAGTGGCGAGAAAGTTTACGGCGAATACCCGGACGCCGACATGGGCGACTACAGGCGCGTAATAGAATTCGTGAACTGGTCCAAGGCCGCTTTCCCCGCGAAGCATTACATGCTGGTGATCTGGAACCACGGTCTGGGCTGGATAGACCCCAACCAGAACCTGAGCAACTCCGGCACCGGCTCCTCCGAGAAAGGCATTCTTTTCGATGACGAAACTAAAAATTATGTGCGCACCAGGCAGTTGGGAGAAATACTAAAAGCTGCCGGCTACGTGGACGTGTTCGCCATGAACGCCTGCCTGATGCAGATGGCGGAGGTCGGCTATGAGGTCAAAGACCATACCGGCCTGATACTGGCCTCCGAAGAGACCATGCTGGCCCAGGGCTTCGACTACGAAAAACTTCTCGGTTTCATGAACGCCAACCCCGCTTTCACCAACGAGCAGCTAAGCGATTTCATGACCGGCTGGTACCGCCAGTTCATGGCAGGCGGCATGAACATCGGACCTGTGACCGTGCCCTTCGGCAATATCGGCGCCACACTCTCCACCGTGCGCCCCCAGGCCCTTAACGGCCTGCCCGCTTACCTCGACGCTTTCTCCGGCGCCGTTATCGCCAACAATGAGACCGCCGCGGTGAAAAAAGCCATAGATTCCGCCGTGCGATTTTCCAGCCTCTCCCCGGAGCAGGACAAGAAAAAACTGATAGCTCCCTATGTGGACCTTTACGATTTCGCGGCCATAACCGGCGCCAATGCCGCCTCTCAGACCGCGAAACAGGCCGCCACTGCTTTGATGAATTACATAAAAACGCAGCTGGTACTGCGCAGCGTGGGACTTAACTCCGACTCAGAGAACGGCTACGACTACGGCAAAGTGGGCGGCATAGCCATCAACATGACCATGAAGGCTAAGACTATCCCCGCCGGAGTGGCCGACATCCACGAGACCCGGTACGCCGACCTGGCCCTCTCGCGGGCTTCGCAGTGGGACGAATTCGTGACTTGGAGCGACGGGGTATGGCGCGATTAAAACGTCGCCACAGACAAAGCGGCCCGGGAGAGAACCTCCCGGGCCGCTTTATTTATTGACGCCGCGGTGATTACAGCTTTACCGTGCTCAGGCTGGCCGCAGCCCGGACAGCGCAACAACTGCCGACAGCGCACAAGCAGCCTCACTTTTCATCAGCGGCCAGCTTTTCAATATCCTGCTTAACCCGCAGCACCGCTGTGCGCAGATCGGTGTCGGCCAGGGGCTCCGGCGCATAGCCGCGGCCATCCGGCAGCTCCCACGGCCTGCCGCTCACCTGGCCGGCAGCCAGCACCCTGACGCCGTGGGGCGGGACCGTAATGGAAATTTCCCTGCCGGTCGAAGCGAATGTCTCGCCGGAATAAATATCCACATACTTTCCGGCCGGCATGGCCGCGGCCAAGGCGGCACCGTTCCCTGCCTTGTTAAGCAGCACGAACACCGTTTCACCGTTATATTCCCGCTTGAAAGCGTATTGGTCTTGCGCGGAATAAAGGCGCGTCTGAACGCCTTTCTGCAGGGCGGAGCTGGCGCGCCGCACGGCGTTAAGCTTCCTCAGGTGCAGGTAGACCGGGTTGGTCTTTGCGGCTTTTATCCCGTCCGGCCCGAGGACTCTCCTGTTGTCCGGGTCATTGCCGCCCGCCATTTGCACCTCGGTGCCGTAATAGACGCAGGGGATGCCGCGCGCCGTAAAATAAAAATTGAGCGCGTCGAAATACTGACCGGTGGTGGCGGCGCTGCCGTCCTGGCCAGGGCCATTGAACCGCGGCTTGTCATGGTTGTCGAGGTATGTCACCAAGTAGGTGGCGTCCTTGTATTTCGCGTCCTGCGACAGCACCGCGTCAACTTTGGCATAGTCGCCGCCCTTGAATACCGCCTCGAACTGGCCCCAGGTGCCCATGGAGGAGCCCGGCATGTCCAGCACGCTCATGGCGGAATTCATCGGGTCGCCGGGGACGAGGTTGGTGAAGCCCGCCAGCCAGCTGAAATCGCTGTTGGTCCAGGCCTCGCCGAAGATGAAGAAATCCTTGCGGTTCTTATGCAGCTCCGCGGTGAAAGTTTTCCAGAATTCCGGCCTCATCCAGGCCACAGTATCCAGCCTGAAAGCGTCCACGCCCATGTCCTGGTAACTTTTATAAATATCCGCCAGCCATTTCACCGTGGCGGGGTTATCCTCGTTAAAATCGAGCAGGTCGGCTATCACCGGGCCGCTGCGGGTGAACCAGTTTTCGGTATCGTTGTCGTAGTCGAACATTTCCCCCAGGCCGAATACCAGCCCCTTCTGCGCGTACCACTTTACCGAGGGACTCACATAGCCCCCGTGGCCGTGGTTGGGCACCACGTCCTGTATGAGCCTGAGCCCCTTGGCATGCACGGCCTTTATGAGGTCCGCATAAGACGCGCCACTGGATTCCAGGTGCGGGTCTATCTTTGAAAAATCCCAGCCCCAGTAGCCATGGTAGCCGGCCGCGTCGTAAGAGCCGTCCAGGTTCTGATACCTGCCCGGCGGCTGCATAACCGGCGGTGTGATCCAGATGGCGCTGAAGCCCATGCCCTTTATATGGTCCAGGTTCTGCATGAGACCTTTGAAGTCGCCGCCCTGATAGTATTTAAGGTTACCGGGCTGATACTCATCGCCATAGATGTCATTATTGCCGGAGTCGCCGTCCACAAAGCGGTCTGTCATCACAAAGTAGATGGTTTCATTCCTGAAATCCCATTTGTCGGCCGCCTTAGCCTGCGGCAGGGCAAAAGCAGCGGCCAGGTATAAGGCTGTAAAAAGTGTCCTGTTCATATTGTTTTACCCCATTAGCATCATATACAGCATTATCCCAATTATCCGCCCCTATTTTCCACCTTACCGGCTTGGGGAGGAGGCCAAATCCCGCGCTGGTCGGAGTATGGGGCCAGCGGGCCCTCACGGAAGCCGAGGCTTGCGTAGCGCCGAGGCTGAGTGGGGAGGGGCGGGCACGGTGTGCCCGACCCCGTGCCCGATGACCCCATACTCCGACCAACGCGGGATTGGAATGCCGCGGCCCCGTTCATTGCTTTGCCATATTTAGTAGAATAATATTATAGCCGGCCGCGGTTTGGAGACCGGCGGTCAATAATTTACTCTTTTGAGGATATCATGGCTGAAAAAGACAAGAAAATACGGTTCGGGGTCGTTGGGGCCGGTAAACTTGGAGGTTTCCACTCTAAAACCCTTTCAAAAATGCCGGGAGTCGAGCTTGTTGGAATATCCGACCCCGACCTGGTACGCGCCCAGATGCTGGCATGGCAGAACAACTGCGTAGCCTATAAAACCCACGAGGAACTCTTCAGCCAGGTGGACGCCTTGGTGATAGCCGCCCCCACAGAATACCACGCGGAAATAGGCGTAAAAGCCCTTGAGGCCGGCGTACACATCCTGATGGAGAAACCCATAGCCAATTCCGAGGAAGGCGCCCGCAGACTCCTGGAACTGGCCGAAAAGAAAAAAGTAGTACTCCAGGTGGGGCATTCGGAGCGGTTCAACTCCGCCGTTGTGGAAACACTCAAGCACGTTAAAAACCCCCGCTACGTGACCATAGAGCGCCTTGGCCCCTACGACCCGCGCGTGGCCGCGACCGGGGTTACGCTGGACCTGATGATACACGACCTTGACATCATCCTCACGATGATAGACAGCGACGTGGAAGATTTTGAAGCGATAGGAGCCAGCGTGCTTTCCAGCCACGAAGACATAGCCAATGTCCGCCTGAAGTTCAAGAACGGCTGCGTGGCCGACATCACCGCCAGCCGCGCCACCATGGAAGCCTCCCGCCGCATGCGCATTTACCAGCAGGACGCGTACATCTCGGTCGACTACGTCAGCGCGCGTTTAAAGATCTACAGCAAAAAAACCCCGGTAGTGACCAGCCTGCAGGATATAGAAGTCACTTTCCCGAAACTGGAAAGAAAGCAGCCGATACAGGAAGAGCTGCTCCACTTTATAGACTGCATAAAGACCTCCAAAACCCCCACCCCCAGCGGTGAAAAGGGCCTTAAAGCCCTGCGCCTGGCGCTGAGCATAACCAACAGGATGCGGCGCTTCGAAGTGTCGAGCCCGAAAACGCAGGACGGCCGGGAATCCCTGGCGCGCTCGCTGGCTGACATCGGCAAGGTGGCAAAAGTGCTGGTGGATGAAGGCCTGAAAAACGCCGGCATCGACAAGCACTGACCCGGCCGCAAAAGGATCATTTCATGGCCACGACCGCCCCTACGACAAAGAACATCCTGGTAATAGCCGGCGACCCCTCCGGCGACCTGCACGCGGCCGCTCTCATACGCGCGCTGCGCGCCAAAGACCCGGAGATTTCCGTCACCGCTATGGGCGGGGTGCGCATGCAGGAAGTTTCCACACACTTTATCTACAACCTGGTCTCGGTGGGCGCGGTAGGCTTCGCCGAACCGCTGAAGAATTTCTTCCTCTGGCTGAAACTAATAAAACTTGTGCGCCGCTACATGGAAGACAAGCGCCCGGCCTGCGTGATCGCCGTGGATTTCTACGGCTTCAACCACCAGGTGCTGGGCCTTGCCGCACACCGCAAGATCCCCGCTTTTTACTACATCAGCCCCCAGGTCTGGGCCTCCCGCCCGGGGCGTGCGGCCAAGATAGCCAAGCTCACCAAAGAGATCTTCGTAATTTTCCCCTTCGAAGAGGCCCTGTACAGGAAAGCCGGGGGCAACGCCACTTTTGTCGGACACCCGCTGCTGGATATTATCCCGGAGCCGGCCGGGCGCGAAGCCCCGCCGCCCGACGGCGCCTGGAACATAGGCATCCTGCCCGGCTCGCGCAAGGGAGAGATCTCCCGCCACCTGCCTATCTTCCTGAAAGCCTTCTACCGCATAAAGGAAACGCATCCCAAAGCCAAAGCTTTTGTCTTCGCGGTACCGGAATTCCCCGACGACCGCCTTGTTCCCGAATTGGAAAGTGTGGAAAAGTACTGGTCCAAGGACGTGGAAATAGTCCGGGAGCGCGACTATCAACAGCGCGCCGCCCTGGACTTCGCTTTCACCTGCTCCGGCACCGCCACCCTGGAGAACGCGCTCTTGGGCGTGCCCATGGCCGTGGCCTACAGGATGCCGCGCTTTTCCTGGGAGATAGCCAAACGGGTGGCCAACGTACAGTATGTGTCACTGGTGAACATCCTGCTGAAAAAGCCCGCCGTCAAGGAACTGCTGCAGGAGAAGGCCACCGTGGACCTGCTGGCTCAGGAGGCCTTTTCCTTCCTGAATAACCCGCCGCGCATGCGCGCAAGCCGCAAGGAACTCACCGGGCTGCGCGCCATGCTGGGCAACCGGGGGGCGGCGGAACGCGCCGCCGCAAAGATACTCCCGTACCTGCACTGACAAAAATAATGACCCCTACCGCACCGCCAGCCGCCGAGGTAAAGCACGGGCTCAAGCCCCTGGCACTGGCCCTGTTCGAATATGTAAAGCCGTTCAGTGCCCGGCTGGGCCAGGCGGCGGTCTCCATGATGCTGCTCGCCGCGATACGCGGCGGGGTAGTGTACATCTTAGGCCCCATTATCCAGGGCGTTTTCGTTGACAAGGACCTGAGCATCCTGAGGCTCGTGGTGATCGGCCTGCCGGCGCTGTTCGTGCTGCGCATGGCCGCGGAATACACCAACGCCTACCTTATGAGCTGGGTGGGCCAGAAAGCGGTGCAGAAAATCCGCGAAGACCTGTTCACACATATCCACAGGCTTTCCATAGAATTTTACTGGCGCAAACGTTCTTCGGACGTCATGAGCCGCGTCATCAACGACCTCAACAACGTGCAAAGCACCGTACAGTTCATCCCCCTCTACGGCATAAGGGACGTGCTTACCGTCATCTCCTGCATAACCGTACTGTTCTATATCAACTGGAGATTCGCGCTCCTGTCCCTTGTAATACTTCCCGTCACCGGCGTCATCCTGGGCATTCTGGGCCGCAAAATGCGCAAGGCCAGCACCGACAGCAACGTCATAGTTAGCGAAATCTCGCATAAATTCCAGGAAAGCCTCCAGGGCATTACCGTGGTAAAGGCTTTTAACTACGAAGAGCAGGCCATAGCGAAGTTCCGGGTTTCAAACGACGCCTATTTTTCTAAAATGATGCGTTACCTGCGCGCCACGGCCATGAGCGGGCCCATAATGGAATTTTTGGGCAGCATGATACTCATAGCCATCATCTACCTGGGCGGACAGGCCATATTCAGCGGCACCATGACAACGGCCCACTTCTTCTCTTTCGTGGGCGGCTTCGTCACCGCGTACATGCCGCTTAAGAACATCGCCAACCTCAACGCCAAACTTCAACTCGGCATGGCCAGCTGGGAGCGCATTTACCAGATACTCGAGGAAAAACCCACCGTCATAATAAAAAAAAGCACCGGGAATATCACCAGGCTGAATGGGAAAATAGAATTCAAGGGGGTTAATTACCGGTATCCTTCGCGCGACACCCAGGTGCTGAAAGACCTCTCCTTCACCATAAACCCCGGGGAGGTGGCCGCTTTTGTGGGTCCGTCCGGGTCCGGCAAGACCACTATCATCCACCTGCTGCTGCGCTTCTTCGACCCCATCTCCGGCCGCATCGAGGCGGACGGGCACGACCTGCTGGACCTGGATACCACCGACCTGCGCGCGCACATGGGCCTGGTAACGCAGGACACCATACTCTTTGACGACACCGTCTATAAGAACATAACCATCGGCCGGCCCGGTGCCTCCATGGACGAAGTTATTGAAGCGGCAAAAGCGGCCGACGCGCATGCCTTTATTACCGCCATGCCGCTGGGCTACGACACCATACTCGGCGAACGCGGCATAAAACTCTCAGGCGGGCAGCGCCAGCGGCTGGCCATAGCGCGGGCGATAATAAAGACGCCCAAAATACTGCTGTTGGACGAAGCGACCTCCAACCTGGACACCGCCAGCGAGCAGTCCGTACAGGCCGCGATAGAGCGCATCCTGGGCGGGCGCACCGTGGTGATGGTGGCGCACCGGCTCTCCACCGTAAAAAATGCTGATAAAATTTTCGTTCTCAAAAAAGGCGAGCTGGCCGAGACCGGCACGCACGAGCAGCTGCTGGCCCTGGGCGGTATTTACAAAGGCCTGTACGAGGCCCAGACTTAGCCGCCCAGCAGGCCGCGCGGTGACCGGATCGGAAAAACCGTCTCGGAGGCCGCCGCTTGCGTAAGCGCGGCGGCCGAGAGTCGGAAGCGCGCGCACGGTGTGCGCGACGCTGATTTTTCAGATTCGGTCACCGCACGGCCGGCGGCGCACACAGGATTTTATATGGTTATAATTTTCAGTATCCTTGCGGTTATTTTCACCCTGGCCGGCGCGACGGCCGTGCTTAAATTCGGCGGCTTCAGCAAGAAATTCCTGGCAAGGGCCCTTGCCTATGCGGCCGGAGTGCTGATCTCCGCGGCCCTCCTGGACATTATCCCCGCCGGTTTCGCCCTGGCGCCAAGCCCCCTGTCGTACGGGATGCTCCTGGCACTGCTGGCCCTGTTCACCCTTGAGAATTTCGCCGCCCACAGCTCCTGCAGCGAATATATGGAAGAGTGCGAAGTGCACTCCATAGGCGCCGTAGCCATAGCGGCCATGGGGCTGCATTCGCTGCTGGACGGGTTCAATATAGCGGTAGGCTTCGCGCCCGGCACCGTGGTGGGAATAAATGTGGCGCTGGGTGTGATACTGCA
>Ga0156396_1170_pt1 | contig 25356 bp, 26 predicted proteins | sample RifOxyA3_FD_108040 | JGI IMG/M metagenome (GOLD analysis project Ga0156396, IMG submission 108040) | Elusimicrobia bacterium RIFOXYA12_FULL_57_11 | reverse complement strand
CTATGCCGCGCGCAAGCACATCCGGCGCGAACCCCGGGCCGTCGTCTTCTACGAAAACCCGCACAACTTGCCCCTCCCTGGCCGCCGAAAGCGTTATGACCATGCCCGGAGTTAAAAAGGAAAGCGCGTTACCGATAGCGTTTATAAACACGCGCTGTATATGCGGTGTGCTCATCTTCACCTCCGGCAGCCCCTCTTCCACCCGCACGATCATTTTTACGCCCTTGCCGGTGGCCTGTCTTGCGAACAAGGCGACGGCATTTTCCATGGGAATCCTTAATGATTCCGTGTGAAATTCATAGCGGGCCCCCTTTATAAGGGATAGCGCGCCCGTTATTATGCTCTTGGCCATCTTTGCAGCCTGCTCCACGCGCCGGGCGTCCTTGGGGTCGGGAGTTTCCTCTTTTGCCATAAGCTCGGCCGAAATCAATATTATGGTCACCACATTGCCGATATCGTGCAGGAGGCTGGCGGTCATGCGCCCCACCTCCACCACAGAAGCGTCCAGCTGGGCCTTAGAATCCTTCTCCGAGGCGGCGGCCATAAGCTTTTCAACCTGGAAACGCTTGAACGACATTTCCGTTTCCAGCCGGCGCCTTACCAGGGCGGCGCGGTAAGTAACGAAAACCGAAAATAGAAAAACCGCCGATTTAACAAAAAAAGCCAGCATCTCCGCGGTTTCCGCACGGGCCGCCTCAAACGACAGCCACCCCAGAGTAAGCACGCACAAGGCCGTTGTAACGGCCACCTCGGGCAGGCGGCCGGTAAGCGCGGCCGTAAAAATGGGCAGCAGGAACAATACCCAGAAATATGAAAGGTGTCCGCCGGATTTAACCAGTATGGCGGAAATAATGGCTATATTGGCCAAAAGCATGGCGTCCACCAGCCACAGGCTTACGCGGTTCCGTTCGGAAAAAAAACGGTTAAACGCGAAGTTGGCCGCCAAAAGCGACATGAACAGGTACAGCACTTCGGGATAGGAAATTAACGGGTTCTGCCGGTAAAAATACGCCAGCGCCACCATGAATACGGAAAAAAGCACCTCGTAATTGCTTTTAGAGAAATCCGCGGTCTCGCCGCGGTTGCCGAATTTATCCAGAAGGCCCATACGCACACTATAGCATTTAGGTTTTTTGGCAAAACACCGCGCCGGCGGGCACGAACCCCCGCCCACCGCAGAAGGCAGCCGGACGGCCGCTAATCGGCGTCGCGGCCATCCGACACATTATGCAGCAGCGCAAAAAGGCCGCCGCTGAAGAGAAGGATTGAAACCAGCACAACGGCAAAGAACCCCAGGTGGGAAGGTTTCTCCATGGCTTCCAGGTAGACGCGCGCCTGGTACACAAGCCCTATAAACCCAAGGAGAGCGCAGGCCAGGGGAATAATTTTGGAGTGGGGCGCGGCCGGCGCGGCGCGCCGGGCGGGAACCTGCAGCGGGCGCTCTACGGGCGCGATATTTTCGGCGTCGGGACCGCCGGTAAGACCCAGCATCTTTTTTGCCAGGACCAGTTCGCGGGGGTCCAGCCACACACCGCCGCAGTCGGAACACTTGTCCACCAGCAGCAGCGGGTTAACAAGCCCCCCGGACCACATTTTTTTGCTGCAGCGCGGGCAGTCGCGCTCTGCGGGCTTGGGCATTATAAGGTCGAAATCGGCGGAAACCTGGCCCTGGGATTGTTTAAGCAGGGCTTCCAGTTCTCCTTTATCGAACCAGATGCCTCCGCAGCCGGGGCAACGGTCCAGTGCCATATCCCCAAGTGCTTTACTCTCTACCAGGGTTTCGGAAGGGCATTTTGGGCAGTGGTTCATATAGTGATAACACCTCGGGCTTTTATTTAAAAATTAACGCATCCCCGGTATTGATTTTAACATAAAAACGCCGGGAGCGGCCCGGCTGGCCCCCCTCACATAGGCCTTTGGGCCCTCCCCAAATAAGCGGCGGCCGTTATAATATAACCAACATACGTAAGAGTTGCGCGCCGGAGAGACTGTTATAAAAACGACACTTGCCTTTCTCACCATGTTCCTGCTGGCGGCGGCCAACCTCAGCGCCCAGCTGAATGTCTACCACCTAGACGTGGGCCAGGGTGACGCCACCTACATAGAACTGCCGAACGGCCGCAACGTACTGATAGACGGCGGCCCCTCCGGCGCCAGGGTGCACAAATTCCTGAAGGAAAAAGGCGTCACCGCCATAGATTATGTGGTGCTTACCCACCCGCACAGCGACCATTACCGCGGCCTTAAGAAAGTCTTCGCGAATTACCAGGTAAAGAATTTCTACGATTCCCGCGCCGAGAACCTGCACGCCAAGGGCGACAACACCCTGCGCGAACTGGCCGCGGCCGAACCCGGCTGCCAGACGCATTACCCGGCAACCGCCACCAACCTCAACTGGGATTCCCACGTAACCGTGAAGGTGCTCCACACCTGCGAAGAGGCGGTGCAGCTCAAGAACAACGACGACGTGAACAACTGCTCCCTAGTCCTGCGCCTGTATTACAATGGCACCGGCCTGCTGTTCACCGGAGACGCCGAAGCCGTGATAGAGAACGCCATGACGCGCGTCTACAAGTCCGGCCTTAAGTCCTACGCCCTTAAGGTCGGCCATCACGGCTCGCGCTATTCTTCCACCGACAAGTTCCTGGCGCGCGTGCAACCCAAGGTAGCCATAATCTCCGTAGGGGTGAACAATATCTACGGCCATCCCCACTCCGAAGCGCTGGACCGCATACGCAAAGCCGGCGCCCAGATATATTTCACGCTGGGCAAAACCCATTCGCTGACAATCCCCGCCCCCAGAAAAGGCGTGCAGCCGCTGCCGGAGCTGCGTCCCTACACCCCCGGCGAAGTACGCCTGCCCCAGGTTGAAGAAGTGGTCTACACCCCCCCGGTGCAGGCCCCGCAAAGCGTTAACACGGCCCTGGAACAGTTGATCAGCTACGAGCAGGCCCGCTAACCCCGCCCAGACATAAACCCCCCGCGGGAATTTACGCCGGACAAACTACACATATTCCAAAAGTCTCCAATTTCGCCAAAAAAGGCGCCTGACGTTTTTTTGTCAGCGCCAGCCACAAGGCGAACGAATAGACCCGGCTGCGGGCAGATGTTTTTAGCTGTGATTTAGCAGGCCAGTCTCAGGGCGGGGGCGGGGCCAGACGCAAAGACAGCAATTCCGGGCGGACTGCGCCCAAACCGGCAGATAAAAGAACTCTTCAAGATGATTTAAATCGCCGCACGCCCTCTCCCCGAATAAAAAGCCCCGCGAAAACCCGCGGGACTTCTCAGATGCAGCATCATTTCTTCAACGGTACTTTTTTCGTATCTCCCGCATTTGGGAACGAATAGTATTACGATCCTCTTCGGTCTTGGCAGAACGCATATTTTCCATGAGCGGCGCCAACTCTTCCCGCATCTTGCTGTTCTTGGCCGCCCGCTCGGCCCGGGCCACCTTTTGTTCCGGGGTAAGCTTCGCCTCCTCCTCCGCTGCGTACTTGACCTGGAGGTCCTGTATTTTCGCGCGGAATATTTCCCTTTCCTCGTCGGTTTTTGCCTCAGCCATGGATTGCTCAAGCTGAGATATTTCCAGCCGGAAAGGGTTCTTTTTGAGCCGCCCTTCCATATTCCTGCGCTGTTCTTTTTTCCCAGCCGGAATCACCCCTTTTACGGGGCGGGCGGGCCGATACTGCGCCCTGGCCGACTTAATTTTAGCCTGGACGGCATCGCGCTCTTCCTGGGTTTTGGCGTTCCGCCTTTCCTCCGCAAAGCCCCTCATCATCTGCCGATAAGGATCCTGCCGCGCCACACCTCCCTTATCCGCTTCTTTATATGGATCGCCGGAAGTGTCCTGCGCGAAAGCGGTTGCCACTGACATAAGCGCCAAGGCGCCAGCGACAATAGTTATCTTGTTGATCTTGATGTTAAACATATCCTCTCCTTGAAAGTGCGCACATCCCCGCTTAGCTAGCTGGCGACAAAGTCCGCCGAACACTAAAAGTCCCACTCTTAACCTATATTGTAGCGCATCCGGGAGATATTTCAAGGGGACCACCCCGGGCATTTCCCCGGAGACACTTTGTCAAGGTATCGGCCAATGCAGACATCTCCTGGGGCGGCACATTCCCCGCTCCTAATACTACCGCCGCCATTGACTTTCCGCTGGCGTATGGTATAATACCCTTAATAATTAAGGGTATTATACATGACAAACAGCCGCCACAACCATAAAGGGACATTTGAGCACCTCTATAAAATCGCTGAGGGGCAAAGTGGTTATTTTACAACCAAACAGGCTGAAGCGGCCGGTTTTAGTCAAAAAAATCATGGCTACCATGTTCGAACGGGCAACTGGATAAGGGAACAACGTGGAATCTATCGCCTGGCCAAGTTTCCACCAGCGGAACGGCCGGATCTCATGTTTTGGTGGCTGTGGTCACGCAATCGCAACGATGTACCGCAGGGCATTTATTCGCACGAAACAGCGCTGAGTCTTTATGATCTTTCGGATATCAATCCGGCCAGGCTGCATATGACGGTACCGCGCTCTTTTCAACGAAGAAGCGATCGATCTAAAATCCCGGTCCTTCACCGGGGCAACGTACACAAAGACGATATTGAGATCAGATTCGGCGTTAAGGTAACCAAGGCGCTAAAAACCATCGCAGATCTTCTGACAGCCCGCACGGTCGAGATGGATCACATGCAGCAAGCGGTGAAACAAGCGTTCCAGCGCGGGCTCATTACCCGCGCAGAACTGAAACAAGCCAAACGGATTTCACCCGCCATCAAGAAAGAAATAGAGCAACTCAGGGGAGACCAATAATGGACAAGCTGAAGAAGTATGACACCCCGACAGCGTTTCGCCGCGCTCTCGAAGACCGGCTCAAGCAAAAAGCAAAAGATGAGAAATTAGATCTTCAGCGCCTCCTGAGAGGAGTAGCTTTCGACCGCCTGCTGGCCCGCCTGTTCGCCCGAAAGGACGCGGCATGGATTCTTAAGGGCGGCTATGCCCTGGAATTGAGGATGAAGGAAGCCCGCGCAACCAAGGACATAGATTTAGCTCTTCGGCATTCCTTGGGCACGGAGAAAGACCAGCCTCTTAAAGTGATGATCCTTGAGGCGCTCGCAAAAGCTGCGGGCCAGGATTTGGGCGATTTCTTTTCGTTCAATATCGGCGAAGCAATGCTGGACCTGGATGCGGCACCTTATGGCGGAGCCCGCTTCCCTGTAGAAACCCGCCTGGACGGCCGGAGTTTTGTGCGATTCCACATAGATGTCGGAGCTGGCGACGTGGTGCTTGCGCCGTTTGATGTGACGCAGGCCCATGACTGGCTGAAATTCGCCGGAATACCCGGCGCGGAGTTTCCCACTATTTCGCAGGAGCAGCACTTCGCCGAAAAGCTGCACTCCTACACTTTACAGCGCCTGATGCCGAACTCTCGCGCGAGGGACCTTATAGACATGCTTCTGTTGATCGGCTCCGGCAAGATGGATCGCACCAAAGTCCGCCAGGCACTGAGCGCCACCTTTAAGCGCCGAAAGACGCACCCCTTGCCGGAGTTCCTCGACAAGCCGCCCGTTGCCTGGAAAGGCCCCTTCGGGGCATTGGCCGGCACGTGCGGCCTGTCAGAGGACTTAGATGAGGCGTTTAAAGTTTTAAACGCCTACTATTCAACGTTGCCAGCAGAATAGAACTCCCCCTCACCCCAAAGATACATCCCCCTCAAAGGGGCCCCTATAGGCTGTAATACCGGCATTTGCTTCTGGATGGACACCCATATGGACACCAACGCCTAAAACAGACACCTGCCTTAAAATGAAAACGACGACAATTTTTTAAGGATTGTCGTCGAGAAACTAAAGACCTGGCAGAAGTGTTAACGCTTTTTCAAAAGGATATAGACCGGGCGGATCTTCTTGTCGCGCATTGCATGAATTATGACGAGAATGTTCTCGGTGCGGAATTTCTACGTTGCGGGATGAAAAACCCCTTCCCGGCCAAGAGGAAGCTCTGCACTATGCAAAGCACAGTTGATTTCTGCGCCATACCAGGGAAGGATGGTTATAAGTGGCCTCAACTTTCAGAACTACACCGTAAATTATTCCACACCGATTTCCCCCGCGCCCACACCGCCGGCGCAGATACAGCTGCCGTCGCAAAATGCTTCTGGGAATTGAACCGCCTGGGGATTCTTAAGGCATAAATACCCCCATCAATAACCTTTGCCACTTGACGAGGAAACTTTGACCTGATATACTGGTTGTAAGAATTTATTAACAATTGTTAATACTTTCTAACAATATGACACAAAAGCTATCCGCGCTCTCCCTGCTTAGTCAAAAGTCACCGGCGATAATCCTGCGCTTCCTTTGGAAGAGCCGCGCCGAATGGAGCGGCAGGGAAATAGCCAGGCAAACAGGCTTAAGCGCCCCAGCCTGCCATGAGGCGCTAAAGCAGCTTGATGCCAGGGGCCTTGCGCTTTTCAGACGCGTCTCCAATGTCCATCTTTATAAGATAAATTCAGACAATTACCTGGTTAAGAATGTTTTTGCCCCTTTATTCCAAACCGAGGACGAACTGCCTGGGCAGGTCCTGAAAACTATCAACAAATTTTTAACCGACTACCCGGAAAACAAGAAGATCTTTTCTGCTGCTATCTTCGGCAGTATGGCCACAGGGCATGAACGCCTTAATAGCGACCTCGACTTGCTTATAGTCACCCATGACGCCGCAAGCGCAAAGGACCTCGAAGATCGCATACAGGATCTTCGGACGCTGATTTACAAGCAATTCAGTATCCCCCTTTCGCCCTACATTCAGCCGCTGGCCGAAATTAAGGCCAAGCATAAGCAGAAGTTGCCCTTGATCATTAAAATATTAAAAGAAGGCCAAGGCATATACGGCAAAGACCTTAAGGAGCTTTTAGAATGACACCCAAACAACATAAGACTCGTGATGTTTCCAGAGATCACTACACCACTTACCGCAAAAAGGCCAAAGAATTCCTAAACTCTATGGAAGCTTCTTTGCGCGTCAGGGAATGGAACGCGGCCGGGCTTAATGCCGTGCATTGCGCCATTTCTTCGGCAGACGCGCTGCTGGTATATCATGCGGGTATCCGCTCAGCCGGGGATTCGCATCACGATATTTCTTTTCTGCTGGTACAACATGTCAAAGATGCCGACACCGCCCCAAAAGCAAAAACCCTTTCAAAGATAATCGATTACAAATACCTCGCGGCCTACGAAGACCGGGAAATAATCGAATCCGAAGCTTTGGAGCTGGCGAAGATCACCCGAAGATTCTTTGATTGGATGGAGTCCCTGCTGTCCTGATACTGGCCGCACCGAAACTCGCCCTTCCCAACACCATACCCCCCCGCCCCCCCAAAGGGGCACCGATAGGCTGTAATACCGGCATTTGCTTCTGGATGGACACCTATATGGACACCAATGCCTAAAACTAACACCCGCCCCAAAATGAAAAAGACGACAATCTTATGAGGATTGTCGTCGAGAAACCACTTTTAAAAAACTGGAGCGGGCGATGGGAATCGAACCCACATCTCAACCTTGGCAAGGTCGCGTTCTACCACTGAACCACGCCCGCTTGATGCCGTTGCCTTAAACTTCAAGGCTCGCAATATTCTACCAAAAAAATAACCCAACTGAAACTTTTTACCCCTTTTTACATCTCATTAGTGAAGCCGAAAAAGATGAGGAGCAAAACAATGATCCTGATAGCTTTATTTTTATCCCTGTTTACGGCGGCAACCGCGGCCGCGCAGGAAAACACCCCCCTTACCCTTTCCCATGCGGTGGAACTAGGCTTAAAGTCCGACAATATAGTGAAAACCGAAGCGGCCCGCGTAAGCGGCGCGCGGGCGGGGCTCGGGCAGGCGAAACTATCCAGGCTGGGCGGGTTAAAACTCAAAGGCATGTACACGGACGGCACCGACCCCGTTTACGCCTTTGCCACGGCCATGAAACAGGGAACCTTCACCATGGCTTCCATGGCAACCATAAATAACCCAAACCCCGCCCGCAATTATATGGCCGGCATAGAGGCCGGGGTACCGCTTTTTACCGGCTTTGCGGCCTCCAACGCCGTAAAAATGGGAAATTTAGGCGTTGAGGCCGCGCAGTATGACTACGAAAGGGCAAAAGCCGGCATAACCTTCAAAATCACCTGGCAATGGCTCACGGTACTGCTGCGCGCCAAACTTGCCGCCCTGGCCGCCACCACCGTTAAAGAGGCGGAAACTGAATTAAAAACCGCGCAGATGCTTAAAGATAAAGGCATGGTGCTGGGTTCGGATTATTACGGCGCCGAGGCCATACTCTCCACCCTGCGCGGCTACAGCCTGAACTGGCAAAAAGCCCTGGAACTGGAAAAAGAAAAACTGCGAATAACACTGGACATACAGACGGCCGCGGGAGCCACCCCCGCGGGCACCCTGGGCGCGCCTTACTACCCCGCACAAGCCCGCCCCTCCGCGGCAAGGCGCGACATTAAAGCGCTTGAAAAAATAACGGAGATTGCAAAGACCGCGCAGGCGATGCGGGCAAATGCCCTACTGCCGGCAGTCGAGGCCTTTGGCAGTTGGGAAACCAATTCCGAAAGCCTGTCCGCTTTCCGGGACAACCGCATGCTGGGCATACGCCTAACCATGCCCTTAGGCGACCCTGCGTATTTCGCCAGAAAAGACGCCGCCAAAGCCGAAGCCGCCATGGCGCAAAGCCGCCTGGACGAAGCGCGCCGGCAAGCCTCCCTTGAAGCCGCCGAAGCCGCCAACAATTACAGCTCGGCCCAGGAAAGCCTGCCGGTAGCCAAAGAAACCCTGCAAAAAGCGCGCCAGTCACTGGAACTGTTCCGCCCACTCTACCGCCAGGGCCGCCAGAGCGTACTGGAAGTACTGCGCGCCCAGGCCGCCGTACTCCAGGCCGAAGCCGCGTATTACGAAACCCTTTATAAAATACATCTTTATCACGCGCAGTCCCTGCTGGCATCCGAAACCCTGGACGCCGCCGCAATACAGGAAATGTCGGGGCAGCTGGGCAGAGAGGAAAATAATTAGAGTCAGCCTGTAAACCCAAGAGGCCTGGCAAGGGTATGGGGTTGGCAGGCCCTCACGGAGCCCGACGCTTGCGTAAGCGCGGAGGGCGAGTGGGGAGGGGCGCGCACGGTGTGCGCGACCCCGTGCCTGACAAGCCCATACCCTTGCCAGGCCAAACCAAACAGCAGACAGCCAGCAACCCAGTTTTAAGTTAAGGCACAGGAGCAAGACAATGAACAACGAAACACACCACAAATACGGCATGGCCGGGCGCATGGCGGGAGCTTTCATAAACTCGCGCCTTACGCCTATCCTTATAATAACGTTCATATTACTGGGCGTCTTCTCCACCCTCAAGCTCCCCCGCGAAGAAGAACCCCAGATCAACGTCCCCATGTTCGACATAATGGTGCCCTTCTACGGCGCCGCCCCCAAAGAAATAGAAAAGCACCTCGTAGAAGTAGGCGAGCGCAAGCTCTGGGAAATACCCGGCGTAGAATATATCTACTCCATAGCCCAGCCCAACTTTGCCATGTTCACCGTGCGCTTTAAAGTAGGCACCTCACCCGAAGCCGCCGCCAACCTCATCTACACCAAAACCCTGGACAACAAAGACCTGTTCCCGCGCGGCGCCGGCGAACCCATGATAAAATTCCGTGCCATAGACGACGTTCCCGTACTGGCTCTCACCCTCTGGAGCGACGCCGCCAACGATTACGAACTGCGCCGCGCCGCCGCCCGCATACAGACCGAACTCAACTCCGTAGCCAACGTCTCCGAAACCCGCATCATCGGCGGCCACAAGCGCCAGTTCATAGTCCACTTCGACCCCGCCGCCCTGGCGCGCCACCGCCTTACCCCGCCCGTACTGGCCGGCATAATAAAGATGTCCAACGCCAAGCTGCCCGCCGGTCATTACAACCAGGGCGACAGTAAACTGCTGGCCGAGACCGACGCTTTCGTACGCAGCGCCGACGACCTTAAAAACATAATCGTAGGCGTCTACGACGGCCGCCCGGTAAAGCTCTCCGAAGTGGCCGCCATAGTGGACGGCCCCGACGAAGAAGAACGCTCCGTAACCATGCTGCAGGGCCCCGCCTCCGCCATAACAGCCGCCGGCGAACGCCCCGCGGTAACGCTCTCCGTGGCCAAGCGCCGCGGCGCCAATGCCACCGAAGTGTCCCGGACGGTGCTGGCCAAGGTAGAGGCCATGAAAGGCCGCGAAATACCCGACGGCATAAGCATAACGGTCACCAGGAATTACGGGGAGACCGCCAAAGCCAAATCCGACGAACTCATTTACCACATGCTGCTGGCCACGCTGTCGGTTACCCTGCTGATAGCGCTTACGCTAGGCCTGCGCGAAGCCGCCGTGGTGCTGGTGGCCATCCCGGTAACGCTGGCGCTCACCATGCTGGTGTATTACCTCTATGGCTACACCCTTAACCGCATAACCCTGTTCGCGCTGATCTTCTCCATCGGCATCCTGGTGGACGACGCCATAGTGGTGGTGGAGAACATCAACCGCCACTGCATACTGAACCGCAAGAACTCCCTGTACCGCAATATCCTCAACGCCGTGGACGAAGTGGGCAACCCCACCATACTAGCCACCTGGACGGTAATAGCCTCCATCCTGCCCATGGCCTTCGTCAGCGGCATGATGGGCCCGTATATGCGCCCCATCCCCATAGGCGCCTCGGTGGCCATGCTGTTCTCGCTGGGAGTGGCGTTCGCTTTCACTCCCTGGCTGTATGTGAAGGTGGTCCAGAGCTGGCCGCTCAAGCATTGCGAAAACCCCCGGGAGGGGCTGCTGGACCGCCTGTACCGCGGCTTGATGAAAAAACTTATCTACGAACCGGCCGCCGGCAAAAAATTTCTGGCATTCACCGCGGGGCTCCTTGCCGTTGTCCTGGGCATGGTAGCTTTCAGGCTGGTGATCTTCAAAACCCTGCCGTTCGACAACAAGAACGAATTCCAGGTAGTTATAAACATGCCGGAAAGTTCGTCTTTGGAACTAACGCAGCGCGCGGCCGGCCAGATGGCCCGGCACCTGGCCACCGTACCCGAAGTGCGCGACCTGCAGGTATACGCCGGCGCCTCGGCGCCGTACAACTTTAACGGCCTGGTGCGCCATTATTTCCTGCGCCGCGAACCCTACCAGGCCGATATACAGGTGAACCTGTCCGACAAGGGCGAGCGCCGCCGGCAAAGCCACGCCATAGCGGCGGCGGTACGCGGCCCGCTTAAAAAGATAGCCGACAGCTACGGAGCGCGCCTGCAGGTGGCGGAAGTCCCCCCAGGCCCGCCGGTAATGGCCACCATGCTCATAGAGGTCTTCGATCCCAACCCCAAAAACCAGCGGGCGCTGGCCGAGGATATAAAGAATATCCTCCGCAAAACCGAAGGCATAGTTGACGTGGACTCCTATATCCCCGAAGACCAGCCCATAACCCGGCTGGTGGTGGACAGGCAGAAGGCCACTTTAAACGGCGTGGCGGCCTCCGAAATAGTGCAGACCGCGGCGCTCTCCCTTTCCGGCTCCGACATAGATTCCGCGCACGTGGAAGACGAGAACGAGGCTGTGGATATACGCCTGCGCCTTTCGCCGGAGAAGCGCCGCCGGCTTGAGACGCTTAAAGAGATAAAATTCTTTTCGCCCAACGGCACGGCCATCCCCATGGCCAGTTTTGTAACCGCTGAGACCGGGCTTGAGAACCAGCCCATCTACCGCAAGAACCTGCAGCGCGTGGCTTACGTAACGGCCGACATAGCCGGCGGCACAGAAAGCCCGGTGTACGCGGTGCTGGACCTGAAAAAAGAAATAGACGCGCTCGCCAAAGCGCGCGGCGCCGGCATAACCCAGTACTTCACCCGGCAGCCGGTGAGCTCCTCCGAGACAGCCATAAAGTGGGACGGGGAATGGCATATCACCTACGAAGTTTTCCGGGACCTGGGACTCGCCTTCGTTATGGTGCTGGTGCTTATCTACATACTGGTAGTGGCCTGGTTCGAGGACTTCCTTACGCCGCTGATTATAATGGCGGCCATCCCCATGGCGCTTATCGGCATTATCCCGGCGCATTGGGGCATGGGGGCGTTCTTCACCGCCACGTCCATGATAGGGTTTATAGCATCGGCCGGCATTGTAGTGCGCAATTCCATAATACTGGTGGACTTCATAAACCTTAAGATCCGGGGCGGCATGCCGCTGGCGGAAGCGGTGATAGAGGCCGGCGTGGTGCGCTTCCGGCCCATGCTCCTTACGGCGCTGGCGGTAATAGCCGGCGCGGGCGTAATACTGTTTGACCCCATCTTCCAGGGGCTGGCGATATCCTTGATAGCGGGGCAGATAGCGGCGACGCTGCTGTCGCGCGTGGCGGTGCCGGTGCTGTATTACCTGACTTTCAAAAAGAAACTGGAGCACGCGCATGTGCGCAAGCCGGAGCCGAAACCGGGCGAGCTTACGGACGAGGCGCTGGGCTACACCGGGGAATGAGAATAAATAACTTCGCCCGGGCAGCCCGTAGCGGTGCGGGGCGTTCCCCTGTTCCCCGGTTGCGGAAAGGGGGCCCCAGCCGCGGCGGCTGGGGGGAAACCGGCGCAAGGGTTTCCTCTGCCCGGGGGAACAGGGGAACGCCCCGCACACAGCTACGGCGACACAAGTTTACAGGATGCTGGCTCAAGTCTTGGAGGATAATATGACGATAAATGACACGCTTAGGCTGCTTGCGGGGTTTATAGTGCTGCTCAGCCTGGGGCTGGCGGTTTACGTGGACAGGAACTTCTTATGGCTGACGGCTTTTGTGGGGGCGAACCTTTTGCAATCGGCTTTCACAAAATGGTGCCCGGCCATGTGGTTCTTCAAAAAACTCGGACTTACGGAGTGTTGACCATGAAAATATTCTGGATCGTTTTTTCGGCCCTGCTGACAGCCGCGTTTACCTGGCTTGGGCACACCCAAAACCAGGATTTTTACCTGGCGGCGGTTATTTCCGGGTTCGCTTTGTTCAGATCAGGCACCGGCAGCGCCTGCCCGCTGGTATGGCTGTTCACCAAACTGGGAGCCGGGGGGCTCAGCTGCCCCGCAGACATAAAGAAATAGGGATCGCGTTCAACTTGAGCCCTGGCGAAGGTACCGCCGGCGCGGCACGGGGTTAACCGGGGTTTCCAGGATATAAAGCACCGGGAAATCGGAAGTTGTTTCGGTATAGCGGCGATAGCCCCCCAGGTAAGGGGAAATAGTTTCATCAAACCACCGATACCGGGCGAACAGCACCATGCCGGGACGCTCCTCCATGATTATCCGGATAAAGTCCCCTGGCGTCAAAAGCCCGGTTTTCAGCCTTTTCATGGAAGAAGATACAAGAAACGGATGTACCGGGAGATCGGCGTAAAAAGGGAAAACAGGACGGTCGGTAACCACCATGCCGGCCTGACCCCGGTATTTTTTCATCAAAGACATCAGCCCGGGATACTCCGGCTGGGCATGACCGGCCAGCAAACCCGGAATCGCCGCAACTTTCACAGGAAGCCTGGCTGCGGAAAGAACCAGAGCTCCGCACAGAAAAACACCGGGTAAGATTATTTTAGCATCCAATTCCCGAAGGTCGCGCCTCCAATACTGTTTTGAGGTCGCCAGCATTATGTACCCGGCGGATGAAGCCAGCCAGCATAAGGGGACCACAAAATAAAGACGGTGATGGTACCATATCGGGCTGTGCAGGCTGAAAACTACCAGCCCCGCGGCAACACCCGCCGCCGGCATCCAGAGCTTTTCCCTGTCCTCCCTGGCGGAGAAAAGCAATACGCCAGCGGCCAGGAGCGCTACATCATACTCCTCCGCCAGCCAGGCCGCCAGACTTTGCCAATGGTGCCCCTGGGCTCCATAGCTGGCCAGATAAGGCTTCAGTATTTGTAGATAGTTTACAGAACAGAACCCGAAAGACACCAGCAGGAACGCCGCAAAAAAAGCCGCGAACCAGAGAAACCCCGGATACCTGGCGGCTTCTGCCATATTCCGCCCGGCGACTGTAACCCTTTTTGCCCGCAGGATCCCGATAAGCATGGGGAACAGATATATCAGGGAGAAGAATTTGGTGAGCACCGCCAACGCGAACACCGCTCCGGAAAACACCAGATATTTTCTCTCCAGGTTTGCCCGGTACAGTACCACGCCGTATAGCGCCAGCGCGGATAAAGCGACAGCCGGGACAGAACCCATAACCGCCACGCTTAAACTCACATACCAGACTGAAACGGCCACAAGGATTACAGCCAACAGCGCGGCGGCATGATCGTACGTTCTGCTGACTATCTGGTATACGGCCCAGAGCAGGAGGGCGGAAAACGAAAGCATCAGCAACCGGGCGGCCTGGACGGACGGCCCAAAAAGTTTAAAGACCCAGGACAACATGAGCACCAATACCGGCGGATGATCCATCCAGACTTCCCTGTATAACGCATATCCTTTCAGATGCATGTATGCCCGCATCAGGTACAGGCCCTCGTCTATATCGAACTCAAAGACCCGCCCGAACGGAACGAAAACCGTTATTATTAAAAAAAACAGACCGGCGACCGCCAACCCGTACAAGTTTTTGGGGAAGGATACAGAGGAAAGACGGAAGAGGGGTGTTGTCATGGCTGAAGAAACTGCACCGGTCAGGCGGCCGGAGCGGTCCTGGAAAGGCACTTTATTTTATACGGCCGGGCATGCGCCGTTGCATAGCCGGCGCCGCCAAACCGCAACCGGAGAAGATCGCCTGCGCCTTCTTTCAGCCTGTCCCATATGCCGTATTTGGAAACGCCGTTCTTGCGCGGATGATGCGTGACCCGGACTTCCCCTATCCTGCAGCCCCGCTTTGCCATAATAACATCAAAAAACCTGTGCAGCCCGCCCCAAAGACAGATGCCCTCAGTGCTCTTCTTCCTGAAGACGCGCAAAGAACAGCCGACATCGTGTATCCCGGTGCCGGCGGTAAGGCTGCGCACCATGTACGCCGCCCTGGAGGCAATGCGTTTCAGCGCGGGGTCGCGCCGCGGCGACCGCCAGCCGCAGACAAGGTCAAAACCTTCGGCCAGCCTGGCAAGCAGCGCCGGAATATCCCGCGGGTCATTTTGCCCGTCCCCGTCGAGAGTGATATAAATCTCCCCGGCCGCGTGGTCGAATCCGGCCTGCAGCGCGGCGGCCTGTCCCGCATGCTCCGCAAGTTCTATAAGCACAAGACTTTTGCCCTGCACGGCTTTCAGGCGCAGCACCCCGCAATCGGTCGAAGCGTCATCTATAAAAATAATTTCATGCGTCCCGGGCAACCGGCCCATCACTTCGCTGACCGCCAGATACACCGGCACAACCGAATTTTCTTCGTTGCGGACAGGAATAATCACCGAATATTTCATAATGCGATACGCCAGGAGAGCTCAGCCCGGCCTTGAACTTGTTATAAGGGCAAGATTCCGGATATAAATAACTATCCCCACAGACTGGCCCACAATGAACACCGGGTCCTTCTTATGCAGAGCGTATATCAGCAGGCACACACCCCCCGCCAGGCTGAAATACCAAAAGCTCAAGGGAATCACGCTCTGTTTTTTCTTTTCCGAAACCAACCATTGGACCAGGAACCTGAGGAAGAACAAGGTTTGGGAGAGAAGCCCGAAAATAACCCACAAATCGTCTGTTGTCAGCCACTGCGGCATAGTGTATTCCCCGTACAGACCCGATGATATTTTTCGCCCTTGAACAGATTTTAACATATTAACTATTTTAGCGCTGCGGCGGCGGAACGCCGGGACGGCTTTTGGTGTCACTCCGGACAAGCCTGCACCAACGCCTTAAAGTGATAAAATGAATACGCTAGGGTTTTTTCCGGGCCAGGAAGAAGGCAAAACGGCGGCTAAGCACACATGAAAAACAGGACCATACTGGCAATAATCATATTTTGCGCCGCTTTACTGCGGCTGTCCCAGCTGGGGGATATCCCCTTTTGGGAAGACGAACTATACACCCTGTACCGCAGCAAGATGCCGCTTGTTTCAGCCATGTACAACCTTATCCGCGTGCCCACGCACCCCCCCCTGTATTACTTCCTGGTCAACCTCTGGGTCGGGCTTTTCGGGGACAGCGAGATCGCACTTCGTCTGCCGTCGGTCATCTTCTCCACAGCGTCAGTCTTCTATATCTTCAAATTAGGCGAAAAACTTTACAGCCCGCGCTCCGGATTGTACGCCGCGGCGCTTGCGGCCATTTTTCCCTTCAGCCTCTATTACGCGCAAGAGGCCAAGATGTATTCGCTCAGCTGGCTCTTATGCCTGGCATCCTTTTTGCTGTTTTACCGCTTGCTGGAAAATTTCAGCAAAACCGGCCTAACCGCGTATATCCTGCTTACAACAGCCTCCTGGTACACCTCCTACACAGTGATCATCTGCACACTCGTCCAGTTCCTCACCCTTTTCCTGCTTAAACCGTCTCCCGCCTGGAAAAAATGGTTTTGGGCTTATTTCCTGATACTATTGCTCTATTTCCCCTGGCTTGGAATCGTAGCGGGACAATCTTTATCCTGGGAATGCATACAATGGGTGCCGCCCACTGATAATTATCTGCTTCAAACCGCAAAACATATTTCCGGCATATTAAATTTCCCGCCTTGGGGCACACCCGGCAAATGGATAGCGGCGCCACTCACGGTCCTTTACCTGCTCATGGCGGCAGGCGCCATAGCAGGCCTTAAGAAAGACGGGTCTTTTCCATTTCGCGTTAATATCAAAACCGCGGACACCATCCTCCTGGCCTGGCTTTGCCTCCCCTTTGCGGCGTATTATCTTATCGACAAGTTCTGGTTCCGGATCTTCAGCTTGCCAAGGTATATCGGCTTCGTGCATATTCCTTTGCTGCTTCTTGCAGGCAAAGGAATTTGCAAGCTCACGGCCAGGCAGCAGGCTGCGGCGCTGGTTATCCTTTGTTTAACGTCTTCAGCGGGAATTAACGCATATTACTCGGGGGGAAGAAAAATACTTGACCAGCGGTGGGAAGAGGCGCTGGCATTTATAGAGAGTTCAAGCCCCCGGAAAAGCCTTGTGATTACCGCCATCGACCCGGCTGCCCTGGCCTGCTACAAGACAAGCCTTACGCTGCGGCCGGGCGTTTTACCGCAATCACTTATTGACAGCGCCAAAGGCCAAAGGTCTTTCTTTGTTATATTAAGGGATGAGCAGTCCATCCCCGCCATAGTCTCCGGGCACCACCTTCGAAACCAATGGAAGAAAGGCTCACTGCACATACTGCGCTATGAATGACCGCCGCCAACATACGGAAGACCCGCCCATAAAAAAAGAAGCGGGCATCTGATTACTGCGCTGAATAATCCACAGACAAGAAGGCCCCGCCTGCGCGGGGCCTTTCCTGTCAGCCTCAGTATCTATTTACTCTTGCCTTCGGCCTTAGGCTCTTCCTTGGGAAGGGACTTGAAGCACATGAACCAGTCGTAGCAGTTTATTCCCGTCTCTCTCTGCGTGTCCACGCGCGTTTTGGCCAAGCCGCAGGAGTTGGGCGGAGGCACGATCACGTCTTCACCCGGGCGCCAGTCGGCCGGGGTGGCCACCTTATACTTATCGGCGGTCTGCATGGCTATGATCAGGCGCTTTATCTCGTCGAAGTTGCGGCCCGCGGAAAGCGGGTAGTAGATCAGCGCCCTGATCTTGCCGGCAGGGTCTATAAAGAACACCGCGCGCACGGCCTGGGTGCCAGAGGCGTTGGGCTGCACCATGCCGTATTTCCGGGCCACGTCCATCTTTATATCCTCGATCAGGGGGAAGGTGACCTCCACGTTCTTCATACCCTTGTACTCTATCTTCTCCTTTATCATCCTGAGCCACGCCACATGGCTGTAGATGCTGTCTATGGACAGACCTATAACCTCGGTATTCAGGGCCCTGAACTCCGGCACCATCCTGGCGAAGGTCATGAACTCGGTGGTGCACACCGGGGTAAAGTCGGCCGGGTGGCTGAACAGTATTACCCATTTTCCTTTGTAGTCGGCCGGGAAATCCACCGGCCCCTGCGTGGTAACGGCCTTGAAGGCCGGGGCGTCGTCCCCGATAAGCGGTACGCCCTCGGCGAAGACAGAGGAAACAGCTACAGCCGCCAGCAGCAGCGGCACTATTACTATTTTTTTCATTTTTTCTCCTCCTTTCAACGCTTGCGCGTTGAAAGCGATATTCCGATTCATTTTACTTGTTGTCCGCAGAATTAAGATGCGCCGCGGCACGAAAAGTTTCATGCCGCGGCGCGGTCCCGCCCAAAACCAGGTTAAAAGGAAAAAGCAAGGCCCAGGGAATAGTAGTCGCTGCGCGCGGCGCCGCCTCCGGGACTGAACCCCTCCCAGCCCGCGGAGATCTCAGCAGGGCCCGCTTTAACGGACAGGCCGAAAGTCAAAGACTCGGAATCCGGCTGGTCCAGCAAGTAAGAGGTTTTGGCGTAGCCCGCCTCCGGGGCAAGCGGCAGGCCTGGCGCGCGCAGACGGGCCGAGACGGCCGTATCGGGAAAACCGCTGGTACCTATACTGCCTATATCCACCGGCAGCTGCCGGGCCTCGGCCGTAACGTCTTTGTCGTATGCGGTTTTTGTGAACCGCCCGCTGACACGCAGGCCATAGGCCTTAACAGAGGCCGCTATCCCGTAATCTGTCTGGCTTAACTTAAAAGCGTCGGTAAGGGTGGAGACAGAAGACCTCCGGCCGGGACCGGACAAAACAGTAGAGGTAGACGCGGCATAGATATCCTCATGGGCGGTAAGGCCCGCGAACAGGCCAAACGTCATATCCTCCAGGGAAGCGTCCCCGTCAGGTTCCCCCAGCAGTTTATAAGAGAGATCCCCATAAACGGCTGTATTATTATATCCGCCCGTTTCCGGGGTTATGGACAACTCGGCTCCGGCGCTCCAATTCCCGCGCTCCAGCCCCCCACCCAGGGAATAAGTGGAATACCTGTCGATCAAGTCGCTTGAATAAGTATTCACGGAAGGGCGCAGGTAATACGCGTCGTCACCCCATTCGGAGAAAAAGTTCAACCCGGCATAGCCGTTAGGGCCGGCGGTGTAACGCCCCCCCGTATCAGTATACGCCTGCGCGCCGCCGGCCAAAAACAAAAAAAACACAGCGGAATATACCCGTTGTTTCATATTAATCCCTTTATAGACCGCCGCCCGCGAAAAGCGGGCGGCGGCAGACCCTTGCCACGCTACTTACGCTTTCCTGCGCCGCGGTTCTGGCCGCGGTTTTCAGAACGGACTCCCCGGTTGCCGGAAGAATGTTCTTTTGTCCTCAACTTTTTCCTTTCCTGCTTGCGCTCCTGCTTCTTCAGCGCTTTTTCATCACCGCTGCCGGGCTTCTCCTGGTTCTTTATTGCCGCTTCATCGCCGGCATTCCGGGAGGTTTCCCGCGCAATATCGCCTTTAGCGTTTTCAGCCCCGGCCATTTCGCGCGTCCGGGTTTGCTCTTTTATCTCTTGCTTGTCGCCATCGGCGGCTTTCGCCTCATCTTTACCGGTTTTAAGGCGGAGCTGCTCTTTGAGCTGCAGCTTGTCCTGGGCCTGCAGCTTGTCCTGCGTCTGCAGTTTATCCCCGGTCTGCAGCTGATCCTGAGTCTGCAATTTATCCTGGTCTTTAACAGCGTCCTGTGCTTTTAACCCCGCAGGCAGCATAAGCGCAGCCGCCAGCAGGAGTATCGCGAACCGCAAGTTATTGTTTTTCATATGGCCTCCATGTTTTTGCGGTCCCGTCACCGCCTGATATGCTGACGCCCCTGCCGTCCAAAAGGTTTAGTTGCCTCGCCGCCCCCCGCGCCCGGTCCCGCCGGACCGCCTCTCGTTTTTTCGCTCCTGCCGGTATTCCCTGCGCAGTTCTTCACGGCGTTCCCTGGAAAGCTTCTGCCACTTCTTGAATTTTTTCAGCAGTTTTTCCCGGCCGTTTGCGGGCATGGCCTCAAAACGGCTCCAACGCCCGCGCAGCTCCGCCTGGCGCTCTTTGGTCAGGGAGCGGAAGCGGGCGAAATTCCCCTTGATCTCCGCTCTCTTGTCCGCGTCCATCCCTTTCCACTTCTCATAATTAGCCAGCACCCTGGTTTTTTCAGCCTCCGGCAGTTTATCCCAGGCCGCCTGCCTGGCCAAAGGAGCGTCTTCGGCCGCTCTGGCGGCTTGCGCGCCAAAGGCCATAAGGAGCAAAGTTAACGGCAGGAATCTAAGGCTTTTCATAAGACCTCCCGGTGGAAGTGGATATTTTTACTGGTTCGGCTGGCGCAAAAGCAGCCGGAGCGGCGGTGGAAACGGCCGGAGCCGTTGAGACCGCCACAAGATAGTTTTCCTGCGGGTCATCCTCAAGTATCTCAAGATTGGCCAGCAGCTCAAAGTCGCTGAAAAAATCCATATTATCCAGCACCTCGGCCGGCGCGTTCACGGCTGCAGCCATGGCGGCGGCGCATAAAAATCCGCCCAGCCAGAAGGACAGGGCCTTCTTTTTCATAATTCTTCCTCCCGCAGCGCCTCAAGCACATCCATGTCGTCAAGCAGGTCCAGGTGCTCAAGGAAAGCCGTTGTTACCACCGGGAACTCTTCCACGCGCGGCTGCCCGGGACCGCGGGCCAGCATAAAAACCAGGAAGGCGGCCATAACGGAGGCGGGTATCAGCAGCCAGGGGCTGCGGGCCAATTCGGTTTTTTCGCCTATCGCGCCTATTATTTCCGCCTTCTGCCCGGCCCAGAAAGCTTCGCTGCGGCGCGCAGCCAGCAGCGAGATCAATTTTTCCTCTTTTTCATCGTTATTCATAAATATTCCCCCAGCAGGGCTTCAAGCTTCTTCCTGGCCTCGAACCAGTGGGCTTTAACTGTCCCTTCGGCCATCCCCAGTGCAAGCGCTATTTCCGCCATAGCGAATTCCTGCGCCCGCAGCACGGCAACTTCTCTTTGGCGCGGCGGCAGCGTATCTATGGCAGCCTGCACCCTGCGCTGCATGTCGGCCGCCAGCGCCGCCTGCTCGGGACGCCCGTCAGCCCGGTCAGGAAGAATATCCTCGAGCGCCGGGGCTTCTTCTTCCGTATCCCCGTGTCCCAAGCCAGCCCAGGAACGGAGTTTTTTCCAGCGCCAGTAGGAGCGGACCTTATTGGCGGCTATACGGAAAAGCCAGGTTTTCAAAGAACTCTCGCCGCGGAACCCTTTGAGATGTTTCCACGCGGAAATGAAGGTTTCCTGCGTTATGTCGTCGGCCGCCGCCGCGTTGCCGGTCAGGCGCAGTGCCAGGCCGTAAACCTGCCTCTGATGGGCGTCTATCAGCAGGGAGAACCGGGCTTGCGGATTCTCAACAGGCCCCCCGGCCGGACTAAATTTTTCCATCATCTCAATTAACGTTTCCACCCTTTTACTGACGCCTGACAAGGCTGAAAGGTTTAGCCTCCCGCAAAGCCATTATATAAATATCCGGCGGGTGCCATGCCGGCGCCGGCATGAAACTTTAACTTCTCCCGCGCATCTAATATATACAGGGTAAGGCTAAGGAGGCAGTATGAAATTCATGAACGAGCAGACAGCGCAGGAGGCCAAGAAACGCCTGGACTCGCTGGGCGCGGAAGTCAGGATAATTTTCTTTAAAGAAGCCCTGCTCTGCCAGACATGCGGCACGGCCGAGGAATTCTACGGTGAACTCGCCGGGCTGTCAGGCAAGCTCAAACTGGAAACCTTCAACAAGGTGACCGACACGGCAAAGGCCGCGGCCTACGGCATCACCGAAGTTCCGGCCGCGGTAATAGAAGGGCCTAACGGGGCCCGGGTGAAATTCCTGGGCATACCCTCCGGCTACGAATTCGTTTCACTGCTGGAGGCGCTGAAAAATTCCGCCCTGCCCGCGCAGGAACTGAAACCGGAAACCATAGTCGCGCTGAACGCAATCACTTCCCCGGTGAACATAAAGGTCTTTGTAACCCCAACCTGCCCGTACTGCCCGCCCGCAGTGGTAATGGCTCACCGGTTCGCCCTGGTCTCGCCGTGGATAACCGCGGAGATGATTGAGGCCACCGAGTTCCCCGCACTTTCGGATAAATACGAAGTTGCCGGCGTACCCCAGATAGTGGTGAATGAAACCGTTAAACTTGTGGGCGCGCAACCAGAGGAACAGATGCTGAAAGCTGTTTTAGAGGCGGCAGCGGTCAAAAATCCCGCTTAAGGGCGGCGCGGGCGCGGAAGAGACGGGTTTTAAAAGCAGGGATGGTTATCTTTAGTATTTTGGCGGCTTCTTCCATGCTCAGGCCCTGTATGTCGGCCAGCGTGATAGCCAGGCGGTACGGCACCGAAAGTTTTGCCAGGGCTTTAGCCACGCTTTCGGAAAGCTCCCTGCGGGCCAGTTCGTCGGCGTGAGTGAGATCCGCCAGGTCGCGCACGTCTTCCAGGCTCACCAGCTTTTCCGCCTTCTTCTTGCGGAACTTCATCCAGCAGTTATTGGCCGCTATGCGGTACAGCCAGGTGCCGAAACCGGAATTGCCCTTGAATTTAGCTATGTTCTTGAAAGCCGAGATGAACGTATCCTGGTAGACGTCGTCCGTTTCGGACTTGAGACCCAGGCAGACATGCTGCGCCAGGCCGTAAATCTTCTCCTGGTATTTCTTTACCAGCACCTCGAAGCTGGCGGTATCGCCAGAACGCGCCTTTTCAACCAGCCTGGCCTCTTCTTGATCCATCAATAATGTTCCGGCGCGTGGCCCTCTTTGCTTTTCCGGGAAAAGGAAAGCGCGAACAGCAGACCGAAGAAGCCGTTGATGTCGCCAATGGTGAACCGCTCGCATTTAAAATTCGACCGTTTTTCGTTGTGCGCCATGTCTCGCTTCCAGATCCCCGCAATTTCCGTAAATAGTCTACAAAATTTCATTCCGCGGTTTTGCTCAGCGCCGGCACTTACCTCACGGCTGGCGGCTGACCTCTTTATAGACGAGGGCCGAGATCTCGCTTATTACCCCGGCCAGTTTTTCCGGGTCTCGGCCGCGCGTCATGACGCCCAGTATGTAAGGCGACTTGCCGTGGTAAATAACGCCGCAGTCGTGCAGCTGCATGGTAGTTCCGGACGGCCATATTATTTTCCGTTCGCCGAATTTATTAGCGAGCCGCACTCCCGGCGGGAGACCGGCCGCCAGCCCGGCCCTGAAACGCGTCCGCAAAAGATGTCCCAGTATTTTTTGAGACATCTCCGGGGTGAGGTAGGTGGAATTATACAAGGACAGAAAGATCATCATGTACTGCTTAACGGTAATATGGAATTCCCCGGATTCCGGAACCCTCAGGCCGAAAACCCTGTACGTCCGCTCCAGCGCCGCTTTCGAATACCTGGCCCTCAGGTTATAGGTGGCGTTATTATCGGAGAAGACCAGCATCTGGGTAAGGAGCCTGTCTATGGTGTATGTCTCGCCTATCCGCAGTTTTTCCGCCGCCGGTATCTCCTGCATGGGCAGGGACCCCGCGGGAGCTTCTCCCTCTAAATTATTGTAAACGACCTTCACCTCAAGGCTGCCAGGCTCTTTCTCGGCCGTTCTAAGGATACTCATCGCAAGGTACAGCTTCATCAGGCTGGCCGGGATAAAACCTTCCTGCTCTTCTATCCCCACAGAATACCCGGTATCCAGCGCCTGGAAATATACGGAGATATGGTCCGCCCGGCCCTCGTCCTTTTGTTTTTGCAGCAGGTCCGTGATATCTTTCCTGGCCGGGAGCAGCCGTGCCTTCCGGTAAAAATTGATCTGCGGGTTCAGTAGATTATAGCGGGCCAGGTGGCGGCACCCGGCCGCGAATAAACAACAGGCCGCCAGCAGGGCCCCGGCACATACAACGGAGTGCGTCGTAAACTTTTTCATAAGCAGATCCTTATCCCGCATATCCGGCAGACACAAGCCAGGACGGCTAAAACTTAAAGGCCAGCATGGCGCCAGGCTCGCCTTCCCGCCCCAGGTAAGGCGCAAATTTAACGGCCGAGGGTCCGGCCGGCCCTGTACGCTTTGCCGCCGTGCGCCCGCCGGCCGCTATGGCCTTGCCTATCGCGTAGCCGACGGCCAGGCCCAGCGGGTAGTCGCTGGCCCAGTGCACGCCGTTATTCACCATCTGGAAACTGAGCGCGCCCAGCAGCGTGTAGCCCAGCGGCCGGACATATTTTTTCTCCGGGTAGTTCTCGGCTATCACCGTAACCGTCATCATGCCGGTAGCCAGGTGCCCCGAAGGGAAGGCGTCATAGCGGGTACGGCGCGCCTGGAACTCCGCGAAAGAGGGGAACATGCGCCATACTCCGCGCGGCGCCGTGGCCCCGCGCGGCGTTTCGCGGCCGGTGGCGCGCTTCAGCAACTGCGTGGTGAAACCTGTCACCAGCAGGCCTTCAGCCAGCTGGTGGCCGGTCTGCGCCGCGCGCCAGTCGTCTTTCAGCCAGCCGCGGGCCTCGAAATAACCGACAAGCCCCAGGTTCACCCAGCCGTCACCCAGAAAATACAGGGCGGAACCCAGGTCGCTGGGACCGCGGAAGAGGGAAACCCCGCCGGCTTTAAGGTATGTCCTGGTTTTGTCAACTTTTGAGATGCCAAGTTTTCTCCCGGCTTTTTGAGCGTTGTTATAAATTTTCTGATCGTACTCTATCAGGAAAAGCGTGGAAGCGCCGATGGCGGCCAGCCAGGGCAGGCTTTCTTTGTTAAAACTCTCTTTTATAAAAAGGCCGAAGTCGGCCGGGCCGGCGCCGATGGTGCGCCAGAAGCCGGGCCGGGCATAGGTAAGGGAAGAACCGTCTTTAAAGGTAACGGTCCGCGGCGGCGCCTGCTGGGCGCGCAGGTCCGCGGAGCAAAGCCCGGGCAGCAGCAGGGCCGCCGCCAGGAGGGTCCTTATCCGCGCGCCAGTTTCCATTTGGTACCGCCCGGGATGTCTTCTATAAGCACACCTTTGTCGGAGAGCGCCTTGCGCAATTCGTCGGAGCGCTTGAAATCTTTCGCCTTGCGCGCCGCTTCCCGCTCTTTTATCAGGGCGGCCAGTTCAACCGGCAGCGCGGCCTCCCCCTTCACCTTAAAAAGATCCAGCGCCGTCACTTCTTCGGCCGCCGTCGCGAAAGCCAGGCGTTGCGCGGCGGGAATGGAATTATCCTTCAATGTTTCCCAAAGTACGGCCATGGCGGCCGGAAGGTTTATATCGTCCGACAGAGCTTCGGAGAAATCCTTAAACCACCTGGCCTCCCGGTCTACGGGCATGGCGGCTGCGCCGGCTTCGGCTTTCACCCTTGCGGCCAGCGCGCGCAGGCC
>Ga0156396_1171_pt1 | contig 25484 bp, 22 predicted proteins | sample RifOxyA3_FD_108040 | JGI IMG/M metagenome (GOLD analysis project Ga0156396, IMG submission 108040) | Elusimicrobia bacterium RIFOXYA12_FULL_57_11 | reverse complement strand
CGGTCGGCCGGTAAAGCTGATCTACGGCCGCAAGGAAGATTTCCAGAGCATGTCGAAGCGCCATCCCGGCTGGGCCCGGGTGGCCTACGCCGCGGATAAAACCGGGAAGATTACCGCCTGCCGCGTAAAATACGTGCTGGACGGAGGCGCCTATTGCACCCTTTCACCCATTGTGCTGTGGCGCGGTACCGTGCACGCCGCCGGGCCGTACAAGATAGCCAATGTGGATATAAAGACTTACGCCGCGGCCACCAACAAGGTGCCCTGCGGCGCCTTCCGCGGTTTCGGCCAGCCGCAGGTCTGCTTCGCGCAGGAATCCCTGATAGACGAATTGGCGGGTAAGGTGGGCATGGACCCCGTACAGTTCCGTCTTAAAAATCTGCTGGATCCGGGCGATAAGACCGTTACCGGCCAGAAGCTGAATTCCTCCTGCGGACTGAAAGAGATAGTGCAGGCGGTGCGTAAAAAATCGGGCTGGGATAAGAAGGCCGGTGGCCGGACGGTAAAAGCGAAAAACCAAGGGGATGTCGTCACGGGGATAGGATTTTCGGCTACCTACTACGGGGTGGGTTTGGGCGCTAAAGGGCGCTACCTCGACCGCGCCGGCGCCCTGGTAAATATTTACAAAGATTCTTCGGTGGGCGTGAACGTGGGCAATACAGAAATGGGGCAGGGCGCGCTTACCGTGCTGGCCCAGATAGCCGCCGAAACTTTGAACGCGCCGTACGAAAGCGTGAAGGTGGAGGAGGTGGACTCCTCAAAGGTGCCGGATTCGGGCCCCACGGTGGCCAGCCGCACCACGCTGATGAGCGGCAATGCCATCATAGAGGCCGCCACTCCGATCCGCGAGCGTATCTTTAAAACCGCCTACTCCATGCTGATCTCCCTGGGCGCCGATGCCGGCCGCAAGATGACGGCGGCCTCGGGCCTTTTCTCCATGGGAGGCCGGACGGTGGATTTCAGGGCGGTCGTAGCCGAATGCTGGGTGCGCCGCCAGAAGATGAGCGAACAGGGCTGGTACGCGGCCCCGCGCACCACTTTTAAAATGGAAGACGGCCAGGGCGATGCGTATGTCATCTATTCCTACTCGGCCAACGCCGCCGAGGTGGAAGTGGACCTTAAAACAGGCGTACTAAAGGTGAAAAAAATCTGGGCCGCCTATGATGTGGGGAAAATAGTGAACCCACGCCTTGCTTTGGGGCAGGCGCAGGGCGGCATACTGCAGGGGATGAGCTGGGCCGTTTACGAGAACCTGGTCTATAAGAACGGGATAATGGTAAATCCCAACTTTACGGACTACGTTATAGCCACTACCGCCGACAAACCTGAATATGATATAACTTTTATAGAGAAGCCCTACAAGGACGGGCCTTACCATGCCAAGGGTATGGGCGAGGTGCCGCTTATAGGCGTGGCCCCGGCCGTGGCCAACGCGGTAAAAAACGCCTGCGGCGCCCGGGTAAGGTCAGTGCCGCTGTTGCCGGAAAAGATCTGGAAAGAACTGCAGAATACGCGGGTGAGGGAGAGCACTGATGAAAAACACATTTAAAATTTTACTAGCGGGTTTTATGTTCCTGCCGGTATTGTTCTCCGGGGCGTACGCCGAGGATAAATATGACCAGCTGGCCAAAGAGATAACTTCCGCCGGCGAAGCCGTGCACGGCAAGAAAATAGCCATCATCCCTTTCTCCTACGCCGACGGCAGGGCCGGGGCGACCAAGGACGGTTCGGTGATTTCCGAGCGCCTTACCATCAAGATGATCAACATGCACAAGTTCGAGATAATCGAACGCTCCGTGCTTGATAAAGTGATGAGCGAGCTGAAACTGCAGTCCTCCGGCATGATAGACGCCTCCAGCGCGCAGCAGCTGGGCAAAGTGCTTGGGGTGGAAGCGATAGTTACCGGGACCCTGGTGGAGATGCAGGCCGGGGAGATAGAGGTTAACGCCCGCCTTATCAAGACCGAGACGGCGCAGGCAATAGGCGCTTCGCAGGTTTCGGTAAAGAAAGACTGGATGGGCGACGCCGCCACCGTTCCGCAGCAGCCCGCGTATCAGCAGCCGGTGTATCAGCAGGCGGCGTACCAGCAGCCGGTGCAGGCCGCGCCCCGCGTCAGGGGCGAGTATGAATATGGATTTTTTGAATTTGTGGCTGGCGGCGGCAGCCAGACTACCGATATCAAATGGGATGTCGCAAGGTGGGCCGGAGTGGAACAGACGGCTCTTGTAACCAGCGGCGCTGGTCCTCTCGGTTTCCGTGTGGGCGGCTTTGGCAAGGGTGCTTTTGGCGGAGCTTTCGAGTTTTCCATTTCTAAACACTATGTAGAGGCCCAGCGGGCGGTGCTCAATAACGTCCTGCTTCCCTTGAACCTGCCGGCCGGCTATATAGACGCCACTTCCATCGGCATAAGCGGGGACCTGCTGCTCAGGACCATGACGAAAGCCCAGTTCTACCTGGGCATAGGGCTCGGGATGTCCATTAATAATATAAAGTCCAGCGCTATACGGGATATCCGCAACGTCCTGCTGAACGAGACCGCTATAGGGTTCATGTTCCGTGTGCCGGTCGGCATCCGGTTCAATATGGATAATACCACGTTCTTCCTTGAAGGCCGCATGGAGATGAACTCCACCTCTTTCACCCGCGGAAGTGCCAGCGAAACGAACAGCCTGACTTTTGTCGGGGCAAGGGGCGTTTTCGGTGTGGGTACCAAGTTCTGATATGAAGCTGTTTTCTCTGGCTTGTTCGGTTAACGGGCATAAAGTCAGGCGGGAGATACTTTCCGCGCGTTCCCTGCTTGAATTTATACGTGAAGACCTGGGGCTTAAGGGTACCAAGGAAGGCTGCGGCGAGGGGGAGTGCGGCGCCTGCATGGTGCTGGTAGACGGTCTGGCCGTTAACGCCTGCCTTATGATGGCGGTGCAACTGCACGGCAGGGACCTTGTTACCATAGAAGGTATAAAAGGCAAAGCCGGCGGGCTGCACCCGCTCCAGAAAACCTTTATGGCGGAAGGAGCCGTGCAGTGCGGTTTCTGCACGCCGGGGCTTATAATAGCCTCGGAAGCGCTGCTGCGCCGCAAGCCAAAAGCTACCCTTGAGGATATAAAACTTGAACTTACCGGCAATCTGTGCCGCTGCACCGGTTACGAAAAAATTATTTCGGCGGTAGCAAAAGCCCGCGGTAAATAAAATGCCTGAAATCATAGTCAAACCTTCAACGCTCAGGGAATTATGGGTAATGCTGCCGGAACTTCCGGCCGCCCGCCGCTACCTTGCCGGCGGTACTGACATAGTGACCGCCGATAACGCCGGGGTTGAACCCTCCCGATGCTGGGTGGATATAAGCGCCCTGCCGGAACTGGGGGCAATAAAAGAGACCGCACGGGCGCTGTTTATAGGTTCCTGCGTTAAAATTTCGAAAATAGAAGCTTCCGCGGCGGTGCGCAAATGGTGTCCGGCCCTGACGGCCGCCATCCCGCATTTTGCCAGCCCGTCTTTGCGGAACATGGCCACGCTGGGCGGCAACGCCGCCAACGGCAGCCCCTGCGCCGACGGCGCCTGCGCCCTGATAGCCGAGGGGGCCTTTATTTTCCTGGCGCTTAAAGGCAGTAAGCGCCGGCTGCTTCTTAAAGATTTTTTCCTGGGCCCCAAGAAGACCGCGCTAAAAAAAGACGAGGTCATACTGGGTTTTGAGATTCCCAAGCGCAGGCACGCCGGGGCGTATTTTAAGCTTGGGCCGCGGGCCTATTTCGGCATTTCCAAAGCGGCGGTAGCTGTTACGGCCGAAATTTCCGGCGGGGTTATACGGCGGGCCGCGGTAGCGCTGGGCTCGGTGGCCCCGGTGCCGCTCCTGGCCGTAAAGACCGGCGCGTGGCTTGCCGGCCGCGCGCTTTCCCCCGGTTCTGCGGCGTTGGCCGCGGCCCTGGTTAAAACCGAGGTCGCTCCTATAACCGATGCGCGCAGCGAAGCCGGGTATCGCAGGGAAATGTGCGGCGTCCTGCTGGAGCGCGCGCTAAATTCTCTAACATAGATACATGAAGTTTAAAAATACAAAGCAACTGCTCCTCTCCCTGTTTCTGGTCTGTCCAGTGGCTGTGGCGGCGCAGTCAGCTGAAGCCGACCCGCTGCTGACGGCGCTTAAAACCGAATTGGCGCGCAGTATTACGGGGTTAATTAACGCCGAGCCTTCCCCGTTGTATTACCTGGGCTACGAGGCGTACGATAAAACCTCCTATTCCGTGTCGGCCCGCCTCGGCTCAGTTTACACCGAAGACAGCCGCCGCAGCCGGCAGCTGGACGTGGACGCGCGTGTGGGGGCCATGTCGCTGGATAACACACACGAATTCAAGGGGGGCAACTCCTCCGGTAATTCCAAGCGCCAGGAGGCGTTCACCCTGCCGGTGGAAGACGACGCCGCGGCGCTCCGCGCCGAGATTTGGACGCTTACCGACAGGGCCTATAAGGCCGCGCAGGACCAGTACGCGAAAGTGAAAATGAATAAGAGCGTTACGGCTGATGAAGAGGACAAATCCGATGATTTCTCTTTATCGGGGGCTTCCGTCTTATATGAAAAAGCGTCTTTCCCCGCTGTTGATAAAGCCAAATTCCGGGCCATGGTCCGCAGGCTTTCGGAAAAGTTCAAAGCCCACGATTTTATTTACAGCTCTTATGTGAACCTGATGGCGGATACCGTGAACCGCTATATGGTGAATTCCGAAGGCGCCAGTATAGTTACCGGCAACACTTATGTGCGCTTTATGTATTCGCTTTATACCCGCACCCCCGACGGGATGGACCTTTCCCGCGTAAAAATATACGACTCGGACACTCCGGGCGAGATCCCCGGCGAAGCCGTAATAGCCGGGGATATGGAGAAGTCCATAGCGGAACTCAAAGCGCTGCGCGCCGCCCCCCCGGAGCAGCCCTACAGCGGTCCGGTGCTGCTTGAAAGCCGCGCGGCCGGTGTTTTCTTTCACGAGATACTGGGGCACCGCATGGAAGGGCACCGCCAGAAGAGCGAAGACTCCGGCCAGACCTTTGCCAAGAAGGTTGGCCAGCCTATCATGCCGGCTTTCCTCAGCGTCTACGACGATCCCTCCCTCTACCGCTATGGCGGCCAGTTCCTGCGCGGTTTTTATCGTTTCGACGACGAGGCCGTGCCGGCGCAAAAAGCCGTGCTTGTGGAAAACGGCGTCCTTAAAGGTTTCCTGATGAGCCGGTCGCCCATAAAGAATTTCCCGGTTTCAAACGGGCATGGCCGCCGCAGCGAAGGGCGCGGCGCCGTGGCGCGCATGGGCAACCTGATAGTGGCCTCTTCTAAAACTGTGTCTTACCCGGAGCTTCGCCGGGTATTCATTGAAGAAGTTAAAAAAGCCGGCAAGCCCTACGGCCTGGTGGTGTCCGATATCGCCGGCGGATTTACCATAACCGACCGGTACCTGCCGCAGAGTTTTTCGGTAAGCGTTACCATGGGCTATAAGGTTTATGCCGATGGCCGCCCGGACGAGCCGCTGCGCGGACTTAACCTGATAGGCACGCCGCTGCAGACTTTCTCGCGCATCCTGCTGACAGGTGACGATTACGGGGTTTTTAACGGGAGCTGCGGCGCCGAATCCGGCTTTGTGCCGGTTTCGGCCGTGTCACCGAGCCTGCTTTTCTCGGAAGTTGAAACGGAAAAAGTTCAGAAATCCAACGATAAACCGCCGGTGCTGAAGCCGCCATTTACCGATAAATGACAGGCTGTGGCTTTTTTGCGGAGGCAGTAAGCGACTTATGAATAAATTCGCGGCAAAAGCGCTTCTCGTTCTGTTTGCGGCGGCCCCGGCCTTCGCCGGGGATGATGTGGTGCTTAAGGCCATGACGGACGAAATGCAGCGTACCGTGCAAAGTCTTAAGATGGACAGCCTGGCCCGGCCGTATTTCGTTTCTTACTACGTGATGGATTCCACGGAAAACTCCGTGTCCGCCGTTTTCGGCTCCCTGCGCGACGAGAATGTTTATATTTCGCGTGATGTCTCCGTGGACCTGCGGGTAGGGGACAGGTCTTTTGACAGTTCCGGCTATGTGGGGCAGGATTTTGGCGGGTATAAGCCCGGTTCGGGGCCCATGAACGAAGAGGCGGGCTACGACTCCCTGCGCTCCTCCCTGTGGTCGCTGACCGACGAGGTCTATAAGAAGGCCCTTGAAAAGCACTCGCAGAAAAAAGCTTACCAGCAGAAAAAAAACATTTCCGAGCTTTACGGAGACTTGTCCCCGGAGAAAAAAGAATCGTTTTTTTCTGACAGGACGGGGTTGGAGCCCTTCGACGCCTCCGTCTGGCGGGAAAACGTGAAAAAACTTTCCGCGGTCTTCCGCAAGTACCCCAAGGTGCAGGGGTCGCTGGTGTCTTTCAGCCGTGCCCTGCGCACCGTGCGTTTTGTGAACAGCGAGGGAACGCGTTACCGCTACTGGTGGGACAAGATCGGGCTTGATATCCGCGCTTCCGTGCAGGACCGGACCGGCCTGCGCATAACGGATGAAAAAAAACTTGCCTGGCGTTCCATGGCGGCGGTCCCCTCGTTTGATGCGCTTGCCGCGGAGACAGAGGCTTTTGCCCGCGACATGAATTATCTGGTGGGCTCCTCCACGGCCGAGATTTACATGGGGCCGGTACTTTTCGAGGACCAGGCGGCGGCCGAATTCCTTAATCAACTGTTCGTCCGGAATGTTTCGTTCTCCCGTACCCCTTGGGCGGACCGCGAGGACTGGCTGCGCTACTACATGGACAGCGGCGGGCTTACCAGGAAACTTAATATGCGTGTGCTGCCGGCCTTCATGAACGTAGTGGATGATCCCCTGACCCTGGCCAGCGGCGGCGTGGAGTTGAACGGCAGCTATCCGATAGACAACGAAGGGGTGCGCCCCGCGCCCCTTGAACTTGTAAGGAACGGCAGGCTCACCGGTTTTTACATGGGCCGCGCGCCTGTAAAAGAGTTTCGCAACTCCAACGGGCACGCGCGCGCTTTTCCCAACGAATTCTCCACGCCGCGCCCGGGCAACGTGTTCTTTTCCGCGAATCCGGAAAAGCGCGCGTCCAGGGCGGCCATGAAAAAAGAACTTGTCCGGCTGGCCCGGGAGAACGGTCTGGAATACGCGCTGCTGGTGCGGCGCCTGGACACCGAAGACCAGAAGAAGATGGAAGACCTGCTGGCCAGCCCGGTACTGGCCTATAAAGTGAGCGTGAAGGACGGTTCTGAAACGATTATTGGCGGCGCTGAGTGGACCGGCGTGACCTTCCGCGCTTTGCGCGATATCCTGCTGGTTGCCGATACCGATTATGTGTACAACTATTACCAGGCGGGGCAGTTTATCTATAACCGCGGCTATGTGCCTGCTGCCATAGTGGCGCCGTCCGCGCTATTGGTGCAGGAAATGGAACTGAAGCCTACTGAAAGCAAGCCGGACAGGCAGCCTTACCTGCCGCATCCTTATTTTGATCCGGAACAGGGGCGCTGACAGCGGTTGCTCTGGTGCGGTTATTTTCCGTTTTGCGGCCTTAATCTCTGGAGGTTCGGATGAAAAATATCAAATATTACGCGTTTCCTTCAACTACGAAGGAGGCTGTGGCGTTGCTGCTTAACAAGAGGTACAAGGCTATGGCGCTGGCCGGCGGTACGCTGGTTGCCAAAACCCTGCCTGAAACGGTAGAGACCTACCTGGACATCAAAAACGTCCCGATAAAGAATATAAAGCTGCAGGGCGGGAACCTGGTAATAGGCGCGGGCGCCACCTTTAACGATATCGATCTCTCAAAGCTCTGCCGCGGCTGGGCCGGCGGGGTTATTTCCGCCGCGGCCGCAAAGTGCTCAAGCCAGCTTATACGCAACATGGCCACTATAGGCGGGAATGTGGCCCGTCCGCACTCTTTTAATATTTTTCCTGTGGTGCTGCTTGGCCTGGACGCGAAGGTCCGCCTTAGCTCCCGCTCCGGGGCCAGGCTCGTGGATTTCCAGGACCTGTATTCTTCCGGCCTGGGCCTGCGTCCCGGCCTGGACAGCCTGATAACCGAAATAGTCATTCCCGGGAAAACCAGAAAGTGGAAGTGTGAATTTGTGAAGCTGGCCAAGACGGAGTCCAGCTGGGAGTCATATATAACGCTGTTCTTCTCGGCTGAAAAAAAAGGAAAAGGCCTGGCGCAGGTCCGCGTGGCCGTAGGCGCGCTTTCCCCAAAGCCGTTCCGCGCGCCGGAAACGGAGAAGGTTCTTCTCTCCGGAGCCGGGCCTGTGGCTGCCGCCACGGCTTTTGCCGCTGAGCTCGATGCCGCCAGGGCGGGGGAATACCGCGCTTCCGCAGCTGCCAGCCTGCTTAAGCGTTTCGCCGGTTCCATCTGAAAAAGGTAAACATGAAAAATAACATAATAGAAATGACCAGGGGTTTTTTTAACATCACGGTAGCCGTCAACGGCGAGAAAAAAGAACTGGCCGTAAGGAACGGGGAGTTTTTGCTGGACGCGTTGCGCCGGCACGGCTGGAAAGGTACAAAAAAGGGCTGCGACACCGGTGACTGCGGTTCCTGCGCCGTGATCCTTAACGGCAAACCCGTGCTGGGTTGTCTGGTGCCGGCGGTTGCCGCGCATGACGGGGCGATAACCACCATAGAAGGCCTGGGTTCCGTGCGTGAGCCCCACCCGCTGCAGGCGGCCTTCGTGGAAGCCGGCGCCGTGCAATGCGGCTTCTGCATCCCCGGGATGATACTTTCCTCCAAACATCTGCTGGATGTTACGCCAAACCCTACCGAGGCGGAGATACGCAAGGCCCTGGATGGGAACCTCTGCCGGTGTACCGGCTACGTTCAGCAGGTGGCGGCCGTGAAAAATGCAGCTAAAACACTTGCGGGCAAGGGAAAGCGGGCTTGAATTTTTACGGAACGGAGAACACCAATGGATGCTAAGAACCTGAAAGTCGTTAACAAACCTGTAGCAAAAATGGACGCCATGGGCTTGGCCTGCGGCGAGCCGGCCTTCACGGACGATGTGGAGATCAAGGGCCTGCTGTGCGGCAAAATATTGTGGAGCCCCCACGCCCACGCCCGCATAAAGAAGATAGACACGGACGCCGCGCTCAAAGTTCCCGGCGTCAAAGCCGTGCTCACCTACAAGGACCTGCCCCGCGTGCCACATACCACCGCGGGCCAGGGCTACCCCGAACCTTCTCCTTACGACACCTATACGCTGGATAATAAGGTGCGCTATGTGGGCGACCGTGTGGCCGCTGTAGCCGCGGAAACACAGGAAGCGGCGCAGGAGGCCATTTCTAAAATTAAAGTTGAGTATGAACTGCTGCCGGCGGTTTTCGACACCTTTGAGGCCATGAAAGAGGGCGCCCCGGTCATCCACGACGAAGAAGACTCAAAAAATATTCCCGACGCCAAGCATAACATCGCCGCTAAATTTGATTTCGAGGTCCGCAACGGGGACTGGTTCAAGGAGGCCGACCATGTGTTCGAACACAGCTGGAAAATCCCCTACCTGCAGCACTGTGCCATAGAGCCGCACGTCACCATAGCGTATTTCGACAATGCGGGGCGCCTGGTGCTGCGCACTTCCACCCAGGTTCCTTTCCACGTGCGCCGCATAGTTGCCCAAGCCCTCAAGATCCCGGTTAAAAATATCCGCGTTATCAAGCCCCGTATCGGCGGCGGTTTTGGCTCCAAGCAGGAGGTGCTGGAGGATATAGTGGCCGCGCTGGCGCTGAAAGCCGGGCGCCCGGTGAAGCTGGAATATACCCGCAAGGAGACCTTTATTTCTTCCCGCACCCGCCATCCGGCCACCTGCCGCATGAAGGCCGGCGTCAAGAAGGATGGCACCATTACCGACGCCGAGATGGAGATAACGCTTAACACCGGCGCCTACGGCTCCCACGCGCTGACGGTTATGATGTGTTCCGGCTCGCACACCATCCCGATGTACCGCGTTAAAAATAACATTAAATTCATAGGGCGCAGCGTTTACACCAATATGCCTGTGGCCGGCGCTTACCGCGGCTACGGCGCTACCCAGGGCTTCTTTGCCTGGGAATGCCTGATGGATATGATGGCCGCCAAGATCGGTATGGACCCGGTGGTGTTTCGGAAGATGAATTACATAAAGCTTGGAGAGGGCTCGCCGGTGTTCAAAGCCATGGGCGAGGGCCGCGAGGGCGTGGAGCAGGTCATCACCTCCACCGGCCTGTTCGAGGCCATACAGAAGGGCATGGACGAAATTAAATGGGCCGAGAAGAAGGCCAAGTACGCCAGCCAGACGGGGCCCATCCGCCGCGGCGTAGGTGTGGCCTGCATGATGCAGGGCTCCGGCATTCCGGAAGTGGACATGGCTTGCGCCACCATGAAGATGAACGAGGACGGCTCCTTCAACCTGCTTGTGGGAGCGGCTGACCTGGGCACCGGTTCGGATACCATACTGGCGCAGATAGCCGCCGAAGTGCTGGGGATAAAGGCGGACGACATAGTGGTAACTTCTTCCGATACCGATATTACGCCTTTCGATGTGGGAGCGTACGCATCGTCCACCACCTTTATTTCCGGCGGCGCGGTAAAGAAGACGGCCGAGAAGGTGCGGGATATGATAATAGAAGTCGGGGCAAAGATCCTGGACAAGAAAAAAGAGGAACTGCGTCTGGCTGACGGTAAAGTCGTAGCTGCGGACGGGGCTTCCTGCCCGTTGTCGGAAGTGGCAAACACTTCGCTGTATTATTATAACCAGCACCAGATAACCGCTTCGGCTTCGCATTTTGCCCACACCTCCCCGCCGCCTTTCCAGGCTAACTTTGCCGAGGTGGAGGTGGACACTGAAACCGGGCAGATAAAGATACTGGACTATGTTTCCTGCGTGGATTGCGGCACCGCTATTAATCCACAGCTGGCGCAGGGGCAGAACGACGGCGCGGTGGTGAATGGTATCAGTCACACTTTATCCGAGGAAATGGAATTCTCTTCCAACGGTACGCCGCTTAACGCCTCTTTTCGCCGTTACAAGATACTTTCCGCGGCCGATACGCCCCCGGTGAGGAGCTTTATCATCCCCACCTGGGAGCCGGCCGGGCCTTTCGGGGCCAAGTCAGTGTCCGAAATAGGGATAAACGGGCCGCTGCCGGCGGTAGCTAACGCCGTGTATAGCGCTACCGGCGTATGGCTTTTTGAAGCGCCCTTCACGCCGGATAAGGTGCTTAAAGCCATAAAGAAGGCCAGGTAGGGGCCCTGCCGTAAAAGAGGAGGCTTGCTGAACAGGCCTCCTTTTTTATGATAAATAGATTGATTTTTATGTTAATTTAATGTATATTTAATATAAATATTGCGATAGTATATCTAAAAGGTGCTTTATGTCTAAAGATACGCGCGGCGAAGGACCAGTCCTGAAAAATTTTCTGGAAATCCCCTACGACGAACTTGAGGCGCTGAACCTTGAAGCTGCGGCCGCCGCCGAAAAATTGACGCCCTCCGAACTGGAGAAAAAATACTGCGTCTATCTGGAGCAGGAAAAACGCTTGAAAGCGGTTACGGTCTGTTTCACCGACATTGAAGGCCGGTTCCATATGCTGGACTATGATAAGCAGCATTTCCTGCGAGCCAACGATAACCTGACCTTCGACGGTTCCTCTATCCGCGGATTCTCGGCGCAGCAGGAATCGGACCTGCGTCTCGGGATGGACTGGGGCAGCATCTTCTGGCTGCCTTCCGACGTCTTCGGCCCGGGCAAAGTTATAATGTTCGGTACCGTGCTCAACCGCGACAAGACCCCGTATGAATCCGATTTCCGCGCCCGCCTGGCGGACCTTGCCGCGGAAATGAAAAAGACGCGCGGGCTTACCGCTAACGTGGCGGCGGAGGTGGAAGGCTTCGTGGTGAAGGGCCTTAACGCCGAACAGTCCTATAACGAGGGCGCGGGGTTCGAACTTATCTCCACCGGCGGCTATTTTCATTCCCTGCCGCTGGCCCCGCTTAAGAATTTTATCGACACCGCCGCGGAGGCGCAGCGCGCGATGGGGTTTCGCAACGAGAAGGACCACCCCGAGGTGGCCCCGTCTCAGTTCGAGCTTAATTTCTCCTGCGCCGGAGTGGTGCGCGCCTGCGACCTGGTGCAGCTTTATAAACTGGTCTGCCGTCAGGTGGCCGCCAACATGGGGATGACCGCCACTTTCCTGCCCAAGCCCGTCTCCGGAGTTAATGGCAGCGGCATGCACCTTAATATCTCGTTCTCCAAAGGCGGGAAGAATATATTTCACGACTCTAAAGGCCAAGACGGTCTTTCAAAGGCGGCCTGGCACGCGATAGAGCGCATACTCAACCACGCGCAGGAACTGTCGCTGATACTTAACCCCAGCGTGAACGCTTACCGGCGCCTTGACCCGCATTTCGAAGCGCCCAACCAGATAAAAGTTTCTTCGGTGGACCGCGGCGCGATGATACGCATCCCGGCCGGCAACGAAAAGTCCGCCCGCCTGGAGATACGTTCCGTAGCCCCGGACGCCAACCCGTACCTGGCCCTTTACGCCCTGCTGAGCACCGCGCTGGACGGCGAAGCCTCGGCCAGGGATGAGAACAAGCGTGACCGCGTGCGTTACCTGCCGGGCAACATTTATGACGCCATCCGCATCTTCCGCGGCAGCGAATTCGTAAGGCGCATGCTGGGCGCGGCCCCGCATGAAAAGTACGCGGCCCACAAACAGGCCGCAGCCGACCGGAGTCCCAAGGAATTGGGCGGCATAGTTAAAACTTCCGAAGTGCTTTTTCACCACGATGTTACCACGCAGATGCTCTGGCACAAGTTCTAGGTTAAAGCGGCCCTCCGCGCTGGCGGCTGGGTGGGAGTCGGGAGGGCTGCGGCCGGTGCTGATATGGTTCTCCGGAGTTCCCCGGGTTTATGCGCAATAAAAAATATCTATTGTCCGGCCTGGCCGCCGCGGCGTTAGCCTTTCATCTTTTTGCCGGCATAGCTTTTATCCGCGTTTCCGCTCCAACCTACGACGAGCCGGTTCATCTGATAGGGGGGTATTCCTACCTTGTAAACGGGCGTTTTCTGATGGACCAGATAGGGCACCCCCCGCTGTCCGAGGCGCTTTCCGCCCTGCCGCTGCTCGCTTTAAAATTGAACACTTTCGCCTCGCACCCGTATTCCATTAACGGGCAGGTGTATCATTACGCACACCTGTTCTTTTATAATAATTCCGTGGGGCCTGAGCGGCTTATTAACACGGCCAGGACGGGAACTTTCCTGCTCTGGATGCTGCTTTTGGCGGTATTCCTTTATGTTTTCGCGAGCCGGCTTTCAGGGCCGGCCGCCGCGGCGTTCTCGGTAATGGCATTTTGTTTTATGCCGGCGTTTATTTCCAACAACGCCCTAATAACCACCGATGCGGCGGCGGCCGTGTTTTACCTGGGAGCTGTAGCGGCGGCTTACCGGTTTGCCAGTCTTAAGGGTGACGCCGCCGTTGTGAAAAGTTCGCGCCCGCTTTATCTTTGGGCTATAACAGCAGGGGCTTTGGCCGGCATGGCCATGCTTTCCAAATTCAGCATGTTCGTGCTGCCGCCTTTGATAACAGGGATGCTGTTGCTGGATAATTTCCTGGACCGCGGCATGAAATGGCCCCGGGCTATCGGTTATTATTGCCTGTTACTGGCGTCCGCGCTGCTGATGATATTCCTGGTATGCCGCGGTAATATCGGGCTCTATTTTGACGTTATGGTTTCAATGCTGGGCCGTATAGATACCGGCCATTCCTCTTTTGCCCTGGGGCAGTATTCCCTGGGGGGGGTATGGTGGTATTTCCCACTGGCTTTTGCCGTAAAAACCCCGCTGGCCATTGTCTTTCTTGCGGGGATAGGTGCTGTTGCCGTTTTTCGCAAGCCCGGCCGCGACTGGTTATGGCTGTTGATCCCCCCGGCGTTTTATTTCGCGGCTTCGCTCGGGACCCGGCTTCAGATAGGCTACAGGCATATCCTGCCCGTAATGCCTTTCCTCGCCCTGGCCGCGGGGCTGGGCGCCGAATATCTCATGGCCAGGCGCAAATGGCGGCTTATATTCCTGGCTGCCGCGCTTTGCGCGGCCTGGGGGTGGGGTATGCACCGGCTGCATCCATACTACCTCGCGTATTTCAACGAGCTGGCCGGGGGGCCCGCTAACGGTTATAAATTTCTTGTGGATTCCAACCTGGACTGGGGGCAGGACGTTAAAACTTTGGGCCGCTATCTTAAAAACCGCGGGAACCCTCCTGTGATCTTCTCCTATTTCGGAGTGGCAAAGCCGGAGAATTACGGCATAGATTACACCCAATTGGGGCCGGTTTTGAATGTGAAGTTCCCCGGTACCGGGGTGCAGGTCTGTTCAATGAAACAGATCCTCCTGGCGGTTTCAGCCACCAACCTGCAGAGCGTATATTACCCGGACAGGCAGACCTTCTCGTGGCTTAAGGAGAGGCGGCCTGTCTTTAGCGCGGGGCATTCTATATTCTTTTACGATCTGTCCGCCGATAAGGGCGGGTTGGAGGAGCTGGCCGGGCTGTTCGACCGCGAAGGGCGTAATGCCGAGGCCGAATGTCTTTACCAAAGGGCTGCCGGCCCGTCCGATAAAAGTTTTTGAATTTGCAATCCACGGGCCGCATTGTTATATAATTTCTTTGTTGACTGATTATTCTTGGGATAAGGGGTGTAAAATGACGCAAGATATTCTGCAGTCGTTCCTTAGTCCGTTCCAGGTTTTGAGCATGCAGGCCTGGAGCAAGGTTCCCGCGGTCCTGGCCGCGCTAATATTGCTGCTGGCCGGTTCCTTTATAGGGCGGTGGTTAAGGGTAGGTGTAGAAAAAGCGCTGGGTTTCACAAAACTTGACGAATATGCCGCTAAGGTCGGGTTTTCTGATATTCTCCGCAAACTCGGAGTAGGGCAGTCACCGGTCACCATTCTGGGTTTCCTTATTTACTGGCTTGTGTTCCTGGCCTTCCTGCTCTCCGCGGCCAACGTGGTGGAACTTACGGTAGTATCCGAGTTCCTCCAGCAGATAGTTATGTTCATGCCCAAGCTTATCGCTTCCATACTTATCATGGGCGGCGGTTTGTTCCTGGGTCATTTCCTGGCGGAGATAACAGGCAATGCGGCCAAAGCCAATGAAGTCTCCGGAGCGGAAGGCCTGGCGAAAGCAACGCACACCATCGTAGTCGTTTTTTCGGCCATTATGGCGCTTGAGAGGCTTGGGATAGATACCGCCATCCTCAGCCAGTCCGTACAGATAGTACTGGCTTCCGCCGGCTTTGGCCTTGCTATAGCTTTCGGCATGGCTTTTGGCCTTGCCGGCAAAGAACTTGCCGGCCAGTGGCTGCAGCGGTTCATTAAAAAATAGACCGGCTGCAATCCGTTAAAACCGCATACGGTGCGGGAAAACTATGTTTCGCGGCGTCGGGCGTCATTCTCTGGCGGCCCGGCGCCGCGTAATTTCCGGTATCCCCAATAAATTCCATTTATTTTGTAAACTATGTAAAACTTCGGCGTGTGCCTGTAATGTTTCCCGGTTTTATTAAATGCACCTATGGAAAAAATTCTGGCGCCGGCGGTGTTGACCGTTATACTGGCGGTTTACTGCCCGGCACAAACTTTTACCCCGAAAGCGTATATCAAGGCCGCGCTCGATGCCTCCATTACCATGCGTAAGGCGGACCAGGCGTTTAAGCAGGCGGAAAACTCCTATAAGACCGCTGTCCTGGACGCGGCGCTTCCCTCTTTTACCCTCAATATGTCTGAAACCCTTTACAGCGACAGCGACCCGGAGCTGGGCTTCAAAAAAAGTGAAGTGGATTCCAGCCTGTCTGCCGCCCTGAACCTGTATGATTCAGCCGCGGGGCCGCTGTATAAGCTGAAAACCGCCAAGCTGGATTACAGGTACGCAGAAGTGGAATATCTGGTAGCCAGGCAGAACGAGGCCGTCAGGGCGCTTAACAGATTTTATGCGCTTTATTCCGCGCAGCGCCGCATTGGCACGGCCAGGATGAACCTTGCTTCGCGCGAGCGGCAGTATAAAGACACCAATGAACAGTACCAATCAGGCACCAGGAGCCGCATAGAGATAACGCAGAGCGAGGGGGATAAGCTGCAGAGCGAACTTTCCCTGGTCCAGGCGGAGACCGCCGAGCGCAAGGCGCTGATGGCCTTCAACGAACTGATAAACGCCGAGCCCGATGCTCCGCAAACGGTGGAGGTTAGTACGCGTTCGGCCGAGATAAAGCTGCCCCTTCCCAAAGAAGACGTGGCCAGGGCGCTGGAAAACAACTTCAGCCTGCGCCGCCAGAAACTCTCCATGGAAAAAATACGGCTTACCAGCCGTTCCGGGGTTATGTCCAAATATCCGCGCCTTAAGGTGGACGCTGGCTGGCGGAAAACGGCGCTTGGGGTCTTCGGTACCCCGGGCGGTTCCTGGGACGGAAACCCGGCGTACAGCCTCGGTGCCTCCCTGAGCTTTCCTTTCGGGTTCCTCGGGGCGCAGAATTACCTTGAGGCGGACATCTCGCGCTCGGCGCTGAAATCTGCCGAGCTTGACATGGAGAACGCGGTGCGCGCGCTTAAAACCAGCGTGCTGTCCGCCCAGAAAGACATAGAACTGCAGGTGAAGTCCCGGCAGCTCCTGGATTTCCAGGTGAAGGCGCAGACCGAAACCATAGATAACCTGCTTACGGAATATTCCCTGGGCGGGGCATCTTTCCTGCAGCTGGACAGTTCGCAGACGAAGCTGCTTGATTCAAGCAACGGCCAGATAACTGCCGTCAACGAGCTGGACCTGGCGCTGGCCAATTACAGGGTGCTGCTGGGCGAAAAGATCTGGGAATAGGAGAGAGAGATGAAAAGAATAGCGAAACCTTTGCTCTGGGTCACCGTGCTGGCACTGCTTGGAACGGGTTTTTTTGCGGGGTATGCCCGTTATAAAAAAATGCTCGTGCGCAAAGACCTTTCCGATTTTATCCGGACGGTCAGCCGGGGCGACCTTAAACTTGATATGCAGGAGTCGGGCGAACTTGTGTCGCGTGATACTGTGGATATTTTCCCTCCCAGTAAGGGTTTTATTGTGGAGATCCTGAAGAAAGAAGGCGAATACGTGGAGAAGAACGAGAAAATAATGATGTTCAAGGGCGGTGAACGCATTGATTCAACGCAGTATGTTCCGGTGCCCATAGTGGCCCCGCGGGCCGGCCTGCTTACGCGCTGCGTCAGCATGAGGGGGGGCAGCGACGCAGAGATACGGGAGGGGAAACGCGTGGATAGTTCCGGTTCCTGCGTTTACCGGGTAGTGGATATGAATACTTTGGCGGTTAACCTCCAGGTCAGCGAGATAGACATCTTCAAGCTCAGGCTGGGTATGCCGGTTTCCATCACGTTCACCTCCATCCCGGGGGAAAAATTCTCCGGCAAGATAGACGTTATTGCGCCTATGGCCGAAAGCAAGTCAAGCAACTGGGGCGGCAGCGGGACCAAGGTTTTCCGCGTGGTTATAAATATGGACCGGCCTACGCAGAAAATGCGCGTAGGGATGAGCGCGGTGGTTACCGCCAACATGAAGGCGAAAAAGAACGTCCTGAAAGCTCCGATAGAGACCCTTTTCCAGGAAGGCCTTAACCATTATGTTTACCGCCAGAAACTGGGTTACGAGGCGGAGAAGCTGCAGGTCTTTCCCGGCCTGCGCTCCGAAGCGGAAGTGGAGCTTGCCGGGCCGGTCAACCCGGGGGATAAATTGTTTACCGCGGCGCCAGAGAGCTTGAAGTGAGCATAAACTGTTCGGAGCTGACCAAGGTATATGAAGGGGGTAAGGCCGGCTGGCCGGCCCTGCGCGGTGTTTCTTTTGAGATAAAAATGGGGGAGTTTGTCGCCGTTACGGGACCTTCCGGGTGCGGCAAATCCACACTGCTTAATATTATAGGTCTCCTGGACGAGCCGAGCGGGGGACAATACTCGCTTAACGGGCGCGATGTTTTCACCCTGTCGGACCTGGAGCGCTCCTGTCCCCGCCGCGACGAGATAGGCTTTGTTTTTCAGTCGTTTCACCTGCTGAACAGGCTTTCTTCCATAGAGAACGTGGCCCTCCCGCTTATGTACGCCGGCGCGGACCGTGCCGCAACGTGCGAGCGCGCCCGGTTACTGCTGCGCAGAGTGGGATTGCATGGCAAAGAAAAAAAGATCCCGCTGGAGCTTTCGGGCGGCGAGCGCCAGCGTGTGGCCATAGCCCGGGCGCTGGCCAACTCCCCCAAGCTTATCCTGGCCGACGAGCCGACCGGCAACCTGGATTCCGCTTCCAGCAAGGAAATAATGCAGATGCTTGTAGGCCTTAACGCGGAAGGCATAACCGTTATCATGGTGACGCACGACAAGGAACTGGCGGCGCGAGCCGGCCGCAATCTGCGCATGCGCGACGGGAGGCTGGAATAGTGAGAGCCATTCTGAACGCTGTCAAAACCGGCTTCACCGAAATCTGGGCGCATAAGATGCGCTCGGTGCTGAGTTTCCTTGCCATCGCGGCCGGGTCGGTGGTTTTTATAGAGTCTTTCGCGGCCATCTTCGCCACTTATGAGCGGTTGGAAAAGCAGAAGGAGGTTTCCGGAATGGCCCGGATGAAGATCTCCCAGAATTACAGCCAGACCTACTCTTCCCCTGACGAGTATGTGCCGCCGCCGGTTATCGGTTACGAAGATGTAGTGCGGCTCCGGGAGAAAATGCCAGGTTTTTATATGGTTTCTCCCGAAGGCCGCGATTGGCGTAACGTCCTTGAATACGGCGAGCACCGGCTTACCACCAGCCTTATGGGAGTTACCCCGGAATGGGTTAAGCGGGATTTTGTGTACACGCTCCGGGGCCGTTTCCTGGACTGGCATGACGTCGAGAACAAGCTCCGGGTATGCGTGTTGGTTAAAAAAGCCGCTCCCCCGCCAGAGAACACTTTCAACAAGAGCATGATGAAGAAATATAATTTCACCGGAGGGTTCGACATGCTGGTGGCCCATAATGACATGCTTGGGAAGGCAGTGAACATCGACGGTTTTACTTTCACCGTAATAGGGGTTCTGGAGGAGCTTCCGTATTCAAAGCGCCCCAACACTATTACGGGATCTTCGCAGGATTATAAAGTGCTGGCGCCGGTAACTACCTTGTTCCATTACAACTTTCTTGGGGCCTATCAGTCTCTGGACATAAGCATAGATACCGGCAGCGAGCAGAATTTCGAGGAGTCATTGCGCAAAATAAATAATTTCCTTAAGATCCGCTTCGGCGACGGGGACTTTTTTATAGTGGAAAACCAGCTGGAGATGATACGCGAGAGGATAGCCGCCAGCATGAAGTCGGCGCTGGTCACCATTTCCCTGGGGATGCTGGCCTTCCTGGCCGGCGGCATAGGAATAATGAACGTCACCCTGGCCACCGTTTTCGCGCGCACCCGCGAGATAGGAGTGCGCCGCGCCATAGGCGCCAGCCGCCGGGACATAATGCTGCAGTTCATTGTTGAGGCCGTAATGCTGGGCCTTATAGGCGGCGTGCTGGGCTCCGCCCTCGGCTACCTGTGGGGGGTGCCCATAAAGGTGATGCTGGGGATGGGCGGCAGTCCCATAAAGATATGGATGCCGTTAGTCTCTGTCTTTATAGCCGCTTTTACGGCCTTTGTGTTCGCCATTTACCCGGCCTGGGTGGCCGCCGGTCTTAAACCTGCGGACGCCCTGCGCGCGGAATAGTCTTAGCTTATATCTGTCTGGATATGCGGCCTGGGCGCCCGGGGCATTCCCCCGCGCACCCGGGCAGAGGAAACCCTTGCGTGGTTTCCCTCCAGCCGCCGCGGCTGGAGCCTCCCTTCCGCAACGGGTGCGCGGGGGAATGCTCCGGGCGCCCAGGCCGGAGAAAGCAGTTAGAGGGAATAAAAAGGCCGGGGATATCCCCGGCCTTTTTGTTGCTGCGTGCTTGTTAACTCTCTACTTCGAACTCTTCCTTGCCGGCGCCGCAGACCGGGCAGACCCAAGTGGCGGGCAGCTTGTCGAAGCCCGTGCCGGGGGGAACGCTGTTGTCGGGGTCACCCACGGCGGGGTCATAGATGTAGCCGCAAAGTTTGCAGACATATTTTTTCATGGTTTCTCCTTAATGCCGGGTTTTACCAAAGTTCAGGCTTTCCAAAGCCCGTGCAAGTTGCAGTATTCCCTGGCTTCAATGGTTTTGGGCTGGAAACAAACGCAGAAAGTGGCTTCGGGGGGCATGCCGGGTTTAAGGTGTTCCCTGAAAATCTTGCCGTCCGCTATGAGCTCTATCCACTCTATGAAGTGTTTTTCTTCCATCGGGTGAGGCACCGAGCCTATCCTGACTTTTATGCCTTTATCGGTCTTCTCTATTACCGGCACGTGCTTTTCTTTGGCGGCATCGGTGGTGTTTTCCTTTATCAGCTTCATGTCCTGCCCGCAGCAGACCAGCGTTCCCGCGCCGTTGTGCAGCAGCTCCACTATATTCCCGCAGAGTTCGCATTTGTAAACCTGTCTTTTTTCGGTCATGGTGTTGTTCTCCTCCTATACTAAAGCTTTCAGCGCGGTAAGCACTTCATCGTAATTCGGTTCTTGCGCCACTTCCGGTACCAGCTGGGCGTATTTCACTATGCCGTCTTTGTCCACTATGTAAACCGCGCGGGCAAGCAGGCGCAAGTCCTTTATGAGCAGGCCCCAGGCTTTGCCGAACTCGGCTTTCTGGTAATCGGAGAAAGTGCGCACGGCTTTTACGCCGGCGGCGCCGCACCAGCGCGCCTGGGCGAAAGGCAGGTCCATGCTTATGGTGATTACCTGCACGTCAGGGCCGAGCAGCTCCGCCTCCTTGTTAAAGCGGCGTGTCTGCAGGTCGCAGACGGCGGTGTCCAGGGAAGGTACCGAACTGATCACGGTTATTTTCCCGGCAAAGCTGCGGGCGAATTTCATGGGCAGCATGTCGTTGCCGGTAGCCTTGAAGTCAGGGGCGGTCATGCCGACCTTTACTTCCTCGCCAACCAGGACCATGGGCCGGCCTTTCATCGTGATCGTGCGTTTGATTACTTCTTTTTTAATTTCTTCGTTCAACTTTTCTTCCATAGAATGTTCCTCTATAACGGGCGGCGATTACCAGTTCTGCGCCAGCACTTCAAAGTAGGCCTTGGGGTGGGCGCAAGCCAGGCAGTTTTCAGGGGCTTCATGGTCTTCATGGGTGTAGCCGCAGTTGATGCAGCGCCACACGGTCTTCTGGGCCTTCTTGAAAACTTTGCCCTCTTCTATGTTTTTCAGGAAGCCGCGGTAGCGCGCTTCGTGCTGTTTCTCCGCCACTGAAATTGCCTCGAAAGTCTTGGCTACGGGTTCAAAGCCTTCTTCGCGTGCGGTTCTGGCGAAATCGGGGTACAGTGTTCCCCATTCGTGCTGTTCGCCGTCGGCGGAAGCTTTAAGGTTCGACTTTGTGTCCCCTACTGTCCCGGCCGGGAAAGTGGCGGTAATAGTGACGTCGCCGCCTTCAAGGAACTTGAAGAAGCGCTTGGCGTGTTCTTTCTCCTGAGCGGCGGTTTCTTCGAAAGCCTGGCTTATCTGCACATATCCTTCCTTCTTGGCGGCGCTGGCGAAATAGGTGTAGCGGTTGCGGGCCTGCGATTCCCCCGCGAAAGCGCCAAGCAGGTTTTTCTCGGTTTTAGAGCCTTTAAGGTTCATCGGGTTCTCCTTGAACTGCAAGTTTGTGTCAGGTAAAGCGAACAAGTATTTTACAACAATATCAAACGTTATTAGCGCGGATTCCGGCCCGGGTAAGGGCGAAGTCGTACTTGACGGGGTCGGCGGGGTTTATTTTCCGGAAAAATGCGGTTATTTCAGCGGCGGTCTTCATGGAAGTATCCTTGCGCGAGGTCATCTTGAGGCGCATGGCCACCTGCCGCATGTGTGTGTCCAGCGGGATAAGTAACTTTGAAGAGGGTATCTTTGTCCATACGCCCGGGTCCACCGTGTCCTTCCTTATCATCCAGCGCAGGAAAAGATTCAGGCGCTTGAAGGAACTTTTATGTTCAGGGCACGGCGTCAGGGAAGGCGCGCGGCCCAGGGCGTTGAAGCCGTTAATGAATTTATATATCGCGGTCTCCACAGTGGGTTCACTTTTATCGTAACCTTTCAGGAAAAGACCTTCCAGCGAGCCGTGGCCTTCTACGGCGTGTTTTATGTTAATGAGAAAGGCGGCCATTTCGGCCCCGGTGGTGAAGCGATGCTTGAAGTGTTTAAAATTATCTTTAATGGTTCGGGGCGTGTTTGCCCTGAGCCAAACCGAAGGAGAGTCCCCCATGGGGGAGAGCACTTTTTCCACGCTTTTGAGTATCTGGGTAACATTGCCGTAGGCCAGGCAGGCCGCTATGAAGCCGGCTATCTCCCTGTCGGCGGAGCGCTTGTAGCGCCAGACGAACTCCAGCGGGTCCGGGTGTATGAACTCCGGCCTGTTCATCTCGCCATAGATCTTTTCAAAATCTTTTTTGTGCTTGTTCATATTATTCAGCCGGCCCCCCCTATGAAGGGCCGGCTGTAATTTTACAGCTTATTTCGCTGTTTTAGCTCCCAGTATATCTGCCAGGTCCCGCTCCGGGGTGCTTACTGGCATTATATTGAACTTTTCTATCAGCACTTTCAGCACGGCCGGAGTCACGAAAGCCGGCAGCGTGGGGCCCAGGCGGATGTTCTTTATGCCGAGGGACAGCAGCGTGAGCAGGATGCAGACGGCCTTCTGCTCGTACCAGCTCAGGATCATCGACAGGGGTAGTTCGTTGACGCCAACGCCGAAGGCCTTGCCCAGCGCCAACGCCACCTGTATGGCCGAGTAGGCGTCGTTGCATTGCCCCATGTCCAGCAGGCGGGGGATGCCGCCGATATCGCCGAATTCCAGCTTGTTGAAGCGGAACTTGCCGCAGGCCAGCGTAAGGATGACAGTATCCTTCGGGGCCTTTTCTGCGAATTCGGTGTAATAGTTGCGGCCTGGCTTGGCGCCGTCGCAGCCGCCCACCAGGAAGAAGTGCTTTATCTGGCCGGCTTTCACGGCGTCTATCACTTTTCCCGCCACGCCCATTACGGTGTTATGGCCGAAGCCTACCAGTATGGTTTTGTTGTCGCCGTCGGCCTTGAAACCTTCGGCTTTAAGCGCCGCTTCCACGGCCGGGCCGAAATTCCCGCTGGCCAGATGCGTCACGCCCGGCCATTCCACGAGGCCGGTGGTGAAGAGGCGGGACTTGTAGCCATCCAGCGGTTTTTGTATGCAGTTGGTGGTCATCACTACCGCTCCGGGAAAAGCGTCGAATTCCTTCTGCTGGTCCTGCCAAGCGCCGCCGTAGTTGCCGGCCAGGTGCTTGTATTTGTTCAGGCCCGGGTAGCCATGGGCGGGCAGCATTTCACCGTGGGTGTAAACATTTACGCCCTTGCCCTCGGTCTGCTTAAGAATGTTCTCCAGGTCTTTCAGGTCGTGGCCGGAGACCAGCAGCGCTTTGCCCTTGAGCGGGTTTACGCGCACAGGGGTTGGGACCGGGTGGCCGTAGGCGCCGGTATTGGCCTTGTCCAGCAGTTCCATCACGCGCAGGTTCACTGCGCCGCACTTCATGTTGTAGCCTACCAGCTCATCCACAGTCGGGTTTGGTTTGGTCAGGAAATCCAGGGCTTCATGTATGAAGGCGAAGACGGTTTTGTCTTCCTGGCCGAGCAGCAGGGCGTGATCCGCGTAGGCGGCCAGGCCTTTAAGTCCGTAGGTCAGCAGCTCCTGCAGACCGGCGGCGTCGTCGCCAAGGCCTTTTTTTCTGACCTCTATGCCTTTGTCGTCCGCTTCAGCCAGCAGGCCTTTGTGGCCGGCGGCCGGGGCCCAGGCGGCGGGGCCGCCCAGCTTCTCCGGGTTCTTCTCGGCTTTTTCGTACAGCAGGCGGGCTTTTTCCTTTACGGCCTGGCCCTTCCTTATTATCCGTTCTATATCAGCGGCGTCGAAATTCACGTTCGTGACGGTGGTGAACAATGCTTCGGTAACAAATACATCCACTTCCCTGTCCTGGGCGCCTGCAAGGGAGGCGCGCCGGGCGTACATGCTTATCCCTTTCGCCTGCCAAAGCAGCAGGTCCTGCATTTTTGCGGTTTCCGGATCTTTACCGCATACTCCACGCACGGTGCAGCCCGTGCCTTTAGCCGTCTGCTCACATTGGTAACAGAACATGTTTTCGCTCATTATTATTCTCCATGATTATCCTGATTTTCGTGCATTACCGCATATTTTTTATTTTCGTTCTGAAATTCTCATGATCTTGCCGTTGAGCAGGGCTTCAAAACGCCTGTTGGTCTGGCTGAGAAAATCTCCGAACATGCAGGCGCGGTGCCCGCAGGTTTTGCGCCTGAGCAGGCATGTTTTAAGTACGGGGGTTCCGTCTATGGCGGCTATGAAGTCGCGCACCCGCGCTTTTTTGCCGGAGGGCGAAAGGGTAAAGCCGCCTTTGGGGCCGCGCGCTGGGGCCAGCAGACCGGCCCGGGTGAGCTGCTGCAGCACTTTTGAAAGATGATTGTAGGAAACGTCCAGCTCTCTGGCTATGTCGCCGGCGGAGCTCAGTATTTTACCCCGTCCGGCTAAATGGTCGGCGGCGTGTATGGCGATGGCCGCGGCGTCCGAGATGTTGAGGATACTTTGCATTGTGTGCACGTCCTTTATGGTAATGTGGTATTAATATACCAATTAAATAACGCAAATGTCAACAGGGCGGTCTGTCTGCAGGCGCTTTTTAATCAGTGGCTGGAAAGTAAATGGAAAAAATGGCGCCGCCGTCCGGCCTGTTGGCCGCGAAAATTTGCCCGTGCGCCTGCTGCACTATACCGTAAACAGTGGAGAGGCCAAGGCCTGTGCCCTTGCCCTTGGGCTTGGTGGTGAAAAACGGTTCGAAAATGCGGGGCAGGGCTTCCGCGGGGATGCCGGGACCTGTGTCCGCTATTTCAAGTAAGGCGTACCGGATTTCCGGCAGTGAGGGGTGCAGCCCTTTGGGTCCAGCGTTGCGGGTGGTTATGCGGATAGCGCCCTTCCCGCCTACCGCGTCCCGGGCGTTCAGCACAATATTCATCAAAGCCTGTTTAAACTGCTCTGGATCTATCTTTACAGGCTTAAGGTCGCCGGCCAGGGAGTATGTTACGTTTATGCTTTTGCCTGGCAGGGTGTCCAGCAGTATTTTCATTTCCTCTACTTGGGTGTTGATGCCCAGCGCTACGGGCCTGGATTCGCTGCGCCTGGTAAAAAGCATCAGCTGCTTTATGCGGGCGGCGTATTCCTTGGACGAGCGCAGTATTTCGTGGGCGAGTCTCGCGCTTACGGACCCCGGCGTCAGATCTTCGCCCACCAGCTCCATTGAACCTATTATAACGGTCAGGAGGTTGTTGAAGTCGTGCGCTATCTGGCCGGCCAGGAGGCCCAGGGATTCCATTTTCTGGCTTTGCTGCAATTGGGTTTCCAGTGC
>Ga0156396_1001_pt1 | contig 26287 bp, 21 predicted proteins | sample RifOxyA3_FD_108040 | JGI IMG/M metagenome (GOLD analysis project Ga0156396, IMG submission 108040) | Elusimicrobia bacterium RIFOXYA12_FULL_57_11 | reverse complement strand
GAAGAAGGCCTTTATCGCTATTCCATGCTTGCGGAAGAACGGGGCCGCGTAAAGGTCCATGCCCCCGCTTGCTACTTCGAGCGGGATCGCGTTGCGGGCACAGAAGGATACAAAACCCCGGAAGCCGCGCCGTGCTTTAACCTTGCGGTTAACGAACCCGGTTATATCCGCCTTTGAAAGTTTAGCCCCGGCAAAAGCCTTCTTCATGAAATCTTCCACCCGCACCTTTGGGGAATACGACGCCGCGATGGCCCGTTTGTCGCAATACCCGTAGTGCAGCAGCAGCCAGTCGCCGACGTCTTGCAGCGTGATAGTTCCGTCGAAGTCGGAAACGGCGGCCCAGCCGCCGGGCGCGGGCGTGCGGCCGGTCATCGCACCGCCTTGAGGAAGTCTTCCCTGCGGCCCTGGCGCGCCAGTTTAAGGTATAAATTGTATTCCTTCTGGACGCCCAGCGTTGAGGTGTCCCCGTTGTAGGAGTGGCCGGGATACAGCGTGTCCCCGTCCGGGAGCGCCGCCAGCCGCACAAAACTGTTGTAAAGCGCTTCCGCGCTTGAGCCCGGCAGGTCTACGCGGCCGCATTCCCCCACAAAAAGGGTGTCGCCGGAGAATACGGCGCCCCGCGCCAGGTAGCAGACCGAGCCTTGTGTGTGCCCGGCGGTGCGCATTACCGTTATTTCTTCGGAGCCTATCAGTATCTTCTCTCCTTCTGCCGCGTCGCGCAGTCCGCCGGGGCGGCTTTCCAGCATGAACTGGTCTTCCGAGTTCAGGTAAACCGGGAGCCCGCTGTTCCCGCCGGTGAAAAAAGTTACTCCGTTCACGTGGTCAGGATGGGCGTGGGTCAGCAGGATGAGTCCCAGGGTAAGTTTTTCCTTCTTAAGGAACAGGTCCAGCTCGCCAGGCTGCCACGCCGGGTCTATCAGTGCCGCGGCCCCGGATCTTTCGTCCCAGACGGCGTAAGAGAAATTATCCATCGGGCCCAGTTTGAATTGTCTTATTTTCATTTTTCCCCGTCTTTCGGCGGCGGGAAACGGTATTCCGTCTCGCCCGGCCTTATGAATCCCAGTTCCCGGCGCGCCGCCTGCTCTACGGCTGGATTTTCCCCGATGGCTTTAAGTTGTTTTGTCAGTTCTGCGCGCTGCGCTTCAAGCTGCATCTTCCTGGCGGCAAGGTTCCGGTACTCGCGGTAGCTGGCCACGAGGTTGCGCAAGCCCCTGTTGCCCAGCAGCACAAGCGCCAGCGCCAGGATAGCCAGGTATTTTAATTTTATGCCGAAGCGCACTTTTTTCATGGAAAACCCCGCCGTTGTCCGCCCCCGGCAGGGGACGCGGCGGGGTTCGGGCGGGCCCTTTTCTTAGCCGGTTATTTGAACCGGAAAGCGAGGTCCTTGGCGTAACGCGCTTTTTTGCCGAGTTCTTCCTCTATGCGGATGAGCTGGTTGTACTTTGCCAGGCGTTCCGAGCGGCAGGGCGCGCCGGTCTTTATAGCGCCGGCGTTCGTCGCTACGGCCAGGTCCGCTATAAAGGAATCCTCGGTTTCTCCGGAACGGTGCGATATTACAGTGGCGTAGTTGGCCTTGTGCGCCATTTCTATCACGCGCACGGTTTCCGTCAGCGAACCGATCTGGTTCAGTTTTATCAGTATGGCGTTGCCTATGTCTTCCTCGATGCCTTTTTTCAGGCGTTCCGGGTTGGTCACGAACAGGTCGTCGCCTATCACCCGGGCTTTTTTTGCCAGGTGCTTCGACAGGTGCGCCCAGCCGTCCCAGTCATCTTCGGCCAGCGGGTCCTCGTAGGAGATTACGGGAAAATGTTTTCTCCATTCGGAGTATTTGGCGGTCAGGTCCTGGTAGGTAAGGTTGGACCCCTCAAAGACATACCGGTCATTCTGGAAGAATTCGCTGGCGGCGGAGTCCAGGGCTATCTGGACTTCCTTGAAGGTATAGCCGGCGTCTTTTATGGCGTTGCAGATGGTTTCCAGTACGGCTTCATGCGTGAAGATCTTCGGGGCGAAGCCGCCTTCATCGCCTACGGCGGTGGTGTAGCCCGCCTTGGCCAGGATCTTTTTGAGCGTGTGGTAGATCTCGCAGCCCATGCGGATGGCGTCGGTGAACTTTGCCGCGCCGGTGGGGACTATCATGAACTCCTGGATGTTTATGCCGGAGTCGGCGTGCTTGCCGCCGTTGATGATGTTCATCATGGGCGCGGGGATCACGAAATCCTTGTGTTTCAGGCCGTAGGCTTTGCGGATATAGGCGTAGAGTGGGAGGTTCGCCGAGGCCGCGCCCGCGCGGGCCAGCGCCATTGAAACGGAGAGTATGGCGTTCGCCCCCAGCTTCGTTTTCATCTGGGTCCCGTCGAGTTCCAGCATCATCTCGTCTATTTTTATCTGGTCGGCCTTGAGGCCGGTTATTTCGGCGGCGATAGGCTTATTGACGTTCTCCACGGCCTTGGCCACGCCCTTGCCCTGGTAGCGTTTGCCGCCGTCGCGCATCTCCAGCGCCTCATGGGTGCCGGTGGAGGCGCCGCTGGGCACCGCGGCGCGCCCGAAGGAACCGTCGGTAAGGGTGATGTCGGTTTCTACCGTGGGGAACCCGCGCGAGTCAAGAATTTCCCTTGCTGTGATTTTTTTTATTTTGGCGTCCATTTTTTTCTCCTGTGTTTGTGCTGCTCCGGATCAAAGTTTGCCGCTTACTATTTTCCTGCCCGCTTCGTTCAGGGCGGCCGACTGTTTGGCCGAGAAAGCTTCGGTGTAAACGCGCATCACGGGTTCCGTGCCGGAAGGGCGCAGCCCGAGCCAGCTGCCATCCTTCATTATGAACTTGAAGCCGTCAGTGTGGTCAATGCGCCATACCGAGGCGCCCGCAAGGTTCAGCGGCGGATTCAGCGTAAGGCGCTCCACCAGGGTTCCCATATTTATGTTGCCGTCCAGGCGCATGTTGGTCCTGGAGGTGATAAAATTGCCGAAGCGCTTGTTAAGGCCTTCCAGGAGCTTCTTTATCGGCTTGCGCTCATAAGCCATCATTTCCGCCATGAGCAGGCAGGCAAGGATGCCGTCCTTTTCCGGCACATGGTTCATAATCGACAGCCCCGCCGATTCTTCCCCGCCTATGAGGTACTGGCCGGTGCGCAGCAAATTGCCTATGTGCTTGAAGCCGACGGCGGTTTCCCGTACTTCCAAACCGTGGTATTTGGCTATGGCGTCGGTGAAATGGGAGGTCATTACGGACCTGGCCACTTTCCCCTTGAGGCCGCGGTTCTTTACCAGGTGCTCGAGGGCGAGGCCAAGCACCAGGTTAGGTGAGATCCAGGTGCCGTCGGAATCTATGATGCCGTAACGGTCGGCGTCCCCGTCGCAGGCCAGTCCCAGGTGCAGCTTGTTCTTTACAACGGCAGCCTTAAGACCGGAAAGGTTTTCCTCGTCCGTGTCGGGCGCGTGTCCGCCAAAAATAACGTCCCGTTCCTCGCGCAGGCCTATGACCTGCGCTCCGGCCCCGGCCAGCAGCGGGCGCAGGTAGGTGCGCGCGGCGCCGTGCACGGCATCGGCCGCGATTTTCAGGCCGGCCTTTTTTATGGAACCCAGGTCCAGCAGGGAATTAAGCTGTTTGCGGTAGTTCTCGTGAAAATCTTCCACGCGGATTATGCCTGCCGCAACTCCGTGTTCGAACGGGATATGTTTGTCGACTTCGGCGTTGGTGAGCGCCCCGACCCTGGTCTCAATGTTGTTGGTTATTTCCTCTATGGCCGGCCCGCCCCAGTAGGGGGTCCATTTGAAACCGTTGTAATGCGGCGGATTGTGGCTGGCGGTCAGCATTACGCCGCCGGAGGCGTAAGTCCGCATCACTTCCCAGGCTACTACCGGCGTCGGAGCTTCCATGTTGGAAATAACCGCCGTCATGCTCTCCGCGGCTATCGCCTCGGCTACCGTTTTAGCGAAATCTTCGGACAAGAAGCGGGTGTCGTGGCCTATTATTATGGTGGGGGTTTTGGGCGCCTGCTTGCCGTTTTTTTTCAGGTTAAGGAGGTATTCTTCGCCTTTGAAGCCGTAGTCTTTATGTTCTTTAACGTGCTCGGCCACCGCGTGGCTCACGCGCCGCAGGCTGGTAAAATTAAATTCTTCTGCGATAACGGCTCGCCATCCCGAGGTACCGAACTTGATGTTTGGGGTCGCCATAGGTACTGAAATATAGCAAAAAACCTGTGATAAAGCAAAAGATATATATAGACGGGGGTTTTGTCCCGTGAAGCGCGCTGAAAAACGGGATTATGGCGCCCTGAATTTTTGTAAAATAGAGTTGCATGAAAAAAACAACACAGGATATTTTCTCGCGCAGCTGGCATACGGCCGATGTGGCCGCTTATTTCACCGCCCTTACGGCCGCTGACGAGGGTTATGCCTGCGGGGTGATCGCCGCTATGGAACGGGACGGGGTAAGGAACCTGGCGGTGTCCGCTATAGAGGGCAGGCTGCTTGAGACCTTTGCCCGGCTTTCCGGGGCAAGGAAAGCGGTTGAAATAGGTACGCTTTACGGCTATTCCGCGCATTGGATCGCCCGCGGGCTGCCCGAGGGGGGGCGGCTTTATTCCCTGGAAAAAGATCCTGCCTGTGTAAATGAGGCAAAAGACGCCATCGAGTCCTCCGGTTTGTCGCGAAAGATAACCGTTATGGAGGGGCCGGCGCTGGACAGCCTGAAAACGCTGACAAAACTGGCGCCTTTCGATTTTTGTTTTATAGACGCGGAGTTGGAGCTGGCCCCCGACTATCTGCGTTGGGCGGCCTCGAACCTCAGGCCGGGTGGTGTAGTGCTGGCAGATAAAACTTTCCTCAAAGGTAAATTCTCCACGGACGACGTCTCGGCGGCGGATAACACGCGGACCCGCGCCATGCGGGAGTTCTTCCATGTGCTGTTCGACAGCGACCGTTTCGTTTCCGCGGCCATAATCCCCACCGGGGAGGGGCTTGCCGCGGGGATAAAATCATAGGCCGCGTGAATACGAGAACGCTTTTTTTATTACCCTTTTTGCTGGCGGCCGCCGCGTGCGCGCCTGCCGCCGGCGAGCGTCCCCGGCTGGCTAAACCCGGCAAGCCCGCCCCCCAGCTGCGGCTTCCTAAACTGATCAACGCTCCCCTGGCCGAAATAAAGAATTGGGACGACCTTAAAGGCAAGGCTGTCGTTCTCGATTTCTGGGCCACCTGGTGTGAAAACTGCGTAGACTCCATTGCCCACCTTAACGACCTCGCCGACCAGTTCAGCGCGGACCCTGTGGTTTTTATCGCGGTTACCGACGAGACGGAAGGCGATGTGACGGCATTCCTGAAAAACCACCCTATGAAGGGTTGGGTAGCTCCGGAGGCGGGGGCTGAAATATTCCGGGCCTTCCGGGTTTACGGCCGGCCATACAGCGTATTAGTGGCCAAAGACGGCAGGGTAGCGGAAATAACCACCCCTGGCGCCCTGGCGCCGGAGAACATCCGCAACCTCCTCAGCGGTAAAATAGCGCCCGGCGGCGCCGCGGCAAACCCGGCCGCGGAGGAGGCCGTCCTGGCGGAATTCTATATTGCCGAGTCGGCCGCGTCGGGGGGGGGGAATGTTAAATCCTCGCCAAGCCGGCTGCAGGCCTCCAGCATGCCGCTTAAGTACGCGTTCGACTTTGCCTTCGGCGCGGTGGATAGATTCGAGATTAAACCCGAGGCGGCGCGTATAATGGACGCTTCTTATGATATGCGCCTGCGGTTCCCAAAGGGCCGGGGGGACCAGCTGAAGCGCGAGTTTTTCCTTAAAGGCCTTGAGACCGCCCTTGGCCTTAAGGTCAGGGATGTGTCGCGTGAGGTGGAGGTTTATATTTTAAAGACCGCTCCGGGGGGGCCGGTAAATGTGAAGAAAAAACAATCGCCAGGCGATGTCAGATTCGAGGGCCAGACCTGCGTTGTGGACGGCGGTTCTTTTTCCGTGCTTGGCGAAGCGCTGCGCTCGCGCCTAGATGAAATAGTTCTGGATGAAACCGGCGTGAAAGGCAACTATGCATATGCCTTTGATTTTAAAGACGGGGATAAAAAGGCGCTTAACGCCCGTCTGGGCAGCCAGCTGGGCCTCCGGCTTGAGCGCCGGTTAAGGAAGATACGCATATTGGAGATCAGCAGGCCGGCCCCATGAAAAGGCTTTCCGCCAAGCCGACCGTTTACCTTATCGACGGTTCTAATTTTTCCATGAGCGGCTGGGAAAAAGCGGGCGGGGATTCGCCGCGGCAGCTTGAAGAGGATTTTATCGGGTGGTTGGAGGCTGTTGCGCGCACGGAGGCTTTGCGGGCTTCCTGTTTCCGTGTTGTCTTTGACGGGCCATGCCGCAGGACGGGGCCGGCTGGGCCTTCGATAACCATTTATTACAGCGATAGCGAGCCGGCCGACGAGATGCTGGTGGAACGTGGTTATTTCATGCAGAGCGAAGGGGTCAGGGCAGTCATAGTGACCTCTGACAACGGCTTGCGCGGCCGCGCCGCGGCGGAAGGTGTGAAAACGCTGACGTGCGAAGCTTTCCGCGCCATGGCCGCTGCCGAACTGCGCAGGGAAATACGGTGAGTTTCGCGGCCCGGGCCGGGGGCGGAGTGTGCCGCTCTTGATGTTTGAATATCCCTGTGCCGCGATAATTAGATAAAATAACCGGGACGGGTCCGGGTGCCGCGTTGACGGCCGGGGCTGGTTTTGTAAGGGCTTGTGGCGGAACTGGTAGACGCGACGGACTTAAAATTCGTTGGCCGCAAGGCCGTGTGGGTTCGAGTCCCACCATGCCCATTCAGTTAAGGTGTGCTGTCTGGAAATTTAATCAGCGGAGGCTTCTATGGGATTTGCTCCTGTCGGAATAAAACTTATATCGGGCGGGGTGGCCGCGGCCATAGCCGGCGGCGCGCTTATGGGCTGGTGCAGGTGGACCGGCATGACGCTGCTGTTCCTGGGGTTGTTCTTCGCCGCCTTTTCGGCCTACTTCTTCCGTGACCCTGAAAGGCCCGGAATCTTCGCCTCCGGGGAAATAGCCTGCCCCGCCGATGGCACGGTGCTTACCATTAAAAACGAGGGGACACCGGGGATTACCGTCGTGCGCATTTTCCTTTCCGTGCTCAACGTGCACGTGCAGCGTTCCCCCATGGCCGGGAAGGTGGAGAAAATAAAATTCACCCAGGGCAAGTTCGCCATAGCGTATAAGCCGGAAGCGGCCGACAACCAGCGCAACAGTATACGCATAACAGGGACGGACGGGCGCGCCGTGGAAGTGGAGCAGATTACCGGCTCCATAGCGCGCCGCATAGCCTGCTATGTTAAGGAAGGGCAGGACGTTAAGATCTCCGAACGCATAGGGATGATCTATTTCGGTTCGCAGGTGGCGGTGTACCTGCCGGACACCGTGCGCGTGCTCGTGAAACCAGGCGACAAGGTGGCAGGGGCTGAGACGGTGCTTGCCCTCTGGTAAAGAGATTAAAGGACTTTTAATTTATGGAAGAGATACAGGAAAAAAAGCGTATAGACATGGTCAAGCTCAAGAAGACCGGGGCGATAGTACTGCCCTCCATCTTCACCATAGCCAACATGGCTTTCGGCTTCTTCGCTATCCTGCTGGCTTCCGAGGGTAAATTTGTGCAGGCGGCGTGGTTTATCGTGGTTTCTTACGCCATGGACATGCTCGACGGCCGTGTGGCGCGCCTGGTGCACGGAGAAAGTTCCTTCGGTGTCGAGATAGATTCGCTCTCGGACTGGATGTCGTTCTGCATAGCCCCGGCGTACCTGATGTATAAGCTGGCGCTCAAGGATTACGGCGTCTGGGGCTACCCCGTGACCTTCCTTTACGTCCTGTGCGGCGCGCTGCGCCTGGCCCGCTTTAACGTCAAGTCTCACTTCGGCGGCGGCTCCAAGGATTATTTCCAGGGTCTCCCCACTCCCGGCGCTGCCGGTGTCATGATCTCCTTCGTGCTGGCTTACAGCCTGCTCGAGGGTGAAGGCGGCGCCCGCAGTATCCCGGGGGTGTCTTCGTTCATGCCCTTCGTCTACGCCGGCATTCCGTTCATCGTGGTGACGCTGGCGCTCTTGATGGTCTCCAACGCTCCCTATGCCGCTTTCAAGGGCGACATGATAAAACTTAATTCCATCAAAGGAGTCCTGTTACTGACGGCGATGCTCTCGCTTATAGTGGCCTATCCGCAGGACGCGCTGTTTATTTTCTTTTCCATTTACGCCCTGTCCGGGATCTTCGGCGGGCTCTACAACATAGTGAAAGGCAGGCCGGAGGCCAGGCAGGGCTGACCAGGCCGGATAATAAAAAGCCCGGGGACAGCCCCGGGCTTTTTCTTTTGGTTCGCCGTCTAGTTGGTCCTGATGTCTTTGGGCTTTTCGTCCTGTTTTCTCGGGAACAGGGGCGGGACTTTCTGTGGTTCCGCCCCGTCGGGAGTGATCTTGCCAGCGCCCAGCTGCAGGTGCATGCGGCTTGCCGTGTCCGGCATGAACGGGTCTATCCAGCCGGCTATAAGGCGCAGGCACCAGATCATCTCATGCAGGAAGGGCTTGAGCGCCGCCGGGTTGGCCTTTGCCATCTCCCAGGGTTTTTTTGTGTCCACCAGGCGGTTAAGCGTGCTGACGCCCTGCCAGATCTTTTCCAGCGCCTCGCTGAACTGCAGGGCCTCCATGCTGCGGTGTATGCCCGGAGTCCAGGATGTCAGTTCACTGAAGGTTTCGGAGTCCGCGGGCTTTTCCGGCAGGCGGTTGTCCAGGTATTTCGCGGCCATGTTCATGACGCGCGAGAAGAGGTTCCCCAGGTCATTGGCCAGGTCCGCGTTGTAGCGGCGGTGGAAAGCCTCCATGGAAAAATCCCCGTCCTGACCGAATGTGACTTCCCGGAAAATAAAAAAGCGCAGCGCGTCCACGCCGTAATCTTTTACCACGTCCTCGGCCTTGATGTAGTTGCCGCGCGATTTTGACATTTTATCGCCATTGATGGTCCACCAGCCGTGCGCGTAAATCTTGCGCGGCAGTTCCACGCCCAGGGCCATCAGCATGGCCGGCCAGATCACCCCGTGGAACCGGAAAATTTCCTTGCCCACCAGGTGCACGTCCGCCGGCCAGAGCACAGGGAAGTCCGGGGAGATTTTATCGGGGTTGTACCCCGGGCCGGTGGCGTAGTTAAGCAGGGCGTCAAACCAGACGTATACGGTGTGTCTGGGGTTGGACCTTACCGGCACGCCCCAGGCCACCTTGGTGCGTGAAACAGAGATGTCTTTCAGTCCTGATCTGGCGAAATTTATAAGTTCCTGGGCGCGGTAGCGCGGGGAGAGGAAGTCCGGGTGTTTGGCGTAATGTTCAAGCAGGGGCGCCTCGTATTTTGAGAGCCTGAAGAAATAAGTTTCTTCGCTCACGCGCTCAACGGGCCGCGCGTGGATGGGACAATTCTTGTCCTTAAGCTCGCCTTCGTCATAGAAAGCTTCGCAGGCGCTGCAGTACAAACCCTCGTAGGCGCCCAAATAGATGTCGCCGCTCTTTATAAGTTTCTCGAACACGGCCTGCACGCCCGCCTCGTGCGCGGCGTCGGTGGTGCGGATAAAGTGATCATATTTTATGTTCAGGGTTTTCCATAGTTCCCTGAAGTCCGCGGAGATCCCATCGCACCAGGCCTTGGGCTCCATGCCTTTTTCCCTGGCTATTTTTTCGATGTTCGCGCCGTGTTCGTCGGTGCCGGTCTGCATGAAGACGGGGATGTCGCGCGAGCGCAGGTGGCGCGCCAGTACGTCCGCGGCCAGCGTGGTGTAAGCGTGGCCGATATGCGGTTTATCATTCACGTAATAAAGCGGGGTGGTGATGTAATATTTCTTGGTATGCATTAATTGAACACCTCGGTTCCCAGTAATTCCTCAAGTTTCAGTCCGGCTCTTTCGCTTTCGAGCAGGGTTATTTCCAGTAGCTGCATGTATGAAACGTTGCGGTCAGCCATGCGGCGCAGTTCCAGGGTGCGGCGCAACAGGGCGGTATATCTGTTTTTCGCGGGCCCGGCCTCCGCCGCGCTCCAGGCGATCCTGATGTTCGCCAGGGCCAGTTCAAGCAGCGTTTTTACTTCTTCCCTCGCCAGGTGGCTGTCCCTGGGCAGGCCCGCCGCGAATTTAAAAGCCCTTGAGGGGTCCCCCGCGCGGAGTTTGGCCAGGCGCGCTATAATACCGCCGGCTTCGGCCGCTTTTTCAAGAGAGCCCCGCGCCAGGGCGGCAAGCCTCTGCGCTTCGTCCGGGGCGGCGCCCTGCGCAAGGAGGAGCGCTCCCACTACGCTGCGCGACAGCGGGCCGAACTCCACCGGGCAGCAGCGTGAAAGTATGGTGGACAGCAGCGCGTTCTTCCTGGCCGCGGTCAATATGAGCACCGTGTTCGCCGGCGGGGCTTCCAGGGTTTTCAGCAGGGCGTTCTGCGCCTGCGGCACAAGAGCTTCCGCGTCGCGTATAATGAAAACCTTCCAGGGCGACAGCATAGGTTTCTGCTGTGTCCAGCGGGTAAGTTCCCTTACCGTGTCGATCTTTAAATTCGCGCTTTCATCTTCGTTGAGCAGGGCGGCCTGGAAGGCGGTATCCACTATGCGGATATCGGGATGTGCGCCGCTTTTGGCCTGGAGGCAGGAATTACAAAGACCGCATGAATCCCCGCTTTGGGCGGGGACAACGGGCTGCGCAGCGGGGACTTCCGCGGTCTGCGGGGCGGGAGGGGCCGCTTCCGAAGCCGCAAACAGCGTGTCCAGAGATTCTTCCTGCGGGGGGGGGGATGTTTTTTCAACAAAAGGGACGCGTGTGCAGTTGAGCGCCGCGGCAAATGCCAGGGCGGCCGGGAACTTCCCTATGCCGGCGGGACCGTGAAATATCATGGCCGGCGGCACGCGCCCGGTTTCAACCAGCGAGCGCAGACGCCGTATGGTTTTTTCGTGCCCTGAAATACGGGTAAAAGTCATTGTTTTTTGTTTCCGCGTTTCCAGGCCTGTCGTTTTAGTATTTTTGCCACCCGGGCCCGTATCTCCCGCTGTATTTCGGCTACGGGACGGCCCGCGTTAACGCGTGTAATGCCGGGCCTGCGCGCCAGCGTCTTGTAGGCCCTGTTAACGCGCCGGCGAAAACTGTCAGGCTCGCGTTCTATGCGGTCCGCGCCCTGGAGCTTTTCACCCGCGCGTTCGCGGCGGGCGAATACTTTATCCGGGATATCCATCACCAGGGTAAGGTGCGGTTTGAGTCCCAGCGTGGCTATCCGGTTGAGCGTTTCTACGGTTTTAATCGGCAGGCCGCGGCCATAGCCCTGGTAGGCGGTGGTAGAAAGCGTGAAGCGGTCCGAAATTATTACCTTGCCGGCTTTTAAAGCGGGGAGGATCTTTTCCAGGGTGTGTTTTATGCGCGAAGTTTCATAGAGGAACAGTTCCGTCATAGGCTCTATCCTGCTTTTCGGATCAAGCAGTATTTTGCGTATTTTTTCCGAAAGGTAGGTGCCGCCGGGTTCCCTTGTGACTATCACTTCGCGGCCAAGGGCCTCGAACCAGGTTTTTAAAAGCGCGGCTTGCGTGGATTTGCCGGAGCGATCCGGCCCTTCCAAAACTATAAATATGCCTCTTTTCATATGTGCGTAGGTATATGATAGCAAAGGCGGACGCATGGCGGAAATGGCCAGGCTTGACCGGGTGGGGTTTTGCTGAGACTTTTCTTTTTCCGGATTGACGGGCGCAGGGTTAAAGATATTTTTCGAGTCTTCGTTTTAATCCCGGTTCGAGAGTGTCCGAGCATTTAGCTTTTCCACATACGCCCGTATGGGAATAAAGCCAGAAAAGGTTGTTCAATGCCTGGGGGTGGGCGGGATTTAACAGCAGAATTTCCCGGAGGGTTTTTTCAGCCAAAGCGTACTTGCCCGTCCTGTGGTAGAGTACGGAGAGATTAAACAGGAGTCTCGGGTTTGCGGGGGCCGCGGCAACGGCCTTCTTCAGCAAGTCTTCCGCCAGGCCGGTTTTCCCCGACAAGGCATAGGATATCGCCAGCAGCGAAACCGCTTCCGTGCTGTAAGGGTTTATCCTGAGTGTTCTGGCCAGGTAGTCCTGGTAGCAGGCCGGCATCTTTCCCCGGAAACAGGCGTTGGCCATTCCAAGGTTGGCCGTTTCATTGTCCGGGTACCGTTCAAGTATCGACGCCCAGAGTGTCTGCCCGTTTTTCCAGATGCCCGCTCTGTTCCGCGCCTGCAAGGTCCAGGCAAAAGCCAGGCTGGTCAGCAGCATGATGAAAAGTGCGCAGCGGGCGGGACGGTTGTCCGCAATGGCGCGGAAAAATGCCGCAGGGATAAAAGCAAGTCCTATACCCGCGATGTAGAGATAACGGTCCGCCGTCATTATTTCCCCGGCGGGGACCAGAAAAAGAAAAGGGAAAATGTTGACGATGAACAGCATGAAACCAAAAGCGAAATTTTTATGCTTCCTGGCTGCCCAGACCGTCAGTGCCAGCAGAGCCGCGCTGGCGAGGGCGTACCGGAAGAATGACCGGCTGAAATCCGCCGCCATTTCCACGTAGGGATAAAAAGCGGAAAGGCCGAAAGGCAGGAAAAAATTTTGCACATAAAACACAAAGGAGGCGTGCGGGTAAGGCTTTAAAGGCGGCTGGCCGGTGTGCGCCTGTACCGCTACCGCCACCGCGGCGAAGATCCCGCCAAGCAGGAAGAACGGCGCTTTTTCGCGCAGCAGGCGTTTGTCTGCCGGCCGCTCCAGGAAAATATCGATAACCAGCAGGGTGAACGGAAATGTTACGGCGGCCGGTTTTGCGAACAGGGAACACAGGAAAATAATAAGTGACGCCGCGTAGTATGCGGGACGTTTATTGCCGGTGTAGCGTACGTAAAAAACCAGGGCGGCCAGGTAAAAAAAAGCGTACAGCAGGTTTTTTCTCTCCGCTATCCAGGCCACTGATTCCGTGTGGACGGGATTTACCGCCCATAGCAGGCTGGTCCAGAACGCCACTCCGGTGCCGGCACCCAGCAAAATAAATACCAGGAAGACCAGTGCCGTATTTGCAATATGCAGCAGCAGGTTGTCCAGCCTTCTTACAAAAGGATCTTGTCCGAAAATCGCTTTTTCCACGGAAAAGGACAGTATTGTCAGCGGGTGATACAGGCCCAGGTGCGAAGTACTGAATATGCTCCTTATGCCTGCGGCCGAAATATCGGTCCGCCGGGGATTTTCAGAGGTGTAGTCTATGTCGTCCCAGTTTACATAACCATATTTAAGCGTTGCGGAATATGCCAGCAGGACAAAGGCGGCAAGCAGTATGCCGGCGAATATTTTTCCGGTCAAGCTTCGGGAGATGTCAGTTAACATAAAATAGGCCAGTTATGAAGACACGGCTGTCACCTGGAGCAGTGACTGTAAACTGTCTGCGCCGCTAGGAACACTCCGAAAAACCGCAGTCGTGGCAGGTGGGGCCGGAGCAGCCGGATTCATAGCTGACGTTGGAGGAATAGCATTTGGGGCAGTACTGGGTGCGGGAGACTTCCCAAAGCTCAAGTTTTTCCTGGCCGTTAAGCTCCTGGTCGCTGGCAAGCATGCCGGTGCGCTTAAGGTGGCTGCGCAGGGCGATGGCTATGCCGTGCGCCACGGAGTTGATGCGGTTTTCACCCAGGCCTATCGGGCGGTCTCCCTTTACGGAGTTCAGATGTTTTATTATGCGCACGGGATCGCCGCCTTCCTCAAGGTATTTGGACAGCAGTATGCCTATAAGCGAGGTCATGGCGCTGATTTCAGTGCCCAGCGGGGGCATATTGGTGAACACCTGGTAAGGGCCGTGCTCGTTGTAGTTTACGTGAATATGCAGGGGCCCGTACCCGGTTTTAAGCTGGAAGTATTCGGAAGAAACTCCGAAAGACCGGCAGCCGGATTTTTTCTTCTTATGCTTTGCCGCTGTCCCGGGAGTAAGGTTCAGGACCTGCTGGGCCTTGCACCCGTCGCGGTAGACGGTCAGTCCTTTGCAGCCCAGCTTGTGCGCCAGGAGGCAGCAGTTCTTCACGTCCTCCGTGGTGGCGGTAGAGGCCATGTTGATGGTTTTAGAGACGGCATTATCCACATGCTTCTGAAAGGCGGCCTGTATCCGGATGTGGTTTTCCACGGATACGTCGTGCGCCGTGGGGAAAAGGTCCTGTATGCGTTTGGGGATTTCCGGGATGCCGCGCACCGACTTGTGGTTGGCTTCCACTTTCTTCCACAGGGTTTTTTCGTCCAGGCCGAAGTAGGCGTTCCTCTGCGCCAGGAGTTTGAAAAGGGCGTTGACTTCGAAAAACGTGTCTTTGACGTCCGCGTCCTTGTTGTTCTTCATGGCGTCCAGCGCTTTGGCGTTGTAGCGCGTGTAGGCGATGGCGAAAAAAGGCTCGATGCCGGAGCCCTGCAGGCCCGCCGCTATGGCGATAGTGCCCGTAGGGGCTATGGTGGTGCGCGCGGCGTTGCGCGGTCTGGCCGCCGCGCCCCTGAAATGTTCGCTTTCGGCGTCGTAAATGGACCCTTTCCAGTTCGGGAATACGCCGCGTTCCCCGGCCAGCCCTTCGGAGGCCTCAAGGGCTTTTTCGTTTATGAATTTTATCACTTCTTCGGCTTTCTTCATCCCTTCGGGGCTGTCGTATGACACCCCCAGTTTTACCGCGGTCTCTGCCCAGCCCATTATCCCCAGGCCTATCTTGCGGTTGCCTTTGGCTATGCGCTCAATTTCAGGCAGCGGGTAATTGTTTATCTCTATGACGTTGTCCAGGAACCTGATGGCGCGGCCCGTAACTTCAGCCAGGCGGTCCCAGTCTATTTTGCCCCGGGTCAGTTCCCCGGTAACGAAGTTCGCCAGGTTTATGGAGCCGAGGTTGCAGGCTTCCCACGGCAGCAAGGGCTGTTCGCCGCAGGGATTGGTGCTCTCCACCTGGCCCAGCGCGGGCGTAGGGTTTGAGTTGGTCTCGTTTATGCGGTCTATGAAAACAATGCCGGGGTCCCCGGTAGCCCAGGCGGCTTCCACCAGGGAATTGAATACTTCCCGGGCCTTGAGGGTGCCGGTTGGCGCCAGGGTGCGCGGGTTTAAAAGATCATAGGCGGAGTTGGTTTCCACCGCCTTCATGAACTTATTGTCCAGGGCTACCGAGATGTTGAAGTTCTCCAGCATCCCCTGCCGGGATTTAAGTGTGATGAATTCCTTTATTTCCGGGTGCCAATAGGGCAATATCCCCATGTTGGCGCCGCGCCGCGTGCCGCCCTGTTTTACCACGTCCGTCAGCTTGTCGAACAGTTTCATGAACGAGATGGCCCCGGAGGCTATGCCGTTGCTCTTTTTTACCGTGTCACCTTTGGGGCGCACCCGGCAGAAAGAAAACCCCGTGCCGCCGCCGGATTTCTGTATGAGGCTTTGCGCCGTAAGGGCTTTGGCTATCCCTTCCATGGAATCGGGTACTGGCAGCACGTAGCAGGCGCTAAGCTGCTGGAGTTCGCGGCCGGCGTTCATGAGGGTGGGGGAATTCGGGAGGAAGTCGAAAGCCGCCATCATGCCGTAAAAACCGGCCTGCGCGCGGTTTGCCAGGGCTTTCGCCTCTTCCACATTGCTGCGGGTTTTCTTGAGGTTCGCCACCAGTTTAAGGAAATTAAGTTCGCGTTCGGAAGATTCCGCCAGGCCGTAGTGCAGCAGCAGGGTACGCGGTTCGCCGGCTTCGCGCTCCTGCCGCAGGTATTTTACGCCCTCGAACACTCCCCACTCTTCGGCCCCGGGGTGGAAGAGTATTTCCGAAAGGGCTATGTTGCCGGCAACCCGCTCGAACAGGTCTTCCACGGTATTGTCGTCCCGGAGATACTTGTCGCGGATGACTTTCTCCTGGTTCTCGCTTAGCGCGATCTTTTTCTTTTCCAAGGCCAGTGGTTTCATTTTAGATTCCCGCCCCGTGAACAGCTGCCGCCGGTTTTTAAGGGAAAAACCCGCCTGGTTTAACGCCTTGAAGGTGTGGCCTGGGGTTAATCTATCAATCCTGTGTTTTGCTGTCAACTTTCACGACGGCGCCTGTGCGCGGCCGCGCAGAAAACAATTATTTAATCTAAATGTAACCTTTAATTGACGGCCGGGGCCTATAATTAAAAGGCGACAACTGTGCGTATCTGTTGAAAGGCAGGGCCGGCAAATTGCACAATGTCTTGGTCAGAGGGCAATTACTATGAATGAAAAATTTGACGAGTCTTCACTTAACGAGGCCGCTATAAACGACGTGGAAACGGCCCGGCTGGCGCTCAGGTGGGCGCTCGACAAGATACGCGTCCTGCATGAAGAGGACCTTAAAACACGCCAGAACCTGCAGGAAAAGAACAGCCAGGTGGTCTTCCTGGAGAACCAGTTGAAGACGAAAACCGCGGATATAGAACGCGCGGTAAGAAGCCATGACGAGGAAATGAAGTCCAGGCAGGACTCCCTGGAAAATCAGTTCCGGTCCAGGCTTGAGCGCCTGTCCGAACGTGAAAAGGAGCTTGAGGACAAGATTTCGAAGCATGAGGAACTGCTGAAGGTCAAAGAAGTCCGCCTGCATGAGGATTACCAGAAGAAGTCCGAGGAACTGCGCGGGCGCTGGGCGCAGGTGGAGGGGGAGTTGTGGCAGCTGCGTCAGGAACAGATGGCCAAACAGCAGGAATTCGAGCGTGTTTACGAAACCAGGCTCGAGGGGGAGAAAAAGAAGCTGGCGGAGGAAGGGGCGGCCGTAAAAATTTCTCTGGACAGGACATACCAGAACAAGGTTGAGGAATTGGAGAAAAGGGAACGCAGCGCGGGTGAGGAATTAAAAAAGCAGGAGGCCATGCTTAAGTGGGCGAAGGACAGCTGGCAGAAGGACACCGAAGAGCGCGAGCGGACGCTGAACCAGAAAGGCCTTGAAGTGGAGAAAAAGATACTGGAGAAGAACCAGGAACTGGATACTTTCAAGGTAAAGATCTCGCTGCTTGAAAAACAGCTCAGCGAATTGCCCGAAGCCGTAAGGCGCCGGGACGAGGACCTGTCCCGCTACAAAGACGCCATGCGCAGCCTTGAAGGGGTTATCGGCGCCCTTGAAGACGAAAAGAAGAACCAGCAGTCCGCTTACGAGGGCCGCCTGGCAAAGATGGAGCTGGCTGTAGAGGCGGAAAAAACGCGTTTCAGGGAAATGGAAGCGGAGATTCCGCGCCGCCTGAAGATGGCGGTGGAGCATGAGCATAACCGCCTGGCCGAAAAACTGCAGGATATAGAACATAATTATAAAGAGGACCTGGCTAAGCGCCACGAGGAAATAGACTACCTGCAGCGCAACCTGCGCACCTTCGAGGACACGATAAAGACCCTGCAGGCTGAACGCGAGGTTTTTGTTCAGAAAGCCGCTCAGGCCCAGGCGCAGTACGCCGCCAAACAGGAGGAGTTTTCCTTCCGGGAAAGGCAGCTTCAATCCGAATACGAGGTGCGGCTGAAAGTAGAGACGGAAAAACATACGCGGGACCTGCGCGCCGAACTCGATACCGCGGGCCGTATTTACGAGGACAGCCACCGCCTTAAAACCGAGGAGATAAGCCACCTCCGCAGGGAAATGGAGGAGTTGGCCAAAGAACGCGCCGCCAGCCGGGAGCTTGTGGGCGAGTTGCGCCGGGAGCTGGAGTCCGCGAAGGAACGCCACTTGGCCGAAACTTCCGCCATCAAACTTAAATTCACGGCGGAGTACGAGCAGCGCGTGGGAGCAGAGACCGCCGAAGCGCTTAAGCGGCAGGCCGCGGAAAAACAGAAGTTTGCCGAGATCCTGGAGGAAAAGAGCCTTGCTGCCTCCTCCGCGCTGGAACGGAAAGAAGAAGAATTGAACCTGCTGAAACTGGCGCTGCAGAAATCCCGCGAAGAGCTGAAACTTGCCCTGGCTGAAGAAAAAGCCAGGGGCTGTGCAGCCATAGAAGAGAACGCCATGCGCAGCACAGAAACGCTTAAACTGCGCGAAGACAAGATAGTGGAGCTCGCCAGGGCGCTGGAATCGGGCAGGCTTGAAAAAGAAGAGCTGCTGATGCTTGAGCGCCAGCGCCTGGAAAGGCTGTACGCAGAGAAGGAAAAGGCCATGGATGCCGAACTGGCCGTCCGGGATTCGGATGTTATGCGGGCCCGCGACACCCTGGGCCGGGCCGCCGCGGACAAAGAGGCTCTGGTTTCCGCGTTCAACGCGGAGAGGCATGCTTTTGAGGAGAAGATCTCGGCACTCTCTGCCCGCCTTGCCGATGAGGAGGCTTCGGCCGTCGTGAAGGCCGACGCTGCCGTGCGCCGCGAGGTCGCGCGCTATTCGGAAATCATAGAACGCAAGAATAACGAGCTCTCCGTAGCGGCGCAGGTGCGGCAGACGCAGGAAGAGGCTTACCGTAAGACCCTGGAAGAGTTCCGGGAAAAACTTGCCGATACGCTGAGCCGGTTCGAGGTGGTGCGGAAAACCGCGGAAGACCGCCAGCAGCAGGTTGCCGCCGCGCAACTGGACCTGGCGCGGGAGAGAAAAAGCGCGGAAGACTCTATTGCCCATCTCAGCGCCCGGCTGGCCGGCAGGGAAAAAGATTATAAGAACCTGCGGACCGAATACGATGACTTTAAAGCCGCCTTTGAGGACGAAGTGCAGACAGGGGAGAAAAAATACGAGGACGCCATGCTGCGCCTGCGGGCTTCCGAGGAACAGAAAAATTCCCGGGACAAGCAGCTGGAGGCCTTAAAACGGGACGCGGAACTGCTCCGCGCCGAGCTGCTGCGCCACGACAGGGAAGCGGCGGAGCTTAAGGCCGCGGCCGCCAAAACCCTGGAAGCGGAACGCCGGGAACTGCGCCTGGCCAATGAGCGCCTGGCGCAGGACTTCGCGCAGAAAGAAAAGACCCTGCTGTCCGAGGTGTCGGTGTTCCGTGACGAGGCCAGCGCTAACGAAATAGCCGCGGAGAAGTACCGTGCGCAGGCGGAGGAATCCATACGCAATGTTGAGCGCCTGCGGGCCGTGCTGGACGAGGAACGCGCCAGGAAGACCGGGGCCGTGGACCGTGAAGAGTTCGAGCGCCGGATAAAGGAATTCGCGGTCAGAGAAGCTTCGCTCGCGGAGCAGCTGAAAGCCGCGCGGGAGGGGCAGCAGAAATAAAAGCGCCGCGTAACGCGCGGCAGGTGAAAAAATATCCGTCCGCCTGAAGCGGACGGATATTTTTTTCGTTTAACTTTCAACCGGCCTACAGGAGGTCGTTGTTGTAGGTGCCTACGCCGCCGCTGATGCTGACTTTATTGCCGGGAACGGTGTAGGTAAGTACGTACGCGCCGTACCGTGAGGAGGTGTTGCCTACCCTGGTGGCGTTAATAACGAAGCCGGCAGAGCCTACCGTCACAAGCGTGTAGCTGAAGTCGCCCATTACGCACGTTGTGGTGGGGCAGGCGCCGCCGGTACCGGTGAAGGTCTGGTCCAGTTTGGTGAAGTCTACCGTGTAGGAGCCGTACCTGACCATATTGCTTTCTTGCGACGCCGCTATCGCCCCGAACAGGCTGTTAGGCGCCGCGAGGCGGGATCTTTCCACCACTTTGAAATATTGCGGCACGGCTACGGAAGCAAGAATACCGATGATGAGCACGACCACCAGCAACTCTATCAGCGTAAAACCTTTTCTGTTATTCATAATACTCCTCCCCCTCAGTAATTGTATGCAGATGCGGCCTTTCAATAAAAGTATAGCATATCAAGCCGGTTATTTGCATGTGGCGGTTGTGAGTTTTTTGTGAAGTTTCGGCCAAGGGCGCCGCGGCGTTTATTTTTTGACCTGGTTTTTCACCGCTTTCCGGGGCGGCATTTTAAGAAGGTTCCGGTACCATTGCCCTACTTCGTAGCCCCGGTTAAAGTTCCCTTGCCCGCGGGGTCCTTTAAGGTAACGGCACAGTTCCCGCTTTATTTCAGCCAATGAAACTTCTCCCTGCCATACTTTCATTTCCGCGTTGGGAAGCTCCCCGGCCCGTAAAATACGGAATTCGTGCTCTCGCAGCCATTTTTCCCCAGGGCGGCCGCGTTTAACAAAAACAAGCGCCTGTGCGTCCCAGTAGACCATGGCCCAATCTTTTACAGGCAGTACCAGGGTATGTTCCGGTTTGGTAAATTGAAGACTGTTCGTGCCGTCAGGCTGTTTGGTCACGATCATATACTCCGGAGGGCGTTTTATCACGGCCAGTTCTATGCCGTATTCCGCCGCCATCCGCTTCCACCGCGCCGGGTCGTGAACGTCCAGCGTCTGTCCTTCCAGGTACGGATGGAAAATATACCTCCCATCCACGAAAAGTTTGTAATCCGGGTAAAGCATGTAGCCCAGGTAGCCGCCCCAGCCCCAGTGGTTATACATGCGCAGCGGGGAGAGCTGCGCGGTATTACGTTTAAGAAAGTCCACGGCGCCCTGTGGCGCGTACAGCGCGTCCCACTGTTTTCCCAGGCGGCTCCAGACATTGGTTTGAAAATGAGTCAGCATAAACAGCGCGGCGGCCAGCATAACCGCCCTGGCGGCCAGGCGCTTTTTTCCGGTCCACTGTTCCAGGGAAAGCAGGTACAGCGTGAAAGGCATGGCCGTAAGTGCCATGAAAAATGTGTTGCGGGCGTGGTTGGCGGAGGAGAGGGAAAAATAAAGTACCGCGCAAAGGTGGGCGTAAGGGATATCCCTTGTTTTTAAGAACCTCCGCAGCATTACGGCGAAAGCTACCGCTGTCAGGGCCCAGTAGGGGCGCTGGTAGGCCGTGTATATCGATGCTCCGTGCCATTCCTGGAGATATTCCTGGAGATCGGTGATAACGGCCAGGTGGTGGAAAAGAACGGAGTAAATTTCCCAGCCGTAGGCGTTGAGCAGGGTGCCGGCGGCGCCGGCGGCCAGGCAGGCGCAAAGCCTGAAAGTTTTGGCCAGCGGCAGGAATTTGCCCCGCCCGTAAACGGCGGGCAGCGCGGCCGGGAGGAATTCACCGAAGGCGTACATGGCAAGCAGAAGCAGGCCGTAAGCGAAACCCGCGTGGAGGTTGGCCCACGCGGCAAAGAACAGCATGGCGGCCGCCAGGAGCGCCGGCAGGTTCGCCGGCAGGCCTTTCAGCCTGAATTTTTCCAGCCAATATACCTCGGCCGCGAAGAAAGCCATGGTGAAATTTTCAGGCCTGACATCCAGCGAGGGAAGCAGGCAGGCGGTCAGGAGCGGCAGGGTCAGGAAAAGGAATTTTTCCAGCCCGTAAAGACGCATAAGTTTTGCGAAAGAAAAAAGTGCCGTCGACACTATGAGGGCTTTCAAAACTATCAGGGCCCAGAACCCGCCAAGGCGGTACGTCCCGTAGAAGAGCAGCTGCGTAGCCCATTCGAAATCTATCCACGGGCGGCCCTCCATGGTCCAGGAAAGAAAATCTTCAGCAGGCAGCCGGTGATGCGCCAATATCCACCGCGCGGCGGAAAAATGCCAGTGGAGGTCCGGGTTCAGTACCGGCAGGAACAGGGCGGAAAGGGATATTGCAACGCCGCAGGCCAGCAGTGCGCTGGAAAGGAAAGGCCGTGACTTTTCAAGCAGGGCGAGCGCCCGGGCAAGGGCATTGCCCGGGCTTACGGGCCCCCCGGCCGGTAAGGCTTTTACGGGGTTATCGTGATTCATCCCATTTATAGCCGAAACCTTCCACGGTTATAAGGCGGTTCTGGACCTTCCCCAGGCTTTTGCGGAGGGTCTTTATATGGGTGTCAACTACCCGGCTGGTGTTTTCGTAGGGCCTGCCCCAGATCCTTTCCATGAGGAACTGCCGGGTCATTACCCGGCCGCTTTTTTTTACCATCAGGTACAGGATCTCGAATTCTTTGGGCGCAAGGTCTATCAGGCTGCCCGAAACCCGCGCTTCGTGCCTCGGGTAATTGATGGTCAGTTCTCCGGAAATCAGGGTTTCTTCCTCGCGGTCATCCTGGCCGTTCATAAGGCTGCGCCTTATGAGGGCTTTTACCCTGGCCACGAATTCATCCGGGCTGAAAGGCTTTGTCATGTAATCGTCGCCGCCCAGTTCCAGGCCCAGTACCTTGCTGACTTCGGTCCGGTCCGTTGTAAGAAATAAAATAGGTGCCAGCCTGGATGGGCCTTCGGACGCCCGCACCTGCCTGCAGAAATCCAGCCCGCTCATTCCTGGCAGGCGCAGGTCCACCACCAGCAGGTTCGGTGTGAAGCGGGTAATGCTGCTCAGCGCCTGTTCCGCAGTAGTGGCCGTAAGCACGTTGAAGTTTTCCAGCTCCAGCCGGTCTTTTACCGATCTCAGCAGCGTAAGCTCGTCGTCTATCACCAGTATGGTATGTTTTGCGCTCATATCATTGAACCGGAAAGGACAAAGTGAAAGTGCTGCCTTTGTCCCCGCTTTCCACCTCTATTTTCCCGCCATGCTGTTCAATAATGAATTTCGCGATGAAAAGCCCCAGTCCCGTGCCCTGTCTGGCCGAGGGATAGCCCTGCTTCCCGTGGTTGATCCTGTAAAATTTGCTGAAAATGTTGCCGGTCTCTCCGCGCGGGATCCCTATGCCGGTGTCGCATACGCGCACTTTCTGCCAGCCGGGCGAGGCTTCTATGAATATGCTGATGGAGCCTGAGTTGGTGAATTTCACCGCGTTGCCTATTACATTTGCCAGCACCTGGTAAAGCCTTTCCGGGTCCCCGCGCATGTCGGGGATATCCTGGCCCACTATAAATTCGAGCTTAAGGTGTTTTTGTTCGGCGTACGCCTTGAACGCCCGGACCGCGCGGTCCGCGAGATCTTCCAGGTTTACCGCTTTTATCTCCAGCGGCATTTTGCCGGACTCTATCCTGGAAACCTCCAGCAGCGAATCGATGTAGCGGTTCAGGCGCTGCGAATGTTCGGTTATGCAGAATACCTGTTCCGGAATCTTCCCGTGGTCGCCCTTCTTCGCCAGTTTTCCTATTATATCGGCGCAGAGTTCTATGCCTGTGACGGGCGAGCGCAGGTCGTGGGTTATGCTGGACATGAAATCTTTTTTCATCTCGTCGAATTCTTTCAGGCGGTCGGCCATGTCGTTGAACTGGCCGGCCAGCAGGCCGATCTCGTCCTTGCTGTTCACCGGTATTCTGTGGTCCAGGCGGCCCGCGCCTATCATGCGGGCGGCTTCACCCAGAGTCTGTATCGGGTTGGCTATCACTCGCGTTATGATAAGAGTTCCCGCGCAGCCCAGGGCGAAAGCTACGGAAAGGATGGCGAAAAAGAGCGAGGAGGACTGGCGCAGCGAGGAATCCATCTCCTGGTAGATAAGCTGTGTGGAAAAATCCACGCTGGCGAGGATTTCGCGTTTTTGCGCGTCCCATACTTTTAAGGAGGCTTTCAGTATTTCCACCCCGTTCTCTCCGCGGGTTTCCCATATCCCGGTGGGCGGAGGGGGGAATGTCTTGAAGCGGCGCAGGAACGGGGACGGCTGGGGATGGTAATAAACATCCTCCATCAATCCCCGGCCCGAACTTTCACGGCAGGATACCTGTATAATTTCCGGGGTCTTCAGGAAAGTCTTAAAATATCTGTAAGCGTAGCGTTTGCCGGGGGCGTCGGAGATCTCCCTGCAGACTTCCGACATGGCTACAAGTATCTGGAGGTTCTTTTTCTGGCTGTTGGCCGAAATGGAGGCCCATTCGTTATGCAGGAAAAGGAGCGCTATAATCCCCGAGATAGCGGCCAGCAGCATGAGCATGAAAAATATAAGCTTGCTGCGTATACTCATTGTTGTTGGTTCTGCGGAAGGGGGGTGAGATGTGCGCCCGGCGCGATTCGAACGCGCGGCCACTCGCTTAAAAGGCGAATGCTCTACCCCTGAGCTACGGGCGCCTGACTGTTGTTCTCTGACAGGATAATTATACAACAAAAAAAAATTTTTATGAAGCGCGGAGTTGCCGGCCCCGGATTTATTGCGCCGCGCGGGGATAATTTTGCCGGCCGGCAAAATTGAACTATAATGTATGCATGGCGGCCCGCAAAAAATTCAGGGTTAAAGTTCGCGTTAAGGTGCGCAACAGGCTGCTGCGCAGCGGTTCTACGGCTGCCGGTATTATCCTTTGCCTGGCCCTGGCGGTATGGCTTTCCGGGGAATCGCTTAAGGCGTCGCGCCGGTTCATAGCAAGCCGCCTTACGGCTTTCCGCCCCGCCGCTATAGTGGTGGATTCCCCCGCCCCCGAGGCCGCGGCCTCCGCCCTCGAACTCCTTTCGGGCCAAGCCGGCTCCCCGCTTACCGGGGCGCGCTGCCGGGAGCTCGCGGCTAAATTGAAGAGCCGTCATCCGGCGTTAGCTTCCGCGCGCATAACCCGCAATTTTTTTACGCGCAAGGCGGCGGTCCATGTTACCGTAGAACCTGTGGTCACCCCTTTGCTGCTTAACGGGACCACCGCCTACCTGGGGGAGACGGGGCGTTTTATGCGTGAAAATCTTTCAGGCCCCCAGGCGCCCGTTTTTACTACCGAAGTCAGGGGACCGGCCGGCCCGGCGCCCGCCCTGGTGAAGTTCCTGCGCGAAGTGAATTCTTTTTCCGGGCAGTTCCCGGCCCGCCCCGTAAAGCTTGAATGCGAGCTTAAGGATCCCGCCTGCACGTTTACGCTTGCCGACAGCACGCGGGTTTTGTGGGGAGGATTTGAATTTACCAGGATAAAAGTATTAAGATTGACTGAAGTCCTTAAAGACGCTTCGGCAAAAAATGACGGTCCGCTGCGGGTGGATTTGAGGTCTTTTAATGAAGGCAAGATTTTTGTTTCCGCGTTCCGGTAGCCGCCCCTCCTTGAAAGCGGTTTGAACCGGCCGGCCTCCTGGAGTTTAAGCATATGGGAAAATCCGAGATCATTGCCGGGCTTGACATGGGTTCCGCCCGGGTAACCTGCGTCCTCGCCGAGCGAGACGAAGAGCATAATAAAATACGTATACTGGCCGGCGCCTCCGTGCCCTGCAAGGGCCTCAAGGGCGGCGTGGTGGTGAATATAGAGGAAACCGCCCGCGCCATAGAACACGCCATGGACGCGGCCGAGAGCAAGGCCAACGAAGTGGTGGGCGAGGTTTACCTCGGGGTCCGCGGTTCCCATATACAGGCTTTCGACAATAAAGGCGGGTATAACATCGCCCGCACGGACAAGGAAATAACCAGCGAGGACGTGTCCAACGTTATTGAGAGCGCCAAAACAGTGCCGCTGTCGGCCGACCGTGAGATCCTGCACGTTATCCCCCAGGGGTTTTCGCTGGACCGCCAGCGCGGGGTGCCCAATCCCATAGGGATGGAGGGCGCGCTGCTGGAGGTAGGGGTGCATATTGTTACGGCCTCTACCCCCGTAATCAACAATCTCGTAAAATCGGTTTTTAAGGGCGGGTTCCGCGTAGCTGATACCATCTATACTTTGCTCGCCGTGGGCGAGCTGGTGGTTTCCGAAGAAGAGAAGGACCTGGGCTGCCTGCTGATAGATTCCGGCGGCCAGACCACCTCCATAGCGGTTTATTCCGAGGGCAGCATACATTTCTCGAAGGAGATTCCCGTGGGAGGGGATCATATCACGCGCGATATCGCCTATGGCCTTGGCACCACCATGGCGGCCGCCCAGGAGATAAAGGAAAAATACGGCGCGGTGTTCTCCAATATGCTGGACGAGGAGCGGATGATAAGCGTTACCCGGCTGGATGCCCGCACTAAAAAAGAAGTGAAGCCGCGCGAACTGCTGGATTTCATACAGCCGCGCGCCGAAGAAATCTTTGAAAAAATAAACCAGTCGGTGCAAAGCTCCAATTACGCGGACCTCCCGGGGGGCGCCATACTTACCGGCGGGGCGGCCCTGTTGAAGGGCATGCCTGAAGCCGCGGAGCAGCTGCTGGACCTCAGCCAGGCACGCCTGGGGGTTGCCGCCCAGGAGATACTGCAGTGCCCCGAGGAATATCTTACGCAGCCTTACCTCGGCGCCGTCGCCCTGGTCTGCTATCCGCACCTGAAGACCTGGAATACCGATGTGCCCGGCACCTCCAGGGCCGGCTCGGTGGAGAAAAAGCTCTGGCGCTGGTTCAAGGACCTCTTTTAATGTCTGACGCCCGCATACGCTACAACAAGGATTTTCGCGGCCGGGAAGCCGTTATAAAGGTCCTGGGGGTGGGCGGCGGCGGCGGCAACGCCGTTAACCGCATGGTGGACGCGGACATCCGCCTGGTGGAGTTCCTGGCCATCAATACCGACGCGCAGGACCTGCGCCGCAGTAAAGCGCCCAACCGCATACAGATAGGCGAAACCCTTACCAAGGGGCTCGGGGTAG
>Ga0156396_1155_pt1 | contig 28187 bp, 16 predicted proteins | sample RifOxyA3_FD_108040 | JGI IMG/M metagenome (GOLD analysis project Ga0156396, IMG submission 108040) | Elusimicrobia bacterium RIFOXYA12_FULL_57_11 | reverse complement strand
GCGGCCGGGAGAGACCGGCCAGCGGCCGCCAGGCCGGATATAAAAAGCGTAGCAGGCGAGCAGGCCTGGCAGCACCGCCGCATTTTCCTTCGTAAGGAGGGCGCAAAAATAAAAGAGCAGGTGCAGCCAGAAAGCGCGGCGCTGCCCGGTTAACCCGCGCATGAAGCAGCTGAAGGAAAGGAGGGAGAAGATCGCCAGCAGGATGTCGTTGCGGCCGGGTATCCAGGCGACCGCCTGCCCCGCCGCGGGGTGGACCGAAAAAAGCAGCGCCGCCGCCAGGGCAAACCTGGTGATGTGCCCCCACAGGCGCAAAAAGTAAAAAAGCGTCATGGCCGCGCAGGCATGCAGCGCAATGTTGCTGAGGTGGTATATAAATGGAGACGCGCCCGCTATGGCCGCGTTCAGCATGAAGGAAATGGTGAGCAGGGGCCTGTAATAATGCGTGTTGGCGAACACTTGCTGTGTAAAAGCCGCCGGGATATTTGAAAGTTTGGAAATAAACGGCAGGCTGTCGACTATCAGCAGGTTGTCGTCATACCAGGTAAAGCCGAAAAAAACGGTGCGAAAGTAGACCAGGACCGCTGCTGCGAGTATGCACGCATACGGCAACAGCCGGCGTCCGGTAAGATTTTCTCCGGAAAGGTCTTTCATGTGATGATCATCGTTCGGTAACCGGGGACCGGGCGTCCCGCCGGGTTATATGTATAGCCTGGGAATCCTGGCGTTCGCGGCTGTCCGTCGCACATGCAGCGCCACGGGTACTCCGGGCCTGGCTTCGGGGATGTCTGTCACGTCCAGCAGCGTGTGCGCTATACCGGCCTTGCCGGCGAAAAAAGCCTTTTTCCCGCCGATAAGACCCCAATAGTTAAAGCCGGTGGTTATCCGTATCTGTGGTTCTGTGGGCTCCATCGTCAGCCCGTCGGAGTAGCCCGCCGGTATGGTGGCCAGGCGCATGGGGCGGTGCGCCACGAATTCGCTGGCATAGCCAAGGGCTTCGCCTTTCCTGACGCATTTAATGGAGATTATCCTGGCGTAAAACCGCCAGGGCCGGCCCAGGCCGGGCAGCGGCGGGCCTTGTTTTCTTTTTTTGTATACGTCAGTCGGGTAGATGCCGTAAAGAAGGTTCCCAATGCGGACCATGTCCAGCTGCCATCTGGGGAAATCGCAAAGGATGGCGCTGTTGGCGGCGCACGCCTTCAGTCCCGGCGCAGCGGAGCGCAGCTCTCCGGCCAGCTTGCTGAACGCGGAGAGTTTCTCCTCGGCTTCTATGATGTTCTGGGGCGGGCGGTAGGCCAGGTGGGTGCAGATGCCGCGCGGCCGCGCTTTTTTTAAAAGCAGCGCGCGGAGCAGGAAAGCCGGAGCGTCTGCGGGGGCAACGCCCCAGCGGCGGAGGCCAAGGTCGACGTCTATATCATACGCAACCGGTTTTTTTGCCGCGCGTTCAAGAGCCAACAGGAAACTGTGTGAGTCCGCGCAGGGAATAAGGCGGTGTTTAATTATCGTCCGGGCTTCCTCCGGCAGAGAAGGGGCCAGCAGGTGTATCCCGGCGCGGGGAAAATCCGCGCGCAAGGCCGTGCCTTCTTCCGCGGTAAGTACGCCAAGGCAGTCCGCCCCGTTCTTCAGCGCCGTTCGCGCCACCGCCGCGGCGCCGTGGCCGTAGCCGTCGGCTTTAACCACCGCCATGAAGGCGACACCGGGTTTGAGCGCTTTTTTTATGGAGCGGGCGTTCCCGGCCAGTGTCTGCAGGTCTATTTCAATCCATTTGAGCATAATAGGGACCGGGCTGCCCGGCTGTCCACCTGATGTGACAAAATTATATCATTAAGACGATGGACGTTAAGCTGATAAGGGGCGCGCCCAATATAAGCGCCAGGGCGTGGTTCGCGCTTAAAATTTACGAGAAAGCCCCCTCGAATATGCTGGTTGTCGTTGCGCGGGAAGAGGAACTCTCTTCCTGGCTTAACGCCGTTAATTCCCTGGCCGCCCTGCTGCCGCGGTTGCCGCCTTTTGAAGTCTGCCTGTGGGGAGGGGACCGCGCTCTGCGCGCCAGGGCAATGGGCGCGCTTTACGCGCCGCAGCCTGGCAAAAATTATTTTCATTTGGCCTCGCCCGGGGCCGCCGCCGAGCCGCTGCCGGAGGCCGGAGCGTACGCGGAGCTGGGGCTTTCTTTCCGCCAGGGGTGGACTTATCCGCGTTCGGCCGCGCTGGATAATTTCGTGAAGGCCGCGTATGAACGCGTAGCTTTCGTGGAGGAAAGGGGGCAGTTCGCGGCGCGCGGTTCCGTAATTGATTTTTTCCCACCCGGCTCGGAGCGGCCGCTGCGGCTTTTTTTCTCCGATAATAAATTAGAGAGCATACGCTATTTCGAGATAGATACGCAGCATACCTCGGATTTCCTGGAAAAGACTGATGTTTCTCCTAATATTTTCAGCGGCTCCGGGAAATCTTTGTCGGCTTTCTCCGGGACGCACTGGAAAGTGCTGAAAGATTCAGCGGCCGCGGGTATGGAACTGCCTGCGGCGGAGCAATTCCCGGGGTGCGAAGTTTCAGTTTTTGCTACGCTTGCCGGAGAAGGCGCTGCGCTGGATTTTAAGGCGGTTGCGAACCTGAATTTTAATTCAGATATGGGCTTATTGGCCGGGGAACTGCGGCGCTTTAAAAAGGCCGGGGTGGCGGCCCACCTTTTCTGTATTAACAAGGGCGAGGCCGAGCGTTTGGCGGAGTCCCTGGCTGAGGCCGGCGCCGGCGGGTTGGTGGATATCGCTACCGGGTACATCGAGGAAGGTTTTGTTCACGTCCCCTCCGGAACCGCGGTGATAACTTCCTCCGAACTTTTCCGCCGCCGCTACCATTTCGACCCCTCTTCAATAAGACCCAAAAACAAGTTTTTCAAGTGGACGGACCTTAAGGCGGGGGATTTTATAGTGCACGAGGATTACGGAGTGGGGCGTTACCTCGGCATAAAGAAGGCTTTTTTCCGCAACGCACGGGGCGAGCAGGTGGAAGATTCCGACTGCCTGTACCTGGAATATGCCCGCAACGACAAACTGCTGGTGCCCCTGCACGACTTTTCGCGCGTGCAGAAATACATAAGCTCTGAGGGCAAGGTGCCGCGCCTGTCCCACATGGACACCAAGACCTGGACCGAGATGAAGAGCCGGGTTAAAAAAGAGGTGGAGGTGCTGGCCCTGGATATTCTGAAGCTCGAGGCCGAGCGCGCCGCAGTAAAAACCGCGGCGCTCCCGCACGGCGGCCACCTTGAAGACGAGTTCGCCGCCTCTTTCCCGTTTGACCCTACGCCGGACCAGGCCCGGGCTATAACGGAAGTGCTCTCCGATCTGGAGGGCGAACTGCCCATGAACCGCCTGGTGGCCGGTGACGTGGGTTTTGGCAAGACGGAGGTAGCCATGCGGGCCGCCATGCGCGCGGTGGCCAACGGCAAACAGGCCGCAATACTCGTCCCCACTACCATCCTGGCCGACCAGCACGCGAGGAATTTCGCGAAACGCTTCGCCGGGTTCCCCGTGGATGTCCGCGTTATTTCCCGCTTTGTGCCGGCCGCGGAGCGAAAAAAAACGCTCTCCGACCTGGCCCGCGGCAAAGTAGACATAATAGTGGGTACGCACCGCCTTATACAGAAAGATGTCAGGTTCGCGGACCTCGGCCTGATGGCAGTGGACGAGGAGCACCGCTTCGGCGTGAAGGACAAGGACCGTATAAAGACGGCGTCCAGGGGCGTGCATTGCCTGCTGATGAGCGCCACCCCCATTCCGCGCACGCTTTACCAGTCGCTGTCCTCGCTTAAAGCCATGTCCGTCATAGAAAGTCCTCCCGTAGGGCGGCAGGCTATCTCCACTTTTGTGCGGCCCTTTACCGAAAAAGCCGCTGCCGAGGCCGTTACCTACGAATTGGCACGCGGCGGGCAGGTTTATTACGTGCATAACCGGGTACAGACCATAGACACCCGCAAAGCCTACCTGATGCGGCTTATGCCGGAGCTGCGCATAGCCGTGGTGCACGGTCAGATGAAAGCCGACGCCGTGGAACGGCATATGTGGGATTTCCTCAACCGCAAATACGACGTGCTTATGGCTACCACTATCATAGAATCCGGCCTGGATATTCCCAGCGTGAATACCCTTATAGTGGAGAACGCCCACGAAATGGGCCTGGCCCAGCTTTACCAGCTGCGCGGGCGTATAGGGCGCGAAAAACAGAAGGCTTACGCTTACCTCTTCTATCCTGGCTGGATGAAAACCGGCGCCGAGCGCCTGAAGCGGAAAGCTGAGCTCCTGGCTTCCAGGGCCGAAGGGGGCGACGAGCCAGCGCCCATAAGCGAGGACGCCGTGCGGCGCCTGAGCGCGCTGGAGGAATTTACGGAGTTGGGTTCCGGTTTCCGCCTGGCCATGCGGGACCTGGAGATACGCGGCGCCGGCGAGCTGCTGGGCCTGCGCCAGCACGGTTTTATAAATTCAATAGGGCTTGAGATGTATATAAAACTGCTTAACGGGGAAATAGACCGCATAAAGGGCCGCCAGGAGGCGCGCGAGCTGCCGGAGCCGAAGATGGACCTGCTCGTGCCCGCTTTCATCCCCGAGGATTATGTCGGCGACGACATGGAGCGGCTGAACTTCTACAAGAAGCTGCTTAACGCCAAAGAGGCTGAGCTCGACGGGCTGCTGAAGGATTTTGAGGACATTTCCGGCCCCGCGCCGGAGCCGCTCAGGAACTTGGTGGAGGTAATCCGTTTTAAGAAGAAACTTGCGCGCAAGCTGGTGCGCTCGGTAACCCAGCGCGGCTCCGACCTGGAGTTGTTCTTCCTGCCAGGCGCGCCGGTGCCTCCCAAGGCTATAGCCGGCTGGGGCAGGGCCTTCGGAGCCAGACTTTCCTTCCTGCCGTCCCGTCAGGGAGACGGGCTGCGCATAAAACTTGCGGATGAGCCGTTGGAAGTGATAAAACAGCTCATAGCGGCGTTTTAGGAGGTATGCATGAGAAAACGCGTATTTACTTCACTTTCTTTGTTGGCCGTGCTGGTCATCCCCGCGGCCGCCGGTAATATTCTCTTTATCGGCGATTCTCACTCGGTGGGGCCCTTCGGCTGGAAAATGGACGCACTACTGCGCAGCGTGCCGGGGACGAAAGTCGGCACCTACTCCAGCTGCGGCTCCATTTTCCAGTGGTGGGAGACCGGTAAAGCCACCCCCTGCGGTTACTTTTTCAGGAATACCGCCGGGAAGACCGAAAAAGGTGATAAAGGCCCTACGCCAATTTTCGATGCTTTGCTGAAAGAGGTGAAACCCACCCTTGTAGTGGTAGAGTTGGGCGCTAATTACGCCGGCTACGAATCCGACGACTTTGCCGTGGGCGATATGAGGAAACTGGTGCGTAAGATCTCCGATTCCGGCGCCGCCTGTTTCTGGATAACCAAGCCTGACGCGCGCAAAGGCAAGGATACCATCCCGCGCATCCTGCAGCTTACGCATAAGGCGGTTACCCCGTATTGCGCATACTTCGACAGCACGCTGGTGACCAAATATCCGGCCGAGGGCGGCGATGGTGTGCATTACTGGTCAAAAGAGGGCGCGCCCATAGCCAACGCCTGGGCGGAAGCGGTTTTTTTCGCCATGAAGCCGCTGCTTGACAAACTGTCCGTCCCCAAAAAATAACCGCCGGAGACAGGGACGTTGTTGAATATTTGCCTATTCATCAACGGAGCGTTGGAAACTTCCTTATTTTCTCTGCCAGCCTATTTCGTGCCGATCCGTGCCCGTGGTGCCCGCGGACGACTTGAGGCGGGCGGCCGCATTTTTTATAATGAAAGCATGGGGAAAAAGACGCTCTGCATATTTTCATTCGGCCTGAAGCCCTCCCAGATTACGGAGGAAACCGCGGCCGCTATAAAGGGATGCGCGGAGGTATACTGCTCCTGCCTCGACGGACAGACCGCTAAATTCTTCTCCCGGTATTGTCCGGATATAAAACTTTCCGCGGATTGCAGTTTCCCCAAAACCATTAAGGCCGTTTTGAAGGCTTTTAAGCGCCGGGACACGGTCGGTTTCCTCACTTATGGCAACCCGCTTTTTGTGCACCCTCCCACGGTGGACCTGGCGGCCGCGGCCAGACGCCGCAAAATTCAGGTCAGAATTTTTGACGCAGTGTCCTCCCTTGACTCGCTGGTGAATATCTTCGGCGCCGATTATACCCTGTTCGATCTGCGGCTGGTGGTGGCTTCTACTTTCCACGGTGAAAGTAGAGGGTTTTTTACTCCGCAGCTGGACACTATGTTTTTTGTTATCTATCTTATCGCGTGCGAAGCCGGGCCTGAGCTGAGGGCGCGCTTTATCAAGGCCGCCGCCAGGGCATATCCCGCCCACGCCCCGGCTTTTCTGGCCGAGTGCGATTCTATTTCCGGAAAGAAAAATATAATAAAAGGCTGCGTGGGGGATCTGGAACAGCTGCTTGGCAGAGCCAACAACCGCCACACGCTGTTTATCCCGGCGGTGAAAGGCGCGGCCGGAAAACCAGGCGGCCGCCTGGCCGGCAAGCTGGCTATAAGCAGTTCGCTGTGGCGGCGCTCCCGGTCCTCACGGCCAGGCTCGCCGCGGCGGGCGTCACGGCACTGACCGTTCAGGCCTATTACCATCTGCCTCGCGTGCTATAATATCAGTGTGGTATCCCCGGGAAGTGTGTCACGGGGCGCGATAATCGGGGGCGAACAGGTTCGACGTTAACTTGTTTTGCCGGATCAGCAGGCCATGGTTGACCAGGCCATGTAAAACAGGGTCAAAACAACAAAAGCCAACTCCAACGAGATGGCCTGGGCGCACGCTTAAGTGTGCCTCGCTTGTAGCCTGCCCGCCTGAGCGGGCTATAAAGCGTTAAATTCAGGCTGCTGCCGTCAGGAGCGCGCTTCGTCCCGTGCCGGCAAAAGACAATACGGAGCTTGGCCGGGTTTTGTCGTCCTGAACTTATCCCGGCCGAGACACACTCAGGGCTAAGCCTGTAGCGGTTCCGACATGCGGTTAGCGGACCCGGGTGCGAATCCCGGCGCCTCCACCAAATTAAAAAGCCGGTCTTCTGAAAAGAAGGCCGGTTTTTTAGTTTTGACTGGAAGGTTATTTCCTGTTTTCCGCGGCCAGGCGCAGCTGCACCTGCTGCCGGTAGAGCTGGCAGGCGTTCTTTTCGTTCAGCCCGCAGGCTAGGTTCAGCAGCCGCTCCGCCTCGGCGGTATCCAGGGGCACGCCGTTGCCTTTGGCGTACAGCATTCCCAGGGCGGAGCAGGCCGCCGCTATCCTGGCGTAGCAGGCTTTCTGTATTAGCTCCAGGCCGCGTGGAACGTCTTGCGGTACGTATTTGCCGTCGAGATATGTGATCCCCAGCATGGTGCAGCCCATCATGTCGCCCGCGCCGCAGGTTTTATGGTACAGCTTTATGCCTGCGGGGATGTTCAGGGCGGTGCCATACCCGGAGGTCTGCATGACGCCCTGCATGGTGCAGGCTTCCGCAATCCCGCCGGCGCAGGCCTTGTTGATAAGGGGGAAAGCGCGTTCCGGGTTACGCTCAACGCCATGGCCGGCGAAATACCGGCCTCCAAGGCGCATGCATTTTAACATGTCGCCGGTGTTGCAGCCTGCCCTGTCTTCTTCGGTTTCTTTATCCAGCGCTTCAGCGCCAGGGTCGGGCCCGGTATAAGAGACACTCTCAAGGGTCAGCTGTGGCATCAGTAATCCCGGCAGTGGCGGAGCAAGAGACTCTTCCATAAGCCCGACAACGGGAGGGGTCAGGTTTCCCGGCTGAAGTTCGTCTCCGGATACGGGGGCAGGCGGTTTTGGCTGGCTGTTGGATGAGGCCTGTGAGGACACGGCAGTCTCCGGCGGCCTGGCGGCCGGCCAGAACAGGTACAGAACGATTGTAACCAGCAGCAGACCTGCAGCAAGAAAGGGCGCCGGAATGGCGGTTAAGTTGAACGTGGCCGCCGTCCGGCTGTCCGCGCCCGGCGGCGCTGTCAGGCGGTCAGGGCCGTCCGGCGGAACTGTGTATCGTGGATCGCTTTCCTCGTTCTGCATAAAACCTTTCAGCCGGCTGCGGCGGTGCGGCCCCGGGTTTTATTTTCCGGTCTGTGGAGAGCCCTTCTCCCCTGCAGGATAGCAGGCTATCTTGCCGTCCGGGCCCAGGCAAAACGAGACGGCTTTCACTTTCTTTTCGCGCATCGCCACCAGTTGCTCGGCGAAGAAGTCAAAAAGGATGCGTTCCAGCTCGCGGATACCGAAACGGCTCACCTTCAGGTTCGCTTCCAGCGCCTGCAAGAGCAGCTCCGGCGCCACGAAATCCACGGTCATCCCGTATTCTTTTCCCAGGCGGGCGATCTTGAGCAGTGCTATTTCGGCCACTACCATCCCGGTGAGCGGTTTGAACAGGTACACCTTGTCGATGCGGCCCATTACCTCGGGCCTGAAGGTGCCCTGCTCGGAAAGCAGGGTCTTGATGGCGTTAAGTATCTCGCGGTAATCTGTCATCCCTTCCGTGGCCCTCGCCGCTTCGTCGGCTATGGCGTTGCTGGTAAGCACCACTATGGTCTGCGTAAAATCCGCCGTCTTGCCGCTGCTCTGCTCGGTCAGGCGTCCGTCGCCCAGGAGCTGCAGCAGCAGGTCGAACACCAGCGGGTGAGCCTTTTCCACCTCGTCGAACAATATCAGCCGGCGCGGGTTGGCCATTATCGGGCGGGTAAGCTGGCCGCCGGACTCGGAGTCTTTGTACCCGGACGAGGAGCCTGTCAGCCGGCTCTTGGCCATATCGGGGCTGGAGAGTTCGGAGCAGTCGAAGCGCAGCATATCCTTCTCGTTGCCATAAAGATATTCGGCCAGCGCCTTGGCCATCTCGGTCTTGCCGGTTCCGGTGGGGCCCAGCAGTAACAGGCTGCAGATAGGGCGCGTGCGTTCCTGCTTTTCCCAACTGAGCCGCACCACGCGGGCGACGTCGGCAATTATATCGTCCTGGCCTTTGATGCGCGACCGCAGGTGCTCAAGCAGCAGCTTCTCGTCCACGGTGCGGCTCTTGTTCTCCAGTTTGGAGTCGTCCACCAGCGCGCGCAGTTTGTCCCAGTCGGTCATTTTGTTAAGGTCGCTCATAATTTATTCCGTTCACTCCCTTGATCCTGTTCCCATTTCCGCCGCCGGAGCGCGTTTTTTAGCGGCCGGGCGCTTTTCACCCGGTACCAGCAGCCCGGAGTTCCCGCCGCCGGTTATAAGGGCCTTGTCGCCCTGGAGGGGGCTGACCGCCACCGCGCCCATGGAATTTTCGGAGAACTTGTTGCCGCGTACTTCCAGGGTGCCGCCGCCGGCGAAGCCTACCCCGCATTTATTGCGCGTCAGCGTTACTTTCTCCATTATCAGTTTACCATTCTCCTCTATGTAGGCGCCGCATTCGCCGTTACCTGTAAGCTGCGACTTTGACACGCGGACCTCCGCGCCGGAAGCTACCATTATGCCTGCGTAGCGGTTGTTGGCGATAGTGGTGCCGCTGACCCTGGCCCAGGCGCCGTCCGAAACCCTGAGACCGGCCCCGCCGCCGCCGGAGATATGGGAATTTCCCAGCTGCAGGTCCGCCGAGGGGTCCTGTACGCTTATCCCTATGACCCTGCCGGTAACTGAAACTCCGGAGAGCTTCACCCTGGACTTGCCGGAAACGGACAGCCCGGCGCTGCTCTCGAACTCGCAATCCGAGGCTTCCAGTTCCGCGTCGAGAACCTTTACGCCTTTGCCCGAGGATTTAACGTTGACATTGCGCAGCACCAGCGCGGCCCGCGACACGGACAGCGCCCAATAATCCACCTGGCTGGTGTTCGCGATGCTGAGGTTTTCCATCACCACGCGGCCGCCCGCGATGGCGAAAGTCGGATTAAGTGAATTTGTCAGTTCCACTTCTTCGGGTGAGCGGCCTTCGCCGGAGATGGTCAGGGACTTGGAAGTCAGCGCGCTTACCTCGTAGGTGCCGGGGCGCAGCGTTATGGTGTCGCCATCGGCCGCGCGGGCTACCGCTTCGCCCAGGGACGCGTAGTTCACGCCGGGGCCGCCGCCGCTGCCTACTACCCAGCGGCCCGGCGCTTTTGGCGGGGCCGGGGTTTCGGCCGCTGTCCCGTGCAGTTGTGCCGCCGCGGCGCTAACGTCCTTGTGCGTAGTTTCAGGCGGGACTTCCGTCGGCGGTGCCCCTCCGCCGGTTTGCACCGGCCGGGCAGGGAGCGGCAGCGCCGTTTGTGCCGGCAGCGGCATGGCCTGGGCAGGGCGCAGCATATAATGCAGCGAGAAAATACCGGATACTATAAGCAGCAGCGCAAAGACCTGCAGCCAGACATCTTCCAGCGCGGACATTTTTTGATCGGTATTCATAGGCTTACCGTCACCGCCCCGGTCTTCTTGTCCAGCTCCAGCCGTACCCGGGTGGCCCCGGTCCGGCGCGCCTCTTCTATGGACGGAGTGGTTATCTCCCTTATAAGGCCGGCCAGCTGCCGCACGCCGTAGTCCTGAAACTCTATATTGCGCCTGATGGCCTCCACCAGCACTTCCGGGGAGGTGTAAGAGACCTCTATGCCGTACTGGCGCCAGTGCTTGGCTATCTGCAGGCAGGCTACCTCGGCTATTTCCACCGGCTTAAGCTGATCCATCAGGAATATGTCGGTGAAGCGGGCCAGAAGCGGCCGCTCGAAGCCCTCGCGGGCCATGGCCTCGCGGGCGCGCCCGGTGCGCAGGGCAGGGTCGGAGGTAGCGCTCCAGATGGAACGCAGGGCATCCACCCCGGAGTTGCAGGTGGCGAAGAAGACGCAGGCGCCGAAATGCACCTTCTTCCCAGAGCTTTTTTCCTGGCATTGAGCGTTGTCCAGGATGTCATAGAAGCAGTGCTGCACGTCCAGGTGAGCTTTCTCGAATTCGTCGAGGATTATGACCCTGTACGGGTTCTCCAGTACCGGGCGCGTCAGGGAGCCGCCTATTTCGTAGCCCTGGTAGCCGGGCGGAGGGCCGATAAGCGTGAACACGTCCTGCGGGGATTTGTACTGGCTCATGGATAACAGCACCGGCTCGCTATCCTTGTACAAGGCCTTGGCTACCATCTCGGCAAGAAAGGTCTTGCCGGTGCCGGTGGGCCCGGCCAGCATGAAAGCCCCCAGTACCTGGCCCGGCGCGGCCACTGCCAGCCCCTGCTGGATGTGGCTTACCGCGTGGTCGGTAGCCGGGTCATGGCCGCGAACGTTCTCCTTGATCCAGCCGGCGTAGGGCTCAAACCGCGTGGCGCGCAAGCGCGCGAAGTCGATTGCGGCTGTGGCGTCGGTCTGTTTCTTTCTCTCCTGCAGGAATTGGTTTAGCCGTATGAAGAAGCCGGCCAGGCTGCCGACGAAGATAACCGGCATACTTATCGGGAACATGCCGTAAATAGAATACATGCCGGTAACTATGCCCAGCACTACCATCAGCATGAATAACGGGTGCATTTTCATCTTCAGTTACCCTGTTGCGGCCCTGGTGTGGCAGGGTCTTGCGTGTTTGCCGGCTGCGTAGCCGGCGCGGCGGCTTGTTCACGTAAAAAAAATATTCCTGTCGCCGCGGCCAGCGCCAGTAATAATGCGGCCAGTGTCAGCAACCACCGCGGGCGCGTGCGGGATAGGTCGGGCATCGGCGTATAGGGCTCGCCCGGTCCTGACGGCCCCTGGCCTTTGTTCGCGGTTTTTCCGCCGAAGAAAGGTAGTGTAACCGGCGCCGGAGCGGCGGCGGTTTCGCTTTTGGGCGCGGCTGCTGTTTTTTCCGGTTCGAGGGTCATGTTAATTCATTACTTCGCTGGTCCTGTAAGTTTCGAAAGTGCCGCCGGTGAATTCGGTCGAGCTTTTAATGCTGGTCTTCCCGCCCGGCGGCAGCGTAAAAGACCAGGTCTCTCCGCCGCTGGTGACGACTTTTATTCCTATGGTCTTGTTGGGGGTGCGGTTCGTGTAATCGTATACGTGCTTCCCTTCGCAGATACCTGTGTAGACCGTGGAAATTTCCTGCTGCGCAAAACTTTTGCCGCCCTGTAGGGTGTTGGCGCGCGTTTTAGTGCCTGAAACCGCGCCTTTGCAGTTGATGGTGCAGGGGACCGGTGCGGCCGCAGCCGTAAGACCGCGTAATCCTGACCGCCCGCCGGCCGCGCGGTTGACCGGGCCCGTCTGGCCTGATGACGGCTGAAGGCGCGGGGTAAGACTGTTCGCGGCCGGGAGTATGGTTGCGGCTGTGGCCGGCCGCTGAGCTGGCTCAGGATTATCGTACGGCTGCAGGGCGGAAATCTTCGGGAGAGCTTCGGACTCATCGGAACTGAAAAAGGGCAGCGGGCTGGAGAAGCTATCCGGTTCAGGCTTGGCGGGGTCTGTTGGCAGGCTCCCCGGCTGACCGAAAGAAGGCAGCTCGGATGGAGGCTGTGCCGGAGGTGTCGTGGGCGGCGCTTTAGACAGGGAATTTTCCACGCTGGTCTGCGCAACAGTGGTTACTTCCGACGGGGGCTGCTGCGCCTGGCGTGAATCCCCTCTGAAAACTATGGCGGATGCCAGGCCTGCCGTCAGTATCGCCGCCGCAATCAGCCCGAAGCGGCTGGCGCTCTTCGTGCCGGTCTGGCGCGGACCGCTACCAGGTCCGGCGGGCACGGGGACGCGCTCTCCGGGTGTTAACGCCGGTATCGGCTGCATTTCTGGCCTTGCGCGTTCAGGTTCCATCTTTACCCGGTATTATACAAATTAGCGGTACAGAGCCCGGGCGCGCAAGCGCCAGATTGGTTTACACAGGTTTTGTAGCCTGAACTGCGGTTTTGGTCACAGCCATATGCCGCACGGCAGGTGATGCCAGCCTTGCCCCGGGCAGTAGAAAAGCGGCTGTGGAATGTCGTACTATTATCGCTTGGGACGGCAGGCCAAAGGAGGGGTATATGGGAGAATTTGCGAAAAACCTTATAAAAGCCCGCTCGGAAGCAGGTTTTGAGACCGCTTATAAATTTTACCACCGCAATGGCGGGCGGAGGCATTTCCCTTTCACGTTCGTCCATTACACGCGCATCGAAAAGGGCGGCTCCCTGCCCCGTCCGGAATGGATAGAGCCGGTCTTTGTCGCCTTGCGCCTGTTGCCTACGCAGCTTGAGGCGAGAAACCTGCTTAGATCTTTTATCTCCGACCTCCTGGGTGGGGAGAAGAACGCCGGATATATACTTGCGCCCCTGCTGTCAGGGGCTAAGCCGGAGGACGAGAAGTTCGACCCGATGAAGCTGATGAAATCCGCGCACAGCGTGCATCTTACCCCGGATGAGTTCGCTGTCATGACCGGCAACGAGGCGGCATATTGGTGTGCCGAGGCTTTGTTCAATGAGGCGGACGCCTTTACTTCCGTGGAATTGGCTGAAAAGACAGGATTTAAGGCCGGGGAGGTGCTTGCGGCGCTCAACGCCCTTGTGGCGGCGGGGCTTGTTATAAAGGCGGGCAAGGGGAAGTACCGCTGCCGCTATGAAGGTAAATTTTTTACTTATCCGGGCCGGTTGGAAGGCATGGGGAAGTTCCTGGATAAGGCAAGGGAGTATTGGGAAAAGGCGGCAAAAAAAGAAGGCCGTATTTTTTTTGAAAGACTTGGGTTGATACGTACTACGGAAAGCGCGATATCCGGGTACAGGCTTAACCTGGCCCAGGCGGTTGATTCCGCCAACGCCTGCATAGTCAACCGTTCCGGACCCGATACGGCTTTTTTCCTTATAGAGTCCCGCATCCGTAAGATAAAGCGCTTTTAGCGTCGGTTGCTTCTCCGGTCTTTGTCGCTAAAGCGTGCGTTTTGGCAACAGGTCCTGTATCGGCCTATTGCAGCATGGACGCGCGCCAGGCGGTAAGCAGCGGCCATATCCTTACAGGTAACTACCCGCCGGCGCCGCTGAATATAAAAAACTGGCGGCCGCTTTTGCGAAAGGTACATTGCCCGCAAAAGAAGAGCTGGCGGGCGGTTGTTTTTTTTTGATCAGCATGCGGGTGGGGCGATAGGCGGAAATATGCGATACTAAGGCGCTTTTGGTATACTTTTTAAATTCCTGTTTCTTGCAAGATTAGGTCCGGCCCCATGAGCGCAACTACCTCCGGTCAACCCTTAACGTCTCTGAGTAACCCGTATTTATTATTCCTTCCTTTTTTACTGCTGTATATGCTGCTGCTTCTGGTTCCCCGGTCAGCGCCGGTGATGTTAGATGAATCCCGATATCTGATGTACGCGCAGAACCTTACGCAGGGTTTTTATTCGCCGCCGGCTCCCGATATTTTCCTCTGGAACGGTCCCGGCTACCCGATAGTTATTTCGCCTTTGGCCGCGTTGGGCTCTAGCCGCTTTTACTACCTGCTGCTGAATGCCGCGCTGCGGTATCTTTCGATAATCCTGTTGTTTAAAACCCTGCGGTGTTTCGTTCCCTTCAGGATGGCTTTGCTCTTCAGCTGCTTTTGGGGGCTGTATTTTGAAGGTATCGTCTTGATGCACGTGGTTTTTTCCGAAACATTCGCCGCTTTCCTGGTAACCCTGCTGATGTATGCCGTCACGAAATTGTACCTCGACTTTTCAATTAAACGGGTGGTCGCTTCGGGGATAATACTGGGGTCTCTTATCCTTACGAAGGTGATCTTCGCCTATGCCGTGCTGGCCGGACTGGTTTTTGTCTGCATCGGTATGTTCTTTGCCAGGCCCCGGTCTGAACTGGCAAAAGCCGCAGCTGTTATGGTAGTAGCGCTCGCCGTTACCGCGCCTTATCTTTTTTATACATGGCAGCTGACGGGCCGGTTCTTTTACTGGAGCAATGCCGCGGGGCAGCAATTGTACTGGATGACTTCTCCGTATCCGGGGGAATACGGGGACTGGCAGTATCCTTCATTGTATATGGATGGCGAGCCGAAACCTGGAAAGAACTGCGTTGAGTCAATTGTCCGCGCCAATCATGCATCGGATATTGCTATGGTGTATTCCGGCCAGAATAAAAAATATTATACGGGTGTGGAACAGGACGCAGCCTTTAAGAAATTGGCGGTGCGCAATATACGCGCACATCCGTTTAAGTATGCGAGAAACATCTTTTACAATGCCAGCCGGCTGCTGTTCTCTTTGCCATTTATTTTTCCGCCGGAGCGGTGGATGACTGTATTACGGATTGTTTTTAACGCGATGCTGCTTCCGTTTATGCTCTTATGCGTCTTCCCTACGGTCATTAACTGGCGGAAACTCCCGTTCGCTTTGCGCTGCCTGGTGTCTCTTTCCGGAATCTACCTTGCCGGGTCTCTGCTGGTTTGCGCCTACCCGCGCATGTTGCTGATAGTAGTGCCGGTCGTCCTGCTGTGGGTGGCCGTGATTATGAATAATGCTCTGTGGTTTAAGCCGCGTTTCTTCGGGCCTGCCGCTTTGCCGGAGCCTAAATAGTCCGTAAAAAGCATGACCCCCGCGATTTTGGCAGGCACGGGATTTACCGCAGTTACACGGTTTTAAACCAGTGGGAGAGGTTCTTCATTCCCTGTTCTATTGTTACCCCAGGCTTATATCCCAGGTCGCGGCGGGCAGCGGAGATATCGAACCAGTGGGCGGTGGTCAGCTGCTGCACTACAAAACGGGTGAGCGGCGGTTCAGTTGTGATCTGTGCCAGCCGCCAGGCGGTTTCCATAAAGGCCGCGGCGGCATAAGCGGCAGTATACGGAATGGTTTTTATCACTGGGCCTGCCCCCGCAGCCGCCAGGATCATATTTATGATGTCCCAGTTTGGGCGGGGGTCGCCCTGCGAAATAAAGTAGGCCTTGCCCGCGCAGGCAGCGTCCGGAGATAGCTTCTCTGCGGCCAGCCAGTGCGCCATTACCGCATCGTCTATATAGGTGGTGTCTATCAGTTTATTGAAGCCGCCAATACGCCTGAGTTTGCCCGCTTTCCCCTGTGAAACTATCCGTGAAACCAGGTGGTCGCGCCCGGGGCCCCATACAAGGTGCGGCCTTAATGATATAGTGGAAAAGCGCGGGGAGTTTTCTGCCAGCACCAGCTGCTCCGCCGCGGCTTTTGTTTTGGCGTAGTGTGAATCGAACCTTGCGGGATAGGGGACATTCTCCTTGACCCCCTCTGCGTCTCCCGCTGCGTAAATCACGCTGGGGGAACTGGTGAAAATAAAACGGGAGGCGCCCGCGGCTTTTGCCGCGGCCAGCAGGTTGGCGGTGCCGGTAACATTCGTGGCGTGAAAATCCCTGTAACGGCCCCACATTCCGACTTTTGCCGCCACATGGAAGACCGTATCGCATCCCTGGCAGGCCAGCGCCGCGGCGGCCGGGTCGGCAATATCTCCCTGTACGCATTCAACTCCCGGTTTTACAAGGCGCGGGTATTCGCCGCGCGCAAGGCTGCGCACGGCCGCGCCTTTTGAGAGCAGCAGCTCAACGAGGGCGCCGCCCAAAAATCCGCCGCCGCCGGTGACTAAAGCTTTCATGTTAGTTTCTTTTCAGCCCAGGCCGCCAGTTTTTCACGCGAGATCTTTGCGTTGTGGCGTATATCCACCGGGAAGCCGGGGTGATACAGGATTGTTTTTATGGTCCTGGTGTGCTCTTGTGCCGCGCCCAGCGCCAGAAGTTCTTTCGTAAGCGACTCGCGCCGTATGCCGCCTTTCTTGAGTTCGACGCAGAGCACCGGCGTTTGTGCGCCCTGCTGCCCTATGCCTACCACCGCTGTGCGCCGCAGCCCTGGGTGAGCGTTGAAAACGGCCTCGCAGGGCAGGGTAAAAAGTGTGCCGGTCCCGGTGATAACGCGGTGGCTTTTGCGGCCGCAAAACCAAAGACGTCCGTCCGCGTCTTTCCAGCCGGTGTCGCCCATGCGGTGATAGACCGCTCCGTCCGGGCCGTGGATCTTCGCCAGCGCGTTGCTGAGTGGCCTGCCGAAATATTCAGGCGATACCACGGGCCCTTTTACCGTGATCTCCCCTATTTCTCCGTCTTTCACCTGCAGATCTCCGGTCCAGGCCGCTATGGGGGCATCGGAAATCTTGATTATGAAGGTTTCCATTCCGGCCCAGGTGCTGCCAACGCAGATGCCGGGCCCGGCGTTCTCAAGCCCGGCCAGCTCACCGCTTGAAACGCAGGATACAGGCAGTGCTTCAGTGGCGCCGTAGGGTGTGAAGACCTGCGTTCCCGGAGACAGCATTTTCAGGGTGCGGTTTATTACCTTGCTAGAAACCGGCGCGCCGCAGGAAATTATGCGCTTTAAAGACGGCAGCCTGACCGCGTGTGTTTCGCCGCCGCGGCTGAGCGTGTCCAACAGCGCCGGAGAGCCGAACAGCTGTACGGCTTCGTATTTGTTTATCAGGTTTGCCAGCATAAGCGGGTCGACCGCCGCCGGCCTGGTGAAATCCATTGCAGGGATTACTATAGTCATACCCAGTGCTACGTCAAAAAGCGCGAAAAGCGGAAAGGTGGGTACGGAATAGCGGCCCGGCTCTATCTGAAAATACTCTTTGAGCATTGCCGCCTGCGCGGTGAACATGGTATGGGTATAAACCGCGCCTTTGGGGACCCCGGTACTGCCGGAAGTGAACAGTATGGCCGCTGTTTCATGAATTGCCCGCGCTGGAGGGGGGGCTTGCGCCGCGCCCATTTTCCGGATATCTTCCAGCGTAAACCCCGGCCAAAGCCATTTTTTACCTGCGGTTATGGAAATGCGCAGCGATCCTTTCGCCCAGCCGAACAGCAGCCTGGCCGCGTGCGCTTTGGGGGCCCCGATAAAAGCCTCCGGCCGCGCTTCGGCCAGGCAGGCTTTCATGCCCGCCAGCCCTATGCCCGGGTCTATCAGCACAATTACGGCTCCCGCGCGGAAAAGGGCGAAGGTAAGCGCCACGAACTCTATGGAGGGCGGCACCATCAGGGCTACGCGCAGTCCAGGCGTTATCCCGGCCCTGCCCAGGCCGTTTGCCAGCCGGGAGATCTCTTCTTCCAGCGCCTTGAAGGAAATTGTCCGGGCTCCGTCTATGACAGCGGGCTGGTCCGGAATGCGGGCCGCCATTGCCGAGATAAGCGCGGAGGTGTTCTTCAGGTCAGGCATTTTCAATAAAACTTTTTATCAGCGGGATAACTTCTTCGTGCGCGTCTTCAAGGATGTAATGGCCGCAATCCGGGAAGCTGTGCTTCTTGGCGTCAGGGAACCTGCGCCGCCATTCTTCCAGGAAGTGGCGGTCAAAAATAAAGTCCTTGAGCCCCCAGCAGATCAGCATTGGCACGGCCCGGAGGGTTTCAAGTCTCGACTGGGTTTCCTCCACCACCGGGTAGGCTTTGTCTCCGGGCGACAGCGGGATATCTTCCACAAAACGCAGCGTTGCTATGCGGTTGGCCCAGCTGTTATAGGGGGCGGCGTAGGCGCGGCGCAGTTCACCGTTCATCCTTTTCCGTTTGCAGCCCACCCAGGCCGCGCCGCGCGCGAAGGCGTTGAGGCCGCGTATCAGAATGGCGCCAAAGGGCGTGCGGCAAAGGCGCAGGGCTGCGGGGAAAGCTTTTCCCTCCGGCAGGAAGAAGGCGCCGGTATTCAGGATCACCAGCTTTTTAATGCGTTCAGGGTGGTGTACGGCGTAGGTCATGCCTATCATCCCGCCCCAGTCATGCACTACCAGCGTTATGTTTTCTTTTAGCCCCAGGCTGTCCAGAAGGAATTCAAGGTCGTCCACGCGGCTTTTAAGAGTGTAGTCGTAACTTTCGTCCCCGGGCTTGTCGGAAAGGCCGCAGCCTATATGGTCGGGCGCGATAACCCGGCTGCCGCCGCGCAGGGCCAGGGCCAGTTTCCGGTAATAGAACGACCAGGACGGGTTGCCGTGTATCATTACCACGGGCTGGCCGCTGCCTTCGTCCAGGTAGTGCATTTTCAGGCCGCTGTTCAGCGCTATCGTTTTCCCGGTAAAAGGATAAAGTTCTTTTGAAACTCCGTCAGGCAGGTAGGGTGTCATGGTTGCCACTTCACTCCAAGCATTATGGTGTTCAAACCGCTGCCAATACCCAGAAAGGCCACCTTGTCGCCGGGGACCAGGAACTCCCGCTCTCCGGCTATGGCGGCGGCCGTGGGCAGGGCCACGGTGCCCATATTGCCAAGGTGCTCATAGGTGGAGAAATCTTTGTGGTCGGGGATGCCCAGCGCGCCCAGTACGTTTTTCTTGTGGGCGCCGCCGACCTGGTGGCAGATGATTTTCCCGAATTCTTCCGCGCTCATCTTCAATTCAGCCAGCAGGTCTTTCCAGGTTTGCTGCCCGAGGGCTACACCGTGTTTTAGCACCGCTGTGGCGTCGGTTGACATCCTGTCGCCGTGCCAGATGCAGAGCTTGTGGTGTTCGCACGCGGAGCGGTATACTCCGCCCAGCAGCCTGTGCCTGCCGCCGCCGCCAGTGGCGCCGTCGGTAAGGATAACCGCCACGGCGCCTGAGCCGCCTGTAAGCGTGGCCAGCGAGAGCCGGAAGGTTTCAAAGCTCTTATCGGAGAGCATATGCGCTATCATGCTGTCGTTAATCTCCCTGGAGGATTCGCAGGCTACCACCATGCCGGCTTTTATCTGGCCCAGCTCTATGCGGTTGGCTATGTCTAGTATCCCGTTGAGTACGCCAAGGCAGGCGTTGGAGATGTCAAAGACCGCGGTGGAGGGCTTGATGCCGAGTTTGTCGGCTACCGCGGTGGCGGTGGCGGGCTCACTGTGTTCGCGGCATACGCCGGCGTAGATCAGGGCGCCGAGGTCGGCGGCCGTCAGGCCGGCCTGTTTAAGGGCGGTGCGCGCTGCCCGGGCGGCTCCTTCCGACAGGGCGAAGCCGGGATTCCACCACCTGCGCTCGCGGATGCCGGTGAGGGCTTCCAACTGGCCGGGGGGAATATGCAAGGCTTCCAGGGTAGGGAGTATGCGCTTCTCAAGCTCCGAAGAGGTCACCACATTGGGGCCCAGCTCGTAGCCTATCGCGTTAATAAAAACTTTTGTGTATTTCATTTAAATCCTGCTCTCTGACGGCGTTTAGATCCGCCGCACGTGCCGTGGGGACCGGAACGCAAAACACGCTCGGCCACACCGTGGCCTCGCTCCTCCTCAGGCCTCGGCGCTGCGCAAGCCTCGGCCTTCGGAAGGTTTTGCTAACCCGGTCCCCGCGCCGCGTGCGGAGGCTGCCAGTAATAAAACGACTTGCTAAACCACTCTTACCGTGAAATCTTTCATCTGGTAGATCACCAGGCCGTCTACTATCAGAAAGCCGTCCGCGCGCAGCAGTTTGCGCGCGTCGTCAGCGCCTGTAATCACCGCTTCCACGGTTACAAGCTTGTTCTTCTGTACTATCTGGCCGCGGTAGACCCATTGGTGTTTCTCGTTCAGGGCCATAGCCTCGAAGCGCGAACCCGGCGGCAGGTTTTTCCACCTCTGCGCCGCCGCTACCTTCATCAGGTTGATGAACGACTCAAGGCCCAGCGAGCCGGGGCAGACGGGGTCCTGGTGAAAATGCGCTTTGAAGAACCATTCGTCAGGGTTCACTTTTTTGAGGCCGCGTATGAAGCCTTCTTTGTGCGGCCCGCCGTCAGGGATAAAGGTTTCTACGGAATCCAGCATGATAAGCTTTTCGTCGGGGATGCCGGGCGCGGCGGCCAGCGCAACCGGTGCGGCGGCCGCGGCTTCATCCGCTGAAGGAGTGTGCCTGGCTGCGCCGCGTACCCCGAGCTGCTCCGAAAGGGATTTTTTAGAGAAAAAGCCGAATTGGGTGACGCCCTTGTAGACAGTGCGCCCCTTGCAGCTGACTTCCAGGTCGTAATCCTGTATTATCATGCCGCCCGACTGGGAAACTTTAGTAATTTTTACCTTGGTGGTAAGGATGCCTGCGTCCGGGAAAACTTCCGCGTATTGGGCTGCCGTGCCGCCCAGGTTCCGGAAAGACAGGTCGGTGGCGCTGGTCAGGGCGCTGCCCAAGTAGGCGGCCAGCCAGCCGCAGGGCTGCAGCGCGACTTCAAGCAGTACGGCGAAAGGCATGGACTTCTGGGCGCCGGATTTAAAATACCATTCTCCGGGCGGGACATCGTATTCGGCTTCTATGGCCCCGCCGGCGGTTAGTTCCCATTGCCTGCAATTGTCTATCTTAACTATGCGGTCCAGAAATTTATACGGGGCGCCCGGCAGGCGGGCTATTACGCGCTGGTCGTCGAAAATCCTGTATCTGTCGCCAAAAGCCTCCGAAGGCTTGCCCGTGGCGAAGGCGATAATGCTGGCGTCGTCGAAAATGGCTTTTTTGGGCGCGGCGGCCGCGGGTTCCGTCCCGCATCCGGCCCACAGGTTTTCGACAGCCTGCCGGGTGGTTCCGCCCATGCGGATGGACATGTCGTGTATGTGTATGATGCGCTTGCCGTCGGCGTACATGAAAGCGTCTGCAACGGCGTAAGGCGTGCCGTCGGCCTGGTAGCCCAGCTCTTTGACGATAATTTCATACATCGCTTTTTTCGTGGAGGGCAGCACCTGGCCGCGGCATTCCAGGCGGCTGGTAACTCCCGGCACCGGTTCATACCAGCAGCTGTCCGCCTCGCCAACCCAGCCCAGGCGCAGCAGGAAGATGCGGAAGGTGTGCAGGCAGCATTCGTACATCAGCGTGCCGGGCATCACATGGTCGTCTATGAAATGGCAGGAGAGGTGCCAGTCGTCGGGGCGTATGTCCATCTCCCCCTGTATGCTGCCAAGGGCGTAGCGGCCGCCGCGGGGGTCCAGTTCGAGCACGCGGTCCACAAGCTTCATCCTGCCGCCAGGCAAGCCCACGGGTTTGGTTAAAGCAAGGCCTTCGAACTCCGGGCCGAAACATTGCGCGTAATGCCCCCCGCGCAGCGCGGCCACCTGGGTGTCGTTGTAAGATTCGGTTCCACCGGCTACAGGCGCGGGGGTTTTCCAGCCGGCCGAAGTTATGCCGGCGGCGAGTGCGGTTTCCTCGGCGGTCAGCACCACGCCTTTGCCTTTTGCCAGTTCTTCCTGCGTGAAGAAACCCGCGCAGCCTTTTTTCATGCTCAACAGCGGCTGGCCGCCCAGCGTGCTTTCAAAATTAAAGAAGAAGAGCCAGATATCGCCGTGCCGGGCAAAACGCTCTATGTTGATATCGTAATGGATGACAGTTCCGGCGCGGGGCAGGGCCTGGTGGAAAGTGACCTCGGCGTCCAGCAGGCGGTAGACGGCTTTTCCCAGCGTGCGGGCGTCTATGCCCAGGTAGCCGCACAAAAACAGGTCCGCCTGCCCCGCTTCTACGGCGATGCAGGTGGGGATGCGTCCGCAGTCCAGGTACCAGGAGCCCGGTTTAACGTCGTGTTCTGTAACCACGTTGCCGGAAGTCATGGAGCCGGCTTCACCGCGCACGCTCATTATCCTGTCCACCAGCATCAGCGGCTCGTCGGGCAGGCGCACCCGCGTGGGATAAGTGTCGGCCGGGGCAAATGGGGAGCCAAGGACTTCAGCTATGGAGCCGACCGCGAATTTAAGGCACTGTTCCCTGGTCATGAAAACATCCTGCCGCGGCGCAGGAGATAAATGTGCCGGAGGAAGAGGGGCAGGCGGATATCCGTCCAGGCCTTTAAGCAGCGTGTTCTGGAAGGCCATGTTCCTGGTCTGTATTTCATTGAAATTCTTGGACAAACGCAGGAAGACCTCATGCGCTTTGGCTTTGGCGGCGGTCGCGGCTGAAAAATTCTGCACGTAAGCGGGGGCGGCGGTATTGGCGGCCGGCGTCTGCGGATTTGGCTGTAATGCCACGCTCGCCGGGGCGGGAGCGGGCCGGACCGGCGGCGTGGCTGCCCTGAAGGCAGCGTCAGGCGCCGGCAACGTTATTGGCGCGTGGGCCACCCCCGCGGCGGTCTTGCCGGGCTGCCAGGCAACTTTTACCGGCGGAGCAACTGACAGAGCGGCTTGCACCATAAGTTTCCGGGGCTGCGGCGCCTGGTGGGCCGTCGCGCTGGATTCGCGCCCGTAAATAGCGCCCAGGTCTACCGGGGCGCGTTCGGCAATAAGCCTCGCCAGCAGGCGTAAAACCGCGCCGGTCGCGTCCTGGTTCTTGACGCAGGCTGATTTGGCCAGGTGCGGCTGCGTTCCCAGTATTTTGTCTATCATCCTGGTGCAGGAAGCCTGCGGGCCCAGTTCCACAAAGATCCTGGCGCCGTCTTCATAGGCACGGCGTACCAGGGACGGGAAATCCAGGCTGTGTATGGCCTGCGCCACTATGGAATCGGCTGCGCTCTCCCGCGTCACCTCATAGGCTTTTTTCCAGGCGCCGCTGTAAAAACGTACGCCTGGCGGAGGTGTCGTAGGGAACAGGTGCAGGTCCCGGTACTTTGTCTCTACCAGTTTGGCCGCCGCGAAATGAACCGTGGATACTCCCTGCAGCGGCAGGAAGACGCAGCCCAGCCCTTCCACCAAAGAGTTTACTGCCTGCCGGTAGCCGCCTACCACGCACTCAAGCGGAGCGTTTACTATAAGCAGCGCGGCACGCTCCGCGCCTTTCAGGGCCATTCGCACATTGTCGGCCGGCCGGTCTATTACTCCCAGTACCCAGTCCACTTTTTCGTCCTTTGGCATGTTCCAGAAGCGCCGGGCCACGTCGCAGGGTCCGGCCAGGTCGCTTACAAAAAGGCTGGATTCGTTTATGCGGCGCAGCATCTCGTCGCGGGCGGTCCAGGTGCGCGTGGCAAAAAGTCCGGCGGTCTCTCCCAGGCTGTAGCCTATCACGTAAGCGGGTTCAACGCCCATTGAACGCACCAGGTCGCTGACAGCCGCGCCGTGGGCCACCGAACCGAATATCATGGATTTATAATCGTCTATTATATCCCGCTCCGTTTCTTCCTGCCAGCCCGGCTCCCACAGCAGGCGCCACGGCACAAAATAGTTGGGGACCAATTGGTTTTTCAGGTAGCCGTTCTCGGCGTCCTGTCGGCGCAGGATCTCGGGCCACTGCGCCCACAGTTCCCGGCCCATGCCGATATACTGGTTGCCTGACCCGGGGAACACAAAAGCGATATTTTCCGGCCGGGCCTGTCCCGAAGGCGCGTAGAAGATCCTGTCGCGGAAAAAGGGTTTATCGGGCGCGGCGTCCAGGCCGGCCTCGGCGGTCTTCAGAAGCGCCAGCAGTTCTTCGGTATCGCGCGCCAGCAGCACGCAGGCGCATTTTTTTCCCGGCCTGGAGCCTGTTTTTCCCCACCAGCCGCGGGCCAGCCGCTCAATGTCCGCCGCCGGCTCCTGGCGTGTCAGCCAGTGGCGAAGGTCTGTCAGGCCGGCAAGCAGTCCTGCGCAATCATCGTCTTCAACGGCGAAGAGGGCTTCGCCTCGCGCTCCCAGCGGCTGCCTGCGCTCAAGTGCCGCAATCTCGCTGTCGGGGGCTTGCTCAACTCCTTCCAGGACTACATGGCCGCAGTTCCCGTCCATGCCAAGGGCGCTTACCCCGGCGCGGCGCGGGCCTTCGGCGCGGTTGCGCAGCCAATATTGGGGCTCGCGCGGGATGTGGAATCTTTTTTTTGCCCGCGCCAGTTCCGCCAGCGGAGCAATCTTCATGAAAGGCGGGAGTATCTCCTGGTACAGCGCGAGCGCGGTTTTTACAACCCCGGCCAGGCCGCAGGCGGCCCCGGTGTGGCCGGTCACGGTCTTAACTGAGCCGAGGGCGCAGGGGATCTGGGCGGAGGATATTCCGTAAAAATCCGTCAACGCCGCGGCTTCAGCCGCGTCTTCTTCGGGGTTCCCGCTGCCGTGGGTCTCAAGGTAGCTTATAGTGGATTGGTCTACCTGCGCTTCGCCGTAAGCCTCGCGCAGCGCTGCCGAGTAAGCCTGGGCGGTGGGAGCCGCCTTGTCCACACCGCCGCCGGAAGCGAAGCCCAGTCCCTTTATGACGGCATAAACCCGGTTGCCGTCGCGGATGGCGTCGTCCAGGCGTTTTAAGATGAGCGCTGCCGCGCCTTCGCCCGGAGTTGAGCCTGCGGCGGCGCTGTCGAAAGGGCGCGCTGACGCGGAAAAAGGTTTTACGGCGTTGGCGGCGGTCAAGGCGCGCGGGTCGCCGTCTATGGAAACCGCTCCTACGATGGCAGTATCAAGCTCGCCGCAGCGCAGCGCCCGGACGCCCGCCTCCAGCGCGCGCAGGCCGGAGGTTTCCTCGCTGGAGATAGTAAAGCTCGGCCCGCCTGCGTGAAATTCCCGGGCTATGCGGCTGGCCACTATGCCGCCCAGCGCGCCCATGGTGCGGTTGGCCGATAAAGCGGGCCCGGCGCCGCCGCGCAAGCCGGCCAGGAACTCTTTTTCTTCAGCCTCTCCGAGTTTCCAACCCTGCGCAACGGCGTGGCTGCGCGCGGTTTCAAGCAAAGACCAGCGGAAATGGAAATTAGTCGTGTTCAGGTCCAGCCCCAGCCCTATGAATACGCCGGCGTTCTCCAGACCTTTTTCCCCGGGGTTGGAGTCGGCTACGGCATGCGCCGCCACATCCAGCATAAGCAGCTGCTGTGGCAGCATTTCCTCAAGTTCTTTCGGGGGTATCCGGTAAGCGTCGGACGCCACGCCCACGGCGCGCAGGTAAAAGCCTTTCTTATTGTCGCCGGTAAGTCCGCGGCGGCGGCTTTCCTGCAGCCCGGCCGCAGGGACGCCTGTGCCGCCCAGCACCGCTTCCTGGAATTCCCTGAGCCCGCTCATGGCGCCGAAGCGGGCTTCCATGCCGACTATAGCCACAGGCACGGGCGCGGCCGGAGCCGGTTTTGCCGCGGCGGCGCGCACAGCGGGCGAGAAAGTTCCGGCGTACTCCTCCACCAGCACATGCGCATTGATGCCGCCGAAGCCGAAAGCGCTTACGGCGGCGCGCCGCGGCGTTTTACTGTCCCGCGTTGTCCAGTCCTCGCAGCGCTGCTGCACGCGGAAGGGGCTGCCGTCGATCCTGATCCTGGGGCCGGGTTTATGGAAATTCGCGGTAGGAGGGAGGTTCTTATTCTGGAAGGCCAGCAGCACTTTCATCATGCCCGCGGCGCCGGCCGCGGTGAGCAGGTGCCCTACGTTGGATTTTACTGACCCCAGCGCGCATTGGCCGGCGCTCCAGCCGCGCTCGCCCCAGAGGGTTTTAAGGCTTTCTACTTCTACCGGGTCCCCGGTGGGTGTGCCGGTGGCGTGGCACTCTATGAAATCAACCTGTGAGGGGGAGAGGCGCGCTTGCCGGTAGGCCGCGCGCATGGCATACAGCTGGCCGGCGGTGTTCGGGGCCAGCAGGCTGCCGCCCACATCGTTGGAAAGTCCTATGCCGGTTATCAGGCCGTAAATCTTGTCGCCGTCGCGCACGGCGTCGGCCAGGCGCTTAAGGATGAACATGCCGGCGCCCTCGCCTACCACCAGCCCGTCGGCGGCGGCGTCAAATGGGGAGGGCAGTCCCGAAGGGGACAGGGCACGCAGCTGGGAAAACCCCATCTGTGTGTAGAGGCTGGCCGGGCGTGAAACACCGCCGGTGAGCATGGCGTCGGCGCGTCCTGACCTGAGTGCGTCCACGGCCAGTTTTATGGCGTAAAGCGAAGAAGCGCAGGCCGCGTCCAGCGTGAAGCTGCCGCCGGCCAGGCCCAGCGCCCTGGCGATAACGCCGCCGGGCAGGCCGGCCGCGCAGCGGTTGAGCGGGTCGGTTTTGGTCTTGAAAGCGGTTATGGTATGACCGAACGCCGCGGTTTCAAAAGCCGGCAGCAGCGTTTCCCGGGCCAGCGCGGAAGAGGCGTCGGTCGGCAGGACGATATTCCCTATGATGACGCCGGTACGGGCGCGGTTTATCTTTTTAGGCTGCGCGTCGAAAAAGGCCTGCCTGGCGGCGTGCAGGGCCAGGTGGAAAACAGGGTCGAGTTTTTCAATGAAAGTTTCCCGCAGGTCCAGACCGGCCGCGTCAAGCCTGAAATTTTCTATAAAGCAGGCCTTCAGCGAATAGACTTTATCCGGGGCGCCCTTCTGCGGATCGAAGACATCCCGGCCTGCCAGGCTCCAGCGGCCCGGGGGCGCGTCTTTGGCGGCGCAGACGCCGCCGGAGATGTTTCTCCAGAAGTCAGGCAGGTCCGGCGCGCCGGGGAATATGCCTCCGGCGCCGACTATGGCTATAGGCTGAGGTTCTATCATCCTGCTCCAGACTGGTTTGCTGCGCTCCGGCTCAGATCAGAGCCGCAGTCAGGTCTTTTTTACGAAATGCCGCATTGAGAGATTTGTCCACGGTGCATTCATAGCCCTCCATTCTGGCTACGAGCGCTCCTTTGTGGTCGGTGAAATCGATATCGGCCACGCAATTGTGCTCGGCCGAGCGCACCACGCGGGCGCTTATGCGTACGCCGCCGGCGGGCCAGGATCCGAACTGCCGGTAAGCCGCGGCGCAGTTGGGCAGCGAACAGGCGCCGGAATTTTCAAAGGTCCAGAGTATCATGCCCTGGAAGGCGGCGTCCAGCGCGGCGGGGTCGGCCAGCCAGCGGTCGCGCAGCGGCTGGCGCAGCCACGAGGCCGGCGGCAGGGAAGCGGCGACGTCCAGTACTATGCCTTTTTCGGAGACACCGGCCACGCTGCGGATGAAACGCATATCTTCGCCGTGGAAAAGCACCTTGTCGTAGGCCTGCTCAACGGAGCGCGGATACGGTCTCAGCGCGAATTCGGGCTGCGCGGCCACGGGCGGCGGCAGTTTCGCGGCCAGGATGATTTCGGCCCCGGCGTGAAGTTCGCCGCCGGCTCCGCGTAGTTCCGCTGGTACCGCAAAAAAACCGTCCTTTTTAACGGCTTTTCCTGCCCTGGCCGAAAGTTTGCAGGCCGCCGCATCCAGGATGATGCCCTTATAAATTTTCAGGTTATTGAACCCGTGGAACAGCAGGCCGGGATTGCCATGCAACGCGCCGTGCGCCAGCCATTCGGCGAGCAGCGCGGTGGGGACGACCGCTCTGCCGTTTATAACATGTGACCGTAAAAACGGGAAATCTTCAAGCGAAACCGTGAGTTCAAAGGCCGGAATGTTGCCGGTGGTCGCCGGATTTTCCTGCGCCGCGGTCCGGCCCGCGGGGTTGGCTGTTCCCACTGGGCGCGCAACTACCACCACCTCAACCGCGGCACTGTCAGAGGCCAGTTCATTTACAAGGAATTTGCCGCCCGCTTCCAGCCCGATCACGCCTACGCCTTCTTTGGCGAACAATGCTTTGAGCGCGCTGTTGACCA
>Ga0156396_1148_pt1 | contig 28474 bp, 27 predicted proteins | sample RifOxyA3_FD_108040 | JGI IMG/M metagenome (GOLD analysis project Ga0156396, IMG submission 108040) | Elusimicrobia bacterium RIFOXYA12_FULL_57_11 | reverse complement strand
TTTTATTTACGGCTATCTCGCCTATTTCTGGCTGCCCCTGGGCAAGAAGATAGATGAAAGTAAAAATAAGGTGGCCACTATAGAGGCGGATATCGCCAATGCCAAGGCGCAAAAGGCCAAATATAAAAACCTCGAGGCCAAGCTCGCCTCCCTGCAGATGGATAAGGACGCTGCCCAGAAGAAGCTGCCGCGCGAGCGGAAATTGCCGGACCTGATACGCACCATAACGGACCTGAGCAAGAAGCACAACGTCCGGGTGCAGGCTATCAGCCCGGCCGGTTCCGCGCAGGTGGAATACTTTTTAAAGGTCTCGTACAGTTTGTCCGTGGCGGGGAACTATCATGATGTCGGGCGCTTCCTTACCGCCCTGGGCGTTGAGGAAAGAATACTGACTTCGGAGAACCTTGCCATAACGGGGACCGCAGGCGCGGAAAGCACTATGACCGCCACTTTCATTCTTGTAGCGTACCAGTACAATGGTTAAAAATATGCTTTTTCCCCTGGCGGTTTTTTTGTCCATGCCCGCGCTGAGCGCCACGGCGCAGGTCGTGGTGTCCACGCCTGTCGTCACCGTGGAGCAGGTTTATAAACCGGTCAGTCTGCGCGATCCGCTGATTCCCTCGGCGGTGTACGGCGATTCCAAGGGCAGCGGGAAACCCGCGGCCGTCCAGGCCCAAACGGCCGCCTCCACCTTTACCGTGTACGGCCTCGCGCTCACAGGGATAATGGAAGATTCCAGCGGCCGGCAGGCGCTGCTGCGCGATATCGCCACCGGCAGTCTTTATACGCTCAGGGGCGCCCGCCTTTTTGATTCCAAAAAGAAAGCGGTGCCCGGCGTGTCCGGGGTGGTCAAGGGCAGTCAGGTCGTGCTGATGACCGAAGATAAGAAAATACACCAGTTGAGCCTGCGCGAAAAAGAGTGACGGGCTTATTGAATCCGGAGAGATAAATATGAAAAAAATTACGGCTTTTTCCCTGGCGGCGCTGCTGCTCCTCCAGAATGGCCCCGTGCTTTACGCGCTGGAGGCCGCCACCGTGCGTTCGGTGAAGGTGTCGGCGGAAAGTGTTTATATCACTACGGACAGGCCCGTCGAGTATAAAACTTTCAGCATGGATTCCCCTCCGCGGCTGGTGCTGGAACTGCAGAACGCCAAAATGCGCACCTTGCAGGAGATCCCGGTGAACGGACCTGCCCTGCGCAAGGTGCGCACCGGCCAGTTTAAAAGCGAGCCGGTAAGTGTGTCGCGCGTGGTTATGGAATTGACGCAGAAGACCGTGCATGAAATCACCCGTAAAGGCGCTGAGCTTATAGTGATGTTCGGCGAGAGGCCCGGGAGGAACGCAGTAAAAGACGCCCCCGCGGAGAAGATAAAGGTCATTGCGCCCGCTGCCGCCGGTAAGCCCGTAGAGATGGTCATAGAGGCCGATGTGGTAAAACCGGCGGACCTGGCGCGCGAGAGCGCCCCCGTTATAGCTCCCAAAAAACGCGCCGCGGCTGCCGCCGGCCGGAGCATAATGGAGTCTCTGTCCAAAGACCCCATAAGTTTTGATTACAACGAAGCCGATGTCCGCGAAGTGCTGGATATGATGGCCGCAAAGGCCGGAGTGAATATAATTTACAGCGACGACGTGAGCGGAACTCTTACGCTCTCCCTGACCAAGGTGCCTTTTGACGAGGCGTTCAAGACCATCATAAGCGTAAAGAGCCTGGCGGTGCAGCAGGTGGGCGACAATATTCTGCGCATAGCCTCGCCCAAAACCTTTATAAGCGAGCAAAAATACGCCATGCTGCAGACGCGGGTGTTCTTTTTAAATTACAGCAAAGCGGCCGAAATGAAGGTTCAGGTGGACGCCGTGGTGCTGGCCGAGGCGCGCGGTACGGGCAAAACAAGTCCGGATGACGCCAATAACGCGCTTATCGTTACCGACACTTCCGCTGGGCTTGAAGCGACCGCCCGGCTTATCCGCAGCCTTGACAGGGCGCCCAGGCAGGTGCTCATCGAAGTCAAACTTATAGAAGTCTCATTGGTCGACGAGTTCGACCTGGGCGTGAACTGGGGTTACGCTTCCGGCCCCGACGCCAAAGGCCGGTTTGTCGGCACTACCAACTCACTGGCGGATATACGTTCCGCCGGTGTGGGCACCAACTTCCCGAATTCCGCTTCGGCCGGCACGGGCGTGGACCTGGTGGCGAAGAACGTTTACGGCGGGTTCAGGCTGGGCAAGATAACCTCCACTTCCTTTCTCGACCTTGCCATCACTGCGGCGGCCAAGAAGGGTAAGGCCAAGGTGCTGTCGGACCCCAAGGTTGCCACGCTCAATAACAAAGAAGCCAATATCAATATAACGAGCCAGATCCCTTACGAGACCACGGAGATAACCAACAGCGCCTCCGGTTCCGTGTCCACCAAAAAGGTGACTTATGTGACCACCGGCATAGTGCTGAAGGTTACCCCCTCTATTACTTCTGACGGCCGCATCTCCATGAAAGTGAACCCTTCCGTAAGCCAGCCTTCGGCCACGGCCGGGACCACGGCTCCCAGCGTGGATACCCGCAGCGCCGACACGAACGTGGTGGTGAACAACGGCGAGACTATAGTGATAGGCGGCCTTATCCATGACACGCAGTCGGATACTGTGACCAAGGTCCCGCTCCTGGGCGATATACCGCTTTTGGGTGCGCTGTTCAGAAAAAAATCCGTTGCGCGAAACCGGCTTGAACTGCTTATCTTCGTTACCCCGAAGATAATTGAAGACTAAGAGGCCCGGTCCCGCCTGCCCGGAATTCCCCCGCGGGAATTCCGGCATAATTAAGGGCAGATAAAACAGCTTTGTGGAAAAGAATGCCGCCCTTCTCCCGTTTTCCTTCACGCGTCCTTGTCCTTCCCAATCAGGGTATCTAGGCTGATGCTCGTTTATGTATTCGCCTGTGTTCTGCTGTCCGCCCCCGTGCTGCAGGCCGTTTTCGACCTGCCGCTGCAGCTGGCCTTTCAGCAGGCGATCGCCCTGACCTTCCTGGCCTGGTGCTGGCTTAAGCCGCCCGCGGAAAGACAGGCGCTCCGGGCTTACGGGAAAAAATTTCCGGGCCTCTGGGCTGCCGCCGCGCTCTCGCTGCTGGCGCTGCTGGCCAGCCCGTTCAAAGGCGACATCTTTAGCGAGTGGGCCAATTACGGCGCCGGCCTGCTTATTTTTATCGCCGCCTCTTTCCTTAATAAGGAAGAGCGCGTTAAAACGGACCGCGCCGCGGCGGCCGGCGCGTGGCTGGTTTTTGCGCTGGTCCTGGCGCAGATCCTGGTGCTGGAAAACCTGGCTACCCGTCCGCCGCTTACAAACCTTAACGCGCTGGCGCTGTACGCGGTAATGGCGCTGCCGCTGGCAGTGGCGCGCAAAAACTGGCTGCTTGCGGCCGCCATGGGTTCTATTATGCTTGTCAGCCAGTCGCTGGGGGCGGTGCTGGCGAGCCTGGCCGCCGCCGGTATTTACGCGGCGGGCAGGTTTAACCGCCGGGAAGACGCGGGCAATAAATGGCTTCTGGCGGTTATGCTGGTGCTGGCGGTCCCAATATTCTATTGCCTGCAGGCGGATTCGATGGCGGGCCGGCTGGCCTGGTGGAAAAGCGCGTGGGAGATGTTCGCTGCCAGGCCCCTGACCGGGTTCGGGCACGCGGCCTTTACCTGGGCGCAGGCCGGATTTCAGAGCGCGGGCGCTTTTCGTGAACATTCCATTTACGCGCACAACTACTATCTTGAATTCCTGGCCGAAAACGGCCTGCCGGCCGCCGCCGCCTGGTTCTGGTTTTTGCTGGCGGCTGTGCGTTCCCGCAAGGGGGTGGTGAAATATTCCATTATCGGCGCGCTGCTGCATTCTTGCGTGGATTTTGGCCTGTCCGTGCCCGCGAACTTCTGGTTTTTCTGTTACCTGCTGGCGGAACCGCGCGCCGTGGCTCCCGCTGAAACAATGGAACCCGCCCATGGAGTTAAAAAATTTCCTGCGGCAGCGGTATTCGTGCTGGCGCTGCTGCTTGAAGCCGCCTGGATGAACCTTGCGTTAAAAAGCATAGCCTTTCAGAAAGCCGGCGAACGTGCGGTGGCCGCGGCTTTGCCGCGTTCGGCCGGGCACAGCGCCCCAGGCCGGGCGGACGCTGACGGGGAACTTCTCCCATACCTTAACAGCCGCTTATTCAGGGGGCCGGCGCTGGAACTTTTGGGCCGGCTTAGCCTGGCCGGGCCCGGCAACAGGGATAACGGCCTTTCCTCGGCGGTGTATTACGAGATGGCGCTGCTTGAGAACCCCTACAACCCGCGCGCCTGGCGGGCCCTCGGACAAATTTACGGGGTTCCCGGCCGTGAAGCATCCGCCGCCGGCCTGGCCGCGCGCAAAGCCGGGGTATATAAATGAGCGCGCCCGTCCCCGGAATTTTTTCGTTCCAGGCCAGAAGCAATCTTCCCGGTTTTTTCCTGGCGCTGGCCTTTTTCTGCGGCGGGCTGCGCGTGCAGGGTGGCTGGCTGGCTTTTGCCGTTATTTTTCTCCCGTGGTTCGCATTTGGCCGCGCGCCTTTTGCGCCAGGGGCGCGGCCGTGGGCGCTGCTGTTCTTTGTCTGGCTGGCTTTAGCCGCACTGTTCTCCCCGGCGCCGGCGGTTTCGTGGGCAGCTTTCGCCCGGTACCTTATCCCCGGGCTTGTTTTCTTTATGGCTGCGTCGGCCCGGGAGGGAGAGGCGAACTGGCTGGGGGCGGTGCTGGTGCTGGGAACGGTTTGCGCGGCGGCGCTTGTAACGCAGGAAATTTTGGGCCGCTCCGTTACGGGGCTTATCGGATTGAATCCCAATTATACCGCGGCTTTTGCGGCTGCGGCTTTCCCGGCGGCGCTGCTGGCGGCCGGCGGCGGGAGCGCCGTAAAAAAAACGCTTGCGGCGGCGCTTGCCGTGCTGCTGGCGGCCGGCTTGCTGGCGGCTGGTTCGCGTGGCGCGCTGCTGGCCGCGTTCCTCTCCTCTGCGGCCGCCCTGGCGCTAACCCGCAGCGCGCGAGGCCTGGCGCTGCTCGTTTGCGGCGCGTTAGCAGCGTTCCTTCTGCTGCCGGAGGCTTTCCTGGGCGGGCTTGTTAAATTGCAGGACGCGCGCGCCTTTGAGCGCCCCCGGCTTTGGGGGGCGGCTCTTGAGATAGCGGCCGAATATCCGTTTTTTGGCGCGGGGCCGGGTTTGTTCGAGAGGGCTTTTGAAATTTTCAAGTTCCCGTACTTCGACGGGACCGCGTTTTACGGACACTCAACGCTGCACGCGCATGGCGAGCTCTTCAACCTGGCGGCCGAGGCGGGCGTTCCGGCGGCGGTTTTTTTCGTAAGCGCGTTTGTGGCGGCGCTGTGGAGGGGGGCAAAACGCAGCCCGCCGCTGGCGGCCTGCGCCCTGGCGGTCTTTATCCAGGGAAGCGCAGATATAGTGTTCCACTCCGGGGCAGTAGCCCTGCTTTTCTGGGGCACCCTCGGTTTTTTAGCGCCGCGTGCGGGTGATGCCGGCGGTCCGGGGAAAACCGCCCGGGCGGCGCTGGCCCTGTTCTGTTTTGCCGGCCTCCTGGCCGGCCTGTGGCCGGGAGCTTTTAACGGCGTTACGGACAACCTGCGCCGCGGCGCGTACGAACAAGCTTCGGCCGGGCGCACTCCCGCCCTTAACCTTGCACTGCTGCGCTATGCCGCGCTGGAAAATCCTAAAAATCCTTTTGCGGCGCGGGCCGCCGGCGCCGCGGCGGCGGCGGCAGGGAATATGGACCGGGCGGAAAAAGATCTTAAGACTGCGCTGGCGCTGGAACCGTTTTTTTACGGCGCAAGGCTTGACCTGGCAAAAGTATACGCGGCGCAGGGGCGCGGAGCCCTGGGCTGTGCCCAGCTCGGGATCCTGGACAAGCAGGCGCCCGGCGTGGCGGTTAACGGTTATCAAAGGGCTTTGACGGATTTCAACCGCCCGCAAATGCGGCGGCTTAAAAAGGAATTATGCCTGAGAACGCGCCCTGGCGCGGTTATTGCTCCAACCCGGAAGACGCGCTAGCCGGCAATGCCGTGACCCTGCTTACAAGCGGGGAGGCCTCGTTCGGCGGGCTGCTGGACGCGCTGCGCGGCGCGCGGCGCTTTGTGCTGCTGGAATTCTATGCTTTCTCCGACGATGTCATAGGGCGTATGTTCGCGCGGGTACTGCGCGAAAAGGCCGCGCAGGGGGTGGAAGTTTATCTCCTGTACGACAGTGTGGGCTCCAGGCTGACGGAACGGAATTTTTTCAGGGAATTGGCCGCCGCCGGGGTGCGGGTGGCCGAGTTCAGGCCGGTGGTCCTGTGGAAGCCGTACCGCAGCTGGATAAAACGCGACCACCGCAAGCTTGTCTGCGTGGACGGGGAAACAGCTTTTGTCGGCGGTTTTAACATAACGGCCGATGATGCGCCCCGCAGCCTTGGCGGGCGCGGCTGGAAAGATATGTCCGTGGCGGTTAAGGGGCCCGCGGTCGCATTAGTGGAGAAACTTTTCTGGGAAACCTGGCCGGATTCGGTTGCTGTGGGCGGGTTTGCGGCACGGCCGCTGGCCGTATCGGTTCCCGCTCCCGCCGGGAATAAACATGTTTCGGTGCTGTCGGCTTCCGGAATACTGAATTCGCGGTCCATCCGCCGCGCCTATTCTTACGCCATAGAGCGGGCCAAAGAACGTATCTATATCACGAACGCGTATTTCCTGCCGGGCTGGAGCGGCTACCGCAGGCTCATCGCCGCGGCGCGCCGCGGGGTTGATGTCCGCATAATAACCCCCGGCGAGACGGACCTCCCTTATGTGCGCTGGGCTTCCTGGTCGCGCTACGGGTATATGATAAGGAACGGGATAAAGCTCTATGAGTGGCGCGGACCCATGCTGCACACCAAGGCCGCTGTTATAGACGGGCTATGGTCTTCGGTGGGCAGCCATAACCTGGACCACCGCAGCCTGTACTATAATCTGGAAGTGAACCTGAACGTTTACGGGCGGGAATTCTGCGGCGGCATGACGCGGGCCTTTATGGAAGACCTTAAGAACTCAGAACAGATCTCCCTGGCGGCGGTGAAGACCCGTCCTTTTGTTTCCAGGGCGGCGTCCAGGTTCTTGTATTTTTTCCGTTCCTGGCTTTAGGCGGGGGTTCGCGTGCTTTTAATAATGAAGAAACAAACTTGGGGGATAATGCTGCTGATACTGGGCCTGGGCGGACCTAATGCCCTGGCGCAAAACGGACCGCAGCCGGAGAGCGCCGCGCAGGATATTAATGAAAATGAATTTATAAGTATGAGGGACCACCTGGCTTCCAGCCTTATGTTCCGGGGAGAGCTGGCCGATAAGATAATAGGCGCCGGTTTGACCAATGAAATAGTGGACTTGGAGGGCGAACCCACCTATTCCGCGGCCAGGCTGGCCCTGTTGGGCTGGATAAAAACCAATCCTGATAAAGCCGCCCGCCTGGCGCTGAACATAAAGAACGGCATAAAGCCCGGCGCCGGAATTATCCCGTACAAGATCTATGGTTGGGAAATTAACCCGGAATTCCTTGAAAAAATAAAATCCTTGAAAGAAGCCGCCGGTGACCTGCGTGTTTCACCGGAGGCGCTTGAGCTGGCCACTCACCGTCTTTACGCGGGTTCTGCCGGAGGCGGCGCCGGGCCGGTGGTGATCGGCGGTAACCGGCCCCGGGGCGGGGACAATTTTTTTTCGGCGAATTACGCGGACTATAAACTTAACCGGGCCGGGCTTGAGCGGGAACTCGCCGGCGCCGGGGGAGTGCTGGATTCCCTGCGCGGGCCCGCCGGAAAAGGGCCGGCCGGGACTGAAGAGGCTTATGCCGCGGTTGTCGCCAGGTACGGGGCCTTCGTCGTGGCCGCTTCAGCCACGAAAGGGCGCAGCGCTATCACCTCTGGAGAATCTGAAGCGCTGGAGAAACACCGTTCGGGCCTGCGTTTTGCGCTGGCTGGGCTGACCTTGCGCTCCCGCGCTGCCGAGCTAAGCGGAATCTGCCGGGAATTGGAAGCGGAGCGTGCCCGGCCAGGCGGCGGCGCCCTGGTGACCGCCGCCAAAGCGCTGGAGCGCCGCTTTACAGCCGACGCAGGCCGCGCTGAGGGCGGGCAACTGGCGGTTAAAGAGCTGATGCTCCTTGTCGGCGGGGCCGAAGAGGCGTTTGCGGCTTTTTACGTGAGATTATATGTTTACAGCGGGCTCCTCGGGTTTAAAAAGCGTTCGGAAGGGCTGGGTTTTTCCTGCGTTTATGATTACCTGTTGTGGCTGTGGATGGCAAAAATATCCCCTCACTCGGCTTCGGTAAAAGCCCGGGCGGCGGTAATGGCGGCTGCGCCCGGGCTGGATGCCGCTATGGGCAAGGCCGGTGAAGGACAGCTTGCCGCGGCGCTGGACGGGCCGGGCGGGCGCGCCGCGGAGCTGGAGGCGGCGCTGGCGGCGGCGGGTGCCGCTTCGGCGGCAAACCGCGCGGCGCAGTTTTTTCTTTGGGGCGTGCTTTTTCGCCCGGTGGAAATAGAAGTTTCAGCCCGCGGCGGCAGGCCCTTTTTCCAGCCCGCGTTCACGTTGTACAATATAGCAGGGTGGCGGCCCACCGGTCCGTAATAATATCTTTGGAGAGAAATATCGGTCAGAATACAGGTATCGAGGAGAATAACATATGAAAGCATTGTTCGCGTTGGTGCTGATAGCGCTGCCTGTGGGCGCGCAGGCGATGGGAATGCATGGCAAAATGTGCGGTTGCGCCGGCGGCGGCGCGCACGCGGCCGTGGCGCTTTACGCCTTGCTGGCGGCGCTGGGTTACTGGGTGCTGCAGCACGCGGGAAAGGAAACTCAGGCTTACGTTAAGCGGACCGGTGTGCTGGTGGGGATGACGCTGGTCATTGTCAGCCTGCTGGGCGTGCTCTGTGGCGCTGCCAAACATGCCAAGTCAGGCATGCGGCAGGCCTGCAAATGCCAGATGGGCGCTATAATGGCAGAGAACGGTTATGAGGAACGGGTGGTGGTGGGTGGAAAAAAGTCCGGCGAACCCATGCAGATTAATGTGAAAGTAACTAAAAAAACCGAATAACCTGCCGGTGTTTGAAAACCTGTTCGAGGGCTTTTATCGTAAAAGCCCTCGAACAGGACAATTCTTTTGCGGTTGCCGGTCAGGGCAGCTGCCGCTTTTTCTCATAAACGATTTTTTATCAGTTCGAACAGCTCACGGTCGCTGGGGTATTGCAGGCGCTGCGCGGCCCGGGCGGCGTCGCACCATTCTAGGCCGCATATTTCTTCGGGGGTGGTGGGCGCGCAATCTTTATCGGACCGCTCCATCAAAAACCAGCGCACTTCCTTGTCCACCGGGCAGCTGCCGCGGGTAAAGTTGTAGCGCGCGGTCATCAACTCCCCCGTAATTCGGCAGCGGCAGCCGGTTTCCTCGGTTACCTCGCGCAGGGCCGCCAGCTCCGGGGTCTCGCCGGCTTCCACATGGCCTTTGGGAAAGGTCCATACCAGCTCTCCCTTCAGGTTGCGCATACGGATAAGCAGGGTTTTGCCGTCCTCGATAATAACTCCGCCAGCGGAAAATTCTTTTTTTGTTTCAGCCGCCACGTTCAACCCCTTTTACCGCCAATTACGCGTATGCCGGCCCTATAGCGGCTGCAGCGGCGCGTATTTCAGCATGAAAGTCTGCCGCACCCCGCTGTCGAAAACCACGGTGGCTTTGGCAAATTCCCCCGAGCCTATCTGCTCCACCACGCGGCCGGGCCCGTGCACCGGGTGCGCCACCCGCCTGCCTTTGCCCACGCGCGGGATGGACGGGGGCGGCTGGTAGGAGGCCAGCACCTGTATATCCTCTTCGCCCGGGCGCTGCATTGTTTCCGGCGCCACTTTGCTCTCGAAGATGAACTGCGAGATCAGGTTCTGGTAGGTGGTGCCGTACTGCTTGCGCGTGCGGGCCCAGGTGAGGAATAGTCGTTTTTCCGCGCGCGTCATTCCCACATAGGCCAGGCGCCGCTCCTCTTCCATATCCTCTTCCGAGGAATTACCGGAGTTGATCGGGAAAAGGTCTTGCTCGAGCCCGGTCAGAAAAACCGCCGGGAACTCCAGGCCCTTGGCCAGGTGCACCGTCATCAGGGTGAGGGCATAGGTGTCGGTGTTTAGTGCGTCCACCTGCGACGCCAGCATTACTTCTTCCAGGTATTTTGGCAGGTTGGGCGCGGAACCTTCCTTTACACAGCGCTCTTCGAATTCCTTGACGGCGTTCACCAGTTCCTGGAGGTTCCCCAGGCGTGCCAGGGATTCCTGCGGTTCTTTCTCCGCCAGGTCCTCGGTCATTTTCCAGTAGCCGGAATTTGACAGGAGTTTTTCCAGCATGAGCGTGGGAGTGGCGGAGAACAGGTCGGACTTCACACCCTCAAAAAGGTTCAGGAATTCTTTTATTCCGTTGCGCGCGGCGTTGGTGATGTCGGGCACCTGCTCCGCGCAGAGCAGCGTATCGTACAGCGGTATCTCTTTCTGGCGGGAATAAGCCATTACCCGGTCCATGGCGGTTTTGCCTATGCCGCGCGCGGGCGTGTTTATTACGCGCAGCAGGCTTATGGTGTCGGACGGGTTTACCAGTATTTTCAGGTAGGCAAGGACGTCCTTGATTTCCTTGCGTTCATAGAACCTTACCGAGCCTATAAGGCGGTACGGTATCCGGGCCCGCCGGGCCGCTTCTTCGAACGAACGGCTTTGTGCGTTGGTGCGGTAGAAGACGGCGATATCGTTGTAGGTCAGGCCGCCCCGGGCAGTGAGGTGTTTTACTTCGTCCAGGATGCCGCGCGCTTCTTCGGTCTCGTTGGCGTACTCCAGCACTTGCGGCTGTTCGCCGTGCGCGGCTTTGGTCCAGAGGTTCTTGGGACGGCGGTTGCGGTTGTGTTTTATAACCTCGTTGGCGGCGTGCAGGATGCGGGCCGTGGAGCGGTAGTTCTCCTCCAGTATTACGGTGAACGCGTCGGTGAAGTCTTTTTCAAAATCCATGATGTTGCGGATGTCCGCGCCGCGCCAGCCGTAAACGCTCTGGTCGGGATCGCCTACCACGCACAGGTTGCGGTGTTTGGCGCAAAGGGTTTTTATCAGTACGTACTGGGAATGGTTGGTGTCCTGGTACTCGTCCACCAGGATGTACTGGAAGAGCTCCTGGAAATACTCGCGTATCTCGTCTTTTTCTTTAAGCAGCTCCACGGGTTTCACTATGAGGTCCCCGAAATCCAGCGCGCCCGCTTCCGCCAGTTTTTTCTGATAGCGGTGGTAGATCTGCGCCGCTTTTAAGCGGGAGGGGTCGTTGGCGGCTTCGGCGTTTATCAGGTAGGACTCCGCGTCCAGCAGGTCGTCCTTGGCGCGGGAGATAATGCTCAAGTAAAGCGGGGCCTTGTTCTTTTCGCTTTCGAGGCCCAGCTCCTCCATGGCCAGGGCTATAAGTTTTTTTTGGTCGTCGGCATCGTAAATGACGAAATCCGGCTTTATGCCTATCAGGCGGCCGTGCTGGCGGAGTATGCGGGCGCCCAGCGCGTGGAAAGTGTGTATCCACATGCCGCCGGAGTACGGGACCAGCCTGCCAACGCGGTGCTGCATCTCCTGCGCGGCTTTGTTGGTGAACGTGATGGCGAGTATGCGGGCGGGGGAAATGCCGGAAGCTATGAGCAGCGCTATCTTGGAGGTGAGCGTCTTGGTTTTGCCGGTGCCAGCGCCCGCCAGTATTAAAAGCGGGCCGGCAAAATACTGCACCGCCTCGGCTTGTTTGGGGTTTAAGCCGAGTTTGGGCAGCAGCTCCGGGTTCAGGTTAAGTTCGAGGCTCACTTTTTATACGTTAAACTTAAAGAAGCAGATATCTCCGTCCTTCATCACGTATTCCTTGCCTTCGGAGCGGATGAGGCCTTTTTCCTTCAGCGTTTTTTCGTCCCTGTATTTCATTATGTCGTCGAAGGAATACACCTCGGCGCGGATGAAGCCTTTCTCGAAATCGGTGTGGATGCGGCCGGCCGCCTGGGGGGCTTTAAGGCCGCGCAACAGGCTCCAGGCGCGCACCTCGTCCTCGGAACCGGCGGTGAAGAAGGAAATCTGGTTAAGCAGTTTATAGCCGGCCAGCGCCATCTTCTCAAGGCCCGTGTATTCCTCGCCCAAATCTTTCATGAACACGGCTTTTTCCTCGTCGGGGAGTTCGCTGATCTCCGACTCTATTTTGGCGGAGATCTCCACCAGGAGGGTGCCGCGGGCTTTTATGTATTCGCGCAGTTTGGCCAGTACTTCCTTGTCGGGCTGCTCGGAAGTGTTGGCTACAAAGAAAACGGGCTTGACGGTGAGCAGGTTGAAGTCCCGTACCTCTTCTATGGTGTAGCCGGCTTCGCGGGCGGGCTTGCCGTCGGCCAGCAGTTTCTTTATGTTCTCCAGCCTGACCTTCTTTTCCTCGGCGTCCTTGGTCCTGGCTTTCAGGTCGCGCTGGTTCTTTTCCAGGGCTTTGTCCACGGTCTCCATGTCGGCCAGCATCAGTTCGGTCTCTATCACTTCTATGTCGCGGACCGGGTCCACCTCGCCCAGCACGTGCACCACGTCCGGGTTCTGGAACACGCGCACCACCTGCACTATGGCGTCCACCTCGCGGATATTGGCCAGGAACTTATTGCCCAGGCCCTCGCCCTTGGAGGCGCCCTTTACCAGGCCGGCGATATCTACGAACTTTATAAAGGAAGGCACCTTCTTCGGCGGCTTGAACAGGTCGAACAGGGCGTCCAGGCGCTTGTCCGGCACCGAGGCCACGCCGATATTCGGGTCGATGGTGGTGAAAGGGTAATTTGAGGAGGCCGCCCCCGCCTTGGTGAGCGCGTTGAACAGCGTTGATTTTCCTACATTGGGCAAACCTACTATTCCTATTTCCATGGAGAGTCCTTCTTTAGCTCTAAACAAAAAGCCGATACGGTGTTAAAACGCTATATCGGCTTGCTGGCCGTTTTCTGCGTCCGTGCAACTTAAGAAATGTCTGTTGTGCCTATTGCAGAGAATAACAAACCTGTAGTCATTCTATAAAGTATCTGCCCGAACTGGCCAGCCCGGTTTCCAGCGCAAGATGAGCCTGAAAAAGGCCCGTTCTTGTTTCAGCTTATGAAAAACACGGCAGTCGCGAAAAGAGAGCGGTCTGCGCAGGGGGGTCCGGGGTCGTGGATAAAAAATGCGACAGGGGTTATTTGCCCAGCTTGCGCTTCTGCCGCAATATGTATTTGATGGTCTGGTATACGGCTTCCTGCTCGTGGGTAGCGCAGCCTTTAAGAAGATTTATTATTTTTCTTTCCACTGACGGTGGCTCACGGCGGGGTTCTTTGCTGTCGCCCTCATGCAGGAATTCAGCGGATTTTATGCCAAAAGCCAGGCTTAAGCGTTTCAGGGTGTCGAAGCTCGCGGTCTTGATGCCGCGTTCAAGCTGGCCTATAAAAGACGGGTGCAATTCCGTTTTTTCCGCTAATTCTTCCTGTGTCCAGCCATGCCTAAGGCGTTCTTGGCGAACTTTCTTCCCTATGCTTGAGCGGTAGTCAGTGGTGTCCATGTTGAAATTGTATAACCTCTGCTCCCTGCGGTCTACACACGCAGGGTGTCTGATAATTTGGCGTACCACAGGTATTGACAACAGGTGCGCTGCCTGTTATGCTATTGAGCAGGGGGAGCTTATGGAGAAAAGAAAAATACTTGTAATTGACGATGATCTGGTCTGGCATAAACTATTCAGGCGGCTGTTCGGTATGCGCTATGACGTCCATGCCGCCTTCAGCTGTGCAGAGGGGGTGAAAATGGCGCAGCGGGAGCAACCCGAGTGTATCCTGCTGGATTTCCACCTGCAAGACGGCGACGCTGTTTCCGTGTGCTCGCAACTCGGGAAGAGCGGCAATAAAATGAATGTCCCTGTGGTGGTGATAAGTTCCGACTCCGGAGCCGAAATAACAGCATACGCGGAGTGCCGGGCGGCATATTTTGTTCTTAAGGGAACACCGGCTGTGGCGGAACTGCCGGCCATTGTTGAAAAGTTGCTGCTAAACGGTTCGGCGGGTTTTTCTGAAAAAAAGCCCCGTATCGGGTCGCTTGGTTAACTGGCTCCGCCCATACCGGATTGCCATACAGTAGATGGAGCTTTTAACAGAAGATAGGGGCGTTAAAAAGCTGAAAGATGGGGGTTAACAAACTGCGGAAAATACTTTTTGTGACCGACTTGCACGGGAACATCGCCAAGTACTGGCGCGTTTTCGAGGCGGCGATAAAACACGGTGTTGCCGCCGTTGTCAATGGCGGGGATATGCTCACTTTAGACGGCGACCTGCATGGCTCGCAAAGAGATTTTATTGAGGGGTTCCTGGCCCCGTATTTCGCCGGGTATGAAAAGGCTGGCGTCTACCATATCGGTTTTTTAGGCAATGATGACCTGAAAATTCATGACGGTGTTTTTGATGAAACGTGCCGTAAATATAAGTATGTTGTTAACCTTGCGCAGCGTAGGTTTGAGCTGAACGACCTTGAGTTCATCGGCATGAACTGGGTTGCGGATTATCCTTTCAGGCTTAAGGACCGTTGCCGCAGGGATGGGCCGGGCTATGTGTTTCAGGAACAGTTCGGTGCCGGGTTGCTGTCCACGCCCGAAGGTTTTAGAGAATTGGACGATTGGCCGGCTTATGCCGCCAAGCTTCCCGCCATCGAGGACGAACTTGCCGCTCTTCCGAGGCCCGCTGCCGCCGGCAGGACAATTTATGTGGTACATGCGCCGCCCTGCGGGCTTGGTCTGGATGTGATAAGTTCGGGCGGGAAGGTGGGGTCACAGGCCGTTAGCCGGTTTATTGGGAAAATGCAACCGCTTTTAACCTTGCACGGCCACATTCACGAATCGCCGGCAATCAGCGGAATATGGAAAGCCAAGATTGGGGAAACGATATGTGTTCAGCCGGGCCAAATGAAAGCAGACTCCTTGAGCTATGCTTTAATCGACCTTGAAAGTCTGGAGATGGAGAGGGTTGAAGAGCCGGTGTAGTGCCGGGGTTGGGAAAGTCCCGCCTTTGACCTTCACCAGCGTTTTTTTGGGGGGGGACGGCAAATTGTCGGCAATTGCTGGAAATAAAAGACCCCGCCGAGTGGCGAGGTCTTTCTTTTCTGAAGTCTTCTTTATCGGGCCCGTACGAGCTGAGCAACCCGAGAAGAAAATTTGGCGGCCCCTACGGGATTCGAACCCGTGATCTCCGCCTTGAGAGGGCGGCGTCCTAACCGCTAGACGAAGGGGCCGTAAAGGAACTATTATACAAAACTTCAGTTGATGGGTTGGCGGGCCGGGTTCGGAAAGTCTTTGGGCCTCTGGCCGGCCCTTCTCAAAAAAACGCGCAAAACTTCAGCCGACGGAGAGAATTGAACTCTCGACCTACCGCTTACAAGGCGGTTGCTCTACCGCTGAGCTACGTCGGCATTCTTCATGGGTATTATAGGATTTTTTGAGCGCAGTGTCGTAGAGGCTGATGCCGCAATTGCCTCTGCTCAGGCGTTGCTGCCGGTTTGTTGTTGGTGCCGCTCTTTTAAAGGTAGGCCCGGAGCGGCTACGGTAACCGGTAATATTAAGCGCTTCCGGCCCGGCGCCACAGGGGAAATCCGGCAGGTAACCGCGTTGCAGCCTGTCGTTCGCTTTTTTTAACGCATTATGTCTGCAGCTGCGGTCGCAATCCGGGGTAATTGCGCGCTTACCGCCGGCGTTGGGTTGCGTGTGTGACGCCCGGTTATAATATAATTATCCCAGCGGCTGTCTTGCAACTTAAAGCAAGTTAAGGATAAGTCTTATGCTTTGGCTGTACAATATTTTAAACAGAGCAGGTGCCGGGGTGTGTGCTGTCTCTTTGCTGCTGCCGTTATGCGGCCTCTTCGCGTGTGCCTGCGGCGGCGGGGCTGGCGAAAGAACAATAACGGGAAACAAGGTTGACCTTTTTCCGGTGGCGAAAAACGGGAAGTGCGGCTATATCGACCATACGGGGAAACTTGTGATAAAGTTGCAATTTACCGGGTGCCTGGAGTTCGCGGAGGGCCTGGCGCCGGTGAAATCCGGCGGCAAGCTGGGGTATATCGATAGTACGGGGGAATATGCGCTCCGTCCGAGATTTGAAGATGGACACGCTTTCAGCGAAGGCCTGGCGGGGGTGCGCTTTGGCGGTAAGTGGGGGTATCTGGACAGTACTGGAAAATACATAACGGGCCAAGATTTTGACGCCGCCGGTGATTTTAAAGAGGGGTTGGCTTTTGTTGAGGTTGGCGGTAAATGGGGCTATGTTAATCGTGCCGGGGAGTACGCGGTTAATCCTCAATTCGACGCCGCCGGTGATTTTAAAGATGGTCTTGCGGCGGTAAAGATTGGAGGCAAGTGGGGTTATATAAATAAGGCCGGGAAATACGCGGTTGGACTGCAATTCAATGACGGCTGGGATTTCGTCGACGGCCTGGCGGTGGTTAAAGCCGGGGACCAGTGGGGGTATATAGCTAAAAACGGCAAATATGTCGGCAAGCCGCAATTTGAACAAACCCTGGATTTCAGCGAAGGGCTGGCGCAGGTGCTGGTGGCCGGCAAGTGGGGTTATGTCGACAGGAGCGGGGAATTGTCTATCGCCGCGCAATTCGAAAGGGCGGGGTGGTTCAAGGCCGGTGTTGCGACCGTTAAAATTGGCGGGAAATGCGGGTATATAGATAAAACCGGGCAATATGTGATTACTCCGCAATTCGCCTGGGCGGGGGATTTTTACGAGGGCCTGGCGGCGGTCAGGGCCGGCGGCGAGTCCGCCAAGGCGCCAGGCGCCGGGAAATACGGGTATATAGATAAAGCCGGGCAGTATGCCATCTCCCCGCAATTCGCCTGGGCCGGGGATTTCAGCGGGGGCATTGCGGCGGTGAAAAAAGCCGGGCAGTTGGCCCTTATAAATAAGGCCGGTAAAGTTATCTGGCCTTCAACGGTTAAATGACAGGGGGGGAAATGAAGAAGATAGCGATGTTCATCGCTTTTCAGGGTTTTCGCGACGAAGAATATACGGAACCCAAAAAAATACTCGAGGCCGGCGGGCATCAGGTGACCACGGTGTCCACAGCAAAGGGGCTGGCGCGCGGTAAATTCCGCGTGACCGCGGTGGTGGATAAAATCGTGGATGAGGTAAAGGCGGCCGACTATGACGCTCTCACGCTGGTGGGCGGGCCGGGCGCGCTGGAACACCTGGACACCCCCGGGGTACATGCGCTGTTCAGAGCGGCGGCCGCGGAAAACAGGCTTATCGGGGCCATCTGCATTTCACCCGTAATACTGGCGCATGCCGGGCTGCTGCGCGGAAAACAGGTCGCCTGCTGGCCGGATGGCGCGGCCGAGGTGGAAAAGGGCGGCGGCAAATATACCGGCGCCGGGGTGGAGATAGACGGAAGGCTTGTAACCGCCAGCGGCCCGCTGCCGGCCAAAGAGTACGGCCGGGCCCTGCTGGAGGCTTTAAAGTGAAAAAAGCGGTGGGAGGAAAAATGAAAAAAACTGTATTCTTGACGTTGTGCCTTGTTCTGGCTGCCGTCGTGGCGGTGCGCGCGGAGGAAGTTAAGCCCGCGGCGGATACCCCGGCCGCGGCAGCCTGGAAGAATAAAACTTTCACCGCTGAAGAACTTAAAAAATATAACGGCCAGGACGGTATGCCGGTTTACACCGCGGTTGATGGTATCGTGTACGACCTTTCTAAATCCAAATATTGGAAGAACGGCCGGCATATGAAAATGCACGATGCCGGCGCCGACCTGAGTGCCGCCATTCACACGCAGGCGCCAAAGGGTATCCACAAGGACGGCAAAATATTGGAGAAGATGCCGAAAGTGGGGGTGCTTCGGGCCGAAGCGCCGGTAACCGCGGCAAAACCCGCCGCCGGGACTAAAACTTTCGGCCCGGTTGCGCTGCATAAAATAACCAGCGAGGAACTGGATAAGGAAGAGCGCTGCGCCATAACGCGCAAAGCCTTAAAGGTGACGCGGTCCACGCCCGCGGTCGCCTATAAGGGGAAGATTTATTATTTCTCTTCCATGCCGTTGGCGGACAAGTTCCTTAAAGAACCGGAAAAATATTTAAACTTCGGGCAGGATAAGATAAAAAGTTTGTTCAAGAAAAAGGCTTAATCTTCCCCGCAGGTTCCCGTGCTGGCGAGGGGGACATCCGCCGGGGCCGGCAGAGCGGCGGTACTGGAAATTACTTCTTCAAGCGAAGCGTCCAAATCCGTCGCTTCGGCCTCTTCCGGCAGGTAGCCGGAGGCCCGCATCCTGCCCACTATCTGGCGTTTCCTGCTTTCCATGAAGCGGGTGCCGGTTACCGGGTTGTAGCGCCGGGGGCTTGGCAGTACCGCGGCAAGCGCGGCGGCTTCCTCCGCGGTAAGGTCGGCCGCGTTCTTGCCGAAATAAGCCTGCGCGGCGGCTTGCGCCCCGTATATGCCTTTGCCCCATTCCGCGATGTTGAGATAGATCTCGAAAATGCGGCGTTTGCCCAGCGTTCTTTCCAGCCTGCCCGCTATTAACATTTCTTTTATCTTGCGCAGGGGGTTCTTTGACGGCGACAGGTAAAGATTCCGGGCCACCTGCTGGGTTATGGTACTGCCGCCGCGCGCCAGCCGCATGGTTTTAAGGTCCGTCTTTAGCGCCCGCCAGGTGCTGTTCCACTCCACGCCTTTATGCAGGTAAAAAGTGTCATCCTCCGCTACCAGCACGGCGTGTTTTAAGTTCTCGGAAATACCGTCCCACCCGGTCCAGGCTATGCTGCGGCCCAGCTTTTTGCCCCTGGCCGCCGCCTGGCGCTCCTTTATCAGCATGTAGGAGGTCTGCTCCGGATTTTTTTTCTTCAGCGCTTTTACGTCGGGCAGCCATAACAGGTAAGCTGTAGCGGCCAGGAGGGCGGCGCCAAAGAGGGCGGTTAAAAATTTACGTAGGTTCATGGTTGTTGCGGAGGCGGTGTTGTCTAGCAAAATACTCTTTTAAGATCGGTGAAGAAGCCCGGGTAGGATTTTGAAACGCAGCCCGGGTTTTTTATATTCAGCCGGGCCGCGGTGCGCGTGCCGGCAGCCGCAGCCGCCATGGCGAGGCGATGGTCGCTAAGCGGGTTTGCCGTGCCGCCGCGGAAAGAGCAGGGGCCGGTTATCTCAAGCGTTCCATTGGTGTGACGCGCGGCCGCGCCCAGTGTAGCAAGCAGACCAAGCGTGGTTTTTATCCGGTTCGATTCCTTGTAGCGCAGTTCGCCGGCCCCCGAAATGACCGTCTTGCCTTCGGCCGCGGCGGCAAGTACGGCCAGCAGGGGGATCTCGTCTATCATGGTTGGGACTTCCGCGGCGCTTACCCGTACGGCTTTAAGCTTTGAGGGACGCACCCGGATGTCGCCGGCCGGCTCGGGGCCGGAAGTGCGGCTTGTTATCTGAAGGGACGCACCCATTTTTTTCAGGGTTTTTATGAACCCGAGCCTGGAGGGGTTCAGTCCCACATTTTTTACCAGCAGGGCCCGGCCGGAGAGCAGCGCCGCGGTAATGAACGGGGCCGCCGCGGACATGTCGCCGGGGACCAGTACTTTGGCGCGTTTGAGCGGGCCGGGGCGGAGTCTTATGGTATGGCCGCTGCGGGCTATGCGCGCGCCGAACCGCGCCAGCAGGCGTTCGGTGTGGTCGCGCGAAACGGCCGGCTCCGTAATACTGGTGCGGCCTTTGGCGTAAAGCCCCGCCAAAAGTATGGCGGATTTTACCTGCGCGCTGGGGATGGGCAGGGCGTAGGTGATGCCTTTGAGCGCGGCCGGCCGGCTATTCAAGGGCAGTGTTCCGCAGTGCAGTTTTATGCCGGCGCCCATCAGCTTTAAGGGGGCGGCTACGCGGACCATGGGGCGCCGTCGCAGGGAGGCCGCGCCTGTTACCTGGGCCGGGAAGTCCTGGCCGGCGAGGATGCCGGCAAGCAGGCGGGCCACAGTGCCTGCCTCAGCGGCGTTCAGCGGGCGGCGCGGGCGTGTGAGTCCTTTAAGGCCGCGGCCTTCAATGCTCACCCGCTTTTTAGAGACCAGCAGTTTTACCCCCAGCGCGCGCAGGCAATTTATGGCGGCGGCGGTATCGGCGCAGAACAGGGGGTTCTCTACAGTGGTGCGGCCGTCGGCTATGGCGCCCAGCAAGAGCGCGCGTATGGTAATGGATTTGTCCGGAGGCGGCTTATAAATTTTCATTGCGGATTGTTGCGTTTTCAGCTTAAGGCGGGACCGGCGCCGATACCCGGTGGCTAGTTGTCTTTAAAATTCTTTACGCAGTACTCCAGCGCTTTCATGTATGACACTGTGCCTTCGCCTTTGAATTGCGTGGCGCAGACCGGTCTTATTACCGAGGTTTTCCGGAAAGTTTCCCGTTTTAAAATGTCGGTAAGATGCACTTCCACCGCCTTCAGGCCCAGCGCTTTTATGGCGTCGCGTATGGCGTAGCTGTAGTGGGTGTAGGCGGCCGGGTTTATTATGAGCGCGTGCGCCCACCCGGCATTGGCGGTCATTATGTCGATAATTTCACCTTCACAGTTGCTCTGAAAGCAGCGCAGTCTGGCGTTCAGGCCGGCGGCGCGGGCTTTGAGCCGCGCGTCCAGCTGTTTAAGCGTTGTGCTTCCGTAAAGTTCCGGTTCCCGCGTTCCCAGCAGGTGCAGGTTCGGGCCGTGGACGATTAAAATATTCATTTAAGTGCTCCATGGAACGCGCTTTTTAACGTGGCGGATTTTATGTTTTCCACCGCGGTCAGGCGCCCTGGCGCCGTTATAAGGAGAAAGCGGTTTTGCGCGCCCCGCGCCTTTTTATCCTTGGAGACCAGCGTCATGAACTTCCTGAAATCCCAGCGGCCAGCGGGCGGCGGGGGCAGGCGCAACGCGGTTATCAAGGAGTCCAGCTGTTTGAACGCGGCCGGGGCCAAACGGCCTGTCCGGGCTGAAACCAGCAGCGCGAAGCGCAGTCCGCGCGCCACCGCCGCTCCGTGGGCAAGCCTGCCCGCGGCCAGGGCTTCAAAGGCGTGGCCGGCGGTGTGCCCGAAATTAAGAGTTTCCCTGAGTCCGGTTGCATCGCGCTCGTCTTTGGCGGTTATGCGCAGCTTGAAAGCGGCGCAGGCGGTTACGCATGTTGTAAGCGCCGCCCTGTCGCCGGAGAGGGTTTTTGCGAGGTTCCTTTGAATTGTCCGCCGCAGCGCGGCCGGGCCTATCATTGCGTATTTCACCAGCTCCCCGGCGCCGGAACGCAGTTCCGCGTGCGGCAGCGAATCGAGGAAGGCGGTATCGCAAACAGCCAGCGCGGGCTGGTGGAAAGTCCCCGCTATATTTTTCGCGCCGGCCAGGTTTACGGCGGTTTTCCCGCCCAGGCCCGCGTCCGCCTGGGCCAGGAAGGTGGTGGGTACGCTTATCCATTTTATCCCGCGCATGTAGATGGAGGCCGCAAAGCCGGTAAGGTCGGTGGTGGCGCCGCCGCCCACCGCTATAAGCAGCGAGTTGCGGGAAAATCCCCTGGCGAAAAGGAACGCGCATAATTTCCCCGCCTGCTCAAGCGTCTTGGCCGCTTCCGAGGGGGGGAGTTCGTAGCGGTGCTGCTCGGTTTTTTTTGCGGGGAAAAGCGTCATCGCCCGGACTTTCAGGCTTTTGGGCGCCCCGCCGTCAGTTACAAAGCAGAATTTGTCGGTTTTTGCGAACAGGGCGGGGAAAGCGGCCTGGATATTCGCCAGGTCCCTGCCTACGGCGGCCGCCACCGCGCCGCGGCTTTTTACCGTGAAGTTGAATACTTTCATAATGTGCCCGCGAGCGCTCTCTTTATTTTCCGCGCGGCTGCCAGCGGGGTAAGCCGCGCGGTGTTTATTTCAAATTCGGCCCTGCGGTAAAAAGCAAGGCGTTTTTTGTAAAGCTTTTTTGCGCGCAGGCGCGCCTGGCCCCAGTCTCCTTGCAGCAGCGGGCGGCCGCCGCGCGCGGACCTGAGCCTTTTTTCAAGTTCCGGCCAGGGGCAATGCAGGTAAACCGTGACGCCGGAGGAGTTGAGGCCTGCCGCCCACCGGCGCGACGGGTAAACCCCGCCGCCCAAAGCCGCTACCAGGCGGACGCGCCCTATAATTTTTTTTACCGCCCGCGCCTCCGCCAGCCGGAAGCCGGCCAGCCCCTTTGCGCGGACCAGCGCGGCAACGCTGCGCCCGGTGTCTTTTTCCACGGCCAGGTCGGAGTCGCAGAAAGCGCGGTTCAATAAGCCGGCCAGAGCCCTGCCGGTGGCGGTTTTGCCTGCGCACATAAAGCCGGTCAGGTAAATGTTCTTCACAAGCGGGAAAGCACCTTGCCTGTCTGCCTGCGCCATTGCGCCACCCGCGGCTTTATTTCGTCCAGCGAGTCGCCGCCGAATTTTTCCAGCAGCGCGCCGGCCAGTTCAAGCGCGGCGGCGTGCTCGGCTATCACCGCGGCGGCGAAGACAGCCGTGGTGTCGGAGGTCTTTGAAATTACCAGCGCCTGTTTGAAGGTTTTAAGATTTGTGGACAGGGCTCCGGCTCTCAGCCCCGGCACCGGTTTTACCGCGCAGCGCAGTATCAGCGGGGCCCCGTTGGTCATGCCCCCGTCCAGGCCGCCTGAAAGGCCGGGGTTTTGCGCGGCCTGCCGGCCGCCGGCGGCCGCCAGCGCGAAGCCGCCACCAACTTCAAAACCTTTTACGGAATTTATGGCGAACAGCGCCGCGGCAAGCCTTGCGCCCAACCTGGCGGCGCCCTGGGAGCAGGCGCCCAGGCCGGCGGGCAGGCCGTTTACCCGGAGTTCAAAAACACCGCCAAGTGTGTCCCCGCGGCGGCGCGCGGCCGCAAGGGCGGCGGAAATAATTTTGCCCGTAAGCGCGGTGTTTGCGCCCAGGCTGATAACGCGGGAACTGAAGCGGATGCCCAGCAGAGCGTGCAGGCGCAGCGCGAAGGTGCCCAGCGCTACCCGTGCCGCGGTTTCGCGCGCGCTGGCGCGTTCACGTATCAGCGCGGAGTTCAGTACGCCGTATTTAATCATGCCGGCCAGGTCCGCGTGCCCGGGCCGCGGAACCTCTGAGAACGGCAGCTTTTGCAAGGGCCTTGAGTTGCTGATGTTTACCGCTATGGGGGCGCCTGTGGTCATCCCCTTGTGAAGGCCGGCCGTTACGGCGAAAGCGTCGGCTTCGTGCGCCTGCCGCGGGCCGCGGCCGGGGGCCAGCCGCCGGCGTTTTAGCTGGGTGGCAATATGAGCGGCCGTAACGGGCACTCCGGCGGGGAATCCCTCAAGGATCCCTGTCAGTGTTTCCCCGTGGGACTCTCCGGCGGTTAAATATCGAAGCATTTAAGGTTCCTTTCTTTCCAAAAGAAGGCCAAGGGCCTCACGGGTAAATTTTACAATATCTCCCGCAGGCAGGCCGGTCCAGAATTTCAGCGACAGCGCCGCTTGCGCTACGAGCAGTTCCAGTCCGTCAATGCAGCCGGTCCCTGCCGCCAGGGCCGCACGGATGAACGCCGTGCCGCCAGGCGTGTAGGCAAAATCCACGCATACGCAGCCCGCCGCCGGAGTAAAAGGGACAGGCTCCGGCGTGTACATCCCCAGGGGCGTAGCGTTCACCGCTATATCGGGCAGGCCTGCCGGGGCGGCGAAAGTTCCCGTGGTAAAACGGGTTTCGGTAAAACATTCAGACAGGCGCAAGGCGAGGGCAAGGGCCTGTTCCTGGTCTCTAGCCAATATGGTCACCGAGGCCGCTCTGGAACGGCCCAGCGCCCAGCCTGCGGCGCCGGCGGCGCCTCCGGCGCCGAAAACTACCGCGGTTTTCCCCTGAACGGTGACGCCGTGCCCCTCGAAAGCCTGCAGCAGGGCGCGGGCGTCGGTATTCAGGCCCTCAAGGCCGGCCCTGCCGAAGCGTACCGCGTTAACTGCGCCGGCGGCCTTGGCCGCTGGGTCCGTCAGCGCGAGCATGGGTAATACGGCGCGCTTGTGCGGGAAGGTAACGTTGAAGCCGCTCCAGCCTTCGCCCCTGGCCCCGGCAATAACCGCGCTCAAGCCGGAAGCTTCCGTTTCACGCAGTGAGTAGCGTATTTCAGTCCCGGTCTGACGCGCGAAAACGCCGAAGACCTCGGGGGAGAGGGAGCGGGAAAGCCGGCCGCCCAGGAGGCCGGCCCGTATTATTTTGTTTTTTTGCACAGGATGGCGCCGACAATTTTGGAAAATTTTTCCACGGTCAAAGTCTGGCGGCCGTCAACCCTTGCGCCGCGCGGGTCTACGCTCGCCTCTATAAGCAGCCCGTCGGCTCCGGCTGCGGCGGCTTTAAGAGCCAGGGCCGCGGCCAGGGTGCGCTCGCGCGAGGAATGGCTGGGGTCGGCAAGCACGGGCAGGCCGGTTGTTTTTTTAGCGGCGCGCATTATGGCGAAATCCAGGCCGGTATTGTCGGCGGAAAAAACCGAGTCGCCGCGTTCACAGAGCGCCAGGTCGCGCGTCCCGTGCTTAAGCAGGTATTCCGCGGACAGCAGCCATTCTTTCAGCGTGGCGCGCATGGCGCGCTTAAGCAGCACGGGGAGGCCGGAGCGTCCGGCCTCTTTAAGGAGTTCGTAGTTGCGCATGTTGCGGGCGCCTATCTGCAGCATGTCGCAGACAGGGGCCAGCCTGGCTATCTGCCTGGGATCCGTGGTTTCGGTAACCAGCGGGAGCCCGGAGATCTTTTTTGCCCGGGCGATGATCTTGAGCCCCGCAAAGCCTATGCCCTGAAAAGCGTAGGGTGATGACCGGGGCTTGAAGAGCGGCGCGCGCAGGGCGCTGGCGCCCGCGGCTTTAAGCGCCATTGCCGAGGCCAGGTAAGACGCTTCGCCCTCCACGGCGCACGGGCCGGCGATAAAAATGAAACCGCCGCTGAAATCCAGGGGTTTGCTGAAACTTTTGCGGGCGGCGGCATTCGTGGCCAGCGGGCAGAGTTCCTGAACGGCCAGCTCTATGTTAAGCACGGCGGGGAGGTTTTCCAGCAGGGGGACGGCGTCGGCGGCTTTGGCCGGAAAAAAACCAGTAACGGTGAGGCCGGCGGCCGAGCTGCGCGCGCGGGCGCCGGGCAGCAGCAGGGCTACGCGCCTCAGGAGTTCCTGTCTGTCCTGGCGGGAAATCGTCCTGGTAAGATGTATAAGCATTATTGCCCGCAAGCCTGCAGTTTTTTTGATTGGCGGATCACTTCCGTGAAAACGGCCCTTACCGCCCCGCGGAAAGCCGGCTTGCCGGCGCCCGCGGCGGCATTGGCGAGCACCTGTTTTTCCCGTGCCGGGTCCGAGACTTTATTCTTAAGGAGCCTGAGCGGCATGGCCAGCGCGAAGCGGCGCGCGAGCAGGCGGCCGATCCGCCTGTCGAGCGTGTCTATTTTTCCGCGTATTTCCAGAAGCCGGTTCGTCACAGGTAAATTCTATTAAAATAACAGTCTAAAACAAAGGTGAGCCGCCGTGCGGGGCCGGGCCCGGCCCGCGCCGCCTGCCGGGTATGGCGCGATACGGCGCCTGCGCAAGTATTGTAAAATAATAATATGGCAGGAACGCTGGAAATCAAGGATGTCGCCAACAAGCTGGCCGAACTGGAGGCTTTTTTCTCCGACTCGGCCCGGCTGTTCGGCCTTGAGGCCAAGCGCGCCGCGCTCAGGGAAAAAGAAGCGCAGTCCGGTTCCGACGGCTTCTGGGAAGATACGCAAAAAGCCCAGGCGCATTTGAAGGACCTTAACGACCTTAAAAAAAGCGTGGATATGCTCGATAGCGTGGCCCGTGAAATGGAAGATTTTAAGGTGCATTTCGAGCTTGCTTGCGACGCCGGCGACGCCGCGGAGCTGCCGGTGATAATGGCCGGGCTCGAAAACGTGGCTAAAAGACTGGACGTTCTTGATTTTGAGCTGAAACTTTCCGGCGAGCTGGATAAGTGCGACGCTATTTTAAGCATTCACGCCGGGGCCGGCGGCACCGAAGCCTGCGATTGGGCGCAGATGCTGCTGCGCATGTATACCCGCTGGGCGCAGGCCAAGGGGTTCCCTTTCTCCATAACGGACATGCTGCAGGGTGAGGAGGCGGGTGTGCGCGGCGTAACGGCGTTCATACGGGGCAAGTACGCCTACGGCTACCTTAAGAGCGAGATAGGCGTGCACCGGCTGGTGCGCATTTCGCCTTTCGATTCAAATAAACGCCGCCATACCTCTTTCGCCTCCATAGACGTTCTGGCCGATATCGACGACAATATAGAGATAAAGGTGGAAGACAAGGACATCAAGCTCGACACCTTCCGCTCCGGCGGCGCGGGCGGCCAGAACGTGAACAAGGTGGAGACCGCGGTGCGCCTTACGCATATCCCGTCCGGCATAGTGGTGGCCTGTCAGATAGAGCGCAGCCAGCACCAGAACCGCGAAACGGCGATGACGATGCTAAAGGCCCGCCTGTATGAAGTGGAAATGGACAAGAAACGCTCGGAAATGGAGCGCCGTTACGACGCGAAAGGGGCCATCGGCTGGGGCCACCAGATACGCTCGTATGTTTTTATGCCCTACCAGCTGGTAAAAGACCTGCGTACCGGCCATGAGACTTCGCAGATCCAGACCGTAATGGACGGAGACCTGGACTCCTTCATGCACTCCTACCTTACCTGGGCGGCCTCCGGCCGGAAAAAGGTTGTGGCGGATATCCCCGACGCGGAAGCCGGGGACTAATCAGGACATCTGTATTATGAAAGATATCGGCTGGGTAAAAGGCGCGGTGATCTACCAGGTGTTTCCCGACCGTTTTGCCAGGGCCGTCGTGCCGGGAGTCGGCGAGGTTTTCGAGAAGTGGGAGAGCGCGGAAACCCCGCACGGGTTCAAAGGTGGAAATCTTAAAGGGGTGGAGGAAAAACTGGGCTACCTGCGCGGCCTGGGCGTGGACGCCATCTACCTGAACCCCGTCTTCACTTCGGCTGCCAACCATCGCTATCATACGCATGATTATTTTTCCGTGGACCCCGTGCTGGGCGGGAACGGCGCCTTTGATTCCCTGCTCGCCGCGGCCCACAGGCACGGGATAAAGGTTATCCTTGACGGCGTATTCAATCACGCCAGCCGCGGTTTTTTTCAGTTTAACCACCTGCTGGAGAACGGCGAGGCGTCGCCGTATAAAGACTGGTGGCATGTGCGCGGCTACCCGGTTAAAGCCTACAACCTGTCAGCCGCGGAAAAACCAAACTACCACTGCTGGTGGAACCTGCCCGCCCTGCCCAAATTCAATACAGCGAACCCGCAGGTGCGCAGTTTTATAATGGAGGTGGCCGCTTTCTGGCTGAAGCGCGGCATAGACGGCTGGCGCCTGGATGTGCCGTATGAGATAAAAGACGACGCTTTCTGGCGGGAATTCCGCCGGGTGTGTAAAAAAATAAACCCCGGCTGTTATATAACCGGCGAGATCTGGGGCCCGGCCGAGCGCTGGCTGAAGGGGGACCAGTTCGACGCGGTTATGAATTACGGGCTCAGCGCCAGCTGCATTTCCTATTTTGGCGGGGAAAAGGTCCGGCTTACACATTCCTACGCGGGCCGCCGCCTTGGCCGCATAAACCAGGGCGCGTTCATGGCCGCCATAGAGAAACTGCTGGCGCGCTATCGGCCCGCGGTGAACCTGGTGCAGATGAATATGATGTCCAGCCATGACACAGACCGGATGGCGGATACTTACGGGCAAGATAAGGCCCGCGTCAAACTGGCCGTAGTTTTCAGCTTCCTGTTCCCCGGTGCCATAAACATCTATTATGGCGAGGAAATAGGCCTTGAGGGCACATGCGACCATGGTTCAAGGCGCGGTATGCCCTGGGGCAATAAAAAATTATGGGATACGGGCCTGCTTGAGCTCTACAGGCGGCTGGCGGCGCTGCGCCGCGGCAGCCGGGTTATCAGGGACGGAAAATTCGCGTTCATTAAAGAATACTGCGATGGGAGTATCCTTGCCTTCAGGCGTTTTCTGCCGGGGGGAAAACAGATCGTGTGTTTTATTAACAACTCCGCCTCCGTCGGGGAAGTCGTCTGCGGCAAGGCTGCGCTTGGAGAGGCAGTAGAACCCGTAATAAACTGCGGTGTTAAATTGGCGGCTTTGGGAAAAGGGTTCCGTTTGAAAATGGCGCCCAGGTCTTTTGTTGTATTGCGCTGATCTGTGGGGGCCTTCAGGAGACCTGCGGATATGCCGCCCGGAGCCGGTTTTCATGGCTGCGCTCTTCCTCAACCAGTTCGCGCATCCTGGCGGTGCGCCAGGCGTCGGGGAAAGCGGTCTCGAAGTGCCCGTAAAATTCCGCGGTTTTTCTTTCCTGGCGTATAGCGAACCGGGCCATTTCCTCTTCAGCGGCTTTATCGCCAGGGAAATCCTCAAAGATGCCGGCTTGTTTCGCCTGCTCCAGGAAAACGTGCCATTGCGCGGGGTTCGCCGGCAGGGAGCGCCAGCGGTTCAACTGGTCCTGGAACAG